>Ga0208124_100022_pt1 | contig 181723 bp, 179 predicted proteins | sample LakWasM104_HOW12_2_FD_183922 | JGI IMG/M metagenome (GOLD analysis project Ga0208124, IMG submission 183922) | Freshwater sediment methanotrophic microbial communities from Lake Washington under simulated oxygen tension - Sediment Metagenome... | ecosystem: Environmental > Aquatic > Freshwater...
TAGGTGTATTGCTACGTGGTACAAAACGTGAAGACATCGAACGTGGTCAAGTATTAGCTAAATCAGGCTCAATCAAACCACACACAAAATTCACAGCAGAAATCTACGTGCTAGGTAAAGACGAAGGCGGTCGTCACACACCATTCTTCCAAGGTTACCGCCCGCAGTTCTACTTCCGTACAACAGACGTAACGGGTGCAGTAGAATTGCCAGCAGGTACAGAAATGGTGATGCCAGGTGATAACGTATCAATCACAGTCACATTGATCTCACCAATCGCGATGGAAGAAGGCTTACGCTTCGCTATCCGTGAAGGTGGTCGTACTGTAGGTGCTGGTGTGGTGGCTAAAATTATTGAGTAATTGCAATAAATAGTAGTTTAATCAAACGGCAGAGTGAACTCTGCCGTTTCGCTCTTTGAAAAGTAGCAAATTAGAAAGGCAGTAAATAATGTCAACACAGAAAATTCGTATTCGTCTTAAAGCATTTGACTATCGTTTGATTGATCAGTCAGCTCAAGAGATCGTAGAAACTGCCAAACGTACTGGCGCTGTGGTAAAAGGTCCAGTGCCATTACCAACACGTATCGAACGTTTTGATATTTTACGTTCACCTCACGTTAATAAAACTTCACGTGATCAATTCGAGATTCGTACTCACCAACGTTTGATGGATATTGTTGATCCTACAGATAAAACAGTAGACGCATTAATGAAATTAGATTTGCCAGCTGGTGTTGATGTAGAAATCAAGCTGTAAGGATTTAAGTAGTAAAAAGTAGTTGTAATAAACTGGTTGTAAAAATATTGAGGGTTCGGTATAATCCGCCCTCTTTCACAGAAGTCGGTCAATTGTAATCGGCTTTTTAACTAAATAATAAGGATACGATCATGAGCTTAGGGCTTATTGGTCGCAAAGTGGGTATGACCCGCGTGTTTACTGAGGACGGCGCAAGCATCCCAGTAACCGTGTTGGAAGTTGTACCTAACCGCGTGACACAGATCAAGACGATCGCAAGCGATGGCTATACTGGCCTTCAAGTTGCTTACGGAACACGTCGTGCTAGCCGCATCAACAGTGCATTGACTGGGCATTATGCCAAGTCAGGTTCTGCTGCAGGTGCTGGTATACATGAATTCTCAGTGACTGGTGATGTTTTAGCTAATTACACTGCAGGTGCAAATATCACTGTTGATATTTTCCAGGCAGGTCAAATAGTTGACGTTACTGGTATTTCTTTAGGTAAAGGCTTCGCTGGTGCTATTAAGCGCCATCACTTTAAGTCAAACCGCGCATCTCACGGTAACTCTAAATCACATAACGTACCTGGCTCTATCGGTATGGCGCAAGATCCAGGTCGAGTATTCCCTGGTAAGCGTATGCCTGGTCACTTGGGTGCTACTAAAGTCACTACACAGAACTTAGAAATCGTTCGTGTTGATGCTGAGCGTAACCTGTTGTTGATTAAAGGTGCAATCCCTGGTTCTAAAGGCGGCGATGTTGTTGTTCGCCCGGCTATTAAAGCTAAGCTTCAGAAGGGGATGAAATAATGGAACTCAAATTACAAGATAAGAATGGTAAAGCTGTTAAAGCTGGCGTAACTGTATCTGATGATACTTTTGGTCGTGAATTTAACGAGGCTTTAGTGCATCAAGTAGTTGTTGCTTACATGGCTAATGCCCGTACAGCAACACGTGCACAAAAAGGTCGTGGTAATGTTGCGCATACTACGCACAAGCCATACGCACAAAAAGGAACGGGTAACGCACGTGCTGGTATGACGTCTAGCCCAATCTGGCGTGGAGGCGGTCGCGCATTCCCAAGCTCACCACTTGAAAACTTCAGTCATAAAATTAACCGTAAAGCTTACCGTGCTGGTATGCAAACGATTTTATCTGAATTAGTGCGTCAAGAGCGTTTGAATGTAGTTGAGGAGTTTGTTGTAGCTACACCTAAAACTAAAGCTTTTGCAGAGAAAATTAAAAATCTAGGCTTTGAAGGCGGCGTGTTGGTGCTGACTGATGGCTTTGATGAAAACTTATATTTATCTTCACGTAACCTGATTAACGTCATGGTGGTTGAAGCACAATTTGCTGACCCAGTCAGTTTAGTGCGTTTCCCTAATGTTGTGGCTACAGTTGCTGCGGTGAAGAAACTTGAGGAGATGTTAGCATGATGACCGCTATGACTAAAACTCAAGATCGCTTGTTGCAAGTAATCTTAGCACCACAAATCACTGAAAAAGCAACTTACATCGCTGATAAGCATCAGCAAATTGCTTTTATCGTACGTACCGACGCAACTAAACCAGAAATCAAAGCTGCAGTTGAGCTTGTTTTCAAAGTTGAAGTTGATAAAGTTTCTACGATCAATGTTGGTGGTAAAACAAAGCGCGCTGGCAAAAGTATGGGCAAGCGTAAAGACTGGAAAAAAGCTTATGTAAGCTTGAAACCAGGCCAAGAAATTAACTTCGCAGCGGCTGAATAAGGAGAGATGAGATGGCATTAGTTAAAGTCAAGCCAACGTCCCCGGGTCGTCGTGGTGTAGTAAAGGTGGTAACACCTGACCTTTATAAAGGTAAACCACACGCACCGCTGTTGGAGAGTCAAAGTAGAAACGCAGGTCGTAACAATAACGGCCGTATTACAGTGCGTCACCAAGGTGGTGGTCATAAACAGCATTATCGTTTAATCGACTTCTTGCGCAATAAAGCTGGTATTCCAGCGACTGTGGAACATATTGAGTATGATCCAAACCGTACGGCACACATTGCTTTGCTTTGTTATGCTGATGGTGAGCGTCGTTACATTATTGCTCCGCGTGGCGTAAGTGCTGGTATGCAGTTGATTAGTGGTTCTGAAGCGCCTATTAAAGTAGGTAACGCGATGCCGCTACGTAACATTCCAGTGGGTAGCACAATTCATTGTATCGAATTGCAACCTGGTAAAGGTGCACAAATTGCCCGTTCAGCTGGTACATCAGTACAATTGCTAGCGCGTGAAGGTGCTTATGCTCAATTGCGTTTACGTTCAGGTGAAGTTCGCCGCGTACACGTTGATTGCATGGCAACTTTAGGTGAAGTGGGTAATGAAGAGCATTCACTACGTTCAATCGGTAAAGCTGGTGCTATGCGCTGGCGTGGTGTTCGCCCAACCGTTCGCGGTGTGGTGATGAACCCGGTAGATCACCCGCACGGTGGTGGTGAAGGTCGTACAGCTGCAGGTATGAATCCAGTTAGCCCATGGGGTGTTAAAACTAAAGGTTATCGTACACGTAGCAGTAAACGTACAGATAATATGCGTATTAGTCGTCGTCCGAGAGGCGTAAGGTAATTTATGGCACGTTCACTTAAAAAAGGTCCATTTATTGATGGTCATTTGGCTAAAAAAGTAGAAGTTGCAGCTGCAGCGCGCGATCGTAAACCAATTAAGACTTGGTCACGTCGCTCTACAATTTTCCCAGATTTTATCGGTCTTACTATTGCAATTCATAATGGTAAGCAACACATTCCAGTGTTGATTTCTGAAAACATGGTAGGTCACAAGCTCGGTGAATTTGCGTTAACGCGTACATTCAAAGGTCATGCAGCCGACAAAAAAGCTAAGAAGTAGGAGCTGAAGATGCAAGTATCTGCAATATTAAAAGGTGTTCATCTCTCTCCTCAAAAGGCTAGATTGGTGGCAGACCTTGTTCGTGGCAAGAAAGTAGATCACGCACTTAACATTCTTAATTTCACACCTAAAAAAGGTGCTGAGATCATTAAGAAAGTGGTTGAATCTGCAATTGCTAACGCTGAACATAACAATGGCGCCGATATCGATGAATTGAAAGTTACTTCAATTTACGTTGATAAAGGTATTGTGCTTAAACGTATTCGTCCACGTGCAAAAGGTCGCGCTGGTCGTATTACTAAACCAACCTGTCACATTCATGTGACTGTCGGTAACTAAGGGATAATCATGGGTCAGAAAATTCATCCAATTGGTTTCCGTCTGAGTGTCCAAAAAAACTGGTCCTCACGTTGGTATGCCAATAGCAAGAACTTCCCTGCAATGTTGCAAGGTGACATTAAAGTACGTGAGTTCTTAAACAAAAAATTAGCTAGTGCTGCGGTTAGCCGTATCTTGATTGAGCGTCCTGCAAAGAATGCAAAAATCACTATTTACAGCGCGCGTCCTGGTGTTGTGATCGGTAAAAAAGGCGAAGACATTGAGTCATTGCGCGCAACTTTACAAGGCTTAATGGGCGTACCAGTTCATTTAAACATTGAAGAAGTGCGTAAGCCTGAAATTGATGCAACATTGATTGCGCAATCTATTGCTCAACAACTTGAAAAACGTGTGATGTTCCGTCGTGCAATGAAGCGTGCAATGCAAAATGCAATGCGTCTTGGTGCGCAAGGTATCAAAATCATGAGTTCAGGTCGTTTAAACGGTATCGAGATTGCTCGTACTGAATGGTATCGTGAAGGCCGTGTGCCATTACATACACTTCGTGCTGACATTGATTACGGTGTTGCTGAAGCTTCAACGACATACGGTATTATCGGTATTAAAGTTTGGGTATTCAAAGGTGAAATTTTCGCTGGAAACGTACAAGCACCTATCGGCGCTACTACAACTCCAGTTGCTGAGCCAGAGAAAAAAGTAAGAAAGCCGAGGGCTAAAGATGCTACAACCGTCTAGACAAAAATACCGTAAGATGCAAAAAGGCCGTAACAAGGGCATTGCAACTACGGGTAATAAAGTAAGTTTTGGTGATTTTGGTTTGAAAGCAGTAGGCCGTGGCCGTTTAACTGCACGTCAAATTGAAGCTGCTCGTCGCGTTATGACTCGTCACATTAAACGTGGTGGTCGTGTATGGATTCGCATATTCCCAGATCAACCAATTTCTAAAAAACCTGCTGAAGTACGTATGGGTAATGGTAAAGGTAGTACTGAGTACTACGTTGCTCAAATCCAACCAGGTAAAATGTTATACGAGATGGACGGAGTAAGCGAAGAGCTTGCACGTGAAGCGTTCCGTTTGGCTGCTGCAAAGTTGCCGATTGAAACGACATTCATGACTCGCCAAATCGGTAGTTAAGGATAAGGAAGCTAAAATGAAAGCAACCGATTTAAGAGCAAAAAGCGTTGAAGAGCTAAATGCAGAGTTGATTGAATTGCGCCGTGCGCAATTCTCACTTCGTATGCAAGTGGCAACTCAGCAATTATCTAAAGTAGATCAGCTAGGTAAAGTACGCAAAGATGTAGCGCGTGTGAAGCTTGTATTGGCTGAGAAAGCGAAACAGGCATAATCATGACTGAAACGACAAAAGTAGTACGTAGCTTAACTGGCCGCGTAACAAGCGACAAAATGGATAAAACTGTTACGGTGTTGGTTGAGCGTAAAGTTAAGCATCCATTGATTGGTAAAGTTGTTCGCCAATCTAAAAAGTTTCATGCACATGATGAAACTAACAGCTGTAAAGAAGGTGATATTGTAACGATTGTTGAAAGTCGTCCACTTTCTAAAACTAAAAACTGGGTTGTTAAAGCGGCCTAATTTAAGTAAGGTTAATTAGCGTAATTATTAGTAATAGTAATTGCGCTAATTGACGATGCAAGTTATAATGTTTGGCTATTTAGGCGAGCGACTTTTTGTAAAAAATAAGTCATAAGCTCTCGCCCCAATACTGACCGGGTCTATCGGCCGTGTTAATTGAAAGATAAGTTTCAATTAAAAATGGCTGGTGTTGGTTTTAACGGATTAAGTTGGAGATTATTCTCATGATTCAAATGCAATCTCGGCTAGAAGTTGCCGATAACACTGGTGCGCGCTCTGTGCAATGCATCAAGGTGTTAGGTGGCTCTAAACGTCGCTACGCTGGAATAGGCGATATCATCAAAGTGAGCATCAAAGATGCTGCGCCACGTGGTCGCGTAAAAAAAGGCGAAGTTTACAGCGCGGTAGTTGTGCGTACTGCTAAAGGTGTTCGTCGTCCAGACGGTTCTTTAGTTAAGTTCGATGGCAATGCTGCAGTACTGTTAAATAATAAGCTAGAACCGATTGGTACCCGTATTTTCGGGCCAGTAACACGTGAATTACGTACTGAAAAATTCATGAAAATCGTTTCATTAGCGCCAGAAGTGTTGTAGGAGCTCACATGAACAAAATTCGCAAGGGTGATCAAGTCATCCTAAATACCGGTAAAGACAAAGGTAAGCAAGGTACAGTTATTGGTATTCTTGATTCAGGTCATGTTGTTGTTGAGGGTCTTAACTTAGTTAAGAAACACGCAAAAGCAAACCCGATGAAAGGTATTGCTGGCGGCATCATTGCTAAAGAAATGCCATTAGACATTTCTAACGTTGCTTTATTTAACAGTGCGACCCAAAAAGGTGATCGCGTAGGCTTCAAAACATTAGATGATGGTCGCAAAATTCGCGTATTCAAATCTAATGGCGAAGCAGTGGACGCATAGGAAGAATTATGGCGCGCTTAAAAGATTTTTATAAAGACTCAGTCGTTAAATCTATGACTGAGCAATTTGGTTACACTTCAGTAATGCAAGTGCCTCGCATTGATAAAATCACTCTTAATATGGGTGTTGGCGAAGCGGTTGCAGATAAAAAGGTAATGGAACACGCTGTTGGCGATATGGAAAAAATTGCAGGTCAAAAAGCAATTGTAACTAAAGCTAAAAAATCAGTGGCTGCATTTAAAATTCGTGATGACTATCCGGTGGGTTGTAAAGTAACTTTACGCCGTGAACGTATGTATGAGTTCTTGGATCGTTTGGTTACTGTAGCTATTCCACGTATTCGTGACTTCCGCGGTATTTCTGCGAAATCATTTGATGGTCGTGGTAACTACAACATGGGTGTTAAAGAGCAAATCATTTTCCCTGAAATTGAATACGATAAAATCGATGCAATTCGCGGAATGAATATCACTATTACAACTACTGCGAAAACGGATGAAGAAGCAAAAGCTTTGCTTGCTGCGTTTAGTTTTCCTTTCAGAGGTTAAGTCATGGCTAAAACCTGTATGACAGAACGCGAAATTAAACGTCGCGCAACTGTAAGTAAATTCGCTGTAAAACGTGCTGCACTTGAAGCGGCAATGAATGATGTTACTGCAACTGCAGAAAGTCGCCTTGAAGCGCGCATGAAATTCCAAGCGCTTCCACGCAACTCAAGCCCAGTGCGTCTTCGTAATCGTTGTGCTTTAACTGGTCGCCCACGTGGTGTGTTTAGTAAATTCGGTATTGGGCGTAGTAAATTACGCGATTTAATGATGGCTGGCTTCGTTCCAGGCGTCACTAAAGCCAGCTGGTAATAGGAGGAATAGCTATGAGTATGAGTGATCCGATTGCCGACATGTTGACGCGTATTCGTAATGCGCAAATGGTTAACAAAGCGGTTGTTGCTATGCCTTCATCAAATGTTAAGACTGCTATTGCTAGCGTGCTTAAAGAAGAAGGTTACGTAGAAGATTTTGCAGTGCAAACTGAAGGTGGTAAAGCTACTTTAACTATTAGTTTGAAATATTATGCTGGTCGCCCAGTTATTGAGCGTATACAGCGTATTAGCAAGCCAGGTTTGCGTGTATATAAAGGATCTCAAGAGATCCCTAAAGTAATGAATGGCCTTGGTGTGACAATTATGTCTACATCTAAGGGTGTAATGACAGATCGTAAAGCACAAGCAGCCGGTATCGGTGGCGAAGTGTTGTGCGTAGTGGCTTAAGGAGAAGCAAATGTCACGTGTTGCTAAAAATCCAGTCGCTATTCCAGCTAAAGTTGAAGTGGTATTAAGTGCTAATTCAATTGATGTTAGCGGTCCATTAGGTAAATTGTCTCATCCGCTTACAAGTGCGGTTGTGCTTAAGCGTGAAGGTGAAACAATTACGTTTCAAGCTTCAAGTGATGCACAACACTCACGTGCAATGTCAGGTACATTGCGTGCGTTAGTGGCAAATATGGTTAAAGGTGTTTCAGAAGGCTTTACACGTAAACTAACGCTAGTTGGTGTTGGTTACAAAGCTGCTGCACAAGGCGCTGTATTAAACTTAGAGTTAGGTTATTCACACCCAATCAACCACAAAATGCCAGCTGGCGTGACTGTGGCAACTGCTACCCCAACAGAAATTCTGTTAACAGGTGTTGATAAGCAGGTGATTGGCCAGGTTGCTGCACAGATTCGTGCTTACCGCGCTCCAGAGCCTTATAAAGGCAAGGGTGTTCGTTACGCTGATGAAGTTGTTGCAATTAAAGAAACCAAAAAGAAATAAGGCTTAAAAATGAACAACGTAAATAATCGCTTGCGTCGTGCACGTAAAACCCGTGCCAAAATTGCAGAGCTAAAAGTTACACGTCTAAGTGTGCATCGTACTAATTTGCATACTTATGCTCAAATTATTGACGCTACTGGCGGTAAAGTAATTGTGAGTGCTTCAACAGTAGAAGCTGACGTTCGTAAAAACATTAAAAATGGCGGCAATGTGGAAGCAGCTGCAGCTATTGGTAAACTTATTGCTGAAAAAGCGGTTAAAGCTGGTGTTACTACCGTTGCTTTTGATCGTTCAGGCTATAAATATCACGGTCGTATTAAAGCGTTGGCTGATGCCGCTCGCGAAAACGGCTTATCCTTCTAATTGGTCTGATTGCTAAAGAGGTTAATGATGGCGAGAGAAATGGAACAGCAACAGCAGCAGACTGATGGTTTGCGCGAAAAAATGATTGCAGTTAATCGTGTAAGTAAAACGGTTAAAGGTGGTCGTATCATGAGTTTTGCAGCTCTTACAGTAGTTGGCGATGGCGATGGTGCTGTTGGTATGGGTAAAGGTAAAGCACGTGAAGTGCCGGTAGCTGTACAAAAAGCTATGGACGAAGCGCGTCGTGGTATGTTGAAAATTAATTTAACGAATGGTACTTTGCACCACGCTGTTACAGGTGTGCATGGCGCTGCTAAAGTGTTTATTCAACCAGCTTCAGAAGGTACTGGCATTATTGCAGGTGGTGCAATGCGCGCTATTTTTGAGGTGATGGGTGTCACTAACGTGGTCGCTAAATGTATCGGTTCAACAAACCCTTACAACTTGGTTCGTGCTACTTTAAATGGCCTAGAGTCAATGAATACACCAGCAGAAATCGCAGCTAAACGTGGTAAATCAGTTGAAGAAATTAGAGGCTAATCATGGCTAAAACACAAAAAGTTACGACGCCTATCAAGGTGACGTTGGTTAAAAGTACAATTGGTCGTATTCAGGCGCATAAAGCTACCGTTACTGGTTTAGGTTTACGTCGTATGCACCATACTGTTGAGTTACAAGACACTCCAGCAATCCGCGGTATGATCAATACTGTGGGCTATCTCTTAAAGGTAGAAGGATAATGCAATTAAATACAATTAAGCCTGCTGAAGGCGCAAAGAAAGAACGTCGTCGCGTTGGTCGTGGTATCGGTTCTGGTTTTGGTAAAACAGCTGGTCGCGGTCATAAAGGTCAAAAATCACGTACAGGTGGATTCCACAAAGTCGGTTTTGAAGGCGGTCAAATGCCAATTCAACGTCGTCTACCAAAACGTGGCTTCAAGTCAATGACAAAAGCTAAAACTGCACATGTGCGCACTAGTGAATTAGCATTAGTTCCAAATGAAGTGATTGATTTGTTGGCTTTAAAAGCAGCAAACATCGTTTCAGGTACAGTTAGAAATGCAAAATTATTTTTATCTGGTGATGTAACTGCAAAATATAATATCCAAGGCTTATTGTTGACTAAAGGCGCTCGCGCCGCAGTTGAAGCAGCTGGTGGTAAAATTTTAGAAGCAGCATAAGAGTATCGCTTTGGCACAAGATAGTTTATTAAAAACAGCGTCAAAAATGGGCGAACTTAAAAGTCGCCTGCTTTTTGTACTTGGTGCATTAATCGTATACCGTTTAGGTGCTCATGTTCCTGTTCCTGGTATTGATCCGGTAGTTTTAGCTAAGCTTTTTGAATCGCAAAGTGGCGGCATTTTGGGCATGTTTAACATGTTCTCTGGTGGCGCGCTTTCAAGGTTCACTGTATTTGCTTTAGGTATTATGCCGTACATTTCTGCATCTATTATTATGCAGTTATTGTCAGCAGTTTCACCTAAATTAGAGCAGTTAAAAAAAGAAGGTGAAGCAGGTCGAAGAACAATTACTAAGTGGACTCGCTACGGAACAGTAGTTCTTGCAGCGTTTCAGGCTTTGGGTATTGCGATTGCATTAGAAGGTCAGCCTGGTTTGGTATTGGATCCAGGTATGGCATTCAGGTTGACTGCGGTGATTACATTAGTCAGCGGTACGATGTTTATCATGTGGTTGGGTGAGCAAATTACTGAGCGCGGTATTGGTAATGGTATTTCTATCATCATTTTTGCAGGTATTGTTGCAGGTTTGCCTAGAGCAATTGGCACTTCTGTTGAGATGGCAAACTCAGGTGGATTTGGTGCGGCTGGGCCTTTAATCTTATTCTTTTTGATAGTTACTATAGTTTTGGTAACTGCACTTGTAGTGTTTGTAGAGCGTGGTCAGCGTAAGATTACTGTGAACTATGCAAAACGTCAGGTTGGTAACAAAGTGTATGGTGGACAAACTACGCATCTCCCTCTGAAGTTGAATATGGCTGGTGTGATTCCTCCAATTTTTGCTTCTAGTATTATTTTGTTTCCAGCAACGTTGGCAAACTGGTTTAGTGGTAAAGAAAGTATGTATTGGTTGAAAGATATTTCTAATGCTTTGTCGCCAGGGCAGCCGATCTATATTTTGTTCTTTACTGTAGCTATTGTGTTCTTTTGTTTCTTTTACACTGCATTGCAGTTTAATCCAAAAGACACTGCTGATAACTTAAAGAAAAGTGGTGCATTTGTACCTGGTATTCGTCCAGGAGATCAAACTGCGAAATACATCGATAGAATCATGGGTCGTTTAACATTGATTGGTGCTATTTATATTACGTTGGTTTGTTTGTTACCAGAATTTTTGAGATTGAAATTTAATACGCCGTTTTATTTCGGTGGAACATCACTGTTAATTATTGTTGTAGTTACGATGGATTTTATGACGCAAGTTCAGTCACATTTAATGTCGAACCAATACGAAGGTCTGCTTAAAAAGGCTAACTTCAAAGGCAATACGCAAAAGTAGTTAATAGTAATAATTTAGAACCTGTAGTTTAAGAAGTGATGGAGTTATAAATGAGAGTTCGTGCATCTGTAAAAGCATTATGCCGTAATTGTAAAGTTGTTCGTCGTCGTGGCGTTGTACGTATCATTTGTACAGATCCACGTCACAAACAACGTCAAGGTTAATAGAGTTTTATTAATCCAATTAGTGGTTGTTTAATATAACCACTAATTAAGTTGGTCAATATTTTAATTGATCAGAAGATAAGCTAATTGATATAAATTGGTTTTACTGTTAAAATCGTCGGCTTTTTTAAAGCAATTGATTTTTAGGTAAACCTAAATTTGGAGTAAAGTATGGCGCGTATTGCAGGGGTAAACATCCCAAATAACAAACATGCTGACGTTGCATTAACTGCAATTTTCGGTATTGGACGTGTTACAGCACAAAAAATCTGTGCTGCAGCTGGCGTTTTAGCAACAACAAAAATGAAAGACTTAAATGACGCAGATGTAGATAAGTTGCGTGATGAAGTTGCTAAAGAAAAAGTTGAAGGTGATTTACGTCGTGAAGTATCTATGAACATCAAACGCTTGATGGACTTAGGTTGCTATCGCGGTATTCGTCATCGCCGTGGTTTACCTGTTCGTGGTCAGCGTACAAAAACAAATGCGCGTACACGTAAAGGTCCAGTTAAAGCGATTAAGCAAGCTAAATAAGCTGTTAATTAGCTCAAAATTTTAGGTTTACAAATTTTAGTAAGATTTATTGGTAAGGATAGTGCAACATGGCAAAAGCTAATGTACGCGTAAGAAAAAAAGTTAAAAAGAATATTGCAGAGGGCATTGCCCACGTGCATGCATCTTTTAACAATACCATCATCACCATTACAGACCGTCAAGGTAATGCGCTGTCATGGGCAACTTCTGGTGGCCAAGGTTTTAAAGGCTCACGTAAGAGTACGCCTTTTGCTGCGCAGGTAGCTGCGGAAGTCGCTGGTAAATCAGCACAAGAAAATGGTGTTAAGAATTTAGAAGTGCGTATTAAAGGCCCAGGCCCAGGTCGTGAATCTGCAGTGCGCGCACTTAATGCAGCTGGTTTTAAAATTACCAGCATTACTGATGTGACGCCAGTACCACACAACGGCTGCCGTCCACCTAAAAAACGCCGCATTTAAGTTGAGCTTAAGCTCACTTTAGCAGAGATAACAGGAGAATCCCTTGGCTAGAAATTTAGACCCTAAGTGCCGTCAATGTCGTCGTGAAGGCGAAAAGCTTTTTTTAAAAGCTGAAAAGTGCTTTACAGACAAATGTGCAATCGAAAAACGTAACTTCCCACCAGGTCAGCACGGTCAACGTCGCAACCAACGTCTATCAGACTATGGTGTTCAATTGCGTGAAAAACAAAAAGTTCGTCGTATTTACGGTGTACTTGAAGCTCAATTCCGTAGCTACTACGCTGAAGCTGATCGTCAAAAAGGCATTACAGGTGAAAACTTGTTGCAACTTTTAGAGTGCCGTCTAGATAACGTTACTTACCGCATGGGTCTTGGTGGCTCACGTACGGAAGCGCGTCAAATTGTTCGTCACAACAGTATTTTAGTGAATGGTCGTCGCGTAAATATTCCTTCATACCAAGTTAAAGCTGGTGATGTCGTGAGCGTGGCTGAATCATCTAAAACACAGTTGCGTATTAAAGGTGCTTTAGAAGCAGCTGAGCAACGTGGCTTCCCAGCATGGATTGAAGTTGATGTTAAAGCGCTTAAAGGTACATTTAAGGCTAAACCACAACGTGATGAGTTACCACCAACAATCAATGAGTCATTGGTAGTTGAGCTGTACTCAAAATAATTAAGATTTAAATTGTTATGTTAGGTGAGTCGTTTACGGCTCACCTAAAATTTACTCTACTAACTATATATTTGTAGAGATCAATACAAAAATTAAAAGGTATAACTATGCAAAACAGTCCTACCGAATACTTAAAACCACGTGTAGTAGATGTAGAGGTGTTGTCTCCATTGCGTGCGCGTGTAACGCTGGAACCGATGGAACGTGGTTTTGGCTACACTTTAGGTAATGCATTACGTCGTGTTTTATTGTCTTCAATCCCTGGCTTCGCTATTACTGAAGTTAAAATTGATGGCGTTGTACATGAGTATTCAACTTTAGATGGCGTTCAAGAGGATGTAGTAGATATTTTACTAAATCTTAAAGGCGTAGCATTAAAATTAAATACTAAATCAGAAACAATTTTAGTATTAAATAAATCTGTTGAAGGTGTTGTTACAGCGGGTGATTTTGAAACAGGGCATGATGCAGAAATCGTTAATCCTGATCATGTGATTGCTCACCTTACAAAAGGTGGCAAGCTAAATCTAGAAGTTAAAGTAGCAATGGGCCGTGGTTATCAACCAGTCCCAGCACGTCAAAAAGCAAATGAAGAAGATCGTGTGCTTGGTTTCATCATGGTTGATGCTTCATTCAGCCCAATCAATAAAGTGAGCTACCAAGTCGAAAGCGCACGTGTTGAGCAACGTACTGACTTAGATAAATTGGTAATGGATGTTGAAACAAACGGCGTGATTGAGCCAGAGCAAGCTATTCGTGATGCTGCGCGTATCTTAATGGGTCAGTTATCAGTATTTGCTGATCTAGAAGGTGCACCAAGTGAAGTTGAAGTGAAATCTGCACCGCAGGTTGATCCAATTTTATTGCGTCCAGTAGATGATTTAGAATTAACTGTTCGTTCAGCAAACTGCTTAAAAGCTGAAAACATATTCTATATCGGTGATTTGATTCAACGTACTGAGAATGAGCTGTTAAAAGCGCCTAACTTAGGTCGTAAATCATTAAATGAAATTAAAGATGTACTCGCAACTCGCGGCCTAACATTAGGCATGAAACTAGAAAACTGGCCACCAGTTGGGCTTGAAAAAGCTTAATTGCCAGCATAAATAAAGAAACTTAAGGAATTACTATGCGTCACGGTAATAGCAATCGTAAATTAAATCGTACTAGCAGCCATCGTGCGGCTATGTTCCGCAATATGACAGCATCATTGCTACGTCATGAAGTGATTAAAACTACTTTGCCAAAAGCAAAAGAGTTGCGTAAATTTGCAGAACCTTTAATCACATTAGGTAAAACACCTACTTTAGCGAATCGTCGTTTAGCGTTCAGTCGCTTGCGTGATCGTGATATCGTTGGTAAATTATTCGGTGAATTGGGTCCACGTTACCTTGCACGTAATGGTGGTTATTTACGTGTACTTAAATGCGGTTTCCGTAACGGCGACAATGCACCAATGGCTTTAGTTGAGTTAGTTGATCGTCCTGATACAGGCGCAGATGTAGTTGTTGCAGAGTAATTTCTGTAATTATTAATCTGTCAGAAAAAAGCCAGCTTTATGCTGGCTTTTTTCTTATGTGGATGTGGGGATAGTAATTAATTTAGAACTTAATTTTAGTATCTCTAAGTAGTAACTTAATGTCATCTTCATTAAATGGCCAGCAAATTTCTACGTCAGTATCTACTCTTTTCAATACTGGAATTTTTATTTCATATAACTCGTACAAGTTTGCATTATCAGTTATTTCAATAGACTCCCAATTTAGTTCATGTTCAAGAGCTACTTCTAATAGCAAAGCTTCTGCCCGCTCACATAGATGACAGTGTGAAGTTGAGTAAAGAATAAGATTTATAATCATTAATGCAATTCCATTTAACTATAGAAAGTCGAATGGTAAATATTAGCATTGATTAGATTTTTACTAATTTTGTAGTGAGTAATTCAGCATTATTAGTTAAAGTATTTGCACCACTTATTGTTAGCGCACTATTTGCGGTTAATTGAATTGCTGCGTGTTAGAATTGGGGTTAAATTGTTAGTAATCGATATGAAATAAAGGCAACTCAAATGAGTGAACTCGAAAGCATTCAAGAATCCCGTGCTAAAGTTAAAGGCATGATAGAGAGACATAAGCTCGTTGAAGACTTAGTGCATCGACAGGATATGCAACGCCATGACTTAGTTGAGGGGATGGTTCACCAAAACAATCTATCGGAACTGCGTAGACTCTTAGATAAGCTTGAACCCCAAGCAATTGCAAGCATACTGGAGTCATTGTCTACTGAGGATTGTAAGGTTATTTGGCCGCTTGTAAGTGAAGAGCGAAAAGAGGAGATTTTACTCGTAGTCTCTGATTCTGTTCGTGTGGAATTAGTCTCCGAGCCTAAACCTACTAACCAGAGTATGGTAATTCGCGTGTTTGATTTGCACGAAGGAAAACTGAGGCAGATACCAATTTACAATAGGGAAGATTTGGTACAAGCCAAACCTATCTGGGTTGACCTTGTCACACCTGAAGATGAACAGCTTGCTTGGGCAAAGGAAATCTTTGGCGTTAATCTACCCAACCCTAAAGAGCTAACAGATCTGGAAACTAGTGCGCGTTTTTATGAAGAAGAAAACGGTGAAGTACATTTGCACTCTGCTTTTTTGCTTGAGCGTGAAAATGAGTCACGAAATGTTGCCGTTGCATTCATCCTTAATAAAGGTACGCTATTTTCAGTTCGAAGCGAGGAGCTTCCAGTATTTCGTTTACAACGCTTGAGAGCACGCGCTCAGGCTGGTTATGTATCGGAGGCTAAAGATGTGCTGCTGGATCTTTACGCTGCCGATGTTGAGTATTCAGCTAATGCCTTAGAGGATGAATACGTACGTCTGGAAGAAGTCGGTAGACAGGTATTTAGATCGCACATGACCAATGAGCAGGCAGCCAAAATTCTTACTGATATTTCTGTAGAGGAAGATCTAAACGGTCGTATACGTCGTAATGTGCTTGATACACGCAATGCTTTGTCATTTTTAATGCGACGTAAATTCTTATCCATCGCACAACATGAAGATGTGCGTGAAATTTTGCGAGATATTGAATCACTAGATGGACATACAACATTTTTGTTTAATAAAATTAACTTTCAAATGGATGCCACTGTGGGTTTCTTGAACGTTAATCAGAATAAAGACCTTAAACGTTTAACTGTAATTAGTGTTGTGATTATGCCGATTAATGTCTTGGCAGGCATTGGTGGGATGTCTGAATTCTCTATGATGACGCATGCTATTCCGTGGCCAATCGCATATAGCATATTCATTATTGTGATGATTGGGATAGGCATACTGACCTACATAGGATTGCGTCATTTAGAAAGCCGTAGAATAAAAAGCCATCGAATGGATAGCCATTAGCTTGATATCCTCTACTTAGAGCACCTCCATTGTCACTAAATTTATATCAGATTTGAAACTCTTGAAATGAACCCAGAAATACATTTATTGTGGAAAGAAATGTTGGCGGATTTATCAACTACAGCGGCGCTGTGGGAGCTCACGATAATTGCCGTTGCATGCAGTATTGCTCTAGCAGTAAACGGTGCCTTGCGCGCTTATGTGATGCGTAACGCACCCGAAAAATGGAAGTTGGGCATTGGTGGTGTTAATCGTGTGTTATTTCCTTTGTCTACGCTTATATTTGTTCAGATCAGTAAGATAATACTGTCACATTGGCAGCATACTAGTTTACTGCAATTAACGAGTACGTTGCTATTTGCCATGGCTGTCATCAGGTTAGCTGTTTATGCGATACGCTACATTGTTGCGCCTGGCGGCTTACTCAAAACCTTAGAAAATACTATATCGACTTCAATTTGGGTCGTACTTGCGCTACATCTAAGCGGGCTGCTGCCAGAAATGTTTCAGGTACTTGAAGACATTAAGTTTAAGATAGGCAAACATCCAGTTGATTTGTTATTAGTTATGCAAGCAGTGTTGACTATACTCGTGACTATTTTTATCGCGCTGTGGATTAGTCGGTTTATAGAAAATAAAGTCATGCGAGCTGAGCATGTAAGTGTCAACCTTCGCGTGGTCATGACAAAATTATTGCGCATGCTTTTATTAACGATAGCGCTCTTAATCGCACTCTCAGCTGTTGGATTGGATATTACCTTTCTCTCAGTTTTTGGTGGCGCATTAGGTGTAGGCTTGGGTTTAGGTTTGCAGAGGATTGCAAGTAACTATGTGAGTGGCTTTATTATTCTGCTAGATAAATCCATGGAAATTGGCGATGTGATTACCGTCGATAAGCACTATGGTGTAATTAACGACTTGCGCTCTCGCTATATGATTTTAGCAAAGCAAGATGGTACACATGTAATTATTCCCAATGAGGCACTGATTACGACGGCCGTTATAAATCATTCATTGATTGAACATAAAGGTCGCGTACAAATTAACTTGAGTATTAGTTATAAGAGTAATTTAGATCGCGCAGTGGCCTTGATGCATGATGAGGCAATGCAGCAGGACCGAGTGTTAATGAAACCCTCGCCAGACGTATTAGTGAAAGGATTTACCGAGAACGGCATTGATTTAAGTCTGACTGTGTGGGTAATGAACCCTGAGTCAGGAGGTGGTGCACTGCAGTCTTCGCTTAACTTATCAATATGGCGAGCCTTTGAAGCTAATGGCATTGTCTTTGCAAAGACGGATGCAGCCGCTAAGTTGGCTGAAATGTCCGCTTAGGTGTAAATCATTAAGTATGTTTAAGCGTTAGATAATAAAAAACCCGCTATTAGCGGGTTTTTTATTAAACAAAATATATCTAAGTGTAGATATTATTTAAGTTTAGTTTCTTTGTACATCACGTGTTGGCGCACTACTGGATCAAATTTCTTGATTTCCATTTTGCCAGGCATAGTACGTTTGTTTTTAGTAGTGGTATAAAAATGACCTGTACCAGCACTAGACTCTAATTTGATTTTTTCGCGCATGATATTCTATCCTTAGATTTTCTGGCCAGCTGCACGCATATCAGCAAGCACGGCATCAATACCGTTTTTGTCGATTGTACGTAACGCATTATTAGTAATGCGCATGCTTACCCAGCGATTTTCGCTCTCAACCCAAAATTTGCGGTTTTGCAAATTAGGTAAAAAACGACGTTTTGTTCTGTTGTTAGCGTGAGAAACATTGTTACCCACCATTGGCTTTTTGCCAGTTACCATACATACACGTGCCATGGTTAATCTCCAAACTTCTGCTTTTTTTGAAAGACCGCAATTATAGTATGAAAGCCAACTTATTCTCAAGAGAAATATCAGAAAAAATCAATAATATTCAAGATTTAACGGATATTTAAGCGCGAGCTATGATTAATGTTGGAATTCAGCCCTTAGTGCGGTGAATTAATGTTTACCTGTGCTGCCAAATCCACCTTCGCCACGTTCACTAGCGTCAAAATCATCTACCAGATGAAAGTCTGCTTGCAGAACAGGTACGATGACTAATTGGGCAATACGCTCCATAGGATTCAACTCGAATGCCGTATTGCCTCTATTCCAACATGACACCATCAACTGACCTTGATAATCAGAGTCTATCAAACCAACCAAGTTGCCTAAAACAATGCCGTGTTTATGGCCAAGCCCTGAGCGAGGCAAAATTAGCGCAGCATGATAAATGTTATCTAAATGAATCGCCATGCCAGTAGGGATGAGCGTGGTGTCGCCAGGTTGCAAGGTAATAGGCGCGTCAATACATGCACGTAAATCTAAGCCAGCAGAGCCTTCTGTGGCGTAGGTGGGCATTTGTTCGTGTAAGCGGTCATCTAGGATTTTCAGGTCGACGATAATTTTCATGTGTTTCTCAATAAATACTGTAAATTTTCAATTTAGCATTAAACACTAAAAATTCTCTAAAATCACTAAGAAGGTTCATTTACTTTGCTCGCAAGACTCGTAATAAAAAAACCGCCGAAGCGGGTTGGATAGCAAGTTACAACTACTTAGAATTTGTAGTTTGCATTTAAGCTAAGCAGGAAATTTCTATCAGATGCAGGTTCAAAGAAACGTAAGTTGCCATCATTAACACGTACAGAGCCAATGTAATTTTTATCAAAGACATTTTCTACCCGAAGAAATTCACTAAAGCTCCAACTCGCTAGCTTCTGCTCAAATCCTGCACGCACGTTAAAAATTGTGTACGAAGGCGCAGCATCAGTATTTGTGTCATTCACGTATGCCTTGCTGTTATGGCGGCCTTCAAAAGCCGTGCTGAATCCTAATGGAGAGTACTTCCAAGCTAATTCGCCATAAAGTTGTGTTTTGTATGTACCTGGAATGTAATTTCCTGACTTAATAGTAACTGGAGGCACTGTACTATTTGTGAAGTCTGAGTCAAATTTAGCATTCAGCAAAGCATAAGAGAAGTATGTTGAAATGTTATTGGCAAACTGGGAATCTACAGAAAGCTCCACTCCTGTACGTTTGGTGTCATTTGCGTTTGTGTAAACAGTTCTGCCATTTAGGCTATTGCTAATAACCAACTCATCTTTAGTAGTAATTCTAAACAGATTTAGATTAGCTTGGGTATTGTCGCTAATAAATGCTTTCGCACCAACTTCCATATTGCGACTTTCACTAGGTTTTAAAGCTAAGTTAGGTGTGGAGTTTGTCCCCGTGGTGGTGAAGGCGGCTTCAACAAATGTTGGTGTCTCAAAGCCTCTACCGTAGTTCGCATAAAGGTTGAAGGTTGGAGTTACTTTCCAAACAGCACCAATGACAGGAGTATTTTTTTGATATTCTACCGAGCCGCTATTATTACCATTTGCACCTGCTCCAGTAATAAACTTATCTTTAACCTCTAGCTTTACATTGGTATGACGAACTCCTGCGTGCAAGTCAACATTATCTAATATGGACAATTTTCCTTGAATATATTCATCAAAGTTGCTGACAATGTTATCTTCGTCTCGGTTTAAAGTTTTTACAGGGAGTCCTGCGGATAGAATGTTAGTATCCAATCTTGAATCGCTTGATTTACCATAATTCAGACCAAAACTCAGGCTGTAGGATTTATTAAAGATTTCACCTTTGTTATCCCAACGTAAATCTGTACCATAGAACTCTCTAGATATGACACTAGCCCGTGCATTAGTGCCAACTGCATTGGTAGCAAGGGTTTGTTCATTTTCGCGAGAGCCAACATAGGCTGTTGCATTGATTGCATTATTTTCATTCAAAGCATGTGTCAAATTAAATCCAACTTGAGTGTGACTGCGTGATACACGAGTATCTGCTTTGACTGCTGCACTAGTTACGCCGGTTGGATTATCAAATGCGGAAGGGGTTTTCTCTGTTGGTGTGTTCACAGCAGTTCGAGGTAATCCACTTGGATCCTGAGCATTTTGGTCAAACCAATTAACTAATGTTGTTATTTTGGTATCTTCATCAAAGTTAATTTTAAATTTAGCCGTTACAGCTTGTTTTTTACTTGCGCCGTGCTCGCGATAACCATCTGTTTCAAAGTTTGAGACATTGAGTAAATACTCAATGTTTTCAGAAGTCCCAGTGGTATTTAATACTTGGCGCTTAGTATTATCACTACCAAACATAACGCTTCCACCAACTTCTGCTGTTTTTGGGGCATCTTCCGTCAACATTTGAATTACGCCGCCAGAAGAGTTACCGTAAAGCGCAGAGAACGGGCTACGCATGACTTCAATACTTTTGATTGCGGATAAATCAACTACTCCTGGCTGACCTTGACCATCAGGCATAGTTAGTGGAATGCCATCAACATATACGCGAATGCCGCGAACGCCAAAGCTGGAACGTGAGCCGAAGCCTCTACTTGAGATCTGCGGATCTTGTGCCTGATTGTTGCGGTTTTGTGCAGTAATGCCAGGTACGCGAATCAAGCTTTCAGAAAGCAGCATTTGCAGCTGACCGTCTTGAATATCTTTTTTCTCTACAACGTCAATGGCGACTGGCAAGTCGAAGCTGTTTTGTTCAGTTCTAGTAGCGGTAACAACTACAGGTGCAAGTGATATGGTGTCTTCAGCATAGGCTTGCGGGGAAACGATCGCTGCAATTAGTATAAATAATGGTTTTTGATTGAATGGTTTTATTTTGAGCGATTTGATTTTCATGGTGCAGTGCATTCATTTTTGGAAAGGCTGCATGATATATTGCCTTATAGATCAAAGCAATGAAGAAAACCATGATTATCTCATGGGTTAAATTACAGCATGTGAGCTATATGCTGCAATAGTAGTTTGGCAACTTTAGTTTTAGAGGTTCGTTCTATTGGATGCGCACCATTTTTATCTATGAGTGTGACGCTATTTTCTTCGCTCCCCAGCGCTTCTTTAGCTAAATTTGCAACAATCAGTGGTAGTTTTTTCGCTTTCCGTTTGGTTTCTGCATACTCGAGTAAGTTTTCAGTTTCTGCGGCAAATCCTACGCAAAATGGTGCATTGGGTAGGCTGACAACATCCGCCAATATGTCTTTATTTGGTGTGAGTTCTAGCGTGAGTGACGACGTGCTTTTTTTGATTTTTTCATGTTGCTGGGTCACTGGGCGGTAATCAGCCACAGCGGCTACGGCAATAAAAATGTCCTGATTGATGATATTGCTCATGACGGCCTCATACATGGCTTGAGCGCTTTCTGCTTTGATGTTAGTCGCGTTTTTAATTGCATTTAGAGCAGTTATTCCGCTGATGAGTGTGACGTCTGCACCCATATCGGCTGCCGCTTGGGCAATGGCATAACCCATTTTCCCTGAACTTAAATTTGTGATGCCGCGCACTGGGTCTATCATTTCTAATGTGGCGCCAGCGGTAATCAGTACACGTTTGCTAGCTAATAGTTTGGGGGTAAAGTGGGCGTTTACTAACATCAGTAAAGCCTCTGCTTCTAACATTCTGCCTAAGCCGACTTCACCGCAAGCTTGCTCCCCGCTATCGGGACCGAAAATACTTACGCCATCTACAATCAATTGATTAATGTTACGTTGCGTGGCTGGGTTTTCCCACATTTGTTTGTTCATAGCTGGTGCGACTAGCAAAGGGCAATCTCTTGCTAAACATAGCGTAGAAAGCAAATCATCCGCGCGGCCTTGCACAAGTTTTGCCAAAAAATCTGCGCTAGCTGGGGCGACTAAAATCGCATCTGCCTCGCGGCTTAATTCTATATGTGGCATGCCGTTACTAATGCTGCTATCCCACATGTCAATAAACACTGGCTTGCCAGACAACGCTTGCATGGTCACTGGTGTAATAAACTGGCATGCAGCAGCGGTCATGACGACTTGTACGTCGTAATTAGCTTTAACTAGTAAGCGTACGAGTTCAGCCGCTTTGTATGCTGCGATGCCGCCAGTAATGCCGAGTACAAGCTTTGTTGAAACTATTCGTTTATTTATCTGCGGTGTCATGGTAGATTTTGCTTATGCTAAAAACAATAAAATTGCTGAAAATTTCAAATATAACTTCAAGTTTAACATGGGTGCTTGTGCTGTGCGCAAGTATGCTGCTTGGCGTGAGTTCTGCTGAGGCGCGGCGTATGAATCCTGCGCTGATGAATTCAGTTGAAAACCATGAGTTAAATTCTCAGCAAGCGCCTGCAGGCATTATGTGTAGAGATTGCACAAATACAAAACCACCTGCTGCAGCGCCTTCTGGCCGTGTGTGGCAAGCGGAAGTGCGGGATATGGCGACTTGGAAGCAGTTGAGTAAGCCGTTGCGTGATGCTGAATTTAGTAAGTTTGTGATTGATCTGAAAACCAACAAAATTTACTTTGTTGATAGTAATGTGTTTATGCTGCATGCAGATTTTGTGGTGGATTACTTGCAAAAGATTCCGCGTACGGTAGCTAATATGAAAGCCTACAACCGTAATTACAGTACGAAAAAACCGCAATTTATTTTGGGCTATTTAACGCACTATCCTAAATTAGACCTTTTTAAAGCAGATACGAATACGACTAGCCGTGATTTATGGACTTTCTCATTTTGGGAAGGCGACACTATTCAAGCGCAGGATATTCAGCTGGCTTATAAGCGTTTGCAGCAAACGTTTACCGTTGCACCGTTAGTATTCAGGCCAGACTCGTCTGAGCAAGAGCGCGTAGCCAGCCAGCTAAAAGCATTTCATATTCAAACCATCAATAACAATCAAATTTATCAATCGCTTCCTTATCAGGCGTTTAACACTGGCAGCGCGATTGGCCGCTTGGTGATTGTGCCGCCAACTACAAAAGTTGAGAATTTGACGTTTGATGAAGACGATATTGTGTTGTTGCAAAGTAGTTATCCCGATATTTCACCTGTGGCAGGTGTGATTACCACGCAATTCTCTACGCCACTATCGCATGTGAATTTACGTGCAAGTGCTTGGGGTATACCTAATGCGACTATTAAAAATGCCGTCAACGAGTTTAAGAGTTTTGATGGTAAGCAGGTGTTTTATAGCATCACTGAGGCAGGATATGCTTTGCGTGAAGCAACAGAAGCTGAAATTACGCAGCATAAAAATGCCAAGTTGGCTAAAGCGGCCGTTGTCATGCCTGCAGCAGATTTAACTACGACAACACTTTTGCCGCTGAGTAAAATCAGCGCAGAAGATGCCAACAAATACGGCGCTAAAACCAGTAATTTAGGTGAAATGGTGCGTGCTAATACTAATTTAAATATCCCTGACGGTTTTGGCATCCCTTTTAGTTACTACCTTGCGCACATCAAACGGCATCATATCGATCAATTGATTGCTAAAACTTTAAGTGATCCAAAATTTAAACAAGATGCAAACTGGCGTAAGGAGAATTTAGACGCCATTCGTTTGGCTATTACTAATGCCCCACTTGCTGCGGATACTTTCAATAAAATCCAAAGACAGTGGCAAAAACAGCTTGGTGGTCGCGGTGTATTTGTGCGCAGTTCAACTAATGCAGAAGACTTAAAAGGTTTTAATGGCGCGGGGCTTTACGACACCGTGCCTAACGTAAAAGATAAAAAAGCACTCGAAGCAGCCATTAAGCAGGTGTGGGCATCGGTTTGGAATTTACGTGCTGTTGAAGAGCGCGCGCACTTTGGCATTCCGCATGAGAAAGTTTATCCAGCCGTGTTGGTACAAACTGCCGTGAATGCTGCAGCTGCAGGCGTATTGTTGACCACGGATATTTGGGGGCATCAAACGACGACTTATACCATTAACGCCAAATGGGGCTTAGGTATGCGCGTGGTTGAAGGGCAAAAAATTGCTGAGCAGATTTTGTTTGATACTAGCAATGATGGCACGCGCGTGATTAGCCGCTCGGATGAATCAACTATGTTAGTGGCTAATCCTAAAGGCGGCATGATGGAAAGACCTGTGGCAAAAGGTGCGGCGATTTTGACAGAGAAGCGTGCCAAAATGTTGAGCCAAGCTGCGCAGCATGTTGCTGAGATTTTTAATCAAACTGATGTGTTAGATATTGAGTGGGTGCTAGAAACCCAAAGCGGCCAGGATGTTTTTTGGATAGTGCAAGCTAGACCCTACGTGACCAATAAAAAATGAAGCCGTTAATCGAAACGAAAGTCATTGGGTATGTGGAAGAAAATTAGAATCATTATTTTATTGTTGATTTTAGCGACAGTTATTCAAAACACTTGGTTAGATAAAGCCGACTTAGCGTGGAAAGATAATTTCTATGTGGCGGTATATCCAGTCAACGTCGATAACAGCGCCAAAGTGAGTGATTACTTACGTACGCTAACGCGCGAAGATTTTGAGCCTGTTGCGGAATACTTTGCAAGTGAAGCTGAGCCATATCATTTGGGTTTACGTCGACCAATAGAAGTGCAATTAGGTGCACAAGTAACTGATATTCCACCAGCGCCGCCAAAGAATGGAAGTGCTTTGGGTACGATTGTTTGGAGTTTAAAGTTTAGATATTTCGCATGGCGTCATAGCCCTAAAGTAAACGTTAAACCTGCGATTCGACTATATTTGCTGTATTACGACCCAGTCACTCACCCACGTTTAAGTCACTCAACCGCGCTGAATAAAGGCAGAATCGGTCGTGTAAACTTGTTTGGTGACAGTGCTTATTCTAAGCAGAACTTGGTGATTCTGGCGCATGAGTTATTGCATACGCTAAATGCCACCGATAAGTACGATTTGGCAACTTCTATGCCTAGTTACCCAGATGGCTATGCCGAGCCAGACAAATCGCCACGCTACCCGCAAGAGTTGGCTGAATTGATGGGCGGTCGCACCCCTATTAGTGAAAATAAAGCTGAAATACCTAAAAGCTTGAAGCAGACATTAATTGGCGCCAAAACCGCTCGTGAGATTGGTTGGCTGAAATGATGAAGGAGTAATGCATGGCAATTACCGATTGGCCTGCAAGTGAGCGCCCACGTGAAAAGCTGTTAGAGCTAGGCGTTGAAGCGCTTTCAGATGCGGAATTACTCGCCATCTTTTTGCGAGTAGGCGTCACAGGTAAAAGTGCAGTAGATTTAGCACGCGATTTGCTGACACAGTTTGGCAGCTTAAACGGAATATTTGCTGCACAAGTGAGTGAGTTGACCCAAGTACACGGCATTGGCAGTAGTAAATACGTGCAGTTGCAAGCCATTTTTGAAATGAGCCGTCGTGCGTTAAACGAACAAATGCAGGTGAAAGATATACTCAATTCACCCAAACAGGTGCGTGATTATCTTTGTTTGAAGTTAGGCAATCTGACGCGTGAAGTATTTTTTGTACTGTTTTTAGATGCGCAAAATAGAGTAGTGACCACTGAAGAAATGTTCAGCGGCACACTCACACAAACCAGCGTTTATCCTCGAGAAGTAGTCAAACGCGCATTGCACCACAACGCTGCCAGCGTGATATTTGCACATAATCATCCATCTGGCATTGCCCAGCAAAGCCAAGCGGATGAGTTAATCACCAAGCAATTAAAAGAAGCTCTAGCATTAGTTGATGTAAGGGTGCTCGATCATTTTATCGTAGCAGGCAACACTACGCTGTCATTTGTTGAGCGAGGACTGCTGTAAACTTACGCTATGGAACACATTTTGACTGATAACTCTCTTTGGCTTAATCTGGCAGTCTCTTTAGGCATAGGGCTATTAGTGGGCGCCGAGCGAGAGCGCAGCAAGGGTGTTGATCCTGATAGGTCTTTAGCGGGTATACGTACCTTTACTATCGCCTCATTGCTGGGCGCGGTAAGTACAATCATCAATTTTTGGATGCTAGTCGTCGCTGTTATCAGCGTTACTGCTTTTGCTGCTATTTCTTATGCGATGAGAGTCAATAAACACCCCGGTCTGACGACTGAAATTACGCTGATTTTCACTGTAATACTGGGTGGGTTAGCTCTGAGCGCACCATCATTAGCCGCTAGCCTTGCGGTAACAGCATCAATACTTTTAGCTGCGAAAGAGCCTATTCATGGTTTTGTAAGAGGTGCCGTGACTAAGGAAGAGTTAAATGATTTTTTGATACTTGCCGCGGCAACGCTGATTGTATTACCGCTAGTGCCGAATGAATTTATCGGGCCCTTTAATGCGATCAATCCAAGAAACCTTTGGCTAGTTGTGATATTGGTGATGTTTATTAGCGCGCTCGGCCACCTTGCTTTACGTTTACTGGGTGGGCGCATAGGCTTGCCAATAGTTGGTTTGGTTTCTGGTTTTATTTCCAGTATCGCTACGATAGGGGCGATGGGCGAGCGCGCCAAAGAAACACCAGCTTTAATTGGTTCTGCGGTATCAGGTGCATTGCTATCCAGCCTTTCAACAGTTTTGCAACTGACTTTACTCTTGGCTGCAATCCATCGACCAACTTTACAAGCTTTATCAGTGCCATTGATTTTTGGTGGAGTTTCGATTGCTGTTTATGGCTTGGTGGTTACGCTAAGTTCATTTCATCACCATGGGACAGAAGTAAACAAGCCAACCCAATCTTTTAGCGTAAAAACTGCGCTCATCTTGGCTACAGTGATTGCAGTTGTACTGATTGCTTCCGCAGCGTTGAAGGCTTGGTTTGGTCAAGCGGGACTTGTCGTTGCATCGGCAGTGGCAGGGCTGGCAGATGTGCATGCTTCAACCATTTCGGTGGCTTCATTGGCTGCTGCGGGTAATTTAAGTGCAGCCAATGCCGTTATTCCCATACTCGTCGCTTTTTCAGTCAATGCCTTATCTAAAGTGGTCGCTGCTTTAGTCAGCGGCGGCAAGGCATTCGCACTTCAAGTGATTCCCGGGTTGGTCATCCAGGTGATGGCGACGTGGCTCGGCTGGTGGTTGTTCTAGCGGTTAAGTAAACGTTAGGTTTAAGCAAGCTGCAGTGCCGCCAACCTCGCATATAGTCCGCCTTGCTCACGCAACTGTGCGGGGCTGCCAATTTCTACAATACGTCCATTTTCAAGCACGATAATTCTGTTGGCTTTTTGTACTGTGCTTAATCGGTGTGCAATCATTAAAGTGGTACGACCTTGCATTGCGGCATTCAAGCCTTGCTGAACAAGTATTTCTGATTCTGCATCTAGCGCGCTGGTGGCTTCATCCAATAGCAATATCGGCGCATCTTTAAGGATGGCGCGAGCGATGGCAATGCGTTGGCGTTGCCCGCCAGATAATCGAGTACCGCGTTCACCTAAAAAAGTTTGGTAGCCATCTGGTAATTTATGCACAAACTCGTCTACTTGGGCGGCTTTGGCTGCGGCAATCACTTCATCATCAGTTGCATCAGGCTTACCGTAACGAATATTTTCCAGCGCGTTAGCTGAGAATATCACCGCATCTTGCGGCACGATGGCGATATTGCTGCGTAAGCTAATTAAGCTAAGCGCATCAATATTTTGTCCATTGATAGTAATTTGACCAGCGTTTGCTTCATAAAATCTAAGCAGGCATTGGAATAAGGTAGTTTTACCTGCGCCGGAAGGGCCAACCAATGCAATCGTTTCGCCAGCAGCAATGCTTAATGACACGTTATCTAAAGCGGCGATTTGCGGGCGTGATGGGTAGTAAAACACTACGTTTTTGAATTCAATCGCTGCGTTACTCGGGTTAATCAGGCTTTGCGCATTTACGGGTTCTTTGATTGAAACTTCCGCATGCAGAAGTTCAAGCAAGCGCTCGGTTGCGCCGGCTGCACGCATCACATCGCCCCAAACCTCAGCCATTGTGCCTACTGCACCGGCAACCATCATGGCGTAGAGTACAAAGCTAGCAAGTTCTCCGCCAGTCATCGTGCCAGCACTCACTTGGCGTGCGCCTATCCACAACACAAAAATAATCGTGCCTAGTACAGCAGTGACCATCAGCATCGTTAGCATGGCGCGTACACGGACTCTTTTCAATGCGGTGGTAAAGCTAATGTCTGCACTTTTGCTAAAGCGTGCAATCTCGCGTTGCTCTTGCGTATACGATTGCACGGTAGGCATGGCATTAAGTATTTCACCTGCCATGGCAGAACTATCGGCAATACGGTCTTGCGATTCGCGCGATAGTTTTTTGACTGAACGGCCAATGATAATAATAGGCAGTATCAGCAATAACATCAGGCCGACATTCAGTGAAAACAAATACAAGTTAGTCACAGCCAGCATCACCATGCCGCCAATAAACTGAAACAAGCTGCGCAAACCCATAGATATAGAGCTACCCACTACCGTTTGGATTAATGTGGTGTCGCCAGTCAGGCGAGAAAGCACTTCGCCAGTCTGTGTGGTTTCAAAAAACTGTGGCGATTGCGTCATGACGCGCGCATAGACTGCACTACGTAAATCCGCCGTCGCACGTTCGCCCACCCAAGAAACAGTGTAATAGCGCGACGCAATCATCAACGCCCAAAATATGGCAAGCGCGAACATGACCAGAAAGTGACCATTTAAGCTTAATGCGCCTATCAGGCCTTTATGTGATGTTGCAGAAGCAGCTTTTGTCACAAAGCCAAAGTCGATTAAATCTCTGAAAGCCAGCGGCACCAAGAGTAGCGTTGCAGAGCCTAAGCACAGCAATACAAACGCTAAAAATACGCGCGAACGATATGGATACAAAAATGGCCAAAGATTACCTAAAGAAGATAGCTTTTTGACAGGGGACTTGGAGTTAAGGGGCAATTCACTTTTTGGTACATTTGTATCGGTAGCTTGCATGCTTATCGGTTCAGTTAATAGTATTAATGACAGTATAACTGGCAACTGAAAACAGTTATGGTTCATTGTGATTCAACATCTCAGAACAACGATTCCAATAAAGTTTTTAGCTTGTCTGCAGGTCTGATTTATACTTAACAAATCTAATTATTTAAAATAGTCACTCAATATTTCTTATGCATAAAAATTTCAAAATAATTATCTGGATCGCAGTACTGGTTTTAGGCGTTTCTGCGGTGAGTGCTATTGCGCTTAATCGCGGTGAAAGCATCAGCACAATGTGGTTTATTACTGCGGCACTGTGTATTTACGCGATTGCTTACCGATTCTATGCCGCTTGGATTGCTGCCACAGTGCTGGTGATAGATGAGACACGTGCCACGCCAGCGGAACGCTTGGATAATGGTCGCGACTTTATCCCTACTAACAAATGGGTGGTATTTGGGCACCACTTTGCCGCCATTGCAGGGCCTGGACCTTTGGTCGGTCCAACGCTTGCGGCGCAGTTTGGTTATTTACCCGGCACGCTGTGGATTTTAATCGGTGCAGTGTTAGGTGGCGCAGTGCAAGACATGGTAACGCTATTTTTCTCAACTCGCCGTAATGCGCGTAGTTTGGGGCAAATGGCGCGTGATGAAATTGGTCCAATTGGCGGTGCGGCGGCGCTTATTGGTACATTTTTAATCATGATTATTCTGATTGCAGTGCTGGGCTTAGTGGTCGTCAATGCCATGAAGCACAGCCCATGGGCGACTTCTACGGTGGCGGCAACTATTCCAATTGCCATGATAGTTGGTTTTTATATGCGTAACTTCCGCCCTGGTAGGGTGTTGGAGGCTTCGACATTGGGGGTTGTCTTATTGTTATTAGCAGTGGCTGGGGGCGGCTGGATAGAGCATAACGAATCTTTGCGTGGCTTGTTTGATCACGAGGGCTTAACGCTCGCTTGGGTGATTATTGCTTACGGTTTCGCTGCGGCAGTCATGCCTGTTTGGTTGTTGCTTGCACCTCGAGATTATTTATCAACTTTTGTGAAGCTAGGCACAGTCACTTTGCTAGCCGTTGCGATTATCATTTTGCAACCACATATTCACATGCCTGCATTGACGCAATTTACTGATGGGTCAGGGCCAATATTCGGCGGCAAACTATTTCCATTTGTGTTTATTACCATTGCTTGTGGTGCCATTTCTGGCTTTCATGCGCTGATTTCATCGGGCACTACGCCTAAACTTTTAGCTAATGAGCGCGATATTCGTATGATAGGTTATGGCGCTATGTTGCTAGAAAGCTTCGTCGCCATTATGGCGATGATAGCCGCCACAGTGCTAGAGCCTGGTGTATTCTTCGCCATTAACAGCCCGGCGGGCGTGGTAGGTAAAGAGGCGATTGATGCGGTTGCCAAAATCAACAGCTGGGGCTTTGCCGTGAGTGTCGAGCAAATGAACCAGCTCGCCAAAGACATGGGTGAAAGCAGCTTGTTCGCCCGTACTGGTGGTGCACCAAGCTTGGCGGTTGGTATGGCAAGTATTTTTGGCAACGCTTTTGGCAAAAGCATGCTGGCGCTGTGGTATCACTTTGCCATTATGTTTGAGGCGATTTTCATTCTCACCACGTTAGATGCTGGTACGCGCGTTGGGCGATTTATGCTGCAAGATATGCTGGGTAATATTTGGCCAAAAATGGGTCGCACTTCTTGGATGCCTTCTGTTATTTTCACCAGTGCGCTAGTGGTGGCTGGCTGGGGTTATTTCTTATATATCGGCGTGATCGATCCTAACGGTGGCGTGAATATTTTGTGGCCTTTATTCGGTATTGCGAACCAAATGCTCGCTGCCATTGCCTTATGTGTAGCAACGGGTATTTTGGTTAAATCTGGCAAATCTAAATACGCTTGGATTACAGGGTTACCTTTGGTGTGGTTAGTGATTGTGACCAGCACCGCTGCATGGCAAAAGATATTCAGTGATGATATTCGTGTTGGCTTTCTTGCGGCGGCCAATGATTTGGCAATTAAGCTAGCAGCAGGAGTGCTACCGCCAGAAAAGGCAGCAGTCGCGCCTCAGCTGATATTCAACCAGCAGCTAGATGCGTATTTGACGATGTTTTTTGTTGCCGTGCTATGGGTGGTGATTATCGATATGCTCTATGTGACTTATAAATATTTAGCAGGTAAGCCGGTATTGCCGTTAACAGAAGTGTCGCGCGAGCCAAGTCGCTTGGTCGAGAATTGGGTGAGAGATTAGAAATGTTAGAAAAATTAAAAGCTTTTTGGCGCTATGTCCGCCGCCTGACAGGCGATGATGCTTATGAGCAATATTTAAAGCATTTTGCTGATAATCATACTAACCAAGAGGGCTTAGCTGAAGAAGCGCTCATTCCGCTTACGCGAGAAGCTTTTTTTAAAGAGTGGCAGGATAAAAAATGGAAAGGGATTAAACGTTGCTGCTAAACACTAATTTTAGTGAGGCCGACATTTCGCGCATCATAGAAATGGCTTGGGAAGACAGAACCGCGTTTGAGGCGATTGAAGCACAGTTTGGGCTCAATCAAGATGCTGTGATTAAAGTGATGCGCGCCAATTTAAAGCTTAGCTCTTTCAAGCTTTGGCGTGAACGTACGCATGGTCAAAAAACCAAGCATGCAATGCTGCGAACCGCTGAGATTAATCGGCATCAGTCAAAACAGCACAACAAGTTGCACCGATAGTTTGACACCATAGCACCAATAGCAGCGAGCTAAAAACTGCTATAAATATTATCAATTTGCATCTCGTCTTGCTGTGTTTCGCTAGATAAAGAAGTCTTTTCAAATTCATGTTCTGCATCATCTGCAGTATTCAAAATGCTAGGTGAATTGACGTACAAAGGCTGAAATTCAGCTTTGAACTCAATAAATCCAGAGTCTCTTTTAAACATTACTTCAAATAAGTTTTTCATTTTCATTCACCTCAAATGGTCACGTACATTATTCAATATGCAAAGTACATACCATCTTTACGGCAGGAAATGAATAAAATTAAGCTATTGATTTATAAATAGTATTAATTTGAGGTGATGCGTGAAAATTAGTGGTGCAGCTGAACAGCTAAATTGAGGTGTTGGATTTTAACCGCTTGGTTTCGATTTTCATCATAGATATAACCAAGCGATTAAATATATTAATTAAAGCGTTGTTTTTGCGCCTGAAACCACATCCAGATACCAAGCAGTATCATTGGCAAGCTTAGCCATTGCCCCATGCTAAAGCCCATAGACAGCAGGCCTAAGTAGGCATCTGGCTCGCGGGTATATTCAGCTAAAAACCTAAAACTGCCGTAACCAATTAAGAATAGAGCCGAAACCGCGCCAGTTTCACGCGGTTTTGATGAATAAAGCCAAAGTGCTGAGAATAGCACGATGCCTTCAAGACCAAATTCATATAGCTGCGAAGGGTGACGCAATAGATTATCAACTTTAGGAAACACCATGCCCCATTGTGCATTGGTGACGCGACCCCAGAGCTCACCATTAATAAAGTTACCCATGCGCCCGGCACCCAAACCAATCGGCACAAGTGGTGCTACAAAATCCATGATGTTCAGCCATTTGAGTTGATATTTATGCGCAAATAACCACATTGCGACTAACACGCCTAAGAAGCCGCCATGAAAGCTCATGCCACCTTGCCATACGGCAAAAATCTCTAATGGATGATGGATAAAATAACTGAATTGGTAAAACAATACATAGCCTATGCGCCCACCAAAAATTACGCCTAAAGCCCCAAAAAACAAGGCGTCATCTAGCATGGCTATGGTCCAGCCATGCCATTTTCTGTGATTAATTTGCCATTTACCTAAGCCCAAAAATGCTAAGAATCCAACTAAGTACATCAATCCGTACCAGTGAATACCAAACTTACCAAGGTGAATTGCGATAGGGTCAAAACTAGGGTGAACGAACATGAGAGGTGCGCTATTAAGTAAAGGCTGAATTTTACCTAAGTTTTAATATTTAAAGGTTTAAATAAAGGTAATTTAATTGTAATGATGTTTAGCTGGTCTTTATTGCTGCTTTATATACACAACTGCGATCAAGAGTGTGCTTTTAATTGGCATAGTCAAAGTCCATAAATTTGGCGTATAGTTCAAATATTATGAATATCAGTAACAACCTATTTTAATTAGATGGTTTAATTGAACGTGACTTATTAGATGCAATTTTTGTCTGGGATATTTATGTCAGAATCAAATGCTTACATCAACACATCAGAATTAATTAATCTTAATGTGGATAAAGGCTTAGCCACTTATATAAGCTTGTGTGAACGGCTTTTCCTGCTTGCGCAAGACAATATTTGTATTATCGATACCAACGGTAAACCAGTATATAAGAACCCTGCGCTACTGGCTTTAGATGCGGCATACGCTGATACCTATGCTGAAGCCGCCTGGAATAGCGTGACTCAAGAAGTAAACGCGCAAATGATGCGTGCAATCCATCTGCGCGCCACTACGACGTTTGTCTTAGAGTGTGAAGGTCCAAGCACACAATACAATGTCTATGATTTATTACATATAGCCCCAATTATTGATGAGCAAGATCAGGTCTTGGGCGTGCTTGCCATAGGTCGAGATCACGGTTTTTATAAGCAAATTGAAAGTCAGGAAATCAGACGGCGTGAGTATTATTTACGCGCTTTATTGGATACCTTTCCATTTATGGTGTGGATGAAAGATAAAGAGAGTCGTTTTCTAGCCTGTAACGATGCTTTTGCTAAGGTGGCTAAGCAGCTTTCTGTGCATGATCTTGAAGGTAAAACTGACTACGATTATTTCTCGGCAGAGGCGGCTAATAGCTATGTTGAAGGTGATAAAGAAGTGATGCAAACCGGTGTTTGTAAAACACACGTAGAGCCTATTGTAAAAACTAATGGCGAAACACACTGGGCTGAAACCTTTAAGTCTTGCGTAGTTGTAAATGATGAGGTGATTGGCACGGTTGGTTTTGCACGTGACATTACTAAAGAGCAATATCTACAAGCGCAGGTGGCCAAGCGTCAGCAAGATTACATGACACTGGTAAAAAACCTACCAATTACCATTGTGCGGTATGACTTGGACTGTAAGCGTATTTTCATTAGCGTACATTGTGATGAGCAATATGGAGTTTCAGATAAGGATTATCTATTTAAAACGCCTGAAGAGGAGTGGAGTCCATATATTGTTAATATCTCAGGCAAGGAGCTTGCTGAGAAATTAAAAAAAGTGATGCAAACTCAAAAAAATCAGACGTTTGAAATGCACACTAGGCATGGTGAAGTGTTTTCTGTACACCAAGTGAAGCTTATTCCAGAGTACGATGAAAACCATAATGTGACTGGTACGCTAATGATAGCCACAGACATTACTGAGAATGCAGAATATAGACAGACCATTGAGCATTTGGCATTTCATGACGCGCTTACCGACTTGCCGAATCGCAGGTTTCTAAATCAAGCCTTAAACAAAGCCATTGAGCGAGCTGAGCAGAATCAGGCTGCATTTGCTGTACTCATCATGGATTTAGACCACTTTAAAACAATTAACGACACCATGGGGCATGCAGTGGGTGATAAGTTATTGGTAGGCGTGGCTGATCGCATTAAACAAAATACAGATGACAGCTATTTCTTTGCCCGTATGGGCGGCGACGAATTTGCCATACTGATTAATGGCTACAAAAGTACCGAAGAACTGGTCGCTAAATCTGCGAGTTTGTTAGAGCAGGTTGTTCAGCCATATTATATTGGGGGCGCTGGTTATTTCGTCTCTGCAAGCATCGGCGTTGCCTGTTACCCCAAAGACAGTCATGACGTCGATGACTTGATTAAGTATGCCGATTCAGCGATGTACTCGGCCAAACAAAAGGGCAGAAATAACTGCCAACTCTATTCGCCTGTATTAACGGAGGATATGAGGTATCGATTGGAAATTGAAACAGCATTGCGATATGCGCTAGCTAATGATGAGCTGTATCTAGAGTTTCAGCCGATTGTTGACTTGCAAACTAAGCAATTTATTGGCGTAGAGGCCTTGTGCCGTTGGACGAGTGCTGTGTTAGGTGAAGTTTCCCCTGCGTCCTTTATTCAGGTGGCGGAAGAGTCTGGACTCATAGTAGAAATTGGACTGTGGGTGATTAAGCAGGGGTTTATTGCGGCAAAAATTATTAATGAAGCCATTACAGAGACCAGTACAGAAGTCATTTCAGTGTCTATTAATCTTTCTTCTAGGCAATTTGTTGAACTTAACTTTTTGCAACGAATCAAGTCTTTACTAGATGAAACAAAATGCAATCCCACTTGGATTAAATTTGAAATCACCGAAGGATTGCTCTTGCAGGATGCTTACGAAGTGCATCGGGTGCTAGATGCTTTTGATGAAATTGGCATCAGAGTTTCTATTGATGATTTTGGTACGGGCTATTCAGCCTTAGCATATTTGAACAAATTTCCAATTCATCAGGTCAAAGTAGACCGTTCTTTTATTAATGAAATTACCACTAATGGCAGTCATGCATTGCTGGTAAAGGCCATTGTCGCCATGGTGCAAAGTTTGGGTAAAGAGTTGGTTGCAGAAGGTGTGGAAACTGAAGCGCAAGCAAGCTTACTGCAAAGCTACGGCTGCCAATATGCTCAAGGATTTTTGTTTAGCAAGTCTGTAGGTTTAGATAATTTGATGTTGATGCTCAAAAAATAAACATATTTAATCCGCTCTAGGTTCGTCATCTGGTCTAAAATTACACTTTATATATAGTACTCATTATTTTACGGATTTTACCTATGCCAGTTTATCGCTCTCGAACCACTACTCACGGCCGCAACATGGCGGGTGCACGCGCTTTGTGGCGTGCTACTGGCATGAAAGATGGCGATTTTGATAAACCTATCATTGCAGTTTGTAACTCATTTACACAGTTTGTTCCAGGTCATGTACACCTAAAAGATTTAGGTCAATTGGTAGCGCGTGAAATTGAGCGTGCAGGCGGCGTTGCAAAAGAGTTCAACACTATTGCAGTGGATGACGGTATTGCCATGGGTCATGGCGGTATGTTGTATAGCCTACCTAGCCGTGATTTGATTGCCGATTCAGTCGAATATATGGTGAATGCGCACTGTGCAGATGCGCTAGTGTGTATTTCAAACTGTGACAAAATCACGCCTGGCATGTTGATGGCGGCGCTACGTTTGAATATTCCTGTGGTGTTTGTTTCAGGTGGTCCAATGGAGGCTGGTAAAGTTAACTGGCAGGGCGAAATACTGAAGCTAGACCTAGTCGACGCTATGGTTGCGGCCGCTGATAGCAAAGTCAGTGATGAAAAATCTGAAGCGATTGAGCGTTCAGCGTGTCCAACGTGTGGTTCATGTTCAGGCATGTTTACTGCAAACTCAATGAACTGTCTAACAGAAGCCCTCGGTCTAAGTTTACCAGGCAATGGCTCTGCGCTTGCTACGCATGGTGCACGTAAAGAGTTATTCTTAAAAGCGGGTCGTTTGATTGTTGAATTGGCAAAACGTCATTACGAGCAAGATGATTATTCAGTATTGCCACGCAGCATTGCCAATATCAAAGCGTTTGAAAATGCCATGAGTTTAGATGTAGCAATGGGTGGCTCAACCAACACTGTATTGCATTTACTAGCAGCTGCGCATGAAGCTGAAGTTGATTTCACCATGAGTGATATTGACCACATTTCACGTAAGGTGCCGTGTGTTTGTAAAGTGGCACCAGCTACACAAAAATACCATATGGAAGACGTTCACCATGCAGGTGGCGTGATGGGTATTTTGGGTGAGTTAGACCGTGCTGGCGTAATTCACCGCGATACGCCAACAGTGCATAGCGCGACTTTGGGTGACGCTTTAGATAAGTGGGACATCAAAGTCACCAAAGACGAAGATGTTAAGAAGTTCTTCCGTGCAGCACCAGGCGGCATTTCTACTACGATTGCTTTTAGCCAAAGCATGCTTTTCCCAACATTGGATGATGATCGCGCAGAAGGCTGTATCCGTGACAAAGCACATGCTTATTCACAAGATGGTGGCTTAGCTGTGCTGTACGGCAATATCGCTTTAGATGGCTGTATTGTTAAAACAGCAGGTGTGGATGACAGTATTCTTAAGTTCACAGGTCGCGCACGTATATTTGAAAGCCAAGACGCTACAGTTGAAGCAATTCTAGCCGATAAAATAGTAGCAGGTGATGTTGTGGTGATTCGCTATGAAGGTCCACGTGGTGGTCCGGGTATGCAGGAAATGCTATATCCAACTTCATATTTGAAGTCTAAGGATTTAGGAAAAGTGTGTGCGCTACTAACAGATGGTCGTTTTTCAGGCGGTACGTCAGGCTTAAGTATTGGTCATGCATCACCAGAAGCCGCTGAAGGCGGCGCGATTGGCTTGGTTGAAGAGGGCGATACGATTGAAATCGACATTCCAAATCGTACTATTCATTTGGCAGTTTCTGACGAAGAAATGTCGCATCGTCGCGCGAAGATGATGGCTAAAGGTAAAGATGCTTGGAAGCCAGTTGGTCGTGTACGTGCAGTTTCACCTGCTCTGCGTGCTTATGCAGCAATGAGCACCAGTGCAGCGCGTGGTGCGGTGCGCGATGTGAGCCAAATCGAAAAGTAAGCTGAGTTAATTTACGCGTAAATTAAGACTATAACTTAAGCCCACAAATTAAATCGTGTAATTGAAGAGTAATGGATAAGATGAATACAGAAACATTAGAAGCTAGCCCTTTAGATGCAAACACGCATCAAACGAAGAAGCGTTTGAAACTTCACGCGCATGTCATGCAAACGCAAGATGAAAGTGGCATGCAATATCTTGAGGTTGATAACCCACTCTGTACGGCCAGAATTGCCCTGCAGGGTGCGCATGTTATGGCTTGGCAACCTAAGTTTCTAGTACAACCAGTATTATGGCTTTCAAGCAATGCACGCTATGTAAAAGGTCGCTCAATACGTGGCGGCGTGCCTATCTGCTGGCCTTGGTTTGGAGCACATCCAACGGACAGTACTTTTTGCCCACACGGTTTCGCACGCGTTATTCCTTGGCGTGTTATAGATGTTGATGCTACGCCAACAGGCGCTACTCGTATTATGTTAGAAATGGTCGATACACCAGAAGCAAAACGCCAACTTTCATATCCGTACACGCTAGTAGCAACTATCACAGTTGGGCGACGTTTACGCGTTGACTTAGCCACGACCAATCAGGCGGATCATCCATTTGTGATTAGTGAAGCGTTTCACACTTATTTAAACATTAGCGATATTGCCAATGTAAAAATTACAGGTCTGCAAGATTGTGTATATTCAGACAAAATGCTCAAATATGAACGTCATGTGGAGCATAATCCACTTACATTTAATGGTGAGTTTGACCGTGTATTTATCAACCACAGCTCAGATTGTACGGTACATGACAAAGGCTTCAATCGCCTGATTCATGTTTCAAAATCTGGTAGTGATACTACGGTGGTTTGGAGTCCGGGTGCTGAAAAGTCTGCGCAAATGGCAGATATGGGCGCACCAGATGAATGGCGCAAAATGGTCTGTGTAGAAACGACTAACGCGATGGACAATATGGTGGTGATTAATCCTGGACGAACACATGTAATTAGCGCTGAATACGCAGTCGAAACGCTATAAGCAAGAATTATTTCAAAAGGTGTCAACGCACGAATATGTAAGGGCGTTATATGTTCACAGAGCATTGATAATGTTGTAAGTTTAATGAAAAATTTAATTTATTGAGTATTCTTTAAGTAATTGATAAAGCTCACTTGTTTAAATTGAAATTGTAGGTATCATAGCTCGTTGCAAAAAAATGCAAACTAATTATTAAGTGTAAATTCAAGGAGATAGCATGAAAGTTTTAATGTTAACAATCGCTTTGGCTGGTTCAATGTTAGTTGCTGGTCAAGCAAACGCAGAAGATGCTAAAGCATTAGCACAAAAAAGTGGCTGTTTAGCTTGCCACAGCGTAGATGCAAAAGTTTTAGGCCCAGCGTATAAAGATGTTGCTGCAAAATACAAAGGTGATAAAGGCGCTGAAGCTAAGTTAGTAGCTAAAGTTAAAGCCGGTGGTAGTGGTGTTTGGGGTCCTATGCCTATGCCAGCAAACAGCCCGCAAGTTAAAGACGAAGATATCAAAACAATCGTTCATTGGATATTGTCACTATAATTTACAGAAATCTAGTTCAATAGCTTGATTCAGTAAGTAAAGTAGTCAATAAAAAGCCAGCTCAAAAGCTGGCTTTTTTATTTGTGTGCGCATGATTGTAGGTAATCCTAACCCCGACTTTAGTTTGGCATTTAGGCTGTGAATTAATGAAAAATCAGGATCTATTTTACCAAGCCAAATAGATACAAAAACACGGCTCCAATAGCGATTGGGGCAATATAATTATTAGTAAAGCGCCAGAGCTTGAAGTGTTGATCATTTAAATCCAACTCTTCTTGCACATGATTTTTATTCATAAAATATCCTGCAAAAATCGCCATCAATAAGCCACCAAGTGGCAATAAAATAGTGGATGTTAGCTTATCAAGCGTTTCAAAAATATTAAGCCCAAATACAATTTTTATGGCTTTCCATTCGTTGAAAGACAACACCACTGCAATGCCAAGCAACCAAACGGTTAGCCCGATTGCCCATGCCGCAGAGTGGCGTTTAATGTTGGTGTTTTCTACAATCCAAGCAATGGCTGGTTCAACCAATGAGATTGATGAAGTCCAAGCCGCAAATGCGACCAGTATAAAAAATAGCATGCCAATAAAACCGCCCGCAGGCATGTGGCCAAAAGCAATGGGCAGTGTTTGGAATATTAAACCAGGACCTGCATTCGGCGCTAAGTGATTGGCAAACACTAAAGAGTAAATGGCTAGGCCTACTAATAAGCCAAGCATGGTGTCGGCTAGTGCAATGTAGATGGTAGTGCGCGCAATAGAGACGTTACGCTGTAGATATGAGCCATACACCATGACCGCACCCATGCCTAAACTTAGTGAGAAGAACGCATGCCCAAGGGCCGACAACACTGCAACGGGTGTGATTTTAGAAAAGTCTGGTTTGAACATGAATTGAAATGCCGCATGCATATCACCAACAGACATGCTGTAGCCTAATAATACCAGCAAGATGGCAAACAGCGATGGAATGAGAATGTTGTTTGCTTTTTCTAAGCCAGAGTTGACGCCATGCGCTACTACGCCCATGGTCATGAACATAAATACAGTGTGCCAGCATAGTAGCTGTAATGGTGAGGCTAATAACGCATCGAAGTTGGCGGTAGATTGTGTTGCAGTAATTTGGCTGAAGCTGCCACGAGCGGCTTCAATAATATAGGCCAGAACCCAGCCGCCGATGACGCTATAGAAGCCCAGTATTAGTAAGCCAGTTAACATGCCCATGCCGCCTAGATACTTCCATGCCGCAGTTCTTTTCGCTTCAACTGCAAGTGCTTGCATGCCGTCAAGTGGGTTCTTTTGTGCGCGACGACCAAGTAGTATTTCCGTCATCATCAATGGAATACCCACTAGAAAAATACAGGCAACAAATACCAATACAAAGGCGCTGCCTCCATTCACGCCTATCATATAGGGCAATTTCCAAATGTTACCTAAGCCAATCGCCGAGCCAGCTGTGGCTAGCATGAATGTCCAGCGGTTGTTCCAGTGGCTACGGTGTGGTGAATGGCTCATGATTTATAAGTGGTGGTTAATGTTTCTCGCTAAAGAATCTATCGGTTTCGGCTTTAACTACTTTGGATAATAGTAATAAGCCAATTAAATTTGGAATCGCCATCATGCCGTTCATTAGATCAGAAAAATTCCAAACTAATTCGAGGCTCATGGTTGCACCTACAATCACAGCAGCGGTAAAAGCTACGCGATAAATAGCAATCGATTTTGAACCAAATAAGTACTCAATGGCTTTTTCACCGTAGTAATTCCAGCCAATTAATGTAGAGTATGCGAATAGTGCGGTTGAAATAGCGACAATGATTTTACCTGTATCTCCCAATGTTTCAGCCATGCTTGCGCTTGTGAGTTCGCTGGCACTTATGCCGTGTGTCCAAGAAGTCGCGGTGAGAATAATCAATGCGGTCATGGTGCAAACCACTAAAGTATCAATAAAGGTTTGCGTCATGCTCACCAAGGCCTGCTTCACAGGGTCGCCAGTGCGGGCGGCTGCGGCTGCGATTGGCGCAGAGCCTAAGCCTGATTCATTCGAGAATACGCCACGTGCAATACCATAGCGCATCGCTGCTGCAATGGTTGCACCTGCGAAGCCGCCTGTGGCTGATGCTGGGCTAAATGCGTTCGAGAAAATCAAACCAAAAGCGTGTGGTATTTGGTCTATGTGAATAAATAATACGACTAAAGAAGTGCCGACATAGCCGACAATCATAAACGGCACTAAAAACGAGGTAAATCTACCAATAGATTTAATGCCGCCAAGTATGACCGCGCCTGTCAGTATCATTAGAACCCAACCAGTAATGTAAGGCGCAACATGAAATGTGGATTCGAAAATCTTAGCGGTGGCATTGGCTTGCGTCATATTGCCGATACCAAATGCTGCACAGGCTGTAAATACTGCGAATATTGTACCTAACCACGGCAAGCCAGCACCTTTGGCAAGATAGTACATTGGTCCGCCGCGCATACCATGTGGTCCCTTTTCTCTATACTTCATGGCTAATACAGCTTCAGAGTATTTGGTCGCCATGCCGACCAAACCAGTCATCCACATCCAAAATACGGCCCCTGGGCCGCCTAGTGTAATGGCGGTTGCAACGCCTACGATATTGCCGATACCAACCGTTGCTGCAAGCGCAGTCATCAGCGCTGCAAAGTGCGTAATATCGCCTTCGTGGTGATGGTCTTTGCGGAATATAAGTTTGAATGCTAAAGGCAATGCACGAAATTGCATACCTTTAAGCAGAATGGTGAGGTAAAGTCCTGTACCTACTAGCAAAGTTAACATTGGTGGGCCCCATACCCAGCCAGAAAGGGTAGAGATGATAGCCTCGAATGTCTGCATGCTGATTACCAGTAAGTTTAGTTAGGTTAGATTATAGACATAACTTTCATTGTTGTGTGTAATGCGTTTGAGCCAGTATTTTATTAGCTTTTGAAAAGCATTTTTAATACGGCAATCATGTAGCTATGGTCTAGCACGCCTGCGCTTTCACGTATGCTGTGCATTGCCCACATTGGGTTGCCAACATCTACACTCGCTACCCCAAGTTGTGCAGCTAATATCGGGCCAATCGTGCTGCCGCAGCCTAAATCAGTGCGGTGCGCGTATTGTTGATAAGGTACGTCTGCATTTTTGCAAAGCTGAATAAAGCGTGCAGCAGTATCCGCGTTGGTGCTGTAGCGCTGATTTGCGTTGGTTTTAATCACGGGACCTTGGTTTACAAGTGCGTGGTGGCAGGGTTCGTAACTGCTTGCGTGGTTGGGATGATAGGCGTGCGCCATATCTGCGCTAACAAAAAAGCTATTGGCTAGTGCGCGCAAGCGGTCTTCTGCACTGGTGCTTGTTGAGGCGCAAATGCGCGTAATCACATCACTCATAAAGCTTCCGCTGGCGCCTGTTGCGCTTTCACTGCCTACTTCTTCATGGTCGAACAGAGCGCAAATACTGGTGCTATCGGGCTTTTTATTGCTTAACAAAGCGCTGATTGCGGCATGACAAGACGCTAAATTATCTAACTGGCTATTGGCGATAAACTCTTCATTCAAGCCCCAAAAGCTGCCTTTTTGGGTGTCGTAAACGCTTAAATCCCAAGTGATAATATCAGCAGCTTCTACGGCTAATTGTTTTGCAAGTGCGTTTGTGAGTTGTGCATGTGCTTCTGCCGTGTCTGCAGCAAAACCAAAAATCAGCGGCAAACCAGTTTGTTTGTTGAGCACCAAGCCTTTGTCATTCACTTCACGATTCATGTGAATGGCAAGGTTGGGCAAGCGCACAATGGAGCTGTTAAATTGAACATGGCGTGCAACGTATGAGTCACCTTCACGCACCATCACGCGCCCAGCTAGGCTTAGGTCGCGATCGGTAAACGTCGCTAAAATAGGGCCGCCATATACTTCAACACCAAGTTGAGCAATGCCTTGACTGCTAAATGCCGCTTTAGGTTTTAAGCGCAGGCCGGGTGAGTCTGTATGCGCGCCGACAATACGAAAACCAGTATCGGCTAACGTTTGGTTGCCAATGATAAATGCAATAATAGAAGCGCCATCACGTACCACATAATAGCGACCATTCTTTTTAAACTGCCATGGTTGATTTTCTATCAGCGGCTTAAAGCCGTTTTCTTTTAATAATCTTGCAACACTATCCACCGCGTGCCAAGGACTAGGACTGGCGTCAATAAAATTGAGTAAATCTTGCGCCTGAGATTTAACTTCGGCTTTAATTTCTGTAGAAATTTTTATCATGGGTCATCACATGGGTGCTTATAAGTTAAGTGATTGAAAGCCAATCTTTATCGATTAAAAAATCTGTATACAACTTAGCTTCTGCACTACCAGCTTCTGGTTTCCAGTCATAACGCCATTTAACGATTGGAGGCATAGACAGTAGAATCGACTCGGTGCGACCATTAGATTGAAGTCCAAAAATCGTGCCACGGTCGTAGATTAGATTAAATTCGACGTAACGGCCACGACGATAAGCTTGGAAATCGCGCTCTCGCTCGCCATAAGGAGTATCTTTACGGCGTTGCACGATAGGCAAGTAAGCTTGTAGGAATGAATCCGCGACTGCGCGGTGAAGGTCAAAGCTGCGTTCAAAACCAAGCTCGCTAAAATCATCATAAAAAATACCGCCTATACCGCGAGGCTCTTTGCGGTGTTTTAAGTAGAAATACTCGTCACATTCTTTTTTGAATCTTGGGTAAAAGCTTGTATCAAAGGCATCTAATGCGGTTTTGTTGGTGCGATGAAAGTGCTCAGCATCTTCTTCAAAGCCATAGTACGGCGTTAAGTCCATGCCGCCACCAAACCACCAAATGTCCTGCTCATTGTCATTTTGGGCTTTGGCAATAAAAAAACGCACATTCATGTGTACGGTTGGAATGTATGGGTTACGCGGGTGAAACACTAGTGACACGCCCATCGCCTCCCACGGACGTCCAGCTGCCTCCGGATGTGCAACACTAGCCGCTGGAGGTAGCTTTGTACCTAGTACGTGTGAAAAGCCTACGCCAGCACGTTCAAACACATTGCCTTCTTCAAGTAAGCAGGAGTTACCACCACCACCTTCAGGGCGCTGCCAACTATCTTGCAGAAAGGTTTTACCATCCACCAGCTCTATGGCTTCTATAATTTTTGTCTGCAATTTCTGCAGGTAATTGTAGATGTCGCTAGTGTTGATATGACTCGTGTTGGCGGTGTTCATCGTTAGCCTTTAATCGCGCGATAGCCAATATCTTTGCGATATTGTGCGCCATTAAATTTAATTTCGTCGATGATTTTATAAGCCTGCTGATGCGCGAATTTAACCGTTTCTCCTAATGCCGTTACGCAGAGTACGCGACCACCGCTAGTCAATATTTTGCCATCTTTAAATGTGGAACCAGCATGGAATACATGTGCATCTACTAAACTTGTTGGTAAGCCAGTGATTTCATCACCTAATCTTGGCGTGTCTGGGTAGTTAGCAGACGCCATCACAACGCCAAGCGCCGTGCGCCTATCCCACTCGGTTTCAGCTTGATCTAGTGTGCCATTCACCGCATGTTCTGCGAGTGCTACAAAGTCACTTTTCAGGCGCAACATTATTGGCTGTGTTTCTGGGTCGCCCATACGGCAGTTGAACTCTAAAGTTTTAACGCCACCATCTGGCGAAATCATTAGTCCTGCATACAAAAAGCCTGTGTAAGGAATGCCGTCTTTCGCCATACCTTCAACGGTTGGACGTATGATTTCTCGCATCACTTTTGCATGAATCTCTGGCGTGACTACTGGCGCAGGTGAGTAAGCGCCCATGCCGCCGGTATTTGGACCTTGGTCACCATCTTGTAAGCGTTTGTGGTCTTGGCTGGTAGCGAGGGCTAAGATGTTTTTGCCATCTACCATCACAATAAAGCTAGCTTCTTCACCTGTTAAAAACTCTTCAATCACCACGCGTGCGCCAGCACTGCCTAGCTTGTTATCAGAAAGCATCGCATCGATGGCTGCATGGGCTTCGTCATCTGTCATCGCAACTACGACGCCTTTACCAGCCGCTAAGCCATCGGCTTTGATTACAATCGGTGCGCCTTGTGCGGTGACATAGTCGTGCGCGAGTTTAGCATCAGTAAATGTGGCGTAAGCTGCAGTAGGAATATTGTGGCGCACCATGAAAGCTTTGGCGAAATCTTTTGAGCTTTCTAATTGCGCGGCGGCTTTGGTTGGCCCAAAAATTTTCAGACCATTGGCACGAAATACATCTACCACACCTTGTGATAACGGTGCTTCTGGGCCTACAACTGTCAGTTGGATTTGTTCTTTTTGGGCAAACTCTAGTAAATCTTGTACGCTAGAAATAGGTACGTTGATCATGTCAGGGTTAAGTGCGGTACCGGCGTTACCAGGTGCAACATAGACGCGGCTAACTTCCTTATTCTGCGCAATTTTCCAAGCAAGCGCATGCTCGCGACCACCACTGCCAATGACCATTACTTTCATATTTTTAGCTTTACCTTAAATGTTTATTTGCTATTAGTGTCTGAAATGGCGAATACCAGTCACCACCATCACTAAACCGTGCTCATCGGCGGCGGCAATTACTTCTTCGTCACGCATACTGCCACCTGGATGAATCACGCAGCTAGCACCAGCTTCTGCCAACGCATCAATACCATCGCGGAACGGGAAGAATGCATCGGAAGCAACTACAGAATTTTGCAAACTTAAACCTGCATTTTGCGCTTTGATAATAGCGATCTTCGTGCTGTCGATGCGGCTCATTTGACCTGCACCAACGCCTAAGGTCATTTCATTACCGCAGAAAACAATCGCGTTTGATTTTACATACTTCGCCACGCGCCAAGCAAATAGCATATCTGCCATTTGTTGCGGTGTTGCTTGTTTTTTGCTGATGACTTTTAAATCAGATTGGCTGATTTCGTGATTGTCTGCTGTTTGGATAAGGATGCCAGAACCCACACGTTTGCTTTCATGTGAGTTGCGACCTTGTTCCCAAGCGGTTGCGCCGCCAGTTGGCAATGCAATTTTAAGTACGCGTACGTTAGCCTTTGCAGCAAAGATTACCAATGCTTCTGCCGTGTAGTCTGGTGCAATCAGTACTTCAACAAACTGTTTGCTGACAACTTCTGCGGCGGCTTTATCCACGGTTGAATTGAAAGCGATGATGCCGCCAAATGCGCTACTTGGGTCTGTTTGGAACGCTTTTGAGTAGGCATCTAATGCTGTTGCACCAAGCGCTACGCCACATGGGTTGGCATGTTTTACGATGACGCAAGCGGTAGTGTCAAAGCTTTTTACTGCTTCCCAAGCAGCATCGCCATCCGCAATATTGTTAAAGCTTAATTCTTTACCTTGCAACTGTTGCGCAGTGACCAGTGAGCCTGGTGCTGGGTATAAGTCACGGTAAAAAGCCGCTTGTTGATGCGGGTTTTCGCCGTAGCGCAAGTCTTGCACTTTGACAAAGTTAGTGTTGCTTTGTGCAGGAAACTGGTGAGTGACAGGCAGGTTGCTCGCCATGCTGGCGGCGTAGTCAATTGCAGATAAGTAGTTACTAATGGCTGCATCATATTGCGACACGCGGTTAAATGCTGCGACTGATAGCGCAAAAGTTGTCGCCTCGGCTAGCGCGCCACCTGTGCTTTGTAGCTCACTCACGATATTTGCATATTGGCTTGCATCAGTGAGCACTGCAACGTCTTTCCAGTTTTTAGCAGCTGAGCGCACCATGGCTGGGCCACCGATGTCGATATTTTCAATGGCATCTTCAAGTGTGCAGTTTGGCTTCGCAACAGTGGCTTCAAATGGATAAAGATTGACTACTACCATATCGATATTAGGAATGTTGGCTTCTTTCATCGCGGCTACATGCTCAGGTAAGTCGCGGCGACCTAAAATACCGCCATGCACTTTAGGATGTAGCGTTTTTACGCGGCCATCTAACATTTCAGTGAAGCCAGTGTAATCACTGACTTCAATCACAGGAATTTGATTATCGCGGAATAGTTTTGCAGTGCCGCCCGTCGATAAGATTTCTACGTTTAATTTAGTTAAAGCCTGTGCTAATTCTAAAATACCTGATTTGTCTGAAACGCTGATAAGCGCACGTTTAATAGTTGCCATTTGAAAGCTCTAGAGAAGAAAGTGTTTATTTGAAGTTGGGTGTTTTGTGCAGCTTATTCGATTTTGTATTGCTGCATTTTCTTACGTAGGGTGTTACGGTTTAAACCTAGTATTTCTGCAGTCTTGCTTTGATTGCCGCCTGCGTATTGTAATGTGTATTCAAGTAATGGCTTTTCAATGCACGACAATACCATGTCGTATAAGGCGTGCGGCGGCTCACCATCAAGGTCTTTAAAGTATTGATCTAATGATAATGTTACGCTGTTAGCGAGTTCGCACGGATTCATTATGCCACCTTAAGAGCTAGATTATTGGAGTTAGTGTCGTCTGTAGAGTCGTCGTATTGCAAACGGTGATCGCGACTTTGCAGATGATCAAAGAACTCATCAATCGCGGCAAGCTGCAAATCTATAGTTTGCAGTGTGTTCATGTTATGGCGGAAGTTTGCAGAGTCTTTTAAACCCTTGGTGTACCAAGAAATATGCTTGCGCGCCATGCGCATGCCAGTCAGTTCGCCATAAAAGTCATATAAATCGTGTAGATGCGCCAACATCACGGTACGAATTTCAGTCACTTCAGGGGGTGGTAAATGTTCACCAGTTTTGATGAAGTGCTCAATTTCGCGGAAAATCCAGGGTCTGCCTTGTGCAGCGCGGCCTATCATCACGGCGTCTGCGCCTGTGTAATCCAAAACGAATTTAGCTTTTTCTGGGGTGGTAATATCGCCGTTGGCAATGAGTGGGATTTTAATGGCTTGTTTCACGGCTGCAATGGTGTCATATTCAGCATCGCCAGTGTATAGGCAGGCACGCGTGCGACCATGCATGGCTAAGGCCTGAACGCCTAAGTCTTCTGCCATTTTGGCGATTTGCACAGCGTTGCGGTTATTTTTATCCCATCCCGTACGAATTTTCAGTGTCACTGGAACATCAACGGCATTCACGACGGCTCTTAAAATTTGTGCAACCAGCGGCTCATCTTTAAGCAAGGCAGAACCCGCCATGACATTACAGATTTTTTTAGCAGGGCAACCCATATTAATGTCAATAATCTGTGCGCCATTATCCACGTTGTGACGCGCCGCTTCCGCCATCATTTTCGGGTCTGCGCCAGCAATTTGCACTGAAATCGGGTCAACTTCACCTTCGTGATTGGCTCTGCGTAGGGTTTTTTCACTGCCGTAAAGTAGTGAGTTAGACGTCACCATTTCGCTCACAGCCAAACCAGCGCCCATTTTCTTACATAACTGGCGGAAAGGTCTGTCTGTCACACCGGCCATGGGTGCGACAATCAGGTTGTTCTTTAAAATGTGTGAGCCTATTTGCATTTATATTTGGTTTTTTAGCAATTTTGAATTATTTAGAGCGAACTGCCTATTTTATACGCAAATGAGGTCTCAGAAAACTTAAATTTTTCGAATGATGCTAAGTTTGTATAATGTTGATGCATACCTGTAACATGCTTAAGCAACAAGCCATTTGAAAGCCGCACTTTGAACAATCAAAATTTGCCTGTCAGAAGTCCATCAACTACGCACATTGCCTTTGCCAGCTTTATAGGCACGGCGATTGAATTTTATGATTTTTATATTTACGCCATGGCTTCAGCATTGGTGATTGGGCAAGTATTTTTCCCTGCCGGCGATACTGCTGCACAAGCTTTGAACGCTTTTTTAACATTTGGTATTGCCTTTATTGCAAGACCATTAGGTGCGATTGTTTTTGGTCACTTTGGTGATCGCATTGGACGCAAAGCGACCTTAGCCGCTTCATTATTGGTGATGGGTATTTCTACTTTGCTGATTGGTTGTTTGCCTGGCTATGAAACTTTAGGTACTTGGGCTGCCGTGCTGTTGTGTTTGTTAAGATTTGGACAAGGTTTAGGTTTGGGTGGTGAGTGGGGTGGTGCGGCATTGTTAGCCACGGAAAGCGCACCAGCAGGTAAGCGTGGTTGGTTTGGCATGTTTCCACAGCTAGGTCCGTCGATAGGTTTTTTGCTGGCAACTTTAAGTTTTCTGGCTTTAACACTATATTTATCTGATGATGCATTTAAGGCTTGGGGCTGGCGTATTCCGTTTTTTGCTAGCGCTTTGTTAGTTTTGGTTGGCTTATATGTGCGTTTTAAATTGGCGGAAACTCCCGCCTTTGCTAAGGCTTTACAACACCACCAAACACTTAAAACGCCAATCAAATCTGTATTGAGTCAGCATTGGCGTCCTGTATTGCTTGGTGCGTTGGCGATGACTGTTTGCTATAACTTGTTTTATACCGCCACCGTATTTTGCCTAAGTTATGGTACTAAAACACTCAACATTCCGCGTGCTGATTTTCTACAAATGTTATGTATTGCCGTGCTGTTTATGGCATTTATCACACCAGTTTCAGCAAGCTTAAGCGATAAATTCGGGCGTAAACCAGTGTTGCTAGTGAGCTGTTTTTTAGCGATATTAGCGGGTTTTGCGCTGAGTCCGTTAATGGCTAGTGGTTCAAGTATTTTGATCACCTTATTTTTAGCCATCGCCTTACTCTTAATGGGTGCGACGTTTGCGCCAATGGGGGCTTTTTTGCCAGAGCAGTTTCCTGTAGCTGTGCGTTATACAGGAGCGGGCTTGTCATACAATTTAGGTGGGATTTTAGGGGCGTCTACCGCGCCTTTTATCTCACAACTGTTGGTAGATAAAGGTGGTTTAGTTTGGGTTGGCTATTACGTTTCAGGGATGGCTTTAGTGAGTTTTGTGGCGGTGATGCTGATGAATGAAACTAAGAATGCGAGAATTTAGGCGAGTCAATTTCAATAATGCTTAATGGTTAACTAATTTGGTTGAGTGAGCACTTCCAAATTAGTCAGCCAAATCATAGCTTGCTCACGGTCATTCCCACACATTTCTAAACTTGGTTGCAAACTTGCACAAAATGCGGGACGTTCAGGCTGGCCAAAAATCATGCAGCGGTTTTCAATATCTAACTGTATGCATCGCACGCCAGCAGGTTTGCCCTTAGGCATACCTGGAATCGGGCTATTAATGGATGGTGCAGTGCAACATGCGCCACAGTCTGGTCTGCATTCCATTTATATATTTACCCAAGGGTAACCCAGTGCAGTGACACCTGATTTTAGAGCATCCATTGCAAGTTTAACCTGCTCAGTTTCGCCTTTCATGCCTAATTCAGTGGTTCTACGCTGCTTGCTTTTGGGTAAGCTAAATAGCTTCAGCATAGGATATTGCGATAGCATGTGGTTCATTAAATCAATTAAATCGCTTTCACCCGCATCGCTGACTAAGATTGAATCTTCCAAATAGTTTTGTGTATGAAATAAATGCGAGTAATAGGTTTCAAGTACCCATTCCACCATGGGGTGCGCCATTTCAGGGAAGCCAGGCACAAAATAATGTTGATGAATACTAAAGCCTGCCACGCGATTGATTGGATTTGGGATTAAATCGCAGCCTGTGGGGAAGTCCGCCATCAGCACGCGTTTTGGATAGGCACTCTCACCATATTGCGCTTCAATTTCAGCAACCGCACCAGCGTGGCGCTCAATGGCTACACCTGCCGCATCTGCCGCGCATTGCCGTGTAAAGTCATCAGGCGTTGCACCTATGCCGCCAAAGCTAAACACAATATCGCCACGCGTCATACTAGCTTTGAGCGAGCTGGTAATTTGTTCTGGAATATCACCTAAATAATTCGCCCAAGCAAGCTGCAAGCCTCTTGCGGAAAGCAGTTCAATCACTTTGGTCAGGTGTTTATCTTGGCGTTTACCTGAAAGAATTTCATCGCCGATGATGTAAATACCAATAATAGGGTTCATGTTTTACGTTGGTAATAATTGTGTTGATGGCTATTTTATCTCTTAATTAGGCGGCTTTAATGCTTTATTTAATGATCAATCGCAAGATTTTAAGGGACTGGCACACTGATTAAGTACTTGAGCCGGCGCGATTTATGTCACATAATGACCTTAATCTTTACAATTCATAAACATCAAGAGTTATGTTGTTTGTAAAAGTTACGCTAAATGAATCATTTAAAAACAACAACAATTCAACAGTCGCTATTGGAGCAACTTTTTGCTGCTAACAGAAGAACGCTTGTCTCAAGTGCTTTCATCGCAATCATTCTTGCCTATGTAGAGCGCAACTCGCTGCCTATGCGCTCGGTGATCACGTGGCTTTCTGTCATTCTGGCGATTAACCTTGCTCGCTATCTCATTACCAACCATCACAAAAAGCATGCGACTCGCGACATTACAATAACGCATAGGCGATTAGTGCAGTTTCGTATTGGTGTGGTGGCGAGTGGCTTAGTTTGGGGGATGACTAGTGTATTAATCTATCCTTACAACGATTTGCAACACCAAATGTTCCTCATTTTCGTTCTTACCGGGCTTGTTTCTGCAGCTATTGTTTCCTACTCTGTTGATATTGTGAGTGCGGTTTCATACACAATCATGCTATTGACGCCAATGTTGATACGCTTACTGCTTGAAAGAAGCGAAATGTCTTTAAGCATGGCAATCTCTGGAATTTTTTTCCTAGTTTTTATGCTGCTGAGTATTCGAAATATTAATCGTAATTTTCTGGAAAATATTAAGCTGCGACATGATGCTGTGGAGCGTGAGAATGAAATTAAACAACTGGCTTTTTATGACCAACTGACCAACTTGCCCAATCGTCGATTACTGCTTGATCGGCTTGACCATGCCTTAGCGGTGAGTACTCGTTCAGGCCGGCGGGGCGCCTTACTGTTTTTAGATTTAGATCATTTCAAAATGCTCAACGACACGTTGGGACATGATATGGGCGACTTGCTGTTGAAAAAAGTCGCTGAACGTTTGCTACGTTGCGTACGTGAGAGCGATACAGTTGCGCGTTTAGGCGGCGATGAATTTGTCGTCATGCTAGAAGACTTAAGTGAGGATGTGGATGAAGCAGCTAAGCAGCTAGAGAAAGTGGCAGACTTGATCATAGAAACACTTAATATTCCCTATATGCTCAATACGCTTGAACATAGCAGCACACCTAGCATTGGCATAGCAATGTTTGGCGACCATGGTAGCTCACATGAGGAGCTACTTAAACATGCGGATATTGCCATGTATCAGGCAAAAAGAGCGGGGCGTAATGTCGTGCGTCACTTTGATTTTACAATGCAAGAAGCTGTGGCGAGTGACAGCAAAGCCGTAATCAATTAGACGGCTCTTATTAAAAAGACGTTTAGAAAGAGCTGCAAATTAAGTATTTGCAGCTCCAAGCAAGGCAGCTTACTTCATTAATAGTGCTTAATGATGATGTGCGTGTAGACCTGGCGCGCCTTGTGCTTTGGCTAGCCACTCTTTAGCGTCATCGTTTTGTTCCATATCGCCAATGTCGGTGTAATACACTTGCTGGTAACTGTTTAATACTTCTTCAGTGGTTTTTGGCGCTTGTTCTTTAGTAGCTAGCACTTTGCTAGCCACGTTCAATTGACGTAATTGAATCGTAACTTTACTTTTTGGGTAGGTATATTCAATTTTGACTGGAATATGTAGCTCTGGTAACCAAAGCAGCTTTACTTTGGCATCACTGACCTTGCCTGTATAGCTTTCAGCGGTATATCCATTATAACTTGTTGGTTTGCCACTTGTTTTCTTCAGGTCTGCAATCTCAGCGTCTGAAACAAGTTGAGAGGTCACTTGCCACTGATTTTCATCAGCATTGATGCCCAGTACTCTAAGATCATCAAATAGATATTCAATCGCACGTTTATCTTCATGCATTAAAAATAAATAACCTGTTTTCCCATCTGGACTATGTCGCCAAATCTCGCCTCGTTTGGCTAATTTTCCAGTAGATAGTTGACCAGTTTTACTGTCTATATCACGCAATTCAACTTGCTCTGATTGACGCATTAACCACCAATCGCGCTTAACGGCTTTTTTACATGGTGTTGTACATTGTACTGTTTCAAACTTGGCATCTAATTCAGGCAAAGACTTAGTTTCTGCGTAGGCTACAGTGCTGACTAATAGCACTAAGGTGCCTAATAAATTACTCACATTTTTCAATAACACGGTCATACTTTTTCCTTAGGTGATGCTCATCTAGCCATACTATTTAGGCAATAGAAAACCAGAGAATAGAAAAAGGTGACTTGCATCGCAAGCCACCTTAATTGATTACATTTTATAAACTCAATTTAATTAAAAACCAAATGCATCTTTCATTACTTGGTAGATATAACTTTGCTCTTGAACACCTTGCATTAAGTAAGCTTTTGGACCACCTGCAAAAATCGCGACATCTTCACCCGCGTGAGTTTCGCCACCTTGCAAAGGCACTGTTACTTCTTGATGGAAGTTAGGGTCTTCAGTATTAACCGCCGTCATATCTTCAATACGGCCTGCGCGTGCTGTTTGGTTATAAACTGCATCCCCCGCTTGATCTTGGTAGTAACCAACACCGTTGGCAAAACCAATAGTCGTATATGGTTTACCATCAGTGGCTAAATCAGGTGTAGTTTTACCAGGTGAAACTACTTTACCTAAAATAGGATTACCGCGTTTTGGGTAACCTGCAATCGTTAATGTATGGCTATGATCAGCCGTTACAATCACCAAAGTATCGTTCAAATCTACTTTGTCTAATGCTTTTTTAACAGCATCTGAAAAAGCTACCGCATCGCTCAAGGTGCGATAAGCGTTGCCTGCATGAGATGCATGATCAATACGACCGCCTTCAACCATTAAGAAGTAGCCTTTTGGATTGTTTTTTAATACATCAATGGCTTTATCTGTCATCTCCGCTAATGATGGCTCGCCAGCAGTATCTGCTGGGCGATCAAAATCATATTGCATATGTGAAGGCTCAAACAAACCTAATAGCTTTGTGGTTGATGCTGGGTTGATTGCATCAAATTGCGCTTTATTCCAAACGTAACTACCACCGAATTTATTTGTAAATTCAGTTGTTAAATCACGGCCATCGGTACGGCGGCCTTTAGTCGTTGTATATTCTGGGTCAAATGCAGTATTTGGTAGGTAATAAGTACGGCCACCACCTAATGCCACTTCTAAACCATCTCCAATACCGCCTGCGCCAAAGTTATCAATCATTTGTGCTGCAATATCTTTAACGCCACCAGTAACTGCTGCTGCAGGTAAGTTAGCGTTCGCTTCCCAATCGCGGTTAGATGTATGCGCATACGTTGCCGCTGGTGTTGCATGAGTCAGGCGTGCAGTAGAAACAATACCTGTAGCGCGGCCGCTGATTTCTGCTTGCTCAAGAATCGTTGCCACTTTGTTGGCTTGAATCACAGAATTGCTTGGCTCTGAACGCACAACAGATTGATTAATAGACAATTCACCATCATTGGTTTTTACGCCAGAAACAATCGCTGTCATGGTTGGTGCTGAATCAGAAGTTTGTTGGTTAGCAGAATAGGTTTTTGATAATGCTACATAAGGTAGTTTTTCAAAGGCTAATTTGTTGCGCTCGCCATCTAAACCTTTTTGCTGACCTTCAAAAATACGCGCTGCAGTAATGGTTGAAATACCCATACCATCGCCTACAAACAAAATCACGTTTTTTGCGCGTTTAACGTTTGGTACTAATTTTTTAGCTGCGGCAAGTGAAGCCGCGCCATCATTTAACCAAGTATTTGCATCTTCTGCAAAAGCAAATGGTGTGGCAAAAGTCATCATCACGGCAAGCGTCGTTGCCTTTAAAGTTAATTGTTTCATTGGTATTGCTCCCTTAAATATATTGTAATTGGTATTAAGCTTTAGTGCGGCGACGAGCGACAAAACCCATTAAACCAAGGCCAGATAGCAACATGGCGTAGGTGTCAGGTTCAGGCACTGGTGTGACAGACAAGCTGACATTGTCGATACCCAATTGCATTTGTCCTTCATTCGTCACGCTAGAAAAACGAAGTGTGTAAGATCCTCCTGCAGCAAGCGTGTTAGATAGATTGAATGAGTAACTTAGATATGGATTGGCGACATCACCACCAATCACACTGTTACCGTTTGAGCCGCCCAAATATAAACTTTGCAAAATGTCAGAACTATTAGTTGAAAATACGTTAGCGCCAGCACTTAACAAATCAACACGTATATGCTGGTTTGAGTCAAAGCTACCGCCAGTGGTGTAATCAAGTCCAGAAGCATTGATTTGCGTTCCGTTGGTACTTTGATTGTTGACAAACATTTGAAATGTAAGCGTTGCAGCGCTAACTGCGCCCGTAGTAAATGTTTGATATAAAGCTTGGTTGCTTGGTGCAGCAGAATCTAACAAGCCATAATAGTTGCCGCTGGCCGCGCCTACCGTGTTGCGACCACTTGCATCAGTTACAGTATCATTTTCTACCAAAACAGAACCTAATATACCGTCTTCAGCAGTGTTCCATGAGTTGATGCTATACACATCAGCGCTGTTTGATTCAGTACCATGTGACTCAAAGCCACCGTTTTGAATTAACTCAGCAGATAATGATGGTAATGAAACCGCACTCAAACCTACCAGCATCATAGCTGCAGAAATTTTCTTAATCTTAATCATAAATTCTCCAAACGCACTTATTGAATAAATGCCGTCCCATTAAATGTCTATATACAACCAAGCACGATACGAGTAACAGTGAACGACATAGAGGTATCAGCAGTGCTCATGATGCATGGCATAAATGACAGAGAAATTACTTAGTCTTAGATTTTTATAGTACTTTTGGCGTATGGGGGAAGTTTAGATTTGTAACATTAGCATTGCTGAGCTGAATTATTTACGCAGTGAATACGTTCATGTCCCACTGAATCAATAGTGCTAGTTTGAGGTAATAAATTTCAATTATTGTGTACTACCCCCAAATTGGGGATTGTTCTTAGTTTGCCTAGTATTTAATATTCAACTCAAATATCTTTGCAAAAAGATGTCTTCACTTGATTTGTAGATTGATTTGTAAGTAGGTTCTTTGAAAGGAATAAATATGAAAAAAATACTACTCATTGCACTATTGGGTGCTTCATTTAGTGCAAATGCCGCCGTGACTACTTACTTTGGTGAAGATTTAGGCTTAGGTGAAAGCACTAGGTTATCTTCTACACCCAACGCAAATGCTGCTCAGGCTAATTTCTTATCATCACTTGTCAATCCAGGTGTTGAAAACTTTGAGGCATTCACTGATGGTACAGCTAACCCAGCAATTAATTTTGTTGGGGCTGGCGTTACCGCAACACTGTCTGGTGGTGCCGTGATGAGTACTGCTAATGGCGTTACCAATGGTGCTGGGCGTTATGGAATTTCTGGTGACCCTGATGGTAATGGGGTTGATAGTTACTATGAAACTAGAGGCGAATTGAGCCTAACATTTAGTAATCCAGTTGCTGCATTCGGTTTTTATGGTGTAGACATTGGCGACTTTAATGGGCAAGTCACCCTAACGACCAGCGGTGGACTTAACCAGTTTTTTAATGTCGGAAACACCCTGAATGGGAATGGCGGCAGCGTACTATTCTGGGGCGTAATTTCTAACACAGATACCTTTACTAGCATCTCATTCGGCAATACTTCTAATGGAAGTGATGCTTTCGTATTTGATAATTTCACTGTCGGCTCGTTAGAACAGGTTAAATCACCTGTTCCAGAGCCAGAAACTTACGCCATGTTCTTAGCTGGATTAGGTTTCATGGGTTATATGGCGCGACGTAGAAAAGAAGGTCAGGCTTAATAAAGTTTCAGTTTGGTGATGATGACGGGAGCTTCGGCTCCCGTTTTTTTGGTAACTAGCTAGTAGGGCGGTAACTTGTTTGTCCTCGTTTTGGAGTATTGCAAAGCCAGCTATGTAAGGGTTCAAGCCCAGCATACTTAATCCGTTAGTACTAATGGGCTATTGTTGAAGTGATTTAATTAAGTATGATGCGCGCACAAGATAAAGTTAAGCTTAAGCATCAGGATTTATCTAACTGAATCAGTTATTCAATATTTAAAATATAGAGACAAATATGAAAATGCGTCAATTAATACAAGTTGCTTTATTGGCAGTACTAGTCAGTACATCACTGATAGCCAATGCAAAAGCCCCAGTAATAGTGCCAGCCTTCACGCCAACAGCAAATACTTTCAACACTATATATGCTGATAACTTTGGTGCAGGTAATCACACTTATTCAACTACTTTTCTTGGTGATATCGATGCTACATTTACAGCCAATGTAGGTAATTCAAATAACGGCGCATTTGCCTATAGCACTGTTGATGGTATTACTGGAGCTGGTGTAGGTGGACGTGCGAATGGCAGTAAAGAGATTGACCATGCTGAATCTATTAGTGCAACTTTCTCTAATGGTATCTACATTACTAACCTAACTTTGGGTTCATTGGTGTCTATTGCCGGTCCTTCTGGTTTTAATGAAACAGCGCAAATTACTGCGACTTTCTTTGGTGGTGGTTCAGCTAGCTATCAATTTACAGCGACCGGTGCTACAACAGCAATTTGGACTGGCTTAGGCTCGTTTTCAAATGTAAGTGCAGATGGTGGTGTGTGGAGTATTAATAACGCATTTGGTAATCAACGTGTTGTAGGTTTGTCATTTGATATTCCGCACGGTGCGAACCCGCAATCAGATTTCACGCTCGTGAGCGTATCAGCAGTTCCTGAGCCTGAAACTTACGGTATGTTATTAGCAGGGTTGGGTTTAATAAGCTTTGTTGCACGTCGTCGTAAATCTGCTTAAGGCAATATGACGGTTTAAGAGCTTAATCTGATAAGCAAATGTAAAAAGCCCATTCCTACCGAATGGGCTTTTTTGTTTTTGAGTTGCATTAATTAGGATTTAATTAGTTAATGAGCACTTTCCCAATTACTACCAACCCCAACTTCCGCCAACAAAGGCACATCCAACTTAGCCACATTTTGCATCAACTCAGGTAGCTTTTGTTTCACCAATTCCAGCTCACTATCTGGCACTTCTAGCACCAATTCATCGTGTACTTGCATGATGAGCTTAGTCTGTAATTTTTCATCTCGCAGCCATTTATCTACTGCAATCATCGCGAGTTTAATTAAGTCTGCCGCAGTGCCTTGCATTGGCGCATTGATGGCAGCGCGTTCGGCGCCAGCTCTTCTCGTACCGTTTGGGCTGTTGATTTCTGGTACCCATAATCTGCGGCCGAAGTAGGTTTCTACATAACCTTTTTGTTTGGCGACTTCTCGAGTGTTTTGCATGTATTCGCGCACGCCCGGGTAGCGGGCGAAGTAGCGTTCTATATAGCTCGCAGCGGCGCCGCGTTCTATGTTGAGGTTTTGCGCTAAGCCGAATGCGCTCATGCCATATATCAAGCCAAAGTTGATGACTTTGGCGTAACGGCGCTGCTCACTGTCTACGTTTTCGCGTTCTACGCCAAAAATTTCGGCTGCTGTGTGGCGATGAATATCTTCATTATTGGCGAAGGCGGCTAGCATGCCTTCGTCTTTCGATAGATGCGCCATGATGCGCAGTTCGATTTGTGAGTAATCGGCAGAAACAATGTGCGAACCTTTTGGTGCAATAAACGCTTCGCGAATACGCCGACCTTCTGCCGAACGCACAGGGATATTCTGCAAGTTAGGGTCTGAGCTCGCCAATCGGCCAGTGATTGCCACCGCTTGGTTGTAGCTGGTGTGCACACGACCCGTCTGCGCGTTAATCATTTTTGGCAGTTTATCTGTGTAAGTAGATTTGAGTTTTGCTAAGCCGCGGTATTCCAATAACACTTTGGGTAATGGATGGTCTAAAGCCAACTCTTGCAATACGTCTTCATCGGTACTTGGCGCACCAGAAGGCGTCTTTTTGGTCGGTTTGATGCCCAGTTTATCAAACAGAATTTCTTGCAGTTGTTTAGGTGAACCTAAGTTGAATGGCTGCCCAGCAAGTTCATACGCTTGATTTTCTAGCGCCACCAGTTTTGCACCGATTTCATTGCTTTGAATATTCAGCATGTCGCGGTCTATCAGCACGCCGTTGCGTTCTATAGTGAATAAAATCTGCGAGCTTGGCATTTCAATTTGGCTGTAAATAAAGTCTAGCTTCGCATCTGTGCTGATTTGTGGGTACATCGCTTGGTGCAATTGCAGCGTAATATCCGCATCTTCTGCGGCGTATTCGCTTGCCACCTCAACCGTCACTTGGTTAAACGTGACTTGTTTTGCGCCTTTACCTGCGACTTCTTCAAACGAGATAGTTTGTATGCCTAAATGGCGTTCGGCTAGTGCATCCATGCCATGTGTTTTGTGCGATTCAAACACGTAAGATTCCAGCATGGTGTCATGCGCAATACCATTGAGCGCAATGCCGTGATTAGCTAAAACATGCTGGTCATACTTGAAATTTTGCCCAACTTTTTTAATGGCTGGGTTTTCTAAAATCGGTTTTATTTTTGCTAATGTTTCTGCAAAATTTAACTGCTCTGGCGCATCAAAATAGTCATGTTTAAGTGGCAAATAGGCCGCGCTGCCGGCCTCTACGCTAAATGACATACCGACAATTTTTGCAGTCATTGGGTCTAGCGAGGTGGTTTCGGTATCAAAGCACATTAATTTGGCGGCTTGTAGTTTACCTAGCCATTTGTCTAATTGTTCATTCGTTAAAATGGTCTCAAAGTTGCGGCTAGTGATCGCTGTAAATTGTGTGACTGCAAACATATCCGCAGTTTGCGTAGGCTGAATTTGTGAAGTTGGAAATTTTGCAGCCGCATTACTCGAAGTAGCCACTGGTGCGTTGTCCTGCATGTTTTCCAGTTCACGGCGCCAACTTTTAAATTCAAAGCGGTCAAATAGTTCAGCAAGTTTGGCTTTATCAATGGCTTGCGGAGAAAGGTCGCTTAAATCCTCTTGTATGCCTACATCGCAGCGGATAGTGATAAGTTCGCGTGCAGTCGGCAACCAACCCAGCGCAGCGCGTAGATTTTCACCCACTTTACCTGTGATTTTATCGGCATTAGCGACGATGTTATCTAATGAGCCATATTCTTTTAACCATTTAACAGCAGTTTTTGGGCCGACTTTTTCGACGCCAGGAACGTTGTCAGAGGTGTCGCCAATCAAGACTAGATAATCAACCATTAGGCTAGGTGGAATGCCGAATTTATTCTCAACGCCAGCAATATCTAGTACGTCATCGGTACGTCTAAAGGCGTCGCGCATGGTGTTCACCACGGTGATGTGTTCATTCACTAACTGCGAAATATCTTTATCACCAGTTGAAATAATCGTTCTAATGCCTTCGCGCTCAGCTTGTTTCGCCAGCGCGCCAATTACGTCATCGGCCTCTACGCCAGATTCCACAATAAGTGGCCAACCCATGGCTTTAATCGCTTCATGTAGTGGCTCAATCTGTAAACGTAAATCATCAGGCATGCTGGCGCGATTCGCTTTATATTCTGCATAAATATCATCGCGAAAAGTTTTGCCTCTGGCATCAAAAACACAGGCGCTATAATCACTAGGATAATCTTTGTGTAAACGGCGCAACATATTGAGCACACCTTGTATTGCACCTGTGGGTTCATTTTGGCTATTTCGTAAGTCAGGCATAGCGTGAAAAGCACGATACAGGTAAGATGAACCATCAACTAATAACAAAGTTTTCATATAAAAATCCAAAGGTTGTCGTGATGCGTTGTTGCGCTATATTTTTACTAGATGTTTTAAAGCCGTTTGCATAATAATACATATGCGGCTCGTCTTAAAAAAGTTTTGCGCCTAGCCTCACTTAAACCTTTGAATTTTTAAGGTAAAAAATAAAACTAAGAAGGCGAAATTAAGAAAGTTAGATTATGTCGATTACAAAAAAAATTCCAAAACTTGCCGACCCAGACGTGCGTGGGCAACATCAAACTGGCCATGAGTCATGGCATGCATTCGAGATTATGGCAGAATTCGTGGATGCTACGGAGCGCCTGAAAGAAATTACCCCAGCGGTTTCTATTTTTGGTAGCGCCCGCACACCGCCTGACCACCCTTATTACAAGCTTACTGAAGATATCGCACGTTTGTTGAGTGACTCGGGTTTTAGTGTGATTTCAGGTGGCGGTCCTGGCATTATGGAGGCTGCTAATAAAGGTGCATTCGCCGGAAAGTCGCCTAGCGTAGGCCTAAATATTGAATTGCCTCATGAGCAAACGGGTAATTCTTATCAAGATATTAGCCAGAATTTTAAGCATTTTTTCATGCGTAAAGTGATGTTTGTAAAGTATGCGAGCGCTTATGTGGTGATGCCGGGCGGCTTTGGTACGCTAGATGAGGTGATGGAGGCCATTACCTTAGTGCAAACTGGTAAAAGTTTGAAAATGCCAATTATCTTGGTCGGAGAGGCGTTCTGGCGCGGCTTGGTAGACTGGATTAAAACAACTTTAGTCGATGAAAAGATGATTTCGGCTGAAGACCTAGATTTAATTCAAGTGATTGATGAGCCAAAAGACGTTGTCGAGGCGATATTCAAACATTATGAAACGCGTGGATTCAAATTGTCTGCGGAAGAGGAACGCGTGCAGCTTTATTTATAGTAAATGCGTTATATTGGCTCGTAATTTGCTAAAATCAATACATCAGGTTTCGATTCAATTTTAAAGAATAGGTGTCAGGCCATGCGTAAGATCTCTAATAGTATTATCTGGAAAAATGTAGCACTTTTGCTAGCGCTTGGTGTAGCGCAGCTGCCGTCAATGGCTGCTGCGGAAACACCTAAAGCTAAAACACCCCCTGCAGATTTGCAGCCTTTAGAAGACATTCCACCACCTGCGATTACTAATGATGATAACGCTGATGAGCCACAAATCACCATCATCAAGAAAAAAGGTGAGACGATTGAGGAATATCGTATTAACGGTCAGCTTTACATGATGAAAATTACGCCAGCACACGGTGTGCCGTATTACATGCACAAAGAGGACCAAAATGGTGGTTGGGTAAATGATGGGCCAAGCCAGCCTATGAGTATTCCTAAGTGGACAATTTTTAGGTTTTAATGAAACCACTACTATAAAAATAAAGAGGGTATATCGCCCTCTTTATTTATTTAACACTCCCAATTACTAGCTATCTATTAATAATTTTACAACTCTCAATCCATACTCTAATTTATGTCAGTATTTACCTCGGTCAGCATTCCACAATTACAAACTTGGCTGCAAGATTACGCGATAGGCGAACTTGTAGAGCTAAAAGGTATTTCATCTGGCATTACTAACACAAACTACTTTGTGACGACTCAACATAATGGCATTCAGAATAAGTTTGTGCTGACCCTGTTTGAGCACAATGCATTAGAAGAGCTGCCGTATTTTATTGATTTGATGAGCCATCTTGCAGCACATGGTATTCCTTGTCCTAAGCCAATTGCAGACAAAGCTGGCGCTAGTTTGCACATGCTTAATGGTAAACCTGCAGCCTTAATTAGTTGTTTGAACGGTCGGGATGTTGAAATGCCAAATGTATTGCAATGTGCTGCAGTTGGCGCAGTATTGGCAAAAATGCATATTGCTGGACAGTCTTTTGAAGCGGAATTTCCGCAGCACGATAGTCATAATCAGCGTGGCATGGATTGGCGTGTTAAAACTGCTGCGCAAGTGTTGCCGCACTTACCAACGGCAGATCAGCAATTATTAAAGGAGACTTTAGCTTTTCAGGCTGAGTTTGATACAGCCCAATTGCCTATGGGCGTGATTCACGCAGATTTGTTCCGTGATAATGTATTGTTTGATGGCAATGAAATCGGCGGCTTGATTGATTTTTATTATGCTTGCCACGATGTGCTGGCTTATGATTTAGCGATTGCAGTCAATGATTGGTGTGTAAATGCTGATGGCAGTTTAGATGTGGCTAGGTTAGAGGCTATGCTCAATGCTTATCAAGCGGTTAGACCATTCACGTCAGCCGAGCATGCAGCATGGCCAGCCTTATTGCGCATCGCCGCATTACGTTTTTGGTTGTCTCGTTTGTATGATCAAGTCTATCCGCAAGCGGGTGAGTTGACGCATGCAAAAGACCCTAACCATTTTCAAAAAATCTTGAAATTACGCACTCATTTAGCTGAGTCAATATAGAGAAAAAATATCATGACAGAAAACTCAATCAGTACAACTTTAGAGAGCCGACAAGTTCCAGCAGGCAACGCTTGGGTTTGGATTGTGAGCGGCTTTAATTTGTTTAAAGCCAACCCAGTGATGTGGATTGTGATTTTGCTGATTTATTTAGCGATTATTATTCCGATCTCATTCATCCCAGTGATTGGTTCTGTAATCACTACATTGTTAGCTCCTGTCTTTGCCGCAGGCATGATGTGGGGCTGTAAAGCGCTCGTGCTAAAGCAAGATTTGGAAATCAATCATTTATTTGAAGGCTTTAAGAAAAATACCGCGCAGCTGATTTCTGTGGGCGGTGTTTATATGTTGAGCTTGCTAGTGATTATGGTCATGGTGGTTTTAATGCTAGATAAAGATACCATTGAGTTGCTAATGAAAGGCCAAGAGGTCAGTCCAGCGCAAGCCAATGCCATGACTTTGCCAATTTTAATCGCCATGCTTTTTATTGTGCCGATATTGATGGCTTATTGGTATGCACCTGTTTTGATTGGTTTACATAATTTAGCCGTGTTGGATGCGATGAAATTGAGTTTTATTGCATGCCTAAAAAATATGCTGCCGTTTTTGTTATACGGATTGATTTTTATGGTGATATTAGTGGTTGCGATTATTCCGTTTGGCTTAGGTTTAATCGTTGCTGTGCCTGTGATGATGACGAGTTTGTATACTAGTTACGTGGATGTTTTTAATATCACAGAATCAGCTGATTAAAACACGCCATTCCAATTTAATTGCGCGTTAAGTAATCGCTAGATTGGTGCTGACTTGGTGCTAAATCGGCGTAAGTTTAGCAAACTCCAGCGCTAACCATTTCAAGCCTTCCCGGCCAAAATTCACCTGCACGCGCATATCATTTGCGTTGCCTTCGTAACTCACAACCACGCCATTACCAAACTTAGTATGCGCAACTTGCTGGCCAATTTTCCACGGCATGGCGCTTTTCTGGTTGCTGCTTTGTTGTTTGCTCATCATGGCTGGCAGCTCGCTGTAGTCGCGGTTACTGCCTGACCTTGCGACAGGTTTGCTGTTTAAGCGCTTAAGTAACTCTTCTGGAATCTCATCTAAAAAGCGTGATGGAATACCGTAACGTACTTTGCCATGCAACATGCGACTTTGCGCGTGGCTTAAGTAGAGCCTTTGTCTAGCGCGGGTGACCGCTACATACATTAAGCGCCGCTCTTCTTCTAAGCCTGCATTCTCAAACAAACTTTGCTCATGTGGGCACAGGCCTTCTTCTAAACCGCTGATAAAGACTGCTTTAAATTCTAGGCCTTTAGAAGCGTGCACTGTCATCAACTGCAAAGCTTCGCGCCCGACGTCCGCTTGGTGCTCACCTGCTTCTAGGCTGGCATGGCTTAGAAATTGTGTGAGTAAATCTTGTTCGGTTTCGCCATCCACATTGTTATGGTTGCCAAAATCTCTGTTGGTAAATGATACGGCAGCAGTCACCAACTCTTTCAAGTTTTCTATGCGGTCTTCGCCTTCTTTATCATTTTCATAATGGGCGACTAGACCTGACATGGTGATAGCTAACTCAGTCAATTCACGTAGACTAATGCCATAAGCGTTGTCAACCATCTGTCTAATCAGGGCGACAAAGCCTTCAATGCCTTTAGCCCCAAGCTTACCGTTACCAACCTTGTTAATCGCGGCTTGCCAGATGCTACAGTTTTCTGCACGAGCCACTTCTTGTAACTGCTCTAGGCTACGCGCACCTATGCCGCGTGTGGGGAAATTAATGACACGTAACAATGCCGTGTCATCATTTGCATTAGCAATTAAACGCATGTAAGCGAGCGCGTGCTTAATTTCGGCGCGTTCAAAGAAGCGTAAGCCACCATAGACGCGATAAGGTAAGTTGGCGTTAAACAGTGCTTGCTCTAAAATGCGTGACTGCGCATTCGAGCGATAGAGTAGGGCGATCTCACCTAATGATGTGCCTTCGCAATGTAGCATTTTAATTTCATCAACGATGAATTGCGCTTCGTCCGTATCGTTATAAGCGTCGTACACGCGCACAGGTTCGCCTGCGCCTGCGCTAGTCCATAAGTTCTTACCTAAACGATTATTGTTGTGCGAAATAATCGCATTGGCGGCATCTAGAATATTGCTGTGAGAACGGTAATTTTCTTCCAGCTTGACTACATTTTGTACTTTAAAATCTTTCTCAAAGTCGCGCATATTGCCCACGCGCGCGCCGCGGAAGCCATAGATAGATTGGTCATCATCACCCACAGCGAACATGCAGTTGTCTTCACCTGCGAGTAGTTTTAGCCACAAATACTGTAAGCGATTGGTATCTTGAAACTCGTCCACTAAGATATATTTAAAGCGGCTTTGGTAATGGCCACGGATATTGGCATCACGTTCCAGCAACTCGTAGCAACGTAATAGCAACTCAGCAAAGTCAGCCACGCCATCGCGTTGACATTGCTTATCGTACTCATCAAAAATCTCACGCATTTTGGTGGAGTGCGGATCGTAGGCTTCTACTGCATGCGCACGTAAACCTTCATCTTTGCAGCCGTTGATGAAGTTTTGCACTTGCTTAGGTGGAAACTTTTCATCATCCACATTCATGAGTTTCATCAGACGTTTAATCACAGATAACTGGTCTGCAATATCTAAAATCTGAAAGCTTGCAGGTAAGCCAGCTTCACGATGGTGGGCGCGCAATAAACGATTACACAGTCCGTGGAATGTACCTACCCACATGCCACGAGTATTGATTGGCAATGATGCCGTAATACGCGTAAGCATCTCTTTAGCGGCTTTGTTAGTAAACGTTACGGCTAATAAACCTGTGGGCGAGACTTGCCCAGTTTGAATCAGCCATGCGATACGTGCAGTCAGCACACGTGTTTTGCCGCTGCCTGCACCCGCTAAAATCAGCGCGGATTGTTGCGGTAGGGTGACAGCTTCTAGCTGCTTGTTATTCAGGCCAGTGAGTAAAGTAGATTCGGTTTCCATGGTGATATTATCGCATGGGATTAGTTAAAACTCAGGAAGTAATCTGATTACAAAACGATACAAAATGTTACAAAAAATCGAGAACTAAAGCCAAATAAGGTCAGTCTGAACTTACATGATAGCTAAATTAGATTTTAGCTAGCTTTCCGCTTCTTTCCTCCCTGAGCGGAAGCCTTAGACAATAAGGCGTTTCGCCCCAACTCTTTCCCCTTTGAGTTGGGGCTTTTTTTTACTGATTTTCCTATGCGTTGTCATATATGCACAACTGAGTGCTAGCAAAATTAATTCTATAAATAAGCCAATAAAACTAAAGTTCATTGGCCATTTGCTTAATGAAGCATTAGATATGATATTAGCTTCCAATGAGTCGATTATAAAAAGGGGTTTGCTTTGCTAAGACCTGAAATTCCAGCAAATGAGTCAGCGCGACTTTCCGCATTGGCACGCTATGAAGTACTGGATACAGTGAGCGAGCAAGAGTTCGATGATATTACGCTACTTGCATCGCAGGTATGTGAAGTGCCAATCGCCCTGATTTCACTGATTGATGGAGATAGGCAATGGTTTAAAAGCCGTGTGGGTTTAGATGCGAAGGAGACCTCACGAGATATTTCATTTTGTGGTCACGCTATCCATGAAAATAGTTTATTTGAAGTACCCAATGCGCTTGATGATAGTCGGTTCGCAGATAATCCTTTAGTCACCGGCGCACCAGACATTCGGTTTTATGCAGGCATGCCTATTATCACCAATGATGGCATGGCGCTCGGCACCCTGTGTGTGATTGATAATACGCCGCATACGCTTAGCTCAAAACAGCGCGACACCTTAGCTGTACTCGCTCGTCAAGTCATGCGTTTACTCGAAGCTCGAATAGCTTCAAAACAATTATTATGGCTTTCTGATGAGGTGAATAAGAAGGCTGTTTTTAAGAGTGCATTATTAGCCTCTGCGGCAGATAGTATTATTTCAACCACGCCTGATGGCGTCATTCTCACTTTTAATCAAGCAGCAGAAAATTTACTTGGTTACAAGCAAATAGACCTAATTGGTATCCATAGCCCTATCATTTTTCATGATCCAGATGAGGTTACAGCAAGAGCAGCTGATTTGAGCCTTGAATTTAACCAAACGATCGAACCAGGTTTTGAGGTGTTTGCATTTAAAGCTAGGTTAGGCATGGCGGATATACAAGAGTGGAGTTATACCCACAAAAATGGCAATAAAGTGCCTGTGAGGTTAGCTGTTTCTGCGATGCGTGATGAGCAGGATAATATTATTGGATTTATCGGTATTGCTAGTGATATTAGTGAGCGTAAAAGCCAAGAACGTGCCGTATTTACTGCCACCAGTCAGCTGGAAGCCTCTCTGGAGGCTATTCCTGATTTAGTGTGGATGAAAAATATGGAGGGTGAGTTTTTACGGTGTAACCGTTCATTTGAGCGATTTTTAGGTAGTGATAAGCCTCATGTGATTGGTAAAACAGATTATGATTTCTTTGATAGAGAATCAGCCGATTTCTTTAGATATCATGATAAACAGGCCGCTAGTCAAGATTTTCCGTTGATTACCGAAGAATGGCTGACATTTAATGACGGTTACTACGGTTTGTTTGAGGTCACTAAAACTGGCATTAAAGACATTGCTGGCAATCTCATTGGTACGCTAGGTATGGCGCACGATATTACTGAGCGTAAGAACATTGAGCTCAAGTTGCGACGCCAGCGCGAAGCCATGCAAGCACTCAATGATATTTCATCTCAAACGATACATGCCCACTATAAAGAGCAGTTAAGAGAAGCGCTTGCCGTAGCTGCCAAGTATTTAGGCATGGAGTTTGGTATATTCTGCAAAGTTCAGGATGATAGCTGCAAGATTGATGTGCAAAGCTCGCCAGCCGATACTATATATGACGGTTTAGAGTACCCATTTAACGATACTTATTGCTCATTATTATTTCGGACAGCCGATATCATGTTTGTTGAGGAGATGAAGAAGTCTCAATATTCTAACCATCGATGCTACTCACTCATGGGTTTTGAGTCCTTTATTGGGCTACCTCTTTTGGTGGATGATGAGCGTTATGGCTTGCTATTCCAGTCTTATCAGGCGCACTTCAATGGTTTTGATAAGACCGAGATTGATTTTTTACATTTGCTTTCTCGCTGGGTTGTGAGTCTTGTGCGACGTCATCACCTTTCTGAGCAAATCACTAAAGGTAATGAGCGATTTGATTTAGCGCTTAAAGGCGCCAATCTTGGCCTATGGGATTTAGATGTACCAACAGGTAAAGTTTTTTATAATGCACGTTGGGCTGAAATGCTAGGTTATGAATTATCTGAGGTTGAGCAGTCCACGGATGCCTTTGTGAAGTTGTTGCATCCCGATGAGAGAGATGAGGTATTAGCTAGCATAGAGACACATTTTAGAGGTGAAAGCGCTGAATTGTCATTGGAATTTAGAATGCAGCACCAAGATGGCAGCTGGGTCTGGATTTACGATCATGGGCGAGTGATGGAGCGCAGTGCTGATGGTGCCCCAATTAGAGTGCTCGGCACACACATGGATATTTCTAAGCGCAAGGCAACAGAGTTATTAGCGAACTCTAATGCCGAACTACTGCGTCGAACCAGTAATATGGCGAAAGTAGGCGGCTGGGAACTTAATCTAGCCAACATGAGCATTTACTGGTCAGAAGGTATCAAGCTGATTCATGAAGTAGCTGATGATTATGTGCCAGAAATTACTACAGCCATTAACTTTTATACGCCAGAATCCAAGCCAATTATTAGCGCTGTGGTTAATAATGCGATTGAAAATGGGCTGCCTTGGGACGTCGAGTTAGAACTCATTACCGCCAAAAACAATCGTAAATGGGTGCGGGCGCAAGGCGATGCCGTATATGAAAACGGTAAGATCGTGCGCTTAGTGGGGGCATTTCAAGATATTACCCAACATAAAACTGCTGAAGATGCTATTAAACAGCTCGCTTTTTATGATGTATTAACGCAGCTGCCAAATCGAAGATTATTATTAGATCGCCTAGAGCGAGCGCTACTCAGCAGTGCTAGAAGTAAACGCTATGGCGCATTAATATTTATAGATTTAGATAACTTTAAGACCTTAAACGACACGCTTGGTCATGACAAGGGCGATGCTTTGCTAAAACATGTAGCGTTGCGGCTACAGGGTTGTTTAAGAGATTGCGATACTGTTGCAAGGTTTGGTGGCGATGAGTTTGTGGTGATGCTGGAAAATCTTGATACAGCGTCATTTGAAGCCAAAAACCAAGTGGAAATTGTTGGCGCTAAAATAATTCACGCACTCAATCAGTCTTACGAGATTGTGCCACATGGTTATTACAGCACGCCTAGCTTAGGCGCTACAATATTTATTGGTAAAAATGATACCGTAGACGAAGCGCTAAAACGTGCAGATATTGCCATGTACCAAGCAAAATCTGCTGGTAGAAACTGCTTACGATTTTTTGACCCGGAAATACAAGCAAACGTGGATATTAAGGCGAGCTTAGTGGAAACGCTACGCCATGGCATAGGCAACAATCAATTTGTATTGCACTACCAGCCTCAAGTAGACCGGGCTGGCGTAGTGACTGGTGCAGAAGCATTGGTGCGCTGGAATCATCCGCTGCAAGGCATGGTTTCACCACTAGAATTTATTCCATTAGCTGAAGAAATGGGACTTATCTTGCCTCTAGGTAAGTGGGTGTTAGAAACTGGCTGTAAACAACTCGTCTCTTGGGCTGAGTCCAAAGAGACCGAACAGTTGAATTTATCAATTAATGTCAGTGCAAGGCAATTTCATCAACCAGATTTTGTGGCACAAGTGTTAGACATATTAAGCGTTACGAACGTAAATCCGCAGAGATTAAAACTAGAGCTTACTGAAAGTATGCTGGTGGATGATATGGATGACGTGATTGCCAAGATGACCTTGCTGCAAGCCGCGGGCATTAGATTCTCATTAGATGACTTTGGCACAGGGTTTTCATCCTTAAGTTATTTAAAACAGTTGCCGCTTTATCAATTAAAAATTGATAAATCTTTTGTGCGAGATGTTTTGAGTGACCAGAATGATGCGGTCATTGCCCGTACTATCGTTGCGCTTGCAAGCAGCTTAGGTCTATCTGTCATTGCAGAGGGAGTAGAAGTTGAAGGGCAGCGAGATTTCTTAGAGGAAATCGGTTGTTATGAATATCAAGGTTATTTCTTTAGCCGCCCACTCTCTATAGCGGCATTTGAAGCCTATAGAAAGTCCTTACATAATTAGATAAACAGTTATTGAAATAGGTATTAAATAAAAAAAAGCCTCACGAGTGTGGGGCTTTTTTTATATTTTGTTATTGCATCAACCTGACGTAAAACTGGCAAATTGATGCAAAATCAAAAGGTGATTACATCATACCGCCCATGCCACCCATACCGCCCATATCACCGCCACCCATTGCTGGTGCGTCGTCTTTAGGTAGTTCAGCAACCATACAATCAGTAGTCAACATCAAGCCAGCTACTGAAGCTGCATTTTGCAATGCAGAACGCGTTACTTTAGTTGGGTCTAAGATACCCATTTCAATCATATCGCCGTATGTTTCGTTAGCAGCGTTGTAACCGTAGTTGCCTTTACCTGCAGCAACGTTGTTTACAACTACTGATGGCTCAACACCTGCGTTGGCAGTGATTTGACGTAATGGCTCTTCAACAGCACGTAATACGATTTTGATACCAGCATCTTGGTCTAAGTTATCACCTTTAACCAAAGCAATCGCTGCGCGTGCACGAATCAATGCAACGCCACCACCAGCAACAATACCTTCTTCAACTGCTGCACGTGTTGCGTGTAATGCATCTTCAACGCGGGCTTTTTTCTCTTTCATTTCGATTTCAGTTGTAGCGCCAACTTTAATTACTGCAACGCCGCCAGCTAATTTAGCTACGCGTTCTTGCAATTTTTCACGATCGTAGTCGCTTGAAGCTTCTTCGATTTGTGTTTTGATTTGAGCGATACGTGCTTTGATGTTGCCTTCATTGCCAGCGCCATCAATGATGATTGTATTTTCTTTACCTACTTCAATACGTTTAGCTTGACCTAAGTTCTCAAGCGTTACGTTTTCAAGTTTCAAGCCAACTTCTTCAGCAATCACTGTACCGCCAGTTAACATAGCGATGTCTTCCAACATTGCTTTACGACGATCACCGAAACCAGGTGCTTTAACAGCAGTTGTTTTCAAGATGCCGCGGATGTTGTTCACTACTAAAGTAGCTAGAGCTTCACCATCAACATCTTCTGCAATGATCAATAATGGACGACCAGATTTAGCGACTTGCTCTAAAGTTGGAAGTAGATCACGGATGTTTGAGATTTTTTTGTCGTGTAACAATACGAATGGATTATCTAACAACGCAATTTGACGCTCTTGGTTGTTGATGAAGTATGGTGACAAGTAACCACGGTCAAACTGCATACCTTCAACTACATCTAATTCACTTTCAAGGCCTGAACCGTCTTCAACAGTAATGACGCCTTCTTTACCTACTTTGTCCATTGCATCAGCAATGATTTTACCGATAGTTTCATCAGAATTTGCAGAGATAGAGCCAACTTGCGCGATTTCTTTGCTAGTTGTACATGGTTTTGATTGCTCTTTTAAGTTTGCAATCGCAGCAGCAACTGCTTTGTCGATACCACGTTTTAAATCCATTGGGTTCATACCAGCAGCAACAGATTTCATACCTTCACGAATGATCGCTTGAGCTAAAACTGTAGCCGTTGTTGTACCGTCACCAGCGATATCAGAAGTTTTTGAAGCCACTTCTTTTACCATTTGTGCGCCCATGTTTTCGAATTTGTCTTTTAATTCGATTTCTTTAGCCACTGAAACACCATCTTTAGTGATGGTTGGTGCGCCATAAGAGCGCTCTAATACTACGTTACGGCCTTTAGGGCCTAGCGTTACTTTAACTGCGTTAGCTAAAATGTTCACGCCGTTTGTCATTTTTTGGCGAACTTCATCGCCGAATCTTACGTCTTTTGCTGCCATGTTATTACTCCTAAGTTCTTAATTTCGGTTGATATTTTCTGTCGAAATTATTCGACGAAATGTCCCTGTTGAGATTACTCAACAATTGCCATAATGTCTTCTTCACGCATTACCAATAGCTCTTCGCCATCCACTTTTACAGTTTGGCCTGCGTATTTACCGAACAACACTTTATCGCCAACTTTAACGTCTAAAGCGATTACTTTACCGCTGTCATCACGTTTGCCAGAACCAATGGCTTGCACAATACCTTGATCAGGTTTTTCTGTAGCACTATCAGGAATCACAATGCCAGAAGCGGTTGTACGTTCTTCTTCTGAGCGTTTAACAATGACGCGATCGTGTAAAGGACGAATTTTCATAAGGTTCTCCAAAAATTAAATAACTAAAATAAACATCACAACTCATACATTAAGCTGTGATTAAACTAATGTTGATCACACTAAAATTTGTTGCACATGGCTTGCATGCCATGCAAAGCGAGTGCGATTTTAGCACTCAAACCATGAGAGTGCTAGATGGTGTGTTGTTTATTGGGTTGGATTGGCAAATTTCAAGATTAAATATAGAAAAATTGTGATAAAAACCTTATGCTGTGTACTGTATTTAATATTTAAAGTAAGCAAATGTCACAAAACGAATCCGCGATTGAGCAAATTAACTTAGGTTTTAATGAGCAAGAAGATCGGCTGTTACTTAAAGTAGGTCTTGTTGATAAAACTGAAGTGGCGGTTTGGATTACGCGCCGTGTATGCAAAAGTATGTGGAATTTGCTTAACGGCGTGGCAAATACCACTATGCCGACTGCGCCACAATTTGCACTCCCTGCAATAGCGACAGCTGAAGCTAAGAATGAAGCTATCGAAAGCTTTTCGCGCGAAGCAACTGAGCTGAAAGAAATCGAAAATCTAGATTTCAAATCCGAATATCTTGTTGACCGAGAATCACGCTTTGAAGCGCCTATGTTAGCAGCTCAATGCCTGATTGTTGGTGTGGTGAACTTGCCGCCACAATTAGAGCTGCAATGTACTAACAGACAGTCCGTTAAAATCGCACTCACTCCTCAACTTGTTCATGCCGTCACCAATATGATGCAGCTAGCCACTCGCGAGGCTGGCTGGGATTTGTTGATGACTGTCGACAATAGAGAAGTGAGCATTATTTCATCGCACCAAACGGTGCATTAGGCAATCAATCATGCAATATCGTCAATTAGGAAACTCCGATCTCAACGTATCTTCAGTCTGTTTGGGCACCATGACTTATGGCGACCAAAACACACAAGCAGAAGCGCACGAACAGCTCGATTATGCTTTAGCGCAGGGCATTAATTTTATTGATACTGCCGAGATGTATCCCGTTCCACCTAAGGCAGAAACCTTTACGCGTACCGAAACCATGATTGGTCATTGGCTTAAAAACCAAGCGCGCGATAAGATTATTTTAGGTAGCAAAGTCGCTGGGCGTAACCGTGGACTTAGCTGGATACGCAATGGCGACGAGTCTCTGACCAAAGCGAATATTCGCAACGCTATTCACGACTCATTAAAACGCTTACAAACCGATTATATCGACTTGTACCAGCTGCATTGGCCAGAACGCAATGTGCCATTGTTTGGACAATATCAGTTTGATCCTAAATTAGAGTTCGATGCACAAGGCAATCAAAAAGCTTGGGTGAGTATTCATACGCAGTTAGAAACACTGGCAGAACTGATAGAAGAAGGCAAAGTACGTGCGATAGGGCTTTCCAATGAGCAGCCGTGGGGCATCATGGAGTTTCTGCGCATCAGCAAAGAATACAATTTGCCTCGTGTTGCTACCTTGCAAAATAGCTATCACTTAATGAATCGCACTATTGATTTTGGCATTAGCGAAATTTTGTATCGTGAAAATGTGAGTTTACTTGCGTATTCTCCGCTGGCTTTTGGACATTTAACCGGTAAATATATTGACGACCCGCAAGCTAAAGGCCGCGTCACTCAGTTTTTGGGTTACGCGCAACGATACAATAAACCAAACGTCGCTGCTGCCAGCGCCGCTTATGTCAAATTGGCACGTGATAACGGCTTGACGCCAACGCAATTAGCATTAAGTTTTGTGATGCACCGTTGGAGTGTCACAAGTACCATTATTGGTGCGACCAGCATGGCGCAGTTGCAAGAAAATATTGCTGCTTGGAACACAACGCTATCGCCAGAAATATTGAAGGAAATCGAGAAATTGCATCTAACGATGACGAATCCAGCACCTTAATTTTCCAGTAAACAAATTCCCAGTAAACAACGTTTTAGTCCACCAAATTAGATTTTTTTAATTAGTATAAATAGAAAAGAAATTAGTCATGAGCGCTTTACCCGCATGCCCAAAATGTAACTCAGAATACACCTATGAAGATGGCGACAATTATGTTTGCCCAGAATGTGCCCACGAATGGTCAAAAAGTGCAGCGACAGATGACGCTGAAGATACAAAAGTCGTGCGTGATTTTAATGGTAACGTGCTGCAAGATGGCGACACCATCACCGTGATTAAAGACTTGAAAGTAAAAGGTTCGTCATTAGTGGTTAAAGTCGGCACCAAAGTCAAAAATATCCGCCTTGTAGATGGTGACCATGACATAGATTGCAAAATTGATGGAATCGGTGCGATGAAGCTAAAGTCTGAGTTTGTTAAAAAAGCCTAAAGCGCGAGCGTTGCCTGTAAGATGAAGGTAGATACAAAATGCAGCTTCTTAGTGCTGCATTAATCAAGTATCAACAGAGTTTTTTTTATTCTCTTAGTTATTCAATAATAAACAGCGTAACAACTTATACACAGCGGATAACCTAGATGAACAATTTTAAAAGTAAAACTATGCAGGCGCTTTTCTTAGTTTTATGGATGCCTACAGCTTTATTAGCGCAAGAAACAGTGACAGTGGAGCAGGCTTTAATCAAGTGTAAGAAACTTTATCCCAATGATTTCGAAGCAAAAAAACGCCTATCTTGCTTTGATAGTATTAATACCCCTAAAGAGCTTTTAGAAGAAGCCGCTAACACGCCATCTAATAGCCCTGAGAAAGCGCATTCAATCGACGTAGCATTAGCAACTAGCCCATCTATCGCTATTGAGAAATCTAGTCCAAGGTTAAGTTATTTGGAAAGGAAGTGGCGACTAACATCTCAAGGTGACTGGAATATAAGCGATTTTGAAACTTATAAATCTAATTATCTATTAGTTACCAAAACCAATAATACGAATGATGTGCCTCAATCACCGAGTCAATTTAATAATGTAGATAGAAACTTAAATGACAAAGACTTAAAGTTTCAAATCAGCCTGAAAACAGAGGTGATGAATAACATACCACTTATTCGCGATTTACCTTATGTTACCAGCTCAAGAATATGGGCGGCTTATTCCCAGCAGTCAAATTGGCAGGTGTTTGATTCAAAAGCTTCAAGACCGCTGCGTGAGAATAATTATGAGCCTGAAATCATGTTATCTCTGGGCATCGATAATCAAGTGAATGGAGAAAAGAAGCACTATATTCCAAGAATGTTAAATCTAGGTTTGGTGCATCAGTCAAACGGCCGCTCTAATCCTACTTCAAGAAGTTGGAATCGCTTGTATCTCGAAAGTGGGTGGGAGTTGACCGATAATGTCTCTCTCATGGTACGTCCTTGGTGGCGGATACCTGAAAGCGAAGATGATAATCCTGACATTGAAAAGTATCTAGGTTATGGAGACATGGCAATCAGATGGGAAGATGATGCTCGTAAAAATGCCGCAACCTTAACGCTAAGAAATAACCTGCGTGGCGATAACAAGGGCTATGCTCAGCTAGACCTCCAAAGACAAGTGCTCAATAACCCATATTTGAAATTACATCTGATGGCTTCAACTGGTTACGGTGCAAGCTTGCTAGATTACAACTACGACCAAACAATTTTTGGTGTTGGCATTTCATTAGGTGAGTAAGCTAGACAAACAAACAGACTCGTAATAATCGTAAACATAGTGCAGCATTCTTTATTTTAGATATGATTTTAAATATATATTTTAATGAGTGATTTGTATATTAATTAAGTTTAAAGTCATGTTTCTACGTTCTGTTAATTAAGAAAGGTCTATATGTTGAATAGTCAGTTTTGCAGTAAATGGTCGCCTTGCATTTTAGGCATGCTTCGCATTGTTACTGGGTTTCTTTTCCTTCAACATGGCAGTGCAAAATTGTTAGGTATGCCACATGTTGCAATGTTTGATGGTTTGCAATTAATGTCATTAATGGGGCTTGCGGGCGTACTTGAACTGGTTGGCGGCACTTTAGTGATGATAGGTTTGTTTACTCGACCAGCGGCATTCATCTTGTCTGGTCAAATGGCTGTGGCTTATTTTATGGCACATGCGCCAGGTGGATTCTTACCAATCTTGAATCAAGGCGAGTTGGCTGTTATGTTTAGCTTCGTATTCTTGTACTTTAGTGCGGCAGGTGCTGGTGCGTTTAGCTTAGATTCATTGCTCAAAAAATCTTAAATGATGATGCGTCAGTCGCTGAGTGTTTTTTGCGCATTCCTTTTGCTGGTTTGCATGTCTAATGTAAACGCGAAAGAAACTAACTCTCCAAAAAAGATTGTCACACAATTTTTTGATTTAGCTTTTGTGCAAAAACACCCAATTGCCGCAGCGAAAAAATATATCTCTGCAACGCAATATATTCAGCACAATCCCGAAGCTTCAGATGGCCGAGATGCCTTCATTAAGGGATTTGCTGCGTATGTTGAGAGTACTGATTATCGTTGCGAAATCAAAAGAGTGATTGCCGATTCCGACATCGTGGCGGTGCATAGCCACTGTAAAGAGTCCGCTAATGATATTGGTAGCGCGGTGGTTGATATATTTCGAGTAGAAAATAAACTCATTGTAGAACATTGGGATGTTCTACAAGTTATACCAAGTAAGTCAGCTAATCGTAATACGATGTTTTAGTTTTAAGGTCTTTTTGCGTGAAACATCACCGTTTGTGGTGGACCCATTTTTATCACAGGTTTACGAATGCTGCCCATCACATGCATTTCACAAGGCTTGCAATCAAATTTTAAGGTAAATCTGTCGTTGCCGTTGATAAGCGTCATTGGCTCAGCGGTCACGGTGCCTTGCACACCAATTACGCCTTTAGCCTCTTTTGGGCACAGCCCGTGGCTAAAGCGCAAGCAGTGCTTGGTAATCATCAGCGGCACTTCGCCTAATTCTTTATTCGCTTCATAGGCTGATGCGATGAGTTTAACGCCATGTTTCTCGTAAAAAGTACGCGCCTTTTGGTTGTAAACATTGGCTAAATAACTGAGCGTATCTTCTGGAAAAATAGCAGGTGGCACTGCGGCTGGTTTACGAGGCGGTCGAACATAGGCAGCTTGGCGCACTTTCTGTAACTGCTCAATGGCATCGCGACGTAAATTGTTCACTACTGAGGCGGGTACAAACCAAGCTTGAGTCGTCTGTATGTAGACTTCAGTGGCAGTGAAATCGGTATTGCCTAGTTTGCTTAAATTGTCACGTAAGTTAGCTTCAGCTTTTTCTTGATTGTCAGCAGGTAGCTTATCGGCTGGACATTCTACCGTTACGCTAAGGCCGGTCTCATCCGTCACGCTAAGTGTAAAGCCATTGCTAGTTTCAGCAAAAATCATTTGCAGCGCGATTTTTCGAGTGGCAGAGCTTTTTTCTAGCAGGCGCATGAATGCGTGGTCGCGGTTGCGATACACCGTCATATTGTTTCTAATATCGACTGGCATCTCATTTGGATATAACTTTTTGCCATCCACGGTGTTCACACGCAGGCCGACTAGCTCTTTATGCACGTCAAAAAAGCACACGCCATCGCCATTGTGTAGTTGCGTATCTGTTTCAACTTCAAAAAAGTCTTTACCGACTTTGCTTACTTTACCTAAAATTTCGCCCGAAAATTTAGGCGTATCAAACGCGCCAATATCACCTTTACGACCATTCACAAAGTAATCCGTCGCGCTACGGTTAAAGGTTTTTTCAGGTTGCGGTGCGAATGTGTAAGTGCTGGCACCTGCAGATGATTTTGCCAGTTCTGGCGATTCGTTAAGAATTTCATCCAGCATTTGGCGGTAATGTGCGGTGGCATTTTTAACGTAAGGCAAGTCTTTATAGCGGCCCTCAATTTTAAATGAGCTAACACCCGCATCTATCAAGGCGCGTAAATTCGCGCTTTGGTCATTATCTTTCATTGAAAGGTAATGTTTGTCTTTGCCAATAATGCGACCTTTTTGGTCTTCCAGCGTGAAGGGCAGACGGCACTCTTGTGAACATTCACCACGGTTAGCGCTGCGGCCAGTATGTGCATGGCTAATATAACATTGCCCACTAAACGCCACGCAAAGTGCGCCGTGTATAAAAAACTCTAAGTTGCAGCTGGTCGCATCTGCAATTTGCTTGATAGTGCGTAAATCTAATTCGCGCGCCAAAACAATTTGCGAAAACCCAACTTGATCTAAAAACACAGCTTTTTCAACGGTGCGAATATCGGTTTGTGTACTCGCATGAAGCTGAATTGGCGGTAAATCCATTTCTAATAAACCCATGTCTTGCACAATCAGCGCATCTACTTCAGCATCATAAAGTTGCTGAACCAATTCGCGGGCGCCTACCAATTCATTGTCATGAAAAATCGTGTTCAGTGCCACAAATACTTCGGCATGATAACGATGCGCATGTTTTACTAAACGAGCAATATCCGCCACCGTATTTGGCGCTTTCGCACGCGCACCAAATGCTGGGCCACCAATATATACAGCATCTGCACCATGATTAATGGCTTCAATACCGAAATCGGCATTGCGCGCAGGCGCGAGTAGTTCAAGATAGCGACGGTTTTTTTGCATGTAATGTAAGCAGTGATATGAGCGAATATCGAATTTTAGACCAAACAACGGCGAATGACGACATTTGATTTATAAGTGTATGAAAAACATCGTACAATTCTGACATGAACAATCAAAATTTATTGAACAGAAGCCTGAAATCCGTTTGGCATCCTTGTACGCAGATGAAGCAACACGAGACTTATCCACTTATTCCTATTCAGCGTGGAGATGGCGTGTGGCTTTACGATGCGGATGGTAAACGATACTTAGACTCTGTAAGTTCGTGGTGGGTCAATTTGTTTGGGCATAATAATCCACGTATTAAAGATGCGATTAAATTGCAGCTTGATACGCTTGAGCATGTGATGCTGGCGGGTTTTACGCATGAGCCTGTGGTGGAGTTATCAGAGAAACTGGCTAAGCTGACGGGGTTGGGGCATGCCTTTTACGGTAGCGATGGCGCTAGTGCAACTGAGATTGCCTTAAAGATGAGTTTTCATTATTGGCGTAACACTGGTAAGACTAACAAAACAAAGTTTATCAGCTTGCAGAATAGCTATCACGGCGAAACACTGGGTGCTTTGTCAGTCACTGATGTGGCGATTTTTAAAGATACTTACGCGCCGCTATTAATACAATCTGCTCAAATGCCTAGTCCCGATTTTAGGTTGGCTTCAGCGGGGGAGGATGCAGAAGCATTCGCCTTGCGTTGCGCGCAAGCTTTAGAAAACTATGTAGCTGCGCATCATGCCGATTTGGCGGCCTTTATTATTGAGCCTTTAGTTCAGTGCGCCGCTGGCATGGGGATGTATCATCCAACATATTTGTGCCGCGTGCGTGAAATTTGTAGTGAATACGAAGTGCACTTAATTGCAGATGAAATTGCGGTGGGTTTTGGCAGAACGGGGACCATGTTTGCTTGTGAGCAAGCGGCTAATTCAGTAAGTGATATTGCCGACTTTATTTGTTTATCTAAGGGCATCACAGGCGGCTATTTGCCTTTATCAGCCGTACTCACCACGGATAAGGTCTATCAAGCTTTTTATGATAACAGCACAGTACGAGGCTTTTTACATAGTCATAGTTACACAGGTAATCCGCTAGCTTGCAGTGCAGCATTAGCGACTTTGGCGATATTTGAAACAGACAATATTTTACAAAGCAATCAAGAAAAATCGAAGTTGATACAAGCTAAAATGCAAGTACTCACTGACCTGCCGATCAAGCATTTACGTACACCGGGCCTACAAAATACTGGCATGATATTCGCTTTTGATGTTGATACGCAAAACGCACAATTCGCTAAGCAATGCTATCAAGCGGCTGTACAGCAAGAGCTACTGCTACGTCCAATTGGTAATACTGTGTATTGGATGCCGCCTTACACAATTAGTGAGCAAGAAATTGATTTTATGGTGAATGCGACTTTAGAGGCGGTTAAATGTTCGTTGTAACACGATTGTTAAAGGGTTTATGTAGTTCGGCGCTATTACTGTTACTTAGTTTTTCAGCTCGTGCAGAACTGCCAGATACAGTTGCAAATGCGCTTAAAGCTGCAGGTATACCAGCAAAAAATGTAGCGGTTTATGTGCAGGCAGTTGATAGCAATAACGCAACACTTAGCCTTAATGCAGATAAAAGTATGAACCCTGCATCTGTGATGAAATTGGTTACTACCAATGCAGCACTTGATTTGCTAACGCCCACGTACCGCTGGAAAACTGAAGTGTATCGCGAAGGTGAAGTGGTTAACGGCGTGCTTCAAGGCAACTTAATGATTAAAGCTTATGGCGACCCTAGTTTTAAAGCGCAAGACTTTTGGCGTATGTTGATGAGTTTGCAGCAGGCTGGTATCAAAGAAGTCAAAGGTGATTTAATCATTGATAAAAGCTATTTTGCTAAAGATGTCGCTAATAAGAAAACGTTTGATGACGAAACATGGCGCGCCTACAACGCTGAACCCAGTGCATTTTTAGTGAATGGGCGTAACACTAGTTTTAAGTTTATCGCGACTGACACTAACGTGATCGTTAACCAAGAGTTTGAGTTAAACGAAATTCAAATTGTGAATAATATGAAGCTGATGCAAGGCGCTTGTGGAGATTGGCGTAGCCGATTTGGCTATGTCATTAAACCTAACGCAAGTGGCGCGACAGTGACTTTTAGTGGAACTTTCTCACCAGATTGCGGTGAACGTTATTTGGAGTTGAGCGTATTTGATGACGAAAAATATGCTTTTTATACTTTCAAAAAATTATGGCGTGAATTAGGCGGAAGCTTTGGTGGGCAATTAAAAATACAAGAAATACCAAGTAGTGCGGTGAAGGTGCTGGAGCAGTTTTCTGATCCATTGGCTTATGTGGTTCGCGACATTAATAAATGGAGCAATAACTTGATGGCGCGTCAGTTATTGTTGACATTGGCTGCCGAGAAGCTTGGCACGCCAGCAACTGAGCTAAAAGGCGCTGCTGCGCTTAAAACATGGCTCGCGGACAAAGGTTTGAGGTTCGATGAGTTAGTCATTGAGAATGGTTCAGGACTGTCGCGCATAGAGCGCATTAGTGCAGAGCATCTCGGTAAAATGTTAGTCAGTACTTACAATAGCCCTGTGATGCCAGAATTTATGGCTTCTCTACCAATATTGGCACTCGATGGCACGGTAAAAAAACGGCTAAATGATAGCGCATCAAACGGTCGGGCTCACCTTAAAACTGGGTCGCTAGACGGTGTGAGTAGCATTGCAGGCTATGTATTAGACGCAAATAATCATCGCCATGTGCTAGTGATGCTGGTCAATCATCCCAAAGCGGCTGCAGGTAAAAATGCGCAAGATGCTCTGATTGAATGGGTGCATCAGCATCCTTAATGACTGCATCTAGTCAAGGTGGCGCTTAGTAATGAAGGAACTTGCTTAAGTTTGCGGTATCATATCGCTAAGTTTATTTAAGCCAATTTTAACTTTAAGGTTACAAAATGAAATTATTCAACTTTTTGCTTGCAAGCGTATGTGTGCTTTCACTTGGCGCTTGTAAAGCTGAATCAACAGCACCTAAAACATCAACTCAGGAAGCTTCAACTCAAGTAGCTTCGACAAAAGGAACCCCAGAAATGACTGCAAAAATTACAGAGTTACAAAAAATTGATACACAAGTTGGTACTGGCCGCGAAGCTGAGCCAGGTTTTAATGTAACCGTGCATTACACAGGCTGGTTATATGACGCAGCGGCAGAAGGCCACAAAGGCAAAAAATTTGACAGCAGCTTAGATCGCAAACAACCTTTCGTATTTTTCTTAGGCGGTGGCCAAGTGATTCAAGGTTGGGATGAAGGTTTTGCTGGTATGAAAATTGGTGGCAAACGCACTTTAGTGATTCCATCAGAAATGGGCTACGGCGCGCGTGGTGCAGGTGGTGCGATTCCTCCAAATGCAGACCTTATTTTTGATGTTGAATTGCTAGACGTTAAATAAAAAATATAATTTTCGTCATCATACGGCGTTGCTCACAAAAAATAATGCCTTACATATAACCCATATGCAGCGGTCTTATTTTTTGTTCGCGCCTTGTCTGATTTAGAAATTTAAATTTTTTGGAGAAAGTTTAGTGAAAGCTACAATCAAATGGATAGACGGCGTTAGTTTTGTCGGCGAATCTGAAACTGGCCATGCGGTTGTACTTGATGGCGCACCTGAAAATGGTGGACGCAACATTGGTATGCGTCCTATGGAAATGTTGTTAATTGGTATGGGTGCTTGCACATCTTTTGATGTGGTCGCCATTCTTAAAAAAGCGCGTCAACTGATTACGGCTTGCGTGGCCGAAATTGACGCAACGCGCGCTGATGAGATTCCAAAAGTGTTCACCAAAATTCACGTACATTTCGTGGTGACTGGCGATAATCTGAACGAAAGTCAAGTGGAGCGCGCTGTGAAATTATCTGCCGAAAAATACTGTTCAGCTTCAATCATGCTGAGCAAGAGTGTAGAAATTACACATGATTTTGAAGTAAGACCTACAGCACATGCACAAGCCTGAAGCTAGAGTGCCGGGCGGCATGCTCGGCATTAGGCACCTGGCTTTGTTTGTGAAAGAGTTCGAAGCTTGCGTCAGCTTTTATGTCGACATGATGGGTATGCAAATTGAATGGCAGCCAGATGCAGATAATGTCTATTTGACTAATCAAGGTGACGTACTTGCTTTGCATCGTGTTGATTATGTCCCGCAAGCACAACAGCGGCTGGACCATATAGGGTTTGTGTTAAATTCTATTGAAGACGTAGATTGTTGGTACGATTATTTCGTGAAAAGCGGCGTCAAAATTACCGAGCCGCCTAAAACGCACCGAGATGGGTCTCGAGGTTTTTACTGCCTAGATGCAGTAGGGCATTTGCTAGAACTTATCTACCATCCACCTATTACTAAGCAACGTGTCTCTTAATCTTCTTTCTCAGTTACTTTAACAGTCAACGGCTGTTCGTCTTCTAAAAGATTAAGCAATCTATCTACGTTGGGATGTTTGCCAGGGCAGTTCTCTGCATCTGCCGTGTGTTCTGCGAATAAACTTAAACCTTCTACTGCAGCATCTAGAGAGATTTCTCCATACATACGAAACAGGTGGTAATACACCTTCACAGAGCCTTGGCTGCCGGGTTTGTTTTCTATCGCACCAGCGGAACTACCATCGCCATTAAAAAGCTCAATACGTTGCACATGCGAGGCATCGTCTAGAGTTTGTAAAACGTCACTGAATTTTTGCATTGAATACTTACCTTTTATAAATAATAGCTTGATGATGTCATCAATTTTGAAACTTGTTTCATTAAAAACTTTACTGGGGTGGGAAGCTCAGCTGCGCCGTGCTCCTTAGCCTCATTTGCATGTTTGGCTTCATCTTCTTGCATTTGCTCAATGATTTTACGCGTTTTTTGGTCGGCTTGTGGCAGTTTTTCAAGGTGCCCAGCTAAGTGTGCACCTACTTGTTTTTCAGTTTCTTCTACAAAGCCTAAACTCCATTTGTCACCCACTGCGCCAGCAATTGCGCCTAGGCTAAACGAGCCCAAATAAAACAAAGGATTAAGCAGGCTAGTGCGGCTACCCAGTTGAGTGATCCGCGATTCACACCAAGCTAGATGTTCTGTTTCTTCATGCGCAGCCTGTTTTAGAGCAGCAGTAGTTTTCGCACTTTTAGAGGTTAATGATTGCCCGCTATACAAGGCCTGTGCGCATACTTCACCAGTATGATTTACTCGCATCAATGCACCGGCCTGTTTCTTTTCTGACTCGGTTAAGTCCGCTTCGGCAATATTTGCATCTGGATGAACCCGTGAGCTATGAGGTTTCGCAAGCAAGGTGCGTAAGCCAGTGTCAAACTCAGTAATCAATGTGTCGAATCTATTTAGCATAATGATAGTTTACGCTCAAACTTAGCCCGCAGGCCTCATTTGTTTGGCAATTATTTGAATAGGGTGCATCACTGAAACAGTTAAGTTTTTCTCACGCAAACCATTGGCAATATGCAAACTACAGCCTATGTTAGATGTCGCGAGTATCGCAACATTATTAGCTGTAATGGCATTTAATTTGTCATTTAGTAAGTTATTGGCCATCTCACTTTGGGTCAGCATGTAAGCGCCCGCACCACCACAGCATTGGCCATTACCCGCAAGCGCAGTGACTGTGGCATTGGGGATTTTTTTAAGTAAGCTATATACCGCTTGATGGCTCTTTTGCACGTTTCTTAATGTGCATGGGTCTTGCACATAAATTTGCTCGTTAAGCGGGTTTACATCAACATTAGTCCAGTCACACGCCATTAAGAATGCACTGATATCTTGAATTTTATGGGTAGGTAAATAATCATTGAGCCCTGCACCACAGCCGCTAGCGGTGGTTAAGATTGGCAAGCTGGCGTCGAAGCTACTCTGATTTTGTGCAATTAATTTACCGGACTCTTCCGCGTCGCCCATTTGTCTGGCAATACCGCCGCAACAGGTTTGTTGTGCTGGAACATGTACGTCGTAGCCCAATTGGTTTAGCACTTGAATGCTGGCTTGTAATGTCTGCGTATCAAGCGCATTGCCTGCACAACCTAAAAACAAACTGACCGCGCCTTTGTTCTCTGTAGCTGCTGGATAAAGGTTTTGCCATGTCACTGGTTTTGCAACCATTGGCAATATTTTAGCTGCAGGATTGATGTGTTTGAGTAAACTAAAAAGCCCGCATTTTTGAATTAACCAAACCAGCCAAACGAATATATTGGCGAAAAAGCGGTTTCGTATAAATACTTTTGTCAGTGCTGAAAATGGATTCTTTTTCGGAATATAAAGTGCCCGAGTGGTGTCTACTAGTGCACCGTAATTGACGTTATTTGGGCAAGCAGATTCACAGCTGCGACAACTTAAACATAAATCGATATGTTCATTAAAACGGGCATTGTTCGGTAAAATTTCTTGCGCCACGGCACGCATCAATTGAATACGGCCGCGTGGAGAATCAGCCTCCGAGCCAGTTTTTCTGTAGGTTGGGCAATGCGGCAAACATAAGCCGCAGGCCACGCAACGGTCTGCTTCTACAATCAATTCTTTTATAGATAAAGTCATGCTCTTATTATAAGCCTTGCAATGTATGCTTGGTGTAAGCAAGCATTAGAAAATGTATCTGGAAAGCTAATTAAAAAGCTAGTGGGCGTAAAAAATCCGCCCTCATTATAAAGGCGGATTAGTTTAGTACTAAAGAGCGCTATTTAGTGGCGGGCACATCCACTTTAGCGGCCTCAACTTTAGCTGGCTCAGCCACTACAACTGGTTTGCCTTTAAGAAAATTCATCGCCTGAGCAAATTGTAAATCTTCTTTGCTTGCTGGTTCAATTGGGCCAGTAGGCTCGGCATACTTTTTCTCGTTCAACTTATCTTTAGCAGCGTCTTTTGCAGGTGTCGTTGCATCAGGTTTTTTTGCTACGCCAGCTTGCGGATCTTTAGGATTAGACAAATGACCCGTTAAATCAGCTTCATGAATGTTGTATGACTGATCGGTACCATCATCAACGATGTAGTCAGGATCGATACCTTTAGCTTGAATCGAGCGACCTTTCGGTGTGAAGTAACGCGCAGTTGTTAGCTTGATTGCCGCGCCATTGTTCATCGGCATAATCGTCTGAACAGAGCCTTTACCGAAGCTTCTGATACCAATTAGTGTTGCACGTTTATGATCTTGCAAGGCACCCGCTACGATTTCAGAAGCTGAAGCAGAGCCCGCATTAATCAGCACCACCATAGGCACGGTCTTAAGGTCAGCAGGCAAGTCGTTGATGTAGTCGTTATCAGCGATTGCACGTGCATAACTTAATGGATTATTCGGATTGAGATTATTTTTCCTCATGTAATCATTAGTAGTGCTGCTACTTACGTAGTTTTCAGCATTCACTGTTAACTTCATTTTAGAATCTGCCGCACGACCCTCTGTGTACACCACCAAAGTATCTTTTGGAAGGAATGCTGCAGATACACCAACAGCTCCATTTAATAAACCGCCTGGATCATTACGTAAATCTAAAACAAAGCCTTTAAATGGACCTTTGTTTTCGTCATGCATGGTTTTAATGGCTTTGGCTAAATCTTCACCAGTATGTTCTTGGAATTGTGTAACGCGAGCGTAAGCATAACCAGGCTCAGTCATTTTGTATTTAACGCTTTTATTTTTGATAATGGCGCGAACTAGCGTAAATGTCAGTGGTTTAGGCTCATTTTTACGTAAAACGGTTAACACAATCGATGTATCTGGTTTGCCACGCATACGTTTTACCGCATCATTTAAGCTTAAGCCTTTTACTGGGGTGTCATCAAGCTTCATGATTAAGTCGCCGCTTTTAATGCCAGCAGCAAAAGCAGGGGAATCTTCAATAGGTGACACTACTTTAACAAGGCCATCTTCCATACCCACTTCAATACCCAAGCCGCCAAACTCACCTTGCGTTGCTGCTTGCATATCTTTAAATGCATCAGGATCCATATAAGTAGAATGCGGATCTAAGCCTGTCAGCATGCCGCTAATAGCTTCAGAAATTAATTTTTTATCTTCAACGGGTTCTACATAGTCACTTTTAATTTTGCCGAATACTTCTGCAAACGCACGTAAGTCATCTATTGGAAATTGTTGTTTAGTCATTTTTTCAGCAACGGCTGAATATGTTAGACTAAGCATCAGACCAAGGATTAAGCCTGAGCCTACTAAAGCAACTTTAGTAAAACCCCGATGTTTATTTTTAGCTTGCATTTAAAATTCCCACAAATTAATGACGCAACGAGTTATATGACAAACTGAGCTTTAATAGTTCCAAGTTTATCAAGCAACTACAATAATAATTAAACTTAACTTCAATAACCAAACCCAAATTAAAGTATAACAGTAAGGACAGCTAAATTGACTACGTACAACATTGAAATTACTTATTGCACACAATGCCGTTGGCTTTTGCGTGCTGCATGGTTGGCACAAGAGCTATTGACCACATTTGAGCAGGATTTGGCTGGAGTGACTTTAAAGCCCGGTAGTAATGGTATTTTTGAGATTAGTTTGAATCAAAAACTGCTTTTTTCTCGCAAAGAAGCGGGTCGCTTCCCTGAGGCTAAAGAAGTCAAACAATTGGTGAGAGATTGCATAGACCCAGAGCGAGATTTGGGTCACAGCGATAAGCCTAAGCCCACAGATATAAACCAATAGATATATAGTTAACCAATACTATATTAATTAGCTGCTTTAATGGTCGCAGCGTCTTTGTCTGAATCAATACGCTGAGCGCCATTGTAGCGTTTAGCCCAGTAATCAGCTTCTAAGTTTTCAACTCGCACGACACCACCGCTGCGTGGTGAATGAATAAAGCGGTTGTTACCCACATAAATGCCTACATGGGAAAAAGCTGATTTAAGTGTATTGAAAAATACCAAATCGCCTGGTTGGAGATCATTTTTGCGTACAGACTTACCTAGTTGACTCATTGCCAGCGCTGAGCGAGGCAGGCTTAAGCTGGTCGCTTGTTTAAACACATAACGCACAAAGCCGCTGCAATCAAAACCAGTATCTGGCGAATTGCCACCGTATTGATAGCGAATTCCACTCAAACTTAGTGCGTTCATCAGCACTTCACTTGCGCGTGCAGACCATTTTTCCGGAACTTCACCTTCTGAACGCGCTGATAAGGCGGCTTGCTCGTCAGTTGGCATAGCTTCATTGCCTGCAATCGTGTCAGCTGTGGCACACGAGGAGGTGGCTAAAACCAACATTAAGCACAACATAAAATGACTGATAAATTTTTGCATGTGCGCTAATTATAAGAATATAAACAAAAAAAGCAAATGAGGACTGATTTGTAAGAATTTTCGTTAAAAGAAAACTCACCGTTAAGCGTCAAGTTTAAGCATAAAACATCCCATAAAACACGCTAAGTCGTGGGATAATCACAGCCCTTATGAGTGAACAATCCATACGCCAAGTTTTTGAGAAAGACGGCACCTTAGCTAAGCATATTGATGGCTATAGTGAACGTACGCAGCAGCTAGAAATGGCGCTGGCGATTGGCGATGCTATTGAAAATAATACCCAACTGGTCGCTGAAGCGGGTACTGGTACTGGTAAAACTTTTGCCTATTTAGTGCCAGCGTTGCTCACCGGCGGTAAAGTCATTATTTCTACGGGTACCAAGAATCTACAAGATCAACTGTATAGCCGTGATTTGCCTAATGTGCGCGATGCGCTCAAAGTACCTGTCACCGTGGCGATACTCAAAGGGCGCGCAAATTATGTGTGTCATTATCATCTTGAACGGGCTGAGCAAGAAGGGCGCTTTGCCTCACGTGAAGATGCAAAGTATGTACATGTGATTAAAACCTTTGCTGAGAACACCAAAACTGGCGATAAGAGCGAGCTTAATTCTGTGCCAGAAAATGCCATGATTTGGGCGAGTGTAACCTCAACGCGCGACAATTGTTTGGGCGGTGATTGCGCTTATTATAAAGAATGCTTTGTGATGGAAGCTCGCAAGAAGGCGCTTGAGGCGGATGTGGTGGTGGTGAATCATCACCTGTTTTTCGCCGATGTGATGCTACGTGACGAAGGCGTTGCTGAATTGCTGCCAAGTGCAAATACTGTGATTTTTGATGAGGCGCATCAACTGCCAGAGGTTGCGGGGTTATTCTTTGGAGAAGACGTTTCTACCAGCCAGTTGCTTGAGCTAGCGCGAGATTGCACTACTGCACATTTAACGCTGGCTAAAGATTGCGTAGCACTTGGCAACGCGATTCCTGCACTTGAAAAAGCGGCTAAAGATTTCAGATTGGTTTTTGCTTATGAAGGTTCGCGTTTGCCTGTACAAAAAGCGTTGGCGCTAAAAGGTTTTGAAGAATCTTTTGATCATATGAAAAGTCAATTGCGGGCTTTAGCGACGGTGCTTGAAACTCAGGCGGCACGTGACCCCTTGCTAGAAAAATGTTGGCAGCGGAGCGAGGCTTTATATGATTTATTTCGCCGTTGGCAGACTGCGGAAAACAATAACCTAGTGCGCTGGGTTGAGGTGTTTACTCATTCCGTACAGCTGCACGCAACACCATTGAGTGTGGCGGAAGGCTTTGGCAAACAATTGAATGCGCAACCTCGCGCTTGGATATTTACTTCTGCGACGCTGGCTGTGAAAAGTGACTTTAGTCATTATTTGGAGCGCATGGGTTTGCAGGATGCCAAAACAGGCTACTGGGAAAGCCCGTTCAATTATCAAGAGCAAGCTTTGTTTTATGTGCCAGCAGAGATGCCTGACCCCAATAGTCCGTCTTACACCGCAAGTGTAGTCGCTGCAGCTCTGCCTGTGTTGCAAGCCAGTGGTGGTCGCGCTTTTGTGTTGTCCACCAGTTTGCGTGCTATGCGGGAGATTCATGCATTATTAAAAGAAGAGTTTATTGAAAATGGCATAGAAAGCCCGTTATTGCTGCAAGGTGAAAGCTCCCGTACTGATTTGCTAGACCGTTTCCGCAAGCTCGGTAACGCTGTGCTGGTGGGTTCGCAAAGCTTTTGGGAGGGTGTAGATGTACGCGGCGAAGCATTAAGCGTGGTGATTATTGATAAATTGCCGTTTGCACCGCCAGATGACCCTGTATTGTCTGCGCGCGTTGATAAATTGAATGCAGAAGGTAAGAATGCCTTTATGGAATATCAACTGCCTTATTCAGTCATCACCTTGAAGCAAGGCGCAGGACGTTTGATTCGCGATGAAAATGACCGTGGCGTATTGATGATTTGCGATCCGCGATTAATCACAAAATCTTATGGAAAGCGCATCTGGCAAAGCTTGCCACCATTCAAGCGCACTAGGGTGTTAGCAGATGTTCAGGCTTTTTTTGCTGAAGCTGAGAATTAAATCTAGAGTTTGGGAGTCGAAATGCTGCTGCTGAGTTTTGGGTAGCATACTTATTGAGTGTTAGAATGACAGCGGATAATTTATTTATGAATTTGACTATATATTTTTTAATATGTTGATGGCGCAAGGGTTAGCATGCTTGCGCGGTGATCGCTTGCTGTTTAAAAATGTAGAGTTTGAGCTTAATGCAGGCGGCTTGCTCTATGTGCTGGGCGAGAACGGTAGTGGCAAAAGTAGTTTGTTGCGCATGCTGTGCGGATTGATGCTGCCAGAAAGTGGAACAGTTTTCTGGAATAAAAAACCTATCAAAGAAGAATCTGAAAGCTATTTGTCCAATCTCACTTATATTGGCCATTTGAACGGGCTTAAAGATGATCTTACCGCGCTAGAGAATTTAACCATGAGCGCACGTGCCGCAGGTAATGAAGTGACGGAAGATAAAGCATTGATGGCATTAGCTGCGATTGGAATCGAGCGTTGTGCAAATTTACCAGCACGCGTGCTATCGCAGGGACAAAAAAGACGAGTGACGCTTGCTAAGCTATGGTTGGCAGAAGGTAAATTATGGATATTGGATGAACCCTTTGCTGCCTTAGATATTGCGTCAGTTAGCATACTTGCTGCAAAGTTAGGGGAGCATCTATCTAGTGGCGGAATGGCAATTCTTACCACTCATCAAGATGTCGCAATTCATGCACAGTCCACTCAAACCTTGAGGTTAAGTGAATGAACGGTGCATGGATGACCGTGCTGAAGCGCGATCTTTTACTGGCTTTCCGTAGACGTTCAGATGTTGCGACAACGCTATTTTTCTTCTTGATTGTATCTAGCTTATTTCCGCTTGGCATTGGTCCAGAACCTGCAGTGTTGAGCAGTATCGCACCAGGTGTTTTATGGGTAGCGGCATTATTGGCTGGCATGCTCTCTCTTACACGCTTATTTGCCGCAGATTTTGCTGATGGTAGTTTAGAGCAGATGTTACTCGCGCCGCAGCCATTAACATTATTGGTCACGGCTAAGGTGTTAGCACATTGGCTGGTTTGCGGTTTGCCAGTCGTGTTGTTAGCGCCATTGATTGGTTTGCAGTATGCCTTACCGAACGACGCTTTATTTGTCCTTATTATTTCTTTATTGTTAGGTACGCCAGCCTTGAGTTTAATTGGGGCAATTGGTGCTGCGCTTACTTTAGGCGTTCGTGGTAGCGGGCTGTTGGTGGCGTTATTAGTGTTACCTTTATACATTCCAGTGTTGATTTTTGGTGCTGGTGCGGTTGCTGCCAGTCAACATGGCATGAGTGCACAGGCACATCTTTCATTGTTGGCTGCCTGTTCTTTACTTGCTTTGGTATTAGCGCCATTAGCTACAGCTGCTGCATTACGTATCTCTGTAGAATAAACCGCATGTAGAGTAAAATATGCGCCACTGTGAGATACAGTCGTGAATTACAGTAACATTAACGTGCAATTTGAATGCAATTACAGAGCAATTTGAGCAAATAAATTATGAGCATTAATTGGTTTAAATATTCATCACCACAAACTTTCTATCCATTAGCTGGAAAAATGATTCCATGGTTTGTTTGGTTAGCCACAATTTTCGCTATTGCGGGTTTGTACATTAGCTTTGCCGTTGCCCCTACTGATTTTCAACAAGGTGAAGCGTATCGCATCATCTTTGTTCATGTGCCCGCTGCTTGGATGTCTATGGTGATCTATATCGTCATGGCTGGTTGGGCGGCATTAGGGCTAGCGCTTAATGCGCGATTATCTGCCATGATGGCGCAGGCTTTAGCACCTACAGGGGCAATTTTCACTTTACTTGCTTTGGTTACAGGTTCGCTATGGGGCAAGCCCATGTGGGGCGCATGGTGGGTGTGGGACGCCCGTCTGACCTCTGAACTTATATTACTGTTTTTATATCTTGGCTTTATTGCTTTGCAAGCATCGATTGATGATCCACGTCGCGCGGATAGGGCGGGCGCTTTGCTAGCGCTGGTTGGCGTGGTGAACGTGCCGATTATTTATTTTTCAGTGAAATGGTGGAACACCTTACATCAAGGTTCTAGCATCAATATGGGTGCGGCGCCGAAAATGGCGGCGACTATGTTAATGGGCATGCTGCTCATGGCGCTAGCGTTTTGGATGTATACCGTGGCTGTTGCGTTGATGCGCGTACGCTGCATTATGTTGGAACGCGAGCGTTCATCAGATTGGGTTAAAGAGCTGTCAGTCACAGCAGGAGGCAAGTCATAATGCAATGGGCAAGTTGGTCTGCATTTTTTAATATGGGTGGCTACGCATTTTATGTGTGGTTTTCTTTTGGCTTAACGGCACTTTGTGTCGCTTGGGAAGTCATATCTCTGCGCAAACGTAGCAAAGCTGCATTACGTTTATCTAAAATTTTGGCACAAGGTTAATATGGCTATAAAAGCACGACATAAACGATTCATTTTGATAGCGATTGGTTTGGCATTGTTAGGTTTAGCTGCAATGCTTATTTTGAATGCTTTCCAAAGCAATATGGTGTTCTTCTACACACCAACGCAAGTAGATAAAGGCGAAGTGCCGCACGGTACTGGCTTCCGTATTGGTGGCTTGGTAGTAAAAGATAGCTTAAAGCGGCAAGATGATGGTTTAACCGTGCATTTCTCTATTACAGATACTGCTAAAACGGTGCCTGTCGTTTACAAAGGCGTTTTGCCAGACTTGTTTAAAGAAGGTAAAGGCGTGGTTGCACAGGGTAAAGTGGGTCCAGATGGCATATTTATGGCTAGCGAAGTGCTTGCTAAACATGATGAAAACTATATGCCGCCAGAAGCTGCTGAGGCGCTGAAACGTGCTCAAGAGCAAGGTAAAACGGTAGTGATGCCTAAATAGTACAGCGTGTTAAATGTAGGTCGGGCTTTAGCCCGATTTTGTCGGTTTAAAAGTCGACCTACAGAAAGCAGTTCTACACAATTATCAAAATACCCGCAATTCAATAAATATATAGATTAAATTCACTAAGGATATTAACGTGATTCCTGAAATTGGCCATTTTTCTCTCATTCTCGCCTTGCTGGTGGCGCTCACGCTAGGTAGCTTGCCTATCATAGGTGCTGCTCGTGGCAATGTGGCATGGATGGGGTTAGCTAGACCGCTTGCACGCGTACAGTTTTTGCTCATTGCATTCGCATTTATTTGCTTGGCTTATGCGTTTGCAACCAAAGACTATTCGGTCATGTATGTTGCCTCTAATTCAAACTCACAATTGCCTATACAATTTCGTATTGCGGCGGTGTGGGGCGGTCATGAAGGTTCTTTATTACTTTGGGCATTGATACTAAGTGTTTGGACTGTGGCAGTAAGTGCGTTCTCCAAGCATCTGCCAGATGATATGCGTGCGCGCATTTTGGGCGTCATGGGTTTAATCAGCGTAGGATTCTTGCTGTTTATGCTCATGGTTTCGAATCCATTTGATCGCTTAATCCCTGCAGCTTTAGATGGTCGTGATTTAAATCCATTACTGCAAGACCCTGGCATGATATTCCATCCACCGATGCTTTATATGGGTTATGTTGGCTTCTCAGTGGCTTTTGCCTTTGCTATTGCTGCCTTGATAGGTGGTCAGCTTGATGCTGCTTGGGCACGCTGGTCACGCCCTTGGACTACTTTGGCATGGGTGTTCTTAACTTTGGGTATTTTAGGTGGCAGTAACTGGGCGTATTACGAGCTAGGTTGGGGTGGTTGGTGGTTTTGGGATGCGGTAGAAAACGCATCATTCATGCCATGGTTAGTTGGTACTGCACTTATTCACTCATTAGCCGTGACTGAAAAACGCGGTAGCTTTAAAGCTTGGACGGTATTGCTGGCGATTTGCGCATTCTCTTTAAGCCTACTCGGAACATTCTTAGTGCGTTCAGGGGTACTCACTTCTGTACATGCTTTTGCCACAGACCCTAGACGTGGTGTATTTATTTTAGCGTTTCTAGTGATTGTGATTGGCGGTTCATTGGCGTTATTTGCTTGGCGCGCACCAACGGTTGGTCGTGGCGGTAAGTTCAGTGTAGTTTCACGCGAAAGTTTTCTGCTCGCTAATAACGTTTTGTTAGCTGTCGCGGCGATATCGGTACTACTCGGCACGCTTTACCCGTTGTTCTTGGATGCACTAAATTACGGAAAAATCTCTGTAGGCCCTCCTTATTTTGATGCAGTATTTGCGCCACTCATGACACCTGCACTGTTCTTGATGGGAGTTGGTCCAATAGCCAGCTGGAAGAATGCTTCATTACCTGAGTTGGCCATACGTTTACGTTGGGCTTTTGGCGTCAGCATTGCCACGGCCATTCTCTTGCCACTCTGGTTAGGCAACTTAACGCCAATGATAGGCTTAGGTTTGTTCTTAGCTTTCTGGATTATCGCGACCACGTTCAATATGGTGCGTCATCGTTTACGCGGTGTGGGACAATCTTTAACTTCACGTATCAAGGCCGTTCCGCGCGCTTGGTGGGGCATGGTCATTGCGCATTTAGGCATCGCTGTATTTACTATAGGCGTTACCGTAGTAAAAGGTTTTGAGTCAGAAACCGCTGTGCGTATGCTACCTGGTGATGTTGCACATTTAGCTGGTTTTGATTTTACCTTTATAGGCGTAGATGAAATTCAAGGACCAAATTACACTGCAAATAGAGGTCAAATTCGCGTGAGCAAAAATGGTGTTGAGCGCACGGTACTTAAAACTGAAAAAAGGTTGTATACCGTGACTAATATGCCGATGACTGAAGCTGGTATTAGTCCAGCAGTGATTCATGACTTATATGCCTCACTTGGCGAGCCGCTCAGTGATGGTGCTTGGAGCATACGTATTTATCATAAGCCTATGGTGGAATGGATATGGGCAGGTTGTGCTCTGATGGCATTAGGCGGTTTGTTGGCCTTGTCTGATAAGCGCTATCGTATGAAAAAGCGTAATAAAAACTCAAATAATGGCGAGTTGACTGAGGACGAGGTGACGGCATGAAGCGCGCTTTATTACCGTTAATTATTTTTTTAGTGGTGGTTGGTTTTCTATTTAAAGGTCTCTTTCTAAATCCTAGAGAGGTGCCTTCGCCGTTAGTAGGTAAACCTGCGCCGCAGTTTAACTTGGCACGTTTGGATGCTGCCGACAAAACATTTTCTCCTAAAGAAATGTTAGGCAAGGTCTGGCTACTAAATGCATGGGCATCATGGTGTGCTGCCTGTAAAGATGAGCATCCGCTTTTAGTTGAGCTATCTAAATCAGACTTTGTGCCTATTGTTGGTTTAGATTACAAAGATAACAATCAAGATGCGCAACAATGGCTAGATCAGGCTGGCAATCCTTACACAATTAACGCAGTAGATGCAGATGGTCGTGTGGGCATCGATTATGGTGTTTATGGCGTACCAGAAACCTATGTGATTGACAAAAAAGGCATGATTGCCTATAAGCAAATCGGCCCAATCACTATGGAAGCATTGCGCGATAAAATTGCCCCATTAGTTAAACAATTGCAGGCTCAATAATGCTCAATAAACTACTACATTTATTCGCTGCTAGCCTTTTAATCTGCTCATTGCACGTCGTTGCACAAGACGCACGTCCGCTGCAAGACAACGCTGCTGTTGAGGTGCAAGTGCAGCGCTTATCTAGCCAGCTACGTTGCTTAGTTTGTCAAAACCAGACATTGGCAGATTCGCATGCGGAGCTGGCGCAAGATTTAGTGCAAGAGATTCGCGAAATGGCTGCTAAAGGCATGAGCGACCAAGAGATTATTGACTACTTGGTCGCGCGTTATGGCGATTTTGTGCGCTATCGCCCGCCTCTTAAAGCGAGCACCGTTTTATTATGGCTAGGGCCGTTTGCCCTGCTATTGATTGGTGGTTTTGGTTTATTTCTACAACTGCGCAGACGTCAAGCAATGGCTGGTGATGCCCCGCTGAGTGAAGAAGAAGTCCGTAAAGTACGCGAGTTACTCAATAAGTAATTCATAAAATAAGGAAGCATGATGTTGTTATTTTGGGTAGTTGTAATTGCAATGATAGCCGCTACGCTGGCACTTATTCTGCCAGCTTTGTTAAAGCCTAATAAAACAGTTACTACAGATGCTAATGCGGAAAAACGTGCAATTTTTCGTCAGCAGTTTGATGAAATAGCGCAAGACAAAGCCAATGGCGTGCTAGGTGTTGCACAATATGAGTTAGCTAAAACTGAACTTGAGCGGCGCATGCTTGATGAGATTGGCGCAACTAACGTGCTAGCGACCAGCAGCAAACCAGACCGTATATTGGCTCTGATTTTGCTAATAGCATTGCCATTAGCTTCAATCTTTATTTATTACAAAATCGGTAGTCCATCGGCAATTAGTTTGCCAAATGCAGCCCAAGCTATTGAAGCGTCTCAAAGTGCAGAAGAACAGAGCGCAAGGGCTGGTGATGTAGAGCCTCTGCTTGCAGCCATGAATGCTAAATTAGCGCAAAACCCAGCCGACGGTAAAGGTTGGGCGCTATTGGCAAGAACCTATGTAGAGCTGGGTCGTACTTCTGATGCCGTTCCTGCTTATGAGAAAGCGGTAAAAATAATTGCGAATGATGCACAATTATTAGCTGATTATGCAGATGCTTTAGCGGTATCAAACGGCTATAACTTAGCTGGCAAACCAACTGAATTGGTGAATCAGGCTTTAAAGCTAGATCCACATCATATTAAATCTTTGTTGCTAGCAGCCGCAGCTGCAACCAATCGCAAAGATTACAAACAAGCTATCGTTTATTGGCAGAACCTGCAAAAAGAATTGCCAGCCGATTCTGACATCGCACCTAAGGTTAAAGCTTCGTTAGATGAGGTGTATCGATTAGCTGGTATCAAAGCCCCTGCGACTGATGAATCAGCTGCGCCAGCCGAAGCCGCTCAAGGCGTCAGCGGAACGGTTAAATTAGCATCAGCGCTAGCTGCCAATATTGACCCTGCAGCCACAGTGTTTGTGTATGCACGTGCCGCACAAGGCGCTAGTATGCCGCTTGCCATTGAACGCATCACGGTAAAAGACTTACCTTACACTTATCATTTAGATGACAGTAAAGGCTTAATGCCCGCGAATAAACTTTCACAAGCGGGTGAAGTGGTTATAGTGGCACGCATTTCAAAAACAGGTGACGCAAAGCCACAAGCAGGAGATTTACAAGGCACGTCATCCGCAGTTAAACCGAATAGTGGCAAAGTTGATGTTGAAATCAATGAACTGCTTAAGTAAATAGTCGCTAATTTCGTCTAGGCGATAAGCTGTGACGGTTGGTTTTGAATCCGCCCCTTTAATAATGATTAAGAAACATAACCAGCAAAGATTATGATGATACCGACAGAAAAAGACCTGACACCTAAGACTATATATTTAAAAGACTATCTGCCAGCTTCTTATAAAGTTGCGCATGTGAACCTTAGCTTTACATTGTTAGAAGATAAAACAATTGTAAAGTCGGAGGTGCAGTACCTTAAAAATCCAGAAAGTACTTCGAATGACTTAATCTTAAATGGAGAAGGTCCGTCTCTTATCTCTGTTGAGCTTGATAACAAGCCGTTTGATGGCTATGTCGTCGATGACGATACCTTGACCATCAATAATGCAGGTGAGAAATTTACACTGACGATTACTTCGGAAATTGACCCGGCATCCAACACATTGCTAGAGGGGTTATACAAATCTCAAGGTACTTATTGCACGCAATGTGAAGCCGAAGGCTTTCGCCGCATCACTTACTTTCAAGATCGCCCAGATGTGCTCAGCACTTTCACAGTGCGTGTTGAGGGTAATAAAAGCAAATATCCAGTACTGCTTTCTAACGGCAATCTAGTCGATTCAGGCGAGTGTGGTGATGGACGCCATTTTACTGTCTGGCATGACCCATTTCCCAAACCTTGCTACCTTTTCGCATTGGTTGCTGGCGACCTTGTACGAGTCGCAAACACATTTAAAACAATGTCTGGACGCAATGTCGACCTGCATATCTATGTTCGTTCAGGTGACGAGAAACAATGTGGCCATGCCATGCAATCTCTTATCAAAGCCATGAAATGGGATGAAGAGAAGTACGGTCGCGAATATGAGCTGGATTTGTTTAACATCGTAGCCGTGAGTGATTTCAACATGGGCGCCATGGAAAACACGTCACTGAATATTTTTAACACCTCGCTAGTCCTCGCCCATCAAGATACCGCGACTGATAATGACTTTATGAGTGTTGAAGGCGTGATTGGGCATGAGTATTTTCATAACTGGACTGGCAACCGCGTGACTTGCAGAGACTGGTTCCAATTATCGCTTAAAGAGGGATTTACCGTTTTTAGAGACCAAGAGTTTAGCGCTGATATGAACTCGCAAGCCGTGCAGCGGATTGATGATGTTAACTCCTTGCGCCGCCTACAGTTTTCAGAAGACGCAGGTCCGCTGGCACATGCTGTACAACCAGATCAATTTATCGAGATTAGCAATTTCTATACAAAAACCGTGTATGAAAAAGGTGCAGAAATCATTCGCATGCAGCATACCTTGCTGGGTGAAGAAACATTCCGCAAAGCCACTGACCTATATTTTGACCGTTATGATGGGCACGCCGTTACCTGCGATGATTTTGTTCAATGTATGGCGGATGCATCAGGCCGCGATATGTCGCAATTTTTCTTGTGGTATAAGCAAGCTGGCACGCCAACTTTAAAAGCTACTAGCCAATACAATGCAGCGCAGAGTACATACACCCTCACGCTTCAGCAATCTCAATCTGCAACACCTGGGCAGCTAGATAAAAAACCACTGCATATACCAGTGGCGGTTGGCTTGCTCGATGCAACGGGTGAGCAAACGCATGACACGCAAATATTAGAAGTGACTGAGCGTGAACAAAGCTTCACTTTTAATCATGTGAATACGCCGCCAGTACCGTCAATCTTGCGTGGCTTTTCTACACCGGTAAAGTTAATCACAAATTTGAGCGATGATGATCTGCGTTTATTACAGCTTAAAGATACTGACGGTTTCAACCGCTGGGAAGCAGGGCAAACGATTGCTTTGCGTAACATCGAACGTGTGATGGCTGATGGCGGAGCTAATATCTCACAATTTGTAGATGATTTTGGTGTGATGATTGAACAAGGTCTTGCCAACCAAGGTGATAAAGCACTGCTTGCCCGCGCGCTCACGCTGCCAGCGATAGCTGTGATTGCACAAACTCAGAGTGTGATTGACCCTGCCGCCATAGATAATGCCCGCACGCACATACTTAAAACAATTAAACAGACACATAAAGCAGCTTTGCAGCGCTTGTATAAAGACAATAGCAATACTGGCGAGTTTTCTATATCACCAGAGGCGATGGGGCGCAGAGCGTTACAAAATACCGTGCTTGAATTGCTAACTGTCACCAATGGAACAGGGTGCGCCGCTTTTGCAAAGGCGCATTATGATGCGGCAGATAATATGACCGATCTTGTTGCGGCGGTATCTTGTCTGTCTGACAGTACGCAAGCTCAAAGAGAAGAGGTCTTGGCAGATTTTTATCGCCGATTTAAAGGTTATCCGCTCGTTGTGGACAAATGGTTCTCTCTACAAGCGATTGCAAATAGGGATGCCATATTTGACGACTTTGCGAAGCTACTCAAGCACCCAGATTTTAATATTAAAAACCCTAATCGCGTGCGCTCACTTTATTCCGCATTTTCAATCAACAATCCAGTGAAATTCCATGATCCAAGTGGTCAAGGTTATGCCATTTTAAGGGATGTGATTATCGAGTTGAACGAAATCAACCCACAAATTGCATCACGCCAAGTAACGCCATTCCGCGAATGGAAACGATACACACCAGCATTGCAAGCGCAGATGAAAGACGCATTACAAACGATTATGAACACACCAAATCTATCAAACGATGTGTTCGAAATTGTGAGTAAAAGCCTAAATGCTTAGGTCTGCATACTGAAAAATTGCAGGTCGTTATATTGTGAGATGCATCTTACAGCGAGAAGGATAGTGTACAAATAGTTTGTTAAGTTTGATATTTAGTCGAAAATAATATGATTTTGACATTGAATAACTCCATCAATTATTCGAAATAAATTGATGGAATTAAAGTGCCATTAGCCATCTGAAAACGCCTAAAGACTGGTATGCTTAGCCATAAAAAAAGGTAAACATATGGATCATGACTTAACACTTATTACAACGATTGCTTCTGGTTTTGGGCTCGCACTCATTTTTGGCTTTATCGCTGAACGTTGCAAGTTACCCGCACTTGTTGGTTACTTATTTGCAGGCATTCTGATTGGTCCAGCAACGCCAGGGTTTGTTGCAGATGTAAGCATTGCATCTCAACTATCTGAAATTGGCGTCATGCTACTCATGTTTGGCGTTGGCTTACACTTTTCCATTAACGACTTGATGTCGGTTAAGCGTATCGCCTTACCAGGCGCTATCATACAAATGACAATCTCAACCTTGCTTGGCATGCTGTTAGCCAACTGGTGGGGTTGGACATTTGGTGAAGGTTTAATCTTTGGCCTAGCGCTATCATGTGCCAGTACTGTAGTGTTATTAAAAGCACTTGAGTCCAGAGGCATACTTGAGAGTATGAATGGCAAAATTGCCGTAGGCTGGCTGGTGGTTGAAGACCTTGTTACCGTGTTAGTGCTGGTGTTAATGCCACCACTTGCGGCCATTTTAGGCGGCGTAACGACTGAAACTACTTCTACACCATTATGGCAGACTATTAGCTTTACGCTGTTGCAAGTAACAGGCTTCATCGTCTTGATGTTAGTCGTTGGTAAGCGTCTACTTCCGTGGATTTTATGGCATGTTGCAAAAACAGGCTCAAGGGAACTCTTCACTTTATCTGTCATTTCCGCCGCAATCGGCATCGCCTATGGCGCGGCAACATTGTTCAGCGTGTCATTCGCACTCGGTGCTTTTTTTGCGGGCATGGTGATGCGCGAATCTGAGTTCAGTCATAGAGCCGCTGAAGAATCATTACCACTTCGTGATGCGTTTGCCGTGCTGTTTTTTGTGTCAGTTGGCATGCTGTTTGAGCCTTCGATATTATTGTCGAAACCACTGAATGTATTAGCCGTTGTGGCTATCATTGTTTTTGGTAAATCGATTGCAGCTATGGTGATTACCTTAGCACTTCGCTACCCGCTCAATACTGCACTCACCGTAGCTGCAAGTTTGGCTCAAATTGGCGAATTCTCTTTTATTCTAGCTGGCTTGGGCGTTTCATTAGGCATTCTGCCCGCGGAAGGCATGAGTTTAATTTTGGCTGGCGCTTTAATTTCAATTGCTATCAATCCACTTATATTCTCAATCATAAAACCATTTAAAAAATGGGTGCTCGGTTTCTCTGAGATCGCGCGTCAATATGAGCAACGTGTAGATCAGTTCTCTGAATTGCCCATGAGTACAGAGCGTAAATACTTGGAAGGTCAAGTCGTGCTGGTAGGCTATGGACGCGTTGGAAAAAGAATTGCCAAAGCACTAACTGATAGCAACATCCCTTATGTTGTGGCGGAGGAAAATAGGGAAATTGTTGAGAATCTGCGTAAAAAAGGCATACCTGCAGTATCGGGAAATGCTTCTGAACCTGCCGTTTTAATTCAAGCGCATATTGCAAATGCATCCATGCTGGTAATTGCAACACCGGATACGATTAATATCAGAAAAATGGCCGAAACTGCAAAAATACTCCGACCTGAAATTAAAATTGTTGTCAGAACACACAATGAAGATGAGTCAAATTTGCTAACCGCAGAGAGTATTGGCGAGGTGTTTTATGGCGAAGAAGAGCTTGCTAATGGAATGAGTAAGTTCATCGTTGACCAATATATTCCACGATAATTTAGTTTTCTCGCATTAGGGGATAAATTAACAATATGAACATTCGACAATCCAGTAAATATATCAGCGTTTTATTTTCTTGCATGCTAATCATTTCATCATTAGCTGCTCAAGCTGAAGACTCAACTCCCACAGCAACGCCTTACCGACCTACGGTATCTAACCCAGCTACGTTATCAGAACCAGGTTGGTTGGAAATGGAGCTGGGGTGGCAGACAACCAAGGGCGGCGGCGATAAGCGGCGTACAAGCCTGCCGTTTTTAGCCAAGCTAGCATTTACCGAAGACTGGGGAATTTTAGTAGGCAATGAATTAGCCGTCAGAAGAACAGACTTTGATGATACGCATTATGAGGGTTATGGTGACACAACACTTATTCTCAAGCATCGTATCTCTACTGGTACCAAGGGTACAGATTTTGGAGTAGAAGCAGGCTATAAATTGCCAACAGCAAAAGATACCATAGGCAGTGGCAAGCCTGATTTTATTCTCAATGGCATCTATAGTTCTGACTTTTCAGATAGCCACCTTGATTTGAATCTGGGCGCAACCCGCTTAGGCGCAATTGATGAAGGTGATGGACGCTTACAATACAACTGGGGTGCTGCTGTGTCGTATAACCTCGATGAAAAATGGGGAGTGTTTGGTGAATTAAGTGGAGTTTATCAACATAATACCCCTGCACAATCACAATTTATGACAGGTGCAACTTATAACTACAGCAACAGAATAGTTTTTGACGGAGGGGTAACAGTTGGGCTTGCTGCGGCTTCACAAGACTGGTCTATTTTCTCTGGGGTGACAGTGTTGTTGGGTAAGTTGTGGTGATAGAGGGCTAAAGAAGCTTTAAGGGCTATTAATTGACTGGTTTATTGGGAGCATTTTCCTAGGTTAACAAAATAGCGAAAACTCTCCCAACTGTAGACTACTAAATACTTACCATAGAATAGCCAAGCTTTAACCTATCACAAATCCGCCATTCTTTTTTTGGTGCGCCCGGCGGGAGTCGAACCCACGACCTTTGGCTTCGGAAACCAACACTCTATCCAGCTGAGCTACGGGCGCAAATAATGCACGCATTATAGCAAACCATGGCTTTTCATGTGTTTTTACCTGAATGTGGATGACCTTTTGTCATAAGTTAAAGTGTGGGTATAATGTTAATAATATGTATCTGTTAACTAAACTAGGGAATGCACTGTTATGAGCAATAGCGATAATGAATATAAAGGCTCCACAATCAAGCAATTAATTTTGGTAATTCCAGGTGCTATTTTAGCATTTACCTTATTGATTTCATTGATTGCAAAAACCTCTAGTGTTGTAGGTACGCCAGCGGCTGAAGTGCCACAAGCTGTAGTCGCTCAAGTTGAAGAAAATATTAAGCCAGTAGCAAGTGTTGAGGTTGCGGCAGCGGATGCTGGTCCTCATGTAGATAAAAGTGGTGAAGAAGTTGTTAAGGGTGTCTGTAGTGCATGTCATACAGCAGGCTTAATGGGTTCGCCGAAAATTGGCGATAAAGGTCAATGGGCTCCTCGTATTGCTCAAGGCTACGACACGCTAATTAGCCATGCGATTAACGGTATTCGTAGTATGCCTGCTCGTGGTGGTAATGCTGCTTTGACAGATGGTGAAATTGCAAATGCAGTTGCATACATGGCTAACCAAGGTGGGGCTAACTTCACGCCACCAGCGTCAAAAACTGCTGCGCCTGCTGATGCAAAGGCAGCCGAGGCTGCTCCAGCAGCGGCTGCAGCTGCACCAGTAGCAAAACCTGCTGAGAAAAAAACAGAAGCTGTAGCTGTAGCCGTTGTAGAAAAAGCTGCAGCGCCAGCTGTTGTTGCAACTGCAACTCCTGCTGCAAGCAAAGGTAAAAGCGGTCAAGAAGTTTACAAAGCTGTTTGCAGCATGTGCCATGGTGGTGGTTTGATGGGCGCGCCTAAATTTGGTGATAAAGACCAATGGGCACCGCGCATTGCACAAGGTCATGACACATTGGTAACTCATGCTGTTAAAGGTATTCGTATGATGCCTGCTAAAGGCGGTAATGCTGATTTGAGTGATGATGAGGTTGCCGGCGCAGTAAAATACATGGCGAATGAAGCTGGCGCTGGGTTCTAATTAATCTGATTGCCGATGTCTAGTTTTAATTAGTTGAATTAAAAAATAAAAAGCCACTTACATCGTTAAGTGGCTTTTTTATTAAGGTTGATAAATGGCAACATATGCAATAGGTGATATTCAAGGTTGCTATCATGCTTTTCAAGCATTGCTGGCGCGTATTAACTTTAATCCAAAAGTCGATGAACTCTGGTTGGTGGGCGATCTAATCAATCGAGGCAGCGGTTCGCTTGAAGTGCTGCGCTGGTGCTATGAGCATCAAAATAATCTAAAAGTGGTGTTAGGTAACCATGATCTGCATGCATTAGTTGTGGCTGCGGGCTTTGTTAATGCACATAAGGGGGATACTTTAGATGCAATATTGCAAGCGGATGATCGCGATGTTCTATTGCATTGGTTGCGGCATCAGCATTTGGTCTATCAAAATGAATCGTATTTAATGGTTCATGCGGGCTTGTTGCCGCAATGGACAAGCAGTCAAGCCGCCTCATATGCCGCAGAAGTAGAGAAGGCGTTGCGCGCTGATGATTACTTAAATTTCTTAGCCCATATGTATGGCAACCAGCCTGATAGTTGGAGTGATGAGTTGCAGGGCTTGGATAGATTGCGTGTGATTACCAATGCCATAACGCGGTTAAGAGTGTGTACAGAGCAGGGCGAGATGGAGTTTAGGTTTAAAGGTGAGTTGGTAGATATTCCTGCGGGTTTTGTGCCTTGGTTTGATGTGGAAAATCGAGCAAGCCAAAATAAACAGGTAATCTTTGGACATTGGTCTGCCCTAGGTTTGCAACAACGGCAGAATGTATATGCGCTTGATACCGGCTGTTTATGGGGAGGGCAGCTTACGGCAATGAACCTTGAAACCAAAGAGATTACACAAGTGCAATCGCACCCACTCGATAAGCCAATCAAACTTAAATTAAAGCCTTAATTTATCTTTAATCAAGCGCTCAATATGTGAGGTGAGTTTTCGGCGATCTCTATCTATGTCAGTGAGTTCAGCAGTGGCTATAGGCGCTAAAAAATGCAGTTCAACTACGGTTTGTTTTTGCTGCAATACTAGTTGTATGGATTCGATTAAGGTTGTTTCGCCAGCGTATGCAATCTCAGTATTTACGCCACCATCTTTACGAGGGTAGTGAAATGCAATTGGCCAAATCAACGCATTTGCATGAATTGCCCCTTGCATAATGCTGCTTTTAAACGGCTTAACTTCAGTGCCATCTGTTGTTGTGCCTTCTGGAAACAAGCAAAGCGTATCGCCATCTAACAGGCTGCGGTTGGTTGCATGTACGATGCGTGCTGCATCTTGACGTTTCTCTCTAGAAATAAATAACACATTTGATTTTTTCGCTAAGTAGCCAAACACAGGCCAGTTTTGAATGTCTGATTTTGCGATAAATCTTGTTGGAATGATGCTGTTGAGTGCATGAATATCAATCCAGGAAATATGGTTGGCAACAAACATGATGTTGCCCGCAGTTTGGTATGGAGGCGGCAAGTGCCCATGACTTACAACTCGTATGTTGAAAATCTCTAGTAAATGTTTACACCACCACTTGATTACTCGTAATTTAAACAACTTGCTGGACAGCGGAAATACGAGAGCCGCCACCGTCATTCCTAACAGAGTGTGTGTAACAATGCGGCTAATTCTAAAGTAGCGGGCGGGTGTGCTCGTTTTAATAGGTGTGATAATGGCGTTGTTTTTAATCGATTTCAATACACCATATTTTATACGTAACGCACTTGCAAAACTAATCATTTATGTTTGATGTTACTTATAGACCAATTATTTCAAAAAATGTGCAGCGTATTTAGTCTTCATCCTGCTAAGCGGCAACATTACCAACATATCTGCCGTGTTGAAGTATGGATCCCATGCAGGTTCACCACAAATGTAAGCACCTAAACGAAGGTAGCCTTTAATTAACGGTGGGCAGGCCACTTGTATATCAGTACGTAAGGAGTCGTTTAATAGCGGGTTACGTGGGAATACGCGGTATTCAAGTGGGCAGAGATAATCATCTTGCAGTCTGTGATACAAACTTGCCGCCGCGTGGCCACCATCAGCCATACTCACACTGCCACAACCAATCATGTATTCATAATTGTGAACTTGCATATATTTAGCAAGGCCAGCCCAAAGCATAGTAATCGTGCCACCGTTACGATAATTCTGGTGTACGCATGCACGTCCGACTTCAACCGTACGATCGAATAAGTGTGATAGTCTGCTTAAATCAAATTCGGCAGCAGAGTAATAACCGCCAGCTTCGTCAGCCTTTGAGGGGCTTAAAATCCGATATGTACCAATCACTTGGTTGGTACTAGTATCTCTTACGATTAAGTGATCGCAATATTGGTCAAAACCATCCACATCAAGTCCGCCAGTGCCTAAGAGCTGAGCACCCATTTCTTCAGCAAATACCTTATAACGTAAGCGTTGCGCCTCTTCAACCTCTAGCTGGCTGTGCGCAAGACTGATGCTGAGGCGCTTTTGATCGTGAGTGGCTACATGCGCAAGTTTTTGATTAAGCGCTAGTGCGCCACCGAGAGCAATATCAAGTGCTGAAAACTCTTTATTTATCATTAAATGTCTCCTCTTAAATTTAAGGTGACTTTAATGAACAAAAGTGAAAGATAGATGACGGAAATGTGACTTTTTATTGACAGTCTGTTTCTTGCTAAAGATTTATCATTTAGGTTCAGGCAATAAAAAAAGAGACGCAAGGAGCTTGCATCTCTTGGGACGTCATTAGAAGGAATTTAATTAGTGTGAAACGCGCGAGGTGCTGCCATTTTCAACTAAGCGCACTCTATCACCAGCTTTAAACTCTTCATCCGCTTCTTGTACGATAGCCACTAGCGCACCACCATCAAGTTTTACGGTGATTTCATACGCGTCTTTACGTGTTACGCCTTCTTCAACCGCAGAGCCTGCTAGGCCGCCAGCCACTGCGCCAATCACAGCTGCAATAGCACTACCGCGACCACCACCGATTGAGCTACCAGCAATACCGCCCACCGCGCCACCTGCGATTGTACCAACTGGGGATTTAGTACCCTCTAGTTTCACCGGGCGTACACTCTCAACTACACCAGTTCTAACAGTTTGCACTTTACGTGCATCATCGCGGCTATAAACGCTACCGGAGTTTGAGCTGGCGCATGCTGCGAGAAATACACTCAATATACCAATGGCTAATAATCTTGTTGTTTTCATATAATGCCTCCTAAAATGTTGTTAACTAATATTTATGGTTACTATAATTTTAATATTCAGACTATTTATTTTGACTTATAGTTGCGTTTATTAGCCTAAATTTTCAGTCAGCGCCGTTTCATCAACCAGCGCTTGTGTGTAAATCGCTTCAATTTCAGCACGAGTCGGTTTATGGTTTTGTCCGCCACGGCTTTCAATTTTAATCGCACCCATAGTAGAAGCTAACCTGCCGCAGGTCGGCCAATCCCAACCTCTTGCAATGCCGTAAAGCAAGCCTGCGCGATATGCATCTCCGCAGCCCGTTGGGTCTACAATCTTCATGGCCTTAACGCATGGAATATCAAAACGTTGACCATCTGCATAAATTTGTGAGCCAGCCCCGCCGAGTGTCACGATTAAGGCTTTTACCTTAAGTGCTAATTGGTCTAAATCAAGTCTAGTTTTATCTTGAATGATTTGCGACTCATAGTCGTTTACCGCTAAGTAGTCGGCCATTTCAATAAACTCTAAAAGTTCTTTGCCGTCAAACATCGGCAAGCCTTGACCTGGGTCGAACAAAAATGGAATGCCTGCTTCAAAACATTCACGCGCATGTTGAAACATGCCGCCACGTCCATCGGGTGCAATCACTGCCAATGTTACGTCTTGAGCATCGTTAACGCTATTTTGGTGGGATTCAACCATTGCGCCAGGGTGAAAGGCGGTGATCTGATTATCATCTGTGTCAGTGGTGATAAAGGCTTGTGCAGTGAAGCTGCCAGGTATAGTTTTAATGTGCGAGGTATTAAGTTTGTTTTGGTTTAACCATTGAGTATAGTTAGAAAAATCTTCACCCACGGTTGCCATAATGAGCGGATTGCCTTCAAGTAACTGCATATTATAAGCAATGTTACCTGCGGTGCCGCCAAACTCACGGCGCATTTCTGGCACATAAAATGCCACACTCAATGCATGAATTTTATCTGGCAAGATGTGATTTTTGAATTGATCTTGAAACACCATGATGGTGTCGAAGGCAAGCGAACCGCAAATAAGAGTGTTCATGAAAATAATAGATTAAATTAAAGCATCTATTATCTAAGGTATTGGCTTGCGCAGGCAAGCCAAATTAATGCTAAGGCTAATTAGTGAGCGCGCTATCGATTAATATTTTTGAAGCTTTTTTCGCGTATTTCATGGCGCCAGAGCCGCGTTTCATTTGCTCAGCCTGTACTGCACCTTCAAATATAAGTGAGAGCTGTAGCGCTAAACCATCTGCGTCTTGGATGTTAGCCTCAGTCGCTAGGCTGCTGATGTATTGCCTAAACTGGCGTGATTGTTCCGAAGAAAGCTGGTGCACGGCGCTTTCTTCATTAGGGAATTCAGCAGAGGCTTTGATGAAGCCCATACCGCGAAAGTTGGGTGATGTTACCCACTCTTCAATAAATTCAAATAGTTTTTGTAGTTTTTCACTTGGTTTTTTTGCGTTTGAATTGAGTTTTTCACTCAACCAGCTTTGAAAGTCTTGATGACCTTTTTCTAACACTTCAAGAATTAAATTCTCTTTGCTAGTGAAGTATTTATAAAGCGTCATTTTAGTTGTGCCGGCGACTGCAACAATCGTATCTACGCCAGTCGAGTTTATACCTCTCGTTTGGAAGAGGTCGGTAGCCACTACTAAGATTTTACTTTTCAACGAAGACATAGAATAGCCTCCAATTAATACTTGAGTGTTAATTTTATACCAAAAAAAATAAAAAATCTATATACAGACCTGTATATATAAGATAAACTATTTTCACGGTTGCAGTTTAATCGTTTTTCATTGTTGATTTAAAAGAACATTGTAAAAAATATTACTGCAATAATGCGATGTTAAATGTATATACCAATTTGTATATTTTTTAGGAGAATTATAATGAGTAAGTTACTTATAGCACTATCTTTAGCAGCGATTGGTTTTACAGCAAATGCCAACGCAGGGTCAGCCGCATCACTTTATGTCATTAAATCGGTTAACATCAATGTCCCTGCAGCTACTGCTTGGGAAAAGATTTCTAAGTTTGGCGATTTAGGTGCTTGGCATCCAGCAGTAGCAAAAACAGAAATTGTTGCTGGATCAGAAGGTAAAAAAGGTGCAAAACGCACGCTAACATTGCAAGATGGCGGCAAGATTAATGAAACATTAACTGCGTACAATGCAAAAAATAAAACGATGAGCTACATCATTACGGATGGCGTATTGCCTGTGACTAGTTACGCTTCAAACTTACATGTATATTCAAATGGTGCAGATAAATCTGTTGTAGTGTGGGAAGGCAGCTTTTTGCCGAAAGCGCCTGCGGATGAAAAAGCAGCATCTGATGCTATTGGTGGCGTTTACGAGGGTGGTTTAGCTAACCTTAAGAAAATTCTAGAGTAGTTTCTTAAAGTAAAGTTGCTTAAACATGTGTGGCAATGTGAAAGCATTGCCACACAGTCATTTATTTATCTAGAGTTTGCCATTAACATTGGCGTGAAATTACAGCGTACTTTTTCTAAGTACGAGTTGGCAATCGCCAAATCATTCAGGTTGGTTGGTATTTTTCCACCGACCACGTTTTCTAAATATACCGCTTTATCTTTATCTGGAATCTGAATCGCTTCGGGAAACTGACACGTGCCATTACGCATCTGCTCATATCTTGCATACATCGCCGCCGCTTCTTGCGCGGTTAACCTAGTATTGACTGGGCTTATTGCAGTGCTTACTTTTGTAGTTTCATTGTTAAAAGATTTAGTGATTAAAGGTTTAGCTTGCGCATGTAAAAGTGTGGGTAGCCAAATTGAGCCAATACCAACGATTAGAAATAAACTTGCGGCTACACCATAAACAGCTGGTTTGGATATGGTTGGCTTAAATGCCGAGAGTTTGTCGCGTAAGTTTTCTAGCCAAATCCACTCACTTTGGGTTTGTGCCAGAATCAGCGCGTTAGCTGCTTTTTTTGCATGCATTAAACTATCGCAACCAGGCTGATTGATTTCTTGCTGTGCTGCATTGCGCGCTATCAGTGCGATGTGCTCAGCTAGAATGGATGGGTTAGCCGCACCTAAGTTTTTAGCTTGCACTGTTAAAAACTCGATGAGCTGACTGTTCTCTAATGATGTTTGTGTGATGATCATCGCCGTATCGGGCGCAGCTAGCCAGTCATTTAAGATATCAAACAGGCTGAGTACGCGACCTTGCGGCGTTTTGCTGGATTTAGCCAGCATATTAAGCAGCCACTGAGAGTTAAAGATGTCCATCACTTAAATGATCCGTTAAATTGTCAGAACGGTTTAACAACAACTAGTATGACAATGATACTGAGCGCAACGACAGGAAGCTCATTAAACCAGCGATACCATACATGGCTGCGTGTATTTCTATCATGTTTAAAGTCATTAACTAGTTTGCCGCAATAAAAGTGGTAAGCAACCAATGCCGCAACCAGCGTTAACTTTGGGTGCATCCATTTGCCAGTGACGCCATAGCCCAGCCATAGCCAAAGACCAAAACTCAGTGCTAACGCAGCGAGAGGGAACATGAATCGATATAATTTACGTTCCATGAGTTTAAGTCGCTCAGACGTAGCAGTATCAGTCACCATGGCATGATTCACTAAAAGCCTAGGCAAGTAAAATAGCCCAGCAAACCAGCTAGTGACAAAGATAATGTGAAATGCCTTAACCCATAACATCAATAAAGTCCTTTAATTATCATCAATTCTTAGCAGTAAGCTCTACACTTAATAGCTGATTTAACTTAACAAAATCTAATGCGCCAATTGTACGTTGTAACTGCTTACCTTGCTTATCAAAAATAAAGGTCGTTGGCGTTAAATCAACATTACCAAACTTTTCTGTTATTTCTGCAAGCCCGTCATGCATTACTGGGAATGGTAGCTTCTTCTGCGTGGCATAATTTAACACTTGTGCAGGTGGGTCGTATGGCATCGCAACTGCAATGATTTCAAGGCCCTTTTTTCGATATTGCTGATACGTATTCACTAATGCGGGCATTTCTGTAACGCACGCTAGGCAATTTGTTGCCCAGAAATTCACTATAACCACTTTGCCTTTTAAGTCCGCCATGCTGATTTTTTTACCCTCAATAGTGGTAAAAGTAAGATCTGGAGCATTGTTTCTATTGTGGATAAGTATTGCCAAAGACACTAGCAATACCAATATAACGGCAGCAATTAGTGATTTATTTAATAAATTATTCATGCAAATAGTCTATCTTATTTATAGTGGCAATAAGCCATAATTTGATGCGCAACTTAATGATTTAAAATGGGTCATAAAAAACTTCAATAACCACAAAACAGTCGCGCTTATTTGCAGTGATTCAACATGTTATAATCACGTATCTTAATAGCAAAGCTATTTATCTAGACACTTATTCAAAAAAAGACGTTGATCAAAAAAACAATGAACGCACCTCTACATAGCAATATTCATCATGCAGAAGCACAGCCTGCGGCGCGCTTGCGCGAAATTCCTTACAACTACACCTCATTTTCAGACCGCGAAATCGTTATTCGGTTCTTGGGCGAGGGTATATGGGAAACTTTAAACGAATTACGAGGTGAGCGTAAAACCGGTCGCTCTGCGCGCATGTTGTTTGAAGTGTTGGGTGATTTGTGGGTAGTGACTCGCAACCCGTATTTGCAGGATGACTTGTTAGAAAATCCTAAGCGCCGTAAAGCACTGATAGATGCATTGCATCACCGCATAGCGGCAATTGATGAGCGTAATACTGGCAGCACCGCCAGCGATAAAGTGCAAAAAATGGTGACTGCTGCAAAAAAAGCGGTAGATAAATTTGCTGATGATTTCCGCAGTACTTACGACTTGCGTAAAAAAGCTTTAGCTAAATTTACGAAAATTACACGTAAAGATAACGTACAGTTCGATGGTTTAGCTAGAGTCTCACACGTCACAGACGCCACTGACTGGCGCGTTGAGTACCCATTTGTGGTGCTTAATCCTGACACTGAAAAAGAAATTGCCTACTTAGTGCGCGCTTGTATTGAGTTGGGTCTTACCGTCATTCCTCGTGGAGGCGGTACTGGCTACACAGGCGGTGCTATTCCGCTGACGCCTATGTCTGCTGTGATTAATACGGAAAAGCTAGACCAACATACTGGTGTGCAAATCCGCACCTTGCCTGGTGTAGCAAGACAAGTAGCGACCATTGAATGCGGCGCAGGTGTGGTGACACGTCGTGCAATGGAAGCAGCGACTGATGCAGGTTTAGAGTTTGCTTGCGATCCAACTTCAGCTGACGCCTCTTGCATTGGCGGTAACGTTGCAATGAACGCGGGTGGTAAAAAGGCGGTGCTTTGGGGTACGGCTTTAGATAACCTCGCCTCATGGCGCATGGTGACGCCTGATGCCGAATGGCTTGAGGTGGAACGCTTAGACCATAATCTAGGCAAAATTCATGATATCGCTATGGCACGCTTTAAAGTGAGTCGCTATGCAGAAGACATGAAAACTTTGCTCGCAGAGCCTGAGATTTTAGAAATTGCAGGGCCTAGCTTCCGTAAAGTTGGTTTGGGTAAAGACGTTACTGATAAATTCTTGAGTGGTTTGCCAGGCATACAAAAAGAGGGTTGCGATGGATTAATTACCTCTGCGACGTTTATTTTGCATCGCATGCCTAAGCATGTTCGCACTGTTGCGCTTGAGTTCTTTGGTAATGTTTCACATGCCGTTCCAGCCATCGTTGAAATTAAAGATTATCTAGATGCGACTGCAAGAAAAGATCCGTTAGTGTTAATGGCTGGTCTAGAGCACATGGACGAGCGCTATATCAAGGCAGTTGGTTATGCGACCAAAGCTGCGCGTCAACAACGCCCTAAAATGGTGTTGATTGCTGATATTGCCTCAGACGATGAAAATGCAGTGGGTGAAGCCGCTTCGCACATCGTTCGCTTGTGTAATGCACGCGACGGCGAGGGTTTTATTGCTGTTTCAGCTGAAGCGCGTAAAAAGTTCTGGCTTGATCGTGCGCGTACCGCCGCCATTGCCAAACATACCAACGCCTTCAAAATCAACGAAGACGTGGTGATCCCATTACCTCGTTTAGGTGACTACTCAGACGGTATCGAACGTATCAACATTGAGCTCTCTATCAACAACAAGCTGCAACTGCTAGATGCATTAGAAGCATTTATGCAAGGTGATTTACCTTTGCAAGCTGATGAAGATGGCAACGCAGATGCGCAAATGGTGCAATCAAAACAAGTGATTGCCTTGCAGTTGCTGCGCGATTTACGCGCTAAATGGCGCATGATTTTGAACACGCTGGATGAACCAGTGAATGTGTTGGGTCAGCTTGGCGACTCATTAGGCCAGTATGAAAATGTGTTCCGTGCAGTGCAATCTTACGACTTACGTATTTCATGGAAGCGTGAACTCAAACGTCCAATGGCAGACATATTTGCAGGTCGCGAGTATCAAAAAATACTGAATCGCTGCGATGAAATTCACAAGGCCGTGCTTAAAGGCCGCGTATTTATTGCCTTGCATATGCATGCGGGTGACGGTAATGTTCACACCAATATTCCAGTGAACTCTGATGATTACGAAATGATGCGTACAGCGCACACAGCTGTGGCACGAGTGATGGCGCTAGCTAAGGGCTTAGATGGCGTGATTTCAGGTGAGCATGGTATCGGTATTACAAAAATGGAGTTCTTAGAAACTTCAACGATTGAAGCTTTTACCAAATATAAAAATAAAGTAGATCCAAATGGTCACTTTAACAAAGGCAAGCTCATGGCAGGTTCAGGGCTTGAGAATGCCTATACGCCTAGCTTTGGTTTGCTTGAGCAAGAGTCTATCATTATGGAGCAGTCTGCCATTGGCGAGATTGCAGATTCAATCAGCGACTGTTTGCGTTGCGGTAAATGTAAGCCCGTGTGTACCACGCATGTGCCGCGTGCTAATTTGCTGTATAGCCCGCGCAATAAGATTCTAGGCACGTCTTTATTGATTGAAGCTTTCTTGTATGAAGAACAAACCAGACGCGGCATTTCTCTTAAGCACTTTGATGAGTTTAACGATGTGGCTGACCATTGTACGGTTTGTCATCGATGCCTGAACCCATGCCCAGTGGATATTGATTTTGGTGATGTTTCTGTCGCCATGCGTAACTTTTTGCGTGAGCAAGGTAAAAAGCGATTTAATCCTGGTACTGCGGTAGGGATGGCTTTCTTGAATGCTAAAGATCCTGCGACGATTAAGTTGATGCGTACTTTTATGATTACGATTGGCTATAGAGCGCAAAGCTTCGCGCATAGTTTGGCTAAGAAGTTTCATTTACTTAAAGACAAAATCAGGCCACCAGCCACCGTTGGCAAGGCCGAAATCAAGGCGCAGGTGATTCATTTTATCAATAGACCTATGCCGAAGAAGATGCCGACCAAAACTTCACGTGCGCTTTTGGGTATTGAAGATGACACAATGATTCCAGTCATTCGCAATCCTAAAATTGTGACCGAAGATTCAGAAGCGGTGTTTTATTTCCCAGGTTGCGGCTCAGAACGCCTATTCTCAAACGTAGGCTTGGCTACGCAAGCCATGCTCTATGAAGTAGGTGCAATTACCGTACTGCCACCAGGTTACTTGTGTTGCGGCTACCCGCAAACGGCAAGTGGTAATCATGATAAAGGTCAGGAAATCACTACGGATAATCGTGTGCTGTTTCATCGAGTGGCCAATACGCTGAATTACTTGGATATTAAAACTGTCATCGTGTCTTGCGGTACGTGTATGGATCAACTGCAAAAATACGAGTTTGAGAAGATATTCCCAGGTTGCAGACTGTTAGATATTCACGAATATCTGATGGAAAAAGACATGAAATTAGCAGGTATCACGGGTACAAAATATATGTACCACGACCCATGCCACACACCGATGAAGACTTATAAGCCTTTAGAAGTGACCAATAAACTCATGGGAACAGATGTGCAACTGAATGACCGTTGCTGCGGTGAAAGTGGCACTTTTGCTGTTGCCCGCCCAGATATTGCTACGCAGGTAAAAATGCGTAAGCAAGAGGAGTTGGCAAAAGGCATGGAAAAAATGGGCTTAACGGTAGGTAATCCTGAAGAAAAAGTGAAGATTTTGACTTCATGCCCAAGCTGCTTACAGGGCTTAGCGCGTTATGGTGAAGATACTGGTATTGAGGCAGATTACATTGTAGTTGAGATGGCAAAGCATATTCTGGGTGAGAATTGGATGCAGGAATATGTTGCGCGAGTCAACAATGGTGGAATTGAGAAGGTGTTGCTATAAATGATGTCTATTTCACGTGGATTCATGTGAAAATGATGCAAGAAATGAATAAAACCACCAAAATACATCCCTTAGATGATGCGTGCTGGGTTTTGGTGGTTGTATAACAAATACATAACAAAGTAGATATTTAACGATCCCCAATTAAATAGCATCAATTCATGATTCAGAAGATCCGATTATGTCTCTTTAACTTGGCATTTACAGGTGCTCATAACTCATTGCATTTACCCTCAAAGGTTTTTGCTGCAAAAGATTTGCCTGTCTGTTATTTAAAAGAATCGTACGCGCCAGAAAAAATCAGAGCATTAGATCGATATCACATGGTAGTTGGAAAAAATGAATATGTATTTTGGTTTAAAGAAGGTGACCAAAATACCTATTGGGTATCGACAGCTGCAAATAATATTGATGAGTTTATTCGGCAGTTTTATAGAGAAAAAATTTTTGGTGAGTTCGCGCCATATTCTCTTATTGTGACTCAAATGCTACATGGTCAATATATTGAGTTTGTTAAAAATGGGAAAGTCGGTGAATTTGAAAGAAAAAAATTAAAAGTTCAAAACAAACTTAGTTTTTTTCTAAATAGTTATTTTCATACGACTAAATATAAGCTATTAAAATTTTTAATTAAATTAGCAAGTTAACTTAGTATCTAGCCTGTGAGCTTAGTTATAGGGTTGATATTGAGAGATTGTTTGCTATCTAAGAATCTTCATACATTTAGTCTCACTAATTGAACTACAGTCTAGTGTATTTAGAATTACTCTCACTCAAGTATTTAAGCGGTCAAAAATTAATTACGATTCTTTACGATTAGTTAACATCTTTACTGAATTAATCTTGTTAAACTAATTCTCTTATGTGCGTTAGCCAACATAATTTTTTTTTCATTTAGTTCATACTTATAGTCATTTTTGAGTTTTCTATTTCATTAGCGGATGTTTTTATTTGCGTGAATGAATAGTTAATTTGGTTGGTTAATCAATAGTTGTTTCATTAGTAAAGGAAGTTAAAATGCGTAATAAACTTATTGTGAGTTCTATTCTGGTTGCGTTTACATTGGGCGGTTGTGCCAATATGACGGAAACTCAAAAAGGCACAGCTAAAGGCGCTGGGATTGGCGCTGGTGTCGGTGCTGTGGTTGGTGCAATTGCTGGTAATACAAGAGGCGCGGTGATTGGTGCTGCAGTTGGCGCGGCTGCTGGTGGTGTGGCAGGTAATGTTTGGACTAAGCGCCAAGAAGAGCAGAAAAGACAAATGGAAGAGGCTACCGCAGGTACTGGCGTAGCTGTAACGCAGACTGCTGATAATCGCTTGAAGTTAGATATTCCAAGTGATATTTCTTTTGCCGTAGGTCGTGCCGATGTACAGCCTAATTTTAGAACAATATTAGATACTTTTGCTAGTGGCTTGGTGGCAAACCCAAACAGTAACGTGACGATTATTGGTCACACTGACAGCACAGGTAGCGATGCAGTGAATAACCCATTGTCATTAAACCGCGCTGCAAGCGTGCGTGATTATCTAACGAGCAAAAGGGTTGCTAGCAGCCGTATTGCGATTGATGGTCGTGGTTCACGTGAGCCATTGGTAGCAAATGATACTGCTGCAAATAAAGCTAAAAATCGTCGTGTAGAGATTTTCGTAGCGGAACCTGCGCCTGCAGTTGCGCCGGCAAGTAATAAGTAATAGAATTTTCTGCTCGTAGACCTATAATTTGTAAAGGATTTAAAGATGAATAAACTGCTTAAAGTGTTGTTATTAAGTTTGGTTGTCACTGTAGGTTTTGCCGCATGTAGCAAAAAAGCAGAAGATGCTGCAGCAGAATCTGCTGAAAAAGCGAAAGAAGCGGTTACGGAAATGAAAGCAACGACTATTGATGCTGCAAAAGATGCCGCAGCTAAAACTGAGGATGCAGCTAAGGACGCTGCTGCCGCAACTCAAGCCGCTGCTGGTGAAGCTAAAGACGCTGCAGTAGATGCCGTGCAAGCCGCTAAGGATGCAGCTACAAAGGACTCAGAGGCTAAGTAATTTAGCTCAGTGCTTTTCATAGTTCTGTTTTAGTTGTTTGCAATAAAAAAAGGAGCTTAGGCTCCTTTTTTTATTGCAAATTTGAGCTTGCTAGAAAGGTAAGAACACTGCAGTTGCAAGGCTTTGCACTACACGTGAAATAAGTCGCTGTGACTTTTCAGCTAAGGTAATGGCAAATAAATCTGTGCGACCTATCATTTTTCCAAATTCGCGTTCGAATGATAAGTTTTTATCTTTATCGTTGATTTCATTGCTGAGTAAATACAACGCGCCAGTTTCATCTCTAGCATTCGAGAGTTTCCAAGCTGCAATTTCAATGTTCCTAGATACGTTATACATATGTTGCGGGTCTATGCTGTCATTTAAATAGAAGTCTGTTTTGTTGCCGTGTGCTTTGAGTAGCATAGTTTGCAGGCCTACGATAAAGGCTAGCACTCGGTCACCAGTGAACTCTGGTTTAAACGCTAAAAATATGGCCTCGGTACCTTGTTGATTATTGATAGATTCAAATTGGTAATGGTGCTGCGTTTCACCGTTAAAAACCCAGTTCACCATTTTTTCCGCCACATCTGGTGTGCTCTTTTGCAATTCGTGCGGATTGCGCTTATAAAGTTTAAGCATGAGTAGGCGCAGACTTTCGGTATTCTCACGCACTTCAACATCTGCCATGCGGTCAGAGTCACCTTTGCCGATTTGATTAATTGTACTGCGGTCATCTTGCTCAGGAATCGGCTTAGCGGCTTGAGTAGCTGTGTTGCTTGAAATGTTTGCACAGGCCGGCAACATAACAATTAGCAGAGAAATGATGGCTGGACGCATTTTAAGAGATTATTTCTTTAATGCGATTCGTGCTTTAGGGAATACCGCACTGAATGTGCTTCCTACACCTAACTCGCTAGAGATTTCAAGTTTCGCTTGATGGCGAATTAAGATATGTTTAACGATAGATAATCCAAGCCCAGTGCCACCCGTTTCTCTACTACGGCTGCGGTCTACTCGGTAAAAACGTTCTGTAAGCCTGTCAATATGTTGTTGTTCAATCCCTATCCCCGTGTCGCGCACAGAAAACACAGGTTCGCCATTCTGCAGTGCCCAGCGAATAAAAATCTCACCAGTCTTACCTGACTTCTTATCACCTGCAGGCGTGTAGCGTATGGCATTGCTGACTAAGTTGCTAAATACGCTACGTAGCTCATCTACCGCGCCATTCAGGTTGAGTGCAGGGTCAGCCTCTAGGTGAATGATATGTTTAGCTTTATTCAAGCCCTGACTTAACCCAATGCCATCATTTTGCACAGATTTTAACAAAGTAGACATATCGATTTCACTATCGTCAGGCTCTTCGGTGTTGCTTTCTATGGTGGAGAGTGTGAGTAAATCCTCAATAATGCGGCGCATACGGATGGTTTGCTCTTCCATCATGGCAAAATAATTCTTTAAATTATCTGGCACTGCGCCTTCCATGTCGGTCAGCGTTTCTAAAAAACCACCTACCACAGTAAGCGGCGTGCGTAGCTCATGAGAAACATTGGCAATAAAATCGCGACGCATGACATCTACTTTTTCGTACTGTGTCATGTCACGGCTGATGAGTAACTTTTGATTATTGGCGAATGGTATCAGTTGGATTTCGAGGATGATCTCAGAATTTCGCCAAGACTTCAGCTTAAATGGCTCGTCATATTTTTCGTTATATAAGTAAGCAATAAAGTGACTATTGCGAATTAAATTAACGACAGGAAGCTTTCTATCTGTATCTAAATTCAATCCCAGCTGGTGTTCCGCATTGGGCGTACACCATTCAATTTCATTGCTGGCGCTCAGTATCACTAGGCCATCTGGCATGGCGCTAGTGGCAAGGTTAAAGCGCTCAAGTGCAGAGTTAAGTTGATTTTGGTTTTGGTTGTTGTTGCGCTCATATTTCAATAGCGCAACGAAAATGTCTTCCCAAACGCCTGAGCCTTCAGGTATTTCTTTGAGTTTGGGGTTTTTAAACCAGTTTTGTAGCGCATGTAGCCAATAAACATGGCTGATGAGGTACATTAAAAGACCAGCAGCAAATACGATAAGCGCTGTGTTGATGCTAGTGATTAGCCAGAAAAATAGGCTGATGACGCTGAGCGCGCAAACGAATAAACCAGCTTTCCAACGAATATCTAGCACAGATTGATTTTTTCAATAAATTGACGTCAACAATTATAGCCAGCTTTTTAGCAGAATAATGAGCTATAACGTATATATTTATTGCTTATTTTAATCGTGTAATTAATCGTTCTTTTCTGATAATCGATAGCCTGCACCACGCACGGTTTGAATTAAATCTTCATGGCCAGAAAGTGAAAGCGCGTTTCGTAGGCGGCGAATATGCACATCTACAGTACGGTCTTCAACAAAAACGCGATCACCCCAAACTTTATCTAGTAGTTGGCTGCGTGTATGTACACGTTCAGCATTCGTCATAAAGAAGTGTAGTAGTCTAAATTCAGTTGGGCCTAAGTCTATCGTTTTATTATTACCAGTAACGCGGTGAGTGGTAGGATCTAAGCGTAGACCAGCCATTTCAATTGGGTCATCAGTCATTTGCGGTGCGCGACGACGCAACACGGCTTTAATGCGCGCATTGAGTTCACGAGGGCTAAATGGTTTGGTCACATAATCATCTGCGCCAACCTCTAAACCACGTACTTTGTCGTACTCATCGCCACGAGCGGTTAGCATGATAATAGGGATGGTTTTTGTTAGATTGTCAGACTTTAGTAAGCGAGCAAACTCTAAGCCGTTCATACCAGGCAACATCCAATCCAATAAAATCAGGTCTGGAATAGTTTCACGCATTAGGTTTTGTGCAATTTCTACACTTAATGCGCGCATGGCATTGTGTCCCGCTTGGGTAATGTTTAACGCGAGCAGTTCTTGAATCGCAGGTTCATCTTCCACAACTAATATATTGGCAGGCATAGCTTCCTCTTGAATGTACTTTTTATTACTTTATTTTTGCCAGTTTATGATTTAAATGTGACAGATTCATGACAAATAGTAAATTTAAAATATCCAGAATATAGACCACATCAAATTGCCACTTTTTAAATTGCCATTTTTTTTAATTTGTTACACTATGTAACATAATCTGATTACGCAAAATAATACTTATATATAAGAGGGTGGAATGGCGAATTTTTTATCTAAAGAGCATATTACCGCAAATGCAAATTTTAATCGCTGGCTAGTGCCGCCAGCAGCATTAGCCGTGCATTTGTCCATTGGTATGGCATATGGTTTTAGTGTGTTTTGGAAACCGCTGGGCAACGCGCTTATGGGCGTGGATGGCAAGCCTCTAGCTGCTTGTGCGGCAGGGGCGACTAATCTATCGGAAAAGTTATCAGGCACGGCAAGGGCTTTGTTCGCGACGGATTGTAATTGGACACAGTTTGATTTAGGTTGGATGTTTACATTATTTTTTGTACTGTTAGGTTGCTCGGCTGCGCTATGGGGCGGCTGGTTAGAGCGTGAGGGCCCTCGCAAAGCCGGTTTAGTCTCTATGGTCTTGTGGTGCGGTGGTTTGCTTATTTCGGCGTACGGTGTTTATGCACATCAACTATGGTTGATGTGGCTAGGTAGCGGGGTAATTGGTGGTATTGGACTTGGTTTAGGTTATATTTCACCTGTTTCCACTTTGATTAAATGGTTTCCTGACCGTCGCGGGATGGCAACTGGTATGGCGATTATGGGCTTTGGTGGCGGCGCGATGATAGGCTCGCCGCTAGCCACTAAATTGATGGGACACTTCGCAACACCAACTACCCCAGGTGTTTGGCAAACATTCGTTGCTCTAGCTGCTATTTATTTTATATTCATGTTATGGGGTTCACTGAGCTATCGCGTACCACCAACTGGCTGGAAACCTGCCAATTGGACGCCGCCAGCAGCACAAAATAACGCGATGATTTCTACTAAACATGTGCATCTTAAAAACGCTCATAAAACACCGCAGTTTTGGTTATTGTGGTTGGTGTTATGTATGAATGTATCGGCAGGTATCGGTATTATTGGAGCGGCCGCACCTATGCTGCAAGAAACCTTCGGTGGTGCACTGATAGGTCAGCCTGATATTGGCTTTGCTGATATTAAAAAAGATGAGGCACTCACGGCCGCTGCTGCAGCAGTAGGTGCGGGTTTCGTTGGTTTAATTTCATTATTTAATATTTTTGGCCGCTTTGCTTGGGCGACCTCATCAGATAAACTAGGTCGTAAGCGCACTTACTATATTTTCTTTGTCTTAGGTGCATTAATGTATTGCACTGCGACTTATGTAGCAGGATTTAAATCACTCGCCTTATTTGTAGGGGCTTTTTGTGTGATTGCTTCTATGTACGGCGGCGGCTTTGCTACTATTCCCGCATACTTGGCAGATATGTTCGGCACACAGTTTGTGGGTGCGATTCATGGACGTTTACTTACCGCATGGTCTACAGCCGGTATTTTAGGGCCAGTCGTGGTGAATTATATGCATGACACGCGCTTAGAGGCTAAAGTGCCATTTGACCAAGTGTATGCGCCAATTTTTCTAGTACTAGCAGGTTTGCTTGTTGTGGGTTTTATCGCGAATCTTCTAGTGAAACCAGTAAATGAAAAATACTATATGACAGACGCAGAGCTTGAAGGGGTAAGAAAGTTGGCGCATGAAAAATCCGAAGCTACCAATGCAAACGGTACCGTGAATAGCGCCTCGCAATCGGCTAGCCATCCAATGTTGGTAGTGCTTGCATGGGCTTTAGTGTTAATTCCGATTAGTTACGGTATTTGGAGCACTATACAAAAGGCTTGGGGGTTATTTCATTAAATCAGTTGTAGAGCGCTCACAACAACATTTTTACTAAATCATTAGTAGCGATATGCGGTAAAATACGCTTTTGTGAATTGTGCGGTAGCGCTTAAGGATAAAACGTGAGAGAAATTGAAAAAAACTTAGATGGAACAGGCCTGCAAATCGGTGTAGTACTTTCAAGATTTAACAGTGATATTGGCGATGGTTTGCTCAGCGCATGTACCGCAGAGTTGTTGAAGTTAGGCGTTGCGACTGATGATATTACCATTGCAACCGTGCCAGGTGCGTTAGAAACGCCATTGGTTTTGCAACATATGGCTATTAGCGAAAAATTTGACGCCTTGATTGCGCTAGGCGCAATTATTCGCGGTGAAACTTACCATTTTGAAGTGGTTTCTAACGAATCTGCACGTGGTATTTCAGAAGTGCAATTTAACACTGGCGTTCCAGTAGCGAATGCAGTGCTGACTACTGAAGACGATGATCAAGCAATTGCGCGTATGCATGTTAAAGGTGCAGAAGCCGCGCAAGTAGCCATTGAAATGGCTAATTTGGTTAGATCGCTATGATGGCTGAGAATGACGTTTCATTAACCAGTCTAGTCGTAGAAAAAGAAGCTGATCAAAAACATGTAGCAAAAAAACCATCAGCTAAAAAGAAATCTGGGCAAAACCGTAGAAAGTCACGAGAGTTGGTATTGAAAGCGGTTTACCGCGGCATGCTGAACCAGTCAGAAGTGAGTGCAGTATATCGTGATATGGCAGATGACCCAGATTATGCAAAAGCCGATGAAGCTTATTTCAAACAATTGCTTGAAGCTGTTGGTGAGCACGCAGCTGAACTTGATGAAAAAATGGCTGCATTTATTGATCGTCAAGTCAGTGAGTTAAGTCCAATAGAACATGCTATTTTACAAATTTCTGGGTGTGAATTAATGTTCGATATGAGCATTCCATATCGAGTAGTGATTAATGAAGGCGTAGAGTTAGCTAAGATATATGGCGGGATTGATGGCCATAAATATATCAATGGCGTATTAGATAAACTGGCGGCTGATGTGCGTGCTTCAGAAGTTTTAAATAATAAGAGTTGATATCGCTCTGCGTTCAAGCATTTAGACTATTAAACGATGCGCGCTAATCTGTGATGGCAATTGATTATTAAAGAGATGTTTATGCCGTTAAAATTTCTGATTCCATCATGTTGTTAATCTTTCTACATGTTCTTCGTGGAAAAGTGCAGAGGGTCACGGCTCTATGCGATGCTAGCATCGAGTTAGCCGACTAACATGAACTTGAGTGGCGTGCTAGAAATTGTTCGTTTAACAGATATTGGTTTGCAGCGTGACCATAACGAAGATGCAGTTGCTAGTGATGACACAATGGGTTTTGTCGTGCTTGCTGATGGCATGGGTGGCTACAAGGCTGGTGAAGTGGCAAGTGAGATGGCGGTGCTCAGTATTGCTGCCGAATTAATGGAAAGCCTGGCAAGTCAGCAGGCTGGAAAAGTTGATTCGGTATTAGGTAAGCAAGCAGAAACGCAGTTGATTTTTGATGCAGTCAAAAGCGCAAACGAAGTCATCTACAGTGTTTCTCAATCTCAGCCACAGTGCGCAGGTATGGGTACCACCCTTGTTGTAGGGGTCTTTACCAATAATAAATTGCTTGTTGGGCATGTTGGTGATTCGCGCATGTATAGGCTGCGTGATCAAATGTTAAGCCAAATAACGGAAGACCATTCATTATTGCAAGAGCAGATTAGATCAGGTCTTATTACCCCAGAACAAGCAAAATACTCCGCCAATCGAAACTTAGTCACACGGGCCTTGGGCATTGACCCGGAGGTTGAGTTAGAGCTTAACGAGCATGATGTTGAGGTAGGTGATATATACTTAGTTTGTTCAGATGGTTTAAGCGATTTAGTTGATGATGAAGTCATTGAATCTGCGCTTAACAAGCTCATGCCAGATATCAACGTTGCCGCACAAGCGCTAGTGCAGTTGGCGAATGAAAATGGTGGAAAAGATAATATTTCTGTCATACTTATTAAGGTAAAAGAGTCTTTTGAGTACACTAAGACCTGGCGCGATAACTTTTTTAGTTGGTTAAAATAGCAGGGTGGATAATGGCTAAGCTGATTTTTTCTTTAGATAATAAGGTGTTGAATGAATTTCTGCTTGATAAAGAGCGAACTACTATTGGTCGACGACCAACGAATGACATTCACATCGATAATCTAGCAGTGAGCGGTGAGCATGCTGTGATATTAAAAAAGGGCGATGACTTTTATATCGACGATAAAGATAGTACTAATGGTACCGAAGTTAATAACAAGTTAGTCAAAAGCTACTTATTGCAGTCAGGAGATTTAATTTCGTTTGGCAAACATCAATTAAAATTCATCAATGACGCTCAATTACAAAACCAAAGCAGCAATGATTCTGCCTTTGAAAAAACCGTGTTTTTTCGCCCAGCAGAGTTAACAGAAATGATGAAAGCTCAGGCTCAAGCAGAACCCCGTACTCAAGCAGAACATAGTGCTGCAGCGCCAGACTCAGTCATCTCAGAGAACCCAGCATTACCATTAACGGCTGAGAATCCCGCGCCAGCGATGGCGGTTGGTAGAATACAAGTGTTAAACGGCTCAAGCGTAGGGCGTGAGCTTATTCTTAATAAAGCACTTACCACCTTGGGTAAAACTGGCGTACAGGTGGCGGTGATTACTAAACGTCCACAGGGGTACTTCGTTACCCATGTTGAAGGCAAAGTGTTTCCTATCGTCAATGGCAACTCTATAGGCTCGCAGGCCTTTGAGCTGAGTGACCACGACGTGATAGAGCTTGCTGGCGTGAAAATGGAGTTTTATTTAGATAAGGTTTAGTCTGAATTAATCAATATGCAAATCACCTTCATACCAAGCTACATGATCAATTCAATAGCATGATGGATCAACAACACCCTTATTTACTAAAACGACTTGAGCGCTTGAACACGATAGGTGTCGCGCTTTCCGCTGAGCGAGATAATAAGCGTCTTTTAGAAACCATATTGCTGGGTGCGCAGGAAATTACCAACGCAGATGGCGGCACGCTCTACACCATTACCGATGATAAGCATCTTAAATTTGAGATCATGCGTAATAAAACGCTTGCGCTTGCAATGGGTGGTACGACCGGTAAGGAAATTCCATTTTTGCCTATCCCTTTATATTTAGATGATGGTAGGCCGAACCTAACTACGGTGGCAGCATACGCGACCGTGAACGATAAAACCGTTAATATTGAAAATGCCTATAGCGCTCAAAATTTCGACTTTACTGGTACGCGTAAATTTGATGAGAAAACTGGCTATCACTCTCAGTCATTTTTAACGATTCCGATGAAAAATCATGAGGCAGAAGTCATAGGCGTACTTCAGCTTATCAATGCGATTGATATTGATACACATCAGATTATTCCTTTCTCGCAAGCTAATCAAAGCCTAGTTGAATCGCTAGCTTCACAAGCTGCGGTTGCGATGACCAATCAGAATTTGATTGAAGGCTTGAAAGGTCTATTTGAAGCTTTTATTGAGTTGATGGCTGAAGCCATTGACCAAAAGTCCCCCTATACTGGCGGGCATTGCAGGCGTGTGCCAGAGCTTACTTTGATGTTAGCGCAGGCCGCAATTGACGCTAAAGAAGGTCCGCTTAAAGACTTTACACTCAATGAAAAAGAATTTTATGAGTTGAAGATTGCCGGCTGGTTACATGACTGCGGTAAAGTCACTACGCCAGAATCTGTGATGGATAAGCCCACTAAGTTGTCTGGCATATTCGACCGCATTGATATGGTTGACCAACGATTTGAATTGCTTAAAAAACAAGCTGAATGTGACATCCTGAAAAAACAAATTGAAGCATTGAAAAATGGACAAGTGCAATATATCGCTGAGTTAGATACTCAGCTGCTAGCTTTTAATCAGCAATGTGATGAAGATTTGGAGTTTCTAAGAAAGTCCAATTTCGGCAGCGAGTCTATGACGGATGAAGATCAGCAGCGAGTCATTAATATTGCAGCGAATCAGTTAGTTAATTCAAATGGCGACTCAAGACCATTTTTGAGTGAGAATGAGGTCTATAACCTGAATATTACACGTGGCACGCTGACTAAAGAAGAACGAGAGATTATTAATAATCATATCGTTGTGACTATTCATATGCTGGATTCTTTGCCTTATCCAAATGGCTTAAAACGCGTACCAGAATACGCCTGCGGACATCATGAGCGCATGGATGGTCGAGGCTATCCAAAAGGATTAACACGTGAGCAAATGTCGGTTCCAGCGCGTGTAATGGGGATTGCGGACATTTTTGAGGCACTTACTTCAAAAGATCGACCGTATAAGAAGGCTAAAACGCTATCAGAATCATTATATATTTTAGGTAAGATGAAAGTTGATCATCATATCGACCCTGATTTATTCGATATTTTTGTGCGTGAAAAAGTTTATTTGAGATACGCTCAGCAATTCTTGGAACCTGAACAGATTGATGAAGTTGATGAGTCTAAGATTCCAGGCTACCAACCTTAGGGTCTTCTATAAATTCAAACTTCGTCGTGATGCTTAGTTACTCACAAAAAATAACTCGTTATATATCATTTATATACTGCCTCATTGTTTTTTGTTCGCGCCTCGCCTGACTTAGAATTTTGAATTTATAAAAGTACCCTCTTCATAGAAGTTGCTATGGTTATAGTGGCATAGCCTTACAACCAAACTGATCACAGCGCAGGTAGCTGCCTTGTTCGTACCAGTCACCTAACACCCATCTTGTTATCTTATGGCCATCTAATTGAATATGGTGTTCATTGGGTCGGTGTGTGTGGCCGTGGATTAGTAGCTCAGGGTAGTGATACGTTTTTAATACGTGCTCAACAGCCGCTTGGTTCACATCCATGATCTGCATCGATTTCTGCGATTTTTCATGCTCGCTACGTGTACGGATAGTTTCAATCTGGTCTTTTCTGACTTGTAGCGGTAATTTCAGAAAATCTTCCTGCCATTTAGCAGCGCGTACTTGTAACCGAAATTTTTGATATTCCACATCGTCTGTACATAAATCATCGCCATGGCTGAGTAAAACAGTTTTGCCGTGTAGATTGATGATGCTCGGATCTGGCAGTAAGGTCATTCCCGCCGAATTGCAAAACTCGCTGGAAATCAGAAAGTCACGATTACCATGCATTAAGTAAAGTTTAACGCCAGAGTCAGCTAGCCGCTTAAAAGCTGAGACTATAGGTTGATGATGAATGTCTTGAATATCGTCGTCGCCCGCCCAGTACTCAAACAAATCACCTAAAACATAGAGTGCAACTGCTTGTGATGCAGTGTCTTTTAGAAAGTCTAAAAATGCGGCAGTGATATGTGGTCGACTGGCACATAAATGCAAATCGGAGATAAATAGACTGTGACCCATTAAGCTCTGGCTTAATTGATTGTCCGATTTATCTCCGAGATTTTTCATGTTAAACAGCGTAATCCAATATGGTTGTTAGATTACAGTTTAACGCCACAAGCATTAGCTGCGTGTTGCTTTTTCAATGATGACATTCTCTACAGGTACGTCTTGATGACCTTTTTTGCTGCCTGTTTTCACTTTTTTGATTTTATCAACAACGTCCATGCCTGCTGTCACTTTACCGAAAACACAGTAACCCCAACCACTGCTTGTAGGTGCTGAATGGTTTAAGAAGTCATTATTGCCTACGTTAATAAAGAATTGATTGCTGGCTGAATGTGGTGCAGAAGTACGCGCCATTGCAATGGTGTATTGGTCATTTGCTAGACCATTGTCTGCTTCATTCTTAATTTCGTCTGCAGATTCTTTTTGATTCATTGTGGTGTCAAAACCACCACCTTGAATCATAAAGCCATCAATCACACGGTGAAAAATTGTGCCATCATAAAAGCCGTTGTCTACATATTGCAAAAAATTTGCAACGGTAATAGGTGCTTTTTCTGCATCGAGTTCTAGAGTAATTTCGCCAAAATTTGTAAGTAGTTTAACCACAAAATATCCTTAATGTTAAGAGTGTAAATTAAAGCCTATACTAGGCTTAGTTGTTAGTTGCGTTAGTGTTGAGTTTAACTTGGTGTATTAATATTGCTGATTTTGGAACGTCATAATATGGGCCAACGTTTATAGTGGGTGTAATACCAATTTCGCGCACTACATCCATGCCTTTTAATACGCGACCAAATACGCAATATCCGATGAGTTCTGGATCTGGGCCTTGATAGTTAAGCGATACATTGTTTTCAAGGTTGATAAAAAATTGCGCCGTTGCCGAGTCAGGGTCGCTGGTTCTTGCCATGGCAATCGTACCAATTTCATTTTTTAGTCCATTAGCTGCTTCATTGCTAATAGGCGCTAGTGTTTGCTTTTCAGACATGTCGGCATTAAAACCACCACCTTGAATCATGAAGTGATTAATGACACGGTGGAAAATAGTTTCTTTATAAAATCCAGAGTTCACATATTTCAAGAAGTTGGCGACCGTTTTAGGCGCCTTTTCAGGATATAGCTCAACCACAAAGTTACCGCGATTCGTTTCAAATGTGACTTGAGGATTGGCAGCTATTGCAGACGTGCTGAGTAATGCAAGCGCTGAAGAAGCTGCAAGTATGGCAACAGCATAAAATTTACGCATAGACTTCCTTAGGATTAAAGCAAACGTTAGGGTGAATTAAAATGGCGATTTAAGCCGAACCTTCGTAGATGATTTTCCAAGTATTATCTTCTTGAATCCAGTACTGACGTTTTTGCATTTTATTGCTCAAAGTTGGACTTTTAAAGTCTTGTGTAAAATCAACGACGACTAATTTCTTATCTGCATCCGGGTAGGCGAACATGCTGATGTTGGATAACGCAATATCAACTTTTGGCTTACTTGCTTGCACCGTGAATTTATGGTCTGACCATTGCTGGAAGTTAATCCCATCCGTAGAAAAAGCTCGCGAATAGTGTGAAAGATATTTAGGCGTGTTTTGTGACTTCCAGTCGCTCAGCCAGCTATTCATCGCTACTTGTAAGGTGTCTTTGTCGGCGCTTGTGTTATCTGCATCTATCCACTTTAAGTGATTGGCAATAATCACAGGCGTTTTACCTGTTTGCAGTATCGGAGCAATGGCATTTAAGTCTTGGTTGGTCAATACAACGCAGCCGTCACTTGCGTTAGGTGGTCGACTGTAGGTATTGCTGGGTGTGCCATGCAGCCAAATGCCAGAACCACTTCTGTTGTGTTGCATATCCCATTCGTTAGGGTAGTTCAGAGGATAAGCACCATTGCCATACATATCAGCCAGTGGCTTGGTTAATTTTTGGCTGGCAAAATAAACACCAATCGGAGTGCGTTTGTCGCCTTCTGTTTGCTTGCCAACACCATTTTTGCCTACCGTTACATAATAGTCGGCAACATAACTCAGATTGCCCCCGTTATTTTTATACAAATATAAGCGGGATTTGTCAGTATCAACCACAATCAGATGACTTTGTTGATCATTGGGTGCGAGGAGTAGGTTTGGCAGTTTATCTAAATTTTCATTAGATAGATAACGCTCAATTCTTACACGCGCTTCCGCTTGCAGATCTTTAACTGCTGCGGCTTGACTCACATTGGCGTTGCCAAAAGCCTGCAAATGTTGCGCTTGAGCCATCAGTAAGTCGCCACGCACGAGGTAGGCTAGTTTGAAGTTAGGAATTTTTTCGATGAGTTCATCCACGGTGTTGAGTGCTTGCTGGTTTTTGCCTTGTGTAATCTCTAGCAAACTTTTTACCAGTAAATTTTCAGCTATGCCAGTGAGTGAACGCAACTCAGGTTTACGCAATAAGTTGCTCAAACTGTAGCTATTGACCGCCGTCGCATTCCACGGCACAAGAGTAATCGCCGCCAATAGTACGTATGTTAAACCTTTATTTAAAGCCATTTCTCAACAAATTACCTTATAAAACTGCAGTGAAGTAACATCTGCAAAAGCCCAAATAAAGTTGCCGTCAACAATGACATGCAACTTTATTATTGAAGCTAGTGAGCTAGTAAGTTTTAGTTGCCAGCAATTTCTTGCTCAATGAACCAGTTGTTACCTTGCTTTTTCATCATCAGTGTTTTGGTGGTGAAAATTGGTTTAGAGTCAGCACGATATGACTGTTTGAAGCGTACTTTAGCGCTATTTTCATCTGTAGAAGTGATGTTGATGTTAGATACATCAACATTGATTTTAGCTGGTCTAGTAATGCGTTCGCGACGTTGTTGCTCCCAAGCTTTGCGGCTTTCACCTTTTGCTGGTTGGAAGCTTGCGCCGTAACTTGCAAAGTACTGATCAAGATTTTTTGCTGACCATGCTTGTGCCCAGTTGTTCACGGCAGACGTAATATCTGCATCGTTATTTTTGGCAGGCTCAACATTTTTAGTTGGTTCTACTTTAGCGGGTTCAACGGGTGTTTTTGTTGAAGTAGCCGCTACTTTTTTAACGTCAGCAGTTTTTGTATCTGCTGGGCGTATAGGGTTCGCTACTTTGGTATCCGCTTTAGCAGGCTCTTTAGAAGCCAGTGTGGTTTTGTTACCTGTGCCAAATAAGTCTTTGATCATCGATAACTTACCTTCTGCGCGCGTGTTGCTTGTATCTAGTTGCAGCGCTTTGTCGTAAGCTTCAGAAGCCATGCGCGCATAGATGTCACCTAAGTTTTCATGCGCTGTGGCATAGCTAGGGTGAGTTTTTATTGCAGTTTCAAGTGCTTTTCTAGCTTTGTCGAATTGACCTTGGTCAGCGTAAAGTACCGCTAAGTTGTTATATGGCTCAGGTAAATTAGGGAATTTTTCAGTGACATCAGTAAATGTGCGAATGGCTTCATCGCGACGGCCTTGCTCTGCAAGTAATACGCCTTTCATGAACATTGCTTGTGCATTTTTTGGGTTAGCAAGAATATAGGTGTTCAAGCGGTCAATGGCAACAGCAGATTGTCCTTGATCTGCAAGTTGTGAAATGTCTTTAAGCTCGTCTGCGTGTGCTGCAGGCGCTAGTAAACTCACGGCGGCTACCAAGAAAGACCGTGCGATTAAAGCGTTTAGCAAAGAAATATATTTATTCATTGTGATATACTTTTTCTAGTTAAATGACAAAGCGTAATTCTATCAATAGCCTAGCTAACATCCAATAGCTCATTTGAGATTATTACCATATATTTAGTAAAAACTTCTAAATCATTCATTTACTTAACTACTATTCATTAACAATTTCCTTTAATTCTCGTTTAACCTTCAGATTATGCTAAAAATTTACAATACGCTCGCTCGTGAAAAACAAACCTTCACGCCAATTGTCGCTGGAAAAGTGAGTATGTATGTCTGTGGTATGACCGTTTATGACTACTGCCATTTGGGTCATGCGCGGGTCATGGTGGTATTCGATATGGTCAGCCGTTGGTTGCGCAGCTCTGGCTATGCCGTGACCTATGTACGCAATATTACAGATATTGATGACAAGATTATTAAACGCGCAAATGAAAATGGTGAAACCATAGGCCAATTAACCCAGCGTTTTATTGAAGCAATGGATGAGGACTCCGCAAAATTAGGCATTATTCGCCCTGATATTGAGCCGAAAGCCACTGAATTCATCGATGGCATGATACAAATGATCTCAGCCTTGATTGAAAAAGGCTTTGCATACGTTGCTGCGAATGGCGACGTATTTTACTCAGTGAATAACTTTGAAGGCTATGGCAAGTTGTCAGGTAAATCGCTTGAGGACTTGCGCGCAGGCGAGCGTGTCGAAGTCGATACACATAAAAAAGACCCTATGGATTTCGTATTGTGGAAATCTGTTAAGCCAAACGAACCAAGCTGGGATTCACCCTTTGGCGGACCTAACGGCGGAAAGGGTCGTCCAGGTTGGCATATAGAATGTTCTGCGATGAGTTCGCACCACCTAGGTGAGCGGTTCGATATTCATGGCGGTGGTCAAGATTTACAATTTCCGCATCATGAAAATGAGATCGCGCAATCAGAAGCGGCTCACAGTCATAATGGCGAGCCTTGCCAAATGGTAAATTACTGGATGCATAATGGTTTTGTGCGGGTAGATGAAGAGAAAATGTCTAAGTCATTAGGCAACTTTTTTACTATTCGCACCGTGTTGGAAAAATATGATGCAGAAGTGATTAGATTCTTCATTTTGCGCGCTCACTACCGTAGTCCACTTAACTATTCTGACCAGCATTTAGATGATGCAAAGTTAGCGCTCACTCGCTTGTATACGTCTTTACGTGGGCATGAAGTATCTGATGTTGCGATCGATTGGCAACTCCCTCATGCGACTCGTTTTAAAGAAGCGATGGACGATGACTTCAATACGCCAGAAGCGATGGCGGTATTGTTTGATTTGGCAAATGAAGTGAATAAAACCAAATCATTGGAAGTGGCTACCTTACTCAAAAACCTAGCTGGTGTTTTGGGATTGTTGCAACGTGATGCCGATGTGTTTTTGCAGGGTGGCGATGTGCAACTGCTTGATGTGGACGCGTTGATCTTGGCTAGAATAACGGCCAAAAAGAACAAAAATTTTGCTGAAGCCGATGCGATTAGAAAGCAATTGCTGGATGCAGGCATCGTGTTGGAAGATACCGCGCAGGGTACAACCTGGCGCAAGCTGTAAAGACGCGCTTCTCTTTCAGCGAGAGAGCACTTTAAATAAATCAGGTGTTGCGCATCGCACTTGAATACACCGTTGTTTCTGGATTACCGTAAAGGTTATTGATGATGGGTACTATAGTGAAAGACTCTTTTTCTGAACGTCTTGCAGCGATGAATAGTCACTGGGAGGGCTATTTGCTTGAAGGTAAGTTTGAACAGTCTATTGAGTTCATCGTAGCGGTTAATAGCTTGGTGGATAGCTTTAATCGATTACGCATGTCTGGCTTAGTACGCTTGTGTGAAGGGCTTGAAAGTGAAGCTTTCGCCAAGCTTTCTACTGAGAGTGCGCATCCAATCTCAAATGACGATCAAGAAAGCATACAAAAGAAAATTGACACGCTCAATAGCACGGTTGAATCAATGTTCTTGTCGCAAGAAGCCTGTCGCCATCAAGAGGGTTGGCACAGTAAAGCGTATATTGATGCTAAAGATGATCAATGGATAAAGCCGCGCAATGTCTTAGTGGTGGCTGACAATCACGGTTTTGATGTTGCGAATGAACTCAAAACACAATTATCTTTTTTTGGTTTTAAGATTGAAATCATTGCTTGGGAAGATCAGCCAGCAATCGACAGCGCGCCTTTAGCCGTTATTTTCATGAGTGTGAATAGTGATGCGACTGAGCAGCAACTCGCACTCATTGCTCAGTTACATCAACAATTTTTCTCTAGCCAGATGCTGTATTTGGGCGAGCCATTAAAGCCTGAGTCGATTGTTAAGTTAATGCGTGCTGGGGTGGATGCGACTATCCCTATTAAAAATCACTCAACCATGGTGCTAAGTCGCATCTTAGATTTAGTGCAAACAGCACCACAAGAGAAAAGTCACGTGCTGGTTGTTGAAGACTCTAGAGTGGCTTTAGCGTCGATAGAGAGAACGCTGGCTCAGTATGATATTGATACTTTTTCTATTAACAGCCCAGATAAACTATTTGATGCGCTTGAGATATATACGCCAGATTTGATTCTGATGGATATGCACATGCCGAAATTTAATGGTGTGGAAGCCACTCGCGTACTACGTCAAACTGAAGCCTATGCGACAATTCCTATTGTATATTTATCTGCTGAAACTGAGGTCAGTATGCAAGTAGAGGCGCTTAGATTAGGAGGCGACCAGTTTTTAATGAAGCCTTTTAATCCAGTGTTATTAGCCGCAGTAGTAGAAGCTAAGATTTCGCGCTTCCGAGAGATGCAACGCTCAACACAAATTGATGGCTTAACAGGTTTGCTTAACCACGCAAGCTCCAAGACTAAGCTAGCTGCGATGTTGCGTGATTTATCTGTGGGTCAAGAAATGGCGATAATCATGCTCGATATTGACCATTTTAAATCCATCAATGACTCTTATGGTCATCCTGTGGGTGATTTGGTAATTCGCACCTTGGCTTATTTACTCAAAGGGCGTTTGCGCTCAATTGACTTGATTGGGCGCTATGGTGGCGAAGAGTATATTATTGGTTTGCCAGGTGTTGGTGCGAGCCAAGCCGCAGTCATTATTGATAAGATAAGACAAGACTTTGCGCGTTTCACTCATCACTATGCTGGCGGCGTCATTCACGCTACTTTTAGCGCCGGTACAGCGGCTTATCCTGATCTTGGTAGTGTTTTCGAGATTATTGAAGCCGCAGACAACGCGTTGTTACAAGCCAAGCGCTTAGGTAGAAATCGCGTGGAGCAACATCAGCCTAGATCACAGGAAGTTGTCTGACTTTAAGTTTTATATATTCAAAACCTTGCTCGATATATTCAGTACAAATTAACTAATACGTTAAAATGTTCACATTGATCAATATGGAAAATTGCTATGCCTGTTAAATTAAATTCCCCAGAAGCAGCATCACTCTTACCTGTTAAAGGTGTTCAATTAGGCTTTGCGGAAGCGCACGTGCGTAAACCAAACCGTAAAGATGTGTTAGTGATGACATTGGTTGAAGGCAGTAAAGTAGCTGGTGTATTTACCTTGAATCAGTTTTGTGCGGCACCGGTGATTTTGTGTAAAGACTTTCTTGCGCAAAAGTCAGGTATTCGCGCTTTGTTAGTGAATACAGGCAACGCAAATGCAGGTACAGGAGAGGATGGCTTGAATCGTGCCAAACAAACTTGTGTAGCATTAGGCGGATTATTAAATTTGCAGGCTAACCAAATATTACCATTCTCAACAGGCGTAATTTTAGAGCCATTACCCGTCGATAAAGTCATTGCAGGCTTGCCCGCGGCGATAGCAAACCTAAAAGAGGACAATTGGCTGAATGCCGCTGAAGCGATTATGACGACGGATATCGTTGCCAAAGGCACATCGCGTCAAATTCAGCTTGGCGGCAAAACTGTCACCATTACGGGTATCAGCAAGGGCTCTGGCATGATTCACCCTAACATGGCGACTATGTTGGGGTATATTGCCACCGATGCTGCTGTGAGCCAGTCTGCGCTTGAAAGCATTATTCAATATGCCGTGAATAAATCATTCAACTGTATTACTGTGGATGGCGATACGTCGACCAATGACAGTTTGATTTTGATGGCAACTAATCTGGCTGGTAATGCAGAAATTAATGAAAGTAGCGCAGATTTTATTGCTCTGCGTGATGCCATGACCGATGTGGCGATTGAGTTAGCTCAAGCCATTGTGCGTGATGGCGAAGGCGCGACTAAATTTATGACCGTTAAAATTGAAGGCGGTCGCGACGAAGCTGAGTGTCGTAAAGTAGCTTATGCCATTGCCCATTCACCATTGATTAAAACCGCGTTTTTCGCATCTGACCCAAATTTAGGCCGTATCTTGGCTGCGATTGGCTACGCAGGTGTCGATAAGCTTGACGTAAACGCACTGAAGCTTTATTTAGGCGATGTGTTAGTGGCTGAAAATGGCGGTAGAGCTGCGGCATATTTAGAAGAACAAGGTTCAGCGGTCATGAAAGAGCCTGAAATTTTAGTACGTGTGGATTTAGCGCGTGGCAATGCCTCATGCACGGTTTGGACATGTGACTTTAGCTATGACTACGTCAAAATCAACGCGGACTATAGGTCTTAAATGAGCGATTTTAGCCAGTTAATTCAACGCGCAGAAAACTTATTAGTGCGGCTAGAGGCATTCGTCCCAAGCGCACCCAGTGAGCCTGATTGGTCCGCCATTGCATGGCGTTGGCAACACAATAAAGGGCATGGTTATTTGGAAGTGATTCCTCATCCGCATCTTATTCAACTGGATGATCTGCATAATATCAATCAGCAAAAAAGTGAAATTGTCCGTAACACCGCTCAGTTTGTTAAAGGCTATACCGCAAACAATGTATTGCTGACAGGCGCACGCGGCACAGGTAAATCCTCTATCGTTAAAGCTTTATTAAGCCAATTCTCGCAAGATGGACTGCGCATTTTAGAAATAGATAAGCAGGATTTAACAGATTTACCGCAAATTACTGCTCTGCTGCGCAACCGTTCTGAGCGATTTATCGTGTTTTGTGATGACTTGTCTTTTGAAGTTGGAGATGCTGGTTATAAAGCACTAAAAGTGGTGTTGGATGGCTCGATGGCAGCGACTTCAGATAACATTTTAGTCTATGCCACATCTAATCGTCGCCATTTATTGCCAGAATTTATGGCAGAAAGCTTAGAAACACAGCATTTAGGCGGTGAGATAAGACCGGGGGATACCGTTGAGGAAAAAACCTCCCTGTCAGACAGGTTTGGCATGTGGCTGGCTTTTTACTCGTTTGATCAAGATGAGTATCTTGCCGTAGCCGCGCAATGGTTGCGCCACTATGGAATCTCAACATTCGACGATTCGGCTCGCACTGCAGCCTTACAATGGTCGCATACACGCGGCTCGCGTAGTGGTCGAATCGCTTACCAATTCGCACGAGATTACGCAGGCAGAAAACAACTTGCCGCCACGCATTCTGCTTGAAACTTTAAACGCATGAATACAACAAAACGCAAAATTACGCACGCTGCGGTAGGTGTTATCCAGCGCGAAGATGGCTGGGTGCTGCTGGCAGAGCGACCTGTTGGCAAGCCTTGGGCAGGTTATTGGGAGTTTCCTGGTGGTAAAGTAGAAGGCGGTGAAACGCCACAACAGGCGCTAAAACGCGAGTTGCAAGAAGAGCTTGGCATCGAAGTGGTCTCACTCTACCCATGGCTAACGCGTAGCTTTGATTACGAGGCTAAATATGATGCTGCAGGGGAATTAGATTCACCAGCTAAAACCGTTAAGCTGCATTTTTTTATTATTACAAAATGGGATGGCGAGCCACTCGGCTTGGAAAATCAGCTGCTAGTCTGGCAACCACCTGAAAAAATTGAGGTTTCGCCGATGTTGCCAGCGAATGCGCCCATATTCGCTGCGCTAAGTTTGCCGTCAATTTACGCCATTACAAATTTAAGTGAACTAGGTGAGGATTTGTTTTTTGAACGCCTGAAAATTTCCTTAGATAATGGGCTGAAAATGTTACAGCTGCGCGAAAAGCAGCTCTCAACACAAGCATTTCAGACATTCGTTGAACGCGTAATTCAGCTGTCAGCACCCTATGGAGCCAAGGTGCTGATTAACTCTAGTCATCAATCTGCCTCAGCAACCTTGAATGTTGCAGGCATGCATTTTAACGCTACTGATTTAATGCAGTTGCAGACAAAGCCCGCGGCAATGCTATGTGGCGCTTCTTGCCACAATGGCGAACAGTTAGCGCACGCAGCAGCGCTAGGCCTTGATTATGTGATGTTGTCACCAGTAAAAGCGACACGTAGTCACCCTGATGAAGAGCCTATGGGATGGGATAAGTTTGCACATTTAATTGAGGACTATGCTTTGCCTGTTTATGCACTTGGTGGCATGCTGCCTGCAGATCTACACGAAGCAAAATCGCATGGCGCACATGGTATTGCCATGCTACGTAGTGCTTGGCTTAGTGAGTAGCATTTTCGGGTGGAGCTTGTACTATCACGTTGATAGTTTGCTTGTAATCAGGGATGTTTTTGCGAGTTTTAACCGTGCTATTAGATTTGGTGCTAGAAGATTTAAAGTGGAGCGTAAAGCTCACTTGTTCACCCACCGCCAGTGGTTTTTTTAAATCAAATAACATTAAGTGAAAGCCACCTGGCGCAAGCTTGTAAGGTTCGCCAGCTTTTAATACTAAGTTTTCAAGCATGCGCATTTTCATCACACCATTTTCCATGGTCATATTGTGAATCTCTACACTATCGGTAACGCTACTTTCTAGACTGACAAGCGTCATATCTTGCTTACTCAAGAATGTCATATACGCGGCGCCCACCTCTTGCCCAGGATTGGTGGGTCGTACCCATGCATCTGTTATTGATACAAGATTTTTTGGCGCAACGACTTCTTTTGCATGTAGCTGCGTACCAGTAAGCGCTAGTATTAGTGATATAGAGAAGCGGCCAAAGTATTTGTAGAAAGTATTTAGCATATCAATTTATTGCCTTGAAAAGTTGATGTCAGAAAACTCTTGTTCAAGATCATCCTCTTTAATTTCGACTGGAATTGCATATTGTTCACTTGCCCAGAGTCCTAAATCTATCATTTTGCATCGTTCACTGCAGAAAGGCCTGAAGGCATTGCTAGGCGAAAATTCAGATAACTTTTTACAGTGAGGGCAGGCGACTAAACGTTTCTTTGTGGTTTCCATATGGGTGAGCCGTGATTCTTAGTTGATGGTAATGCGACACTGTTCAGTGAATTTCTTTATTGAGAGTTTTGGTATAAAACTCGCTAAAGATATAGCAACTTTTATTAGTCTTTTTTAGAGATTATAAGTTGCACAACGTTAATGTAAAGTTGACATCTTCGTCATATTTTTGAGGTTTTTGAGTAAAGTCTAAAATGTTGAAGCGGATATTGATCGCGTATTTATTCGCACTCACTTCAGGAAAGCATGTGACGTTATCTGGAATATCAATTTTTAACATTTGGGCAGGTTTGCTGCCGCCAAGCATTTGCTGGTATGCGCCGTTAACAGCTACCAATTTAGTTGTCGATCCGCTACCACGTAATATACGCATAATAATCACAATGGCATCGTGCATAGGAACCAACGGATTAAGCCATGTTTTCAAATCTTGTTGACGTCTATCTTCGCCCAGACCAAGCCAGTAATGGTATGAAGGAACATCAAACTCACAAACGCCACCAGGAATACCAGCGCGTTGTTTGATACTCATCAACCATTCATTAGTGCGTAGCGTTTGACCTAGCTTAGTGTTTTCAGAGCGAAGTGAGTCTGTAGCTGTATCAATTTCATTCAGAATTTCTGCCAGCTTTTGTGGGGCAATCGCGGGGTTACCTTGTAGTGCATCCATCACAGCTCTTTGGCGACTGAGTTCTTGCATCAGGTCTGATCTTAATTCTGAGCGGTCAATAATATCTAATATTTGCAGTAGTGTAAGTAAAGCACAGTGGTGTTGGTACTCGTGACTACCTTCGATGTTGTATAAAACTTTGGCGAATAAATCCTCTACACGTAAAAATGTGCGTATGCGTTCATTAAAAGGATAATCGTAGCTAGGCATGAATAATTTAACTAATCGTTCATTTAATTACTAGCAAAAAGGCGCCGTCTTAATCATGAAATTGTGTGCAAGTTAAAAGTTGAACTGAATTATCAAATTTATTTGCTAACTATGCAAGTTTTAATGAGTTTTTTATTAATTCGTATGACATTTTCTTGTAGTTCAGCAAGTGTGCCGTCGTTTATGATAATTTCATCAGCGGATTTTAGTCGCACATTTCTAGTCACTTGTGCATTCATCATCTCTTTGACATCCGACTCACTGATATTGCTTCTAGCCATTGCGCGCTTGATTTGTAAGCTTTCATCACAATCAATCACTAGAATCTTATCAGCCACTCCGTCGTAACGATTGCTCTCAAATAAGAGTGGCATGACTAGAATTTGATAGATGGGATGTAATCGCTTTTCATTCTCTGCAAGCTGCTTTAAAGCTTGATCGTGAATAGCTGGATGAATAAGCGCTTCAAGTTTTAAGCGTTCGGCGGGATTGTTAAATACATGTTCGCGCAATTTGGCGCGGTTCAATGATTCGTCAGCGTTTAAAAAATCTGAGCCAAAGATTCGGCTGATTTCTTTTAGTATAGGCTGACCAGTCGCAGTGAGTGCATGGGCAATGACATCGGCATCGACAATTGGAACGCCTAGCGCTTCGAATTGCCTAGCAGCTTCGCTTTTGCCTGAGCCTATACCGCCTGTGAGCGCAACAATCATAGTTTAGGTTAAATAATAACTGGCAAGTTGCGGCCCTAAAAACAGCGCTGCAATACCGCCTATGGCTAAAAATGGACCAAACGGCATTGGGATTTCACGTCCGCGCTTTGTAAACACAATCAAGCTGATGCCTATCACCGCACCAAGCACAGAGGACAGTAAAATCACTGCAGGTAGTAATTGCCAGCCAAACCAAGCGCCGATTGCCGCAAGTAATTTAAAGTCACCATAACCCATACCTTCTTTACCGGTAACTAATTTAAATGCCCAATAAATCGACCATAAAATAAGGTAGCCCGCCATGGCGCCAATCACTGCAGATTTTAAGTCAGTAAAACCATTGCTAAGATTGAATAGCAGGCCTAGCCATAATAATGGTAGCGTGATGTCATCGGGTAATAGTTGCGTGTCAAAGTCAATAAAGGTTAACGTGATAAGTGCGAAGGTGAAAATCCATGCAAATAGAGTGAGGCTTGTGTAGCCAAATTTCCAGCTGACTAAGCCAATCAGTAAGCCTGTTAGCGCTTCAATTAAAGGGTAGCGCACGCTGATTGCGGTTTTGCAGCCGCTACACTTTCCTTTTAGTAAGAGTAGATAGCTAATCACTGGAATATTTTCTAGGGCGGTAATTTTATGTCCGCATTTTGGGCAAGCTGAACGAGGGTGGGCGAGGGTGTATTTAGTTGCTTCTGGAATCTCTTTACCTTGCAGTTCAAGGCAGTTGTTGTGCCACTCACGCTCCATCATCTTAGGTAGTCTATGAATCACCACATTCAAAAAACTGCCGACCATTAGGCCAAAAATAACTGATATGGAAATAAAAAGAGTGGTGTTTTCTTGTAGCAAACTAGAAATATCAGTAAATCCGCTGAACATAACAATCCTTAAAAATTAAAAATACATGCTTGCCACTGTAAACTTATCGCATCATCGCACCGTTAAATACTTGTGGCAATAAAACTGACTGGAATTCATATAAATTTTATATGCAAAATTTAGGCACTTGAAATTGCAGCAAGCCGTCACAAGTATAAAGGTCATATTATAATGTTTGCATCAAGATTTATTTGATGGCTATATTTGGCGTAACGGCCAAGAAGGAAACTAAATGACAGACACAAATCAACAAAACACCATTGAGTTATTACAGGCTGAGCTCAATCATCCTGAATGGGATGAGCCTATTGTTTGCCGTGTAGAGGTTGATTTGCCCACATGGCTTTCACAACTGGCGGGCGGCCGCGATTGGGAAGTGTACTCTGAAGAAGAGGAAGAGAATTGCATTAGCTTTGCAATGCGTCAAGGCTCAACTCGCGACACAAAACAAGCACCCAAGTTAGCCGAGGTTACTTTGTATCACAACGGCTATGCCATTGTGGATGTTGATGGTAAGTCTTTGTTTGATGGGTCGTTAACTTCAGGTGTTAACAAGTGTGCGCACTTGAGCTACTATCATGCAGATAGTGGCGAGAAAATTACATTGAATTAATTTTGAGTTAGTAATGCTCAATCAAATGGATAAGTCACCATTTAATAGTTTCTAGCGACTGCAAACTCCGCTAACGCTAACATGGCCTGCTTATAAGGCGAATCAGCAAAATGCGCGATAGCCGCACAGGCTAGTTCTGATTCTTTAGCGGCAACCTTGCGCACATGATCCAGTGCGCCAGTTCGTTCCACAGCACTTAATACGGTAGCCAAATCATCTAAACCACCATGTTCGATGGCGCGTTTGATTGTTTCAGCTTCAGTAGCTGTGCCGTTGCGCATTGCGTATAGCAAGGGTAATGTGGGCTTGCCTTCGCTGAGGTCATCACCTAAATTTTTGCCTATCTCTGAGGCATTACCACTTAAATCAAGCACGTCGTCTATCAGCTGAAATGCTGTACCAATATGCATACCATATTGACTTAATGCTTCCTCGTCGTTTGGTGAGGCGCTGCTGATAATGGCACCTAAACGTGTTGCTGCTTCGAATAATTTAGCGGTTTTGTAATGGATGACTTGCAAATATGCTTCATCTGTCACGTCGGCATTGTGTATGTTTAGTAATTGCAGCACTTCGCCTTCGGCAATAACGTTGGTAGCGTTGCTTAATACCTCCATGACGCGCATATTTTGCACGGCAACCATCATTTGAAATGCGCGTGAATATACAAAGTCGCCAACTAAAACGCTGGCGGCATTGCCAAAAATAGCATTCGCAGTATTTTGTCCTCGCCTTTTCGATGATTCATCTACAACATCATCATGCAGCAATGTGGCCGTATGAATAAACTCAACAACCGCAGCCAATTTGTGGTGCTCAGGTTTCACCTCACCAAAAAGTCCGCCAGAAAGTAGTACTAAAATAGGGCGTAAGCGCTTACCGCCACTATTCACAATATAATGCGCTACCTGATTAACTAAGGTTACTTCAGAGTGCAAAGATTGAGTGATGACCGTATTCACTGCTTGAATATCGGCGGCGATGCAAGATTGAATTGTGTTTAAAGGCGAGTTACTAGAAGAAGTGTTGCTTTGCGTCACGATAATGAACCTTAAAAAGTAGCGAATATTTTATCACAGCCAACTTTTAAGGTTGAGTTATAGCTGTTTTTATATGCTGGTAACAGCCATATAAATCGTGAGATAATTACTGATTAACATTAATGCTGCAGTTTTTTGAAATTGCATGCGATTATGGTTTGCTTTGCTAGATTATTTGCGTATAATGCCGAGTTCTTTAGAAAGCGTAATTTAAGGCTCAATCATGTATGCTGTAATTAAAACTGGTGGTAAGCAATATCGCGTAATTTCAGGCGAAAGATTAAAAGTTGAAAAATTAGAAGTTGAAGTTGGCGGTACTGTTACGCTAGATCAAATTTTAATGGTTTCAGATGGTGACAACACAACCATCGGTTCACCTATCATTAACGGCGCAACTGTAAAAGCAACTGTGCTTTCACATGGTCGTGGTGACAAGGTAATGATTTTCAAATTCCGTCGTCGTAAACATTATCGTAAAACACAAGGCCATCGCCAAAGTTTTACTGAAATCCAAATCGGCGAAATTTTAGCTGCAGGTCAAGCTACTGCAAAACCAGCAAAAGCAAAAGCCGCTAAAGCTGCAGAATAATTGAAGCAATAAATAAGACTTAAGGATTAAATCATGGCACACAAAAAAGCAGGCGGTAGTTCACGTAACGGTCGCGATTCACACTCACAACGATTAGGTGTTAAAGCATTTGGTGAAACAGTAGTGACAGCAGGTAGCATCATTGTTCGTCAACGCGGTACAAAAATGCACGCAGGCGAAAATGTTGGCATGGGTAAAGATCATACTTTGTACGCTAAAGCGGCTGGTAAAGTATCTTTTGCAATTAAAGGCGCTTTAAAACGCCACACTGTAAGCATTATTGTTGCAGCTTAAGTTAAAATAACTTTATTAAAGCCTCATCGTTTGATGGGGCTTTTTTATTTGGTAAACTCTCACGTGTGAGCAATCAGCTTAAACTGGTTAACTCTACTGAAAAGACCTTTACAGGCATACAGGAATGACGGGATTGCTTTAATTTTATAGCTGCTTTAAAAGATTAAAGTATTTCTACATTAGGTCAAGAAAATGAAATTTATAGACGAAGCAACAATTAAAATCTACGCAGGCGACGGTGGTAACGGCGTTGCTACGTTTCGTCGCGAGAAATACGAACCAATGGGTGGCCCAAGTGGCGGTGACGGCGGCCGTGGTGGCTCTATTATCGTTGAAGCAGATCGTAATATTAATACTTTGGTGGACTATCGCTATACCCGTACATTTAGAGCGCAGCGTGGCGAAAACGGCCGTAGTGCTGAGTGTTACGGCGCAAAAGGCGAAGATATGGTATTGCGTGTGCCTGTCGGTACAGTGATTTCAGATAAAGCCAGCGAACAAATGCTGGTAGATCTAAGTGAACACGGCCAACGTGCGCAGATGGCATCTGGCGGTAAGGGCGGTCTAGGTAATGTGCATTTTAAATCTAGCTTAAATCGTGCACCACGCCAATGTACTAAGGGTGATGTAGGTGAAGAGTTTGAGCTTTATTTAGAACTTAAAGTGTTAGCTGATGTTGGTTTGTTAGGCATGCCAAACGCAGGTAAATCTACATTTATTCGCTCAGTTTCTGCAGCGAAACCTAAAGTGGCCGATTATCCTTTTACCACCTTGCATCCTAATTTAGGTGTGGTCCGTGTGGATACGGAACGGAGTTTTGTGATTGCCGATATTCCAGGCATCATTGAAGGTGCGGCTGAAGGCGCGGGGCTGGGCCATCAGTTTTTACGCCATCTACAACGCACTTCTTTGTTGTTGCATTTGGTCGATATTGCCCCTTTTGATGAAGCAGTTGATCCAGTCTATGAAGCGAAAGCGATTGTTGAAGAGCTTCGCAAGTATGATGAGGCGCTTTATGACAAGCCGCGCTGGTTGGTCTTGAATAAAATCGACATGTTGCCAGATTCACAAGAAGTCGTAAAACAGTTCGTTAAAGACTACGGTTGGAAAGGTCGCGTATTCGCGATTTCAGCCATTAGTGGCGTTGGCTGTAAAGAGCTTACGTACGCAATCATGCAGCATATCGAAGAAAACAAGCGTGAGGCTGAAGATGCTTTAGCTGATACAGGCTTGGTTAATGAGAGCGCAGCAAGTAAAACTGTGACAAAAAAAGACGATTAGAATGACTGCTGTGGAATCACAATTGCTAGCTTCGCCATCATCTACTTCACTTTTGCTTGAAGCCAAAGTGATAGTAGTGAAAGTTGGCTCTAGTCTCGTCACCAATAATGGTAATGGGTTAGACCAAGCGGCAATCGCTGCTTGGGCAGCGCAGATCGCCGCTTTGGTGCAGCAAGGCAAGCAAATTGTATTGGTTTCCAGTGGTGCGGTTGCTGAAGGCATGCAAAGATTAGGTTGGAAAAAACGCCCAACCGCTGTCAATGAATTACAAGCTGCGGCAGCTGTAGGTCAAATGGGTTTGGTGCAGATGTATGAAAGCTGTTTTACTGAACACCAGTTACATACGGCGCAAGTGTTGTTAACTCACGATGATCTAGCTGACAGAAAGCGCTATTTGAATGCGCGCAGTACTTTGCGTACTTTGCTTGATTTAAAGGTCATTCCAATTATTAACGAGAATGATACGGTAGTCACTGATGAAATTCGCTTTGGCGATAATGATACTTTAGGGTCATTGGTAGCTAATTTGATAGAAGCTGATACTTTGGTGATTTTAACGGACCAGCAGGGTTTGTATTCTGCCGACCCGCGTAAAGATAAAGATGCTAAATTTATACAGCATGCTACGGCTGGTGATGTTGCGTTAGAGCAAATGGCGGGCGGTGCAGGCAGTAGTGTAGGTACTGGTGGCATGTTAACCAAGATTCTTGCTGCAAAGCGCGCATCCAGAAGTGGTGCAAATACTATCATTGCTTCAGGTCATGAAAAAAACGTGTTGGTTCGTTTAGCTGCGGGCGAAGTGATTGGTACGCATCTGCAAACCACGGAAATGAAAACGACCGCACGTAAACAATGGTTAGCTGATCATTTACAGTTACGCGGCAAGTTAACACTAGACGCAGGCGCGGTAAAAGTCATCAAGCAAGATGGCAAAAGTTTATTGCCTATTGGCGTAACGGCTGTTGAAGGTAGCTTTGAGCGCGGCGAAGTCGTAGCTTGTTGTGATGAAAACGGCGTGGAATTGGCACGTGGTTTGGTCAACTACTCAGCCATGGAAGCGGCTAGAATCATGCGAAAATCTAGCAAAGAAATTGAAAAAATATTGGGTTATGTGGAAGAGGCAGAATTAATACACAGAGACAATTTAGTCTTGTTGTAACGCTCAGCCAATAATATTTATATTTTAATTTTTTGTGAACTTGATACATAAAGAATAACAAAGGAATGTTAATGAATAAGCAACCTTTAGTAGCGATTATTATGGGCTCTGATAGTGATTGGCCTATTATGAAAGCCGCTGCCCAGATGTTAGCGGATTTCGATATTCCTTACACGGCAGACGTGGTTTCAGCGCATCGCACACCAGATTTAATGTTTAGTTTCGCGGAAACTGCGGCACAAAAAGGCTTTCAAGTAATTATCGCCGGTGCAGGTGGTGCAGCGCATTTGCCAGGTATGGTAGCTGCTAAAACTACTTTGCCAGTATTAGGCGTGCCTGTGCCTTCTAAGCATTTGCAAGGCCAGGATTCACTTCTTTCTATCGTACAAATGCCTAAAGGCATCCCAGTGGCTACCTTTGCAATTGGTGAGGCTGGCGCGGCGAATGCTGGTTTATTTGCAGCATCAATTTTAGCCAATCATGATGCGGTTTTAGGTAAAAAATTAACCGAATTCCGTACTAAGCAGGCTGCAAAAGTGCATGCTATGGAATTAAGCGACAAGCCATAAATATCATCAACTGCAATATTATTAAGTTTTAATATCAATCAAACAATCTTCAATATATGAACCATCATCAAGAACAAACGCCAGTCATTCTTCCACCTGCGATGCTAGGTATGCTCGGAGGTGGTCAACTCGGTCGTTTTTTTGTAGTCGCTGCCCACGAAATGGGTTACAAAGTCACAGTGTTAGACCCTGATGCGAACAGTCCTGCGGGCAAAATTGCCGATGTACATATTTGCGCGGCCTTTGATGATAAAGGAGCTTTATTAAAGCTAGCTAACACCTGCGAAGCAATCAGTACTGAATTTGAAAATGTACCGGCAGATTCACTCTCTTTTTTAGCTGAAACTAAGCCTGTGCGTCCAAGTGCCTATAGTGTTGCGATTGCGCAGCATCGGGTGAGTGAGAAAAACTTTCTTAAGCATGCTGGCTTGCCAGTTGCGCCGTTCGAAGTCATCAATGAAGTTGAAGATTTACCGAGTGATGATAGTGATATTTACCCAGCCATTCTAAAAGTTGCGCGTTTTGGTTATGACGGAAAAGGTCAGGCTAGAGTCAAAAATCAACATGAAGCGCAGACTGCCTTTGCGCAATTTGAGCGCGAAGAATGTGTGCTAGAAAAAATGTTGAAACTTGATTATGAGGTTTCTGTAGTGTTAGCACGTGATGTGCAGGGCAATGTCGCTACATTCCCAACATCAGAAAATAGTCATCTCAATGGAGTACTGGATGTTTCAATCGCCCCGGCGCGTGGACGTGATGCGATTAGCCATCAAGCGCAGAAGTTAGCGATTCTTGTGGCTGAAAAACTAGCATACACAGGTGTGCTGGGCGTAGAGTTTTTTGTTTGTGGTGGTGAATTGCTAGTGAATGAAATTGCGCCTAGGCCACATAATTCTGGACACTATACGATTGATGCATGCGTGACGAATCAGTTTGAACAGCAAGTGCGTGCGATGACTGGCTTGCCTTTAGGTAGTTCAAGGCAGCATAGTTCAGCGGTAATGGTAAATCTTTTAGGTGATGTTTGGCCTGAAGACATTGATTCTGCACCTGAGTGGCAAGTTGCATTAAATAACCCAATGCTAAAAATGCATTTGTACGGTAAGCATCAAGCACGTGCAGGCAGAAAAATGGGGCATTTTACCGTGATTAATGTGAGTCGTGACGAAGCGATTAAGCAAGCAATGCAGGTGCGTGCCGAATTGAAAATCGGAGAGTAAAGTAGCGCTCTAAATTAATTAAGGATTCTTAAACTTAGAAATTCTTAATCAGTTCCAAGCAATAAAAAAGCCTCGCAATGCGAGGCTTTTTTATTAAATACAACTATTAAGCTGTTTTAGGCGCAGCTTTTACTTTCGCAGCTGCAGCTACTGGAGCTTCAGCAGACATCGCTTTAATTGCGGCATTTAAGCGGCTTTTATGACGTGATGCTTTATTTTTATGAATGATGTTTTTGTCCGCAATGCGGTCAATCACGCTTACATTCTCGCTATATGCAGCAGTAGCGGCAACTTTATCGCCAGCTTCTACAGCTTTAATAATTTTTTTAATCGCGGTACGCAAAGTAGAACGCAAACTTGCATTGTGAGCGCGTTGCTTAACTGCTTGACGAGCACGTTTTCTTGCTTGTGCGGTATTTGCCATCTATGTTTCTTTCCTAAAAGGTGCTAAAAGCTATTCAAAATACGAAGCCCATAATCATAGCTATTTTCTAAACACATTGCAAGTTTAAATGAAGTAAATATCATCGCTATTTGCCGCATGATGTCTGTTGGCATGATAAAATCGCTTAATATGTTGTTAATAAGCCAAATTCTCCCAATTTAAATTATGAATCTACTCAAAGCATTAGCCAAAGTTGGCAGCATGACTTTTGTGTCTCGTATATTGGGATTTGTGCGAGATACCTTGATTGCTCGGGTGTTTGGGGCGGGAATGCTGAGTGATGCATTTATCGTGGCATTCAAAATACCTAACTTATTACGCAGAATCTCAGCAGAAGGTGCTTTCAGTCAAGCTTTCGTGCCTATTTTGGCTGAATATAAAAGTCAGCGTAGTTTTGATGAAACGCATAGCTTGATTAGCCGTGTTGCCACATGGTTAGGTTTGATTCTAGTAGTTGTGACTTTGCTTGGTATGCTGGCTGCGCCATGGATTGTTTCGCTTATCGCACCTGGTTTTACCGCTGACCAACCGAAAATGCAGCTGACAGTTGAGTTGTTGCGTATTACTTTTCCTTATATTTTCTTTATCTCGCTTGTTTCAATGGCTGGTGGAGTGCTCAATACTTATAACAAATTTGGCATTCCAGCATTTACGCCTGTTTGGTTGAATGTCAGTATGATTGCGGCAGTTTTATTTTTTGCTGACCATTTTGCTGAACCTATCAAAGTGTTGGCATGGGCAGTGTTTTTTGGTGGGTTTCTACAGTTAATTTTTCAGATTCCATTTCTAAAACAAATTGGCTTATTACCTAGGTTGGATTTTCATGCCGGTGATGATGGCGTATGGCGCATTTTAAAGTTAATGGGTCCTGCGGTGCTAGGCGTATCAGTTGCGCAGATTTCTATGATTACGAATACGATATTCGCATCATTCTTAAAAACGGGTAGTGTGAGTTGGCTATATTACGCAGATAGATTAATGGAGTTTCCAACGGGCGTGCTAGGTGTGGCGCTAGGTACCATATTGCTGCCTAGCTTATCTAAAGCCTATGCGGGTAAGGACGAGAGTGAATACTCACAATTGTTAGACTGGGGTTTGCGCTTAACCTTTATTTTAGCTGCACCTGCCGCTGTAGCATTGGCTGTGCTCGCCACACCTTTAGTCACGGCTTTATTTCATTATGGTAAATTTACCCCCATTGATGTTGTGATGACACAGCAAGCCCTTGTGGCTTATAGCGTAGGCTTGCTGGGTTTGATTTTAGTGAAGATTCTAGCGCCAGGTTTTTATGCGCGACAAAACATTAAAACACCAGTTAAAATTGCTGTTTTCACATTGGTGATTACACAATTGATGAACGGCTTGTTTATTTTTGTATTGCCTTTGCAACATGCTGGCTTGGCTTTGGCGATTGGGCTGGGTGCTTGTATCAATGCGTCATTGCTTTATTATCATTTGCGCCAGCATAATATTTTCCAGCCGCAAGCTGGCTGGACGATCTTTTTGCTTAAACTCTTAGCCGCGCTTAGTGTGATGTGCGTCACGCTTTATTTTGCCATGGGTGATACTGGTGCGTGGTTACATTATGGATTAATGAAACGACTTATTTATCTTAGTGGTTTAGTTGCGCTAGGTGGTGTGAGTTATTTTGCGACCCTAATGTTATTGGGCTTCAAACCGCGCGATTACATTCGTAGAGTTAAGCATTAAATGCAAATATTTCGCCATATTCCTACACAGCAACAGCGGCCTTGTGCGTTGGCGATAGGCAACTTTGATGGTATGCACTTAGGGCATCAGGCACTATTGCAAAAGCTGAATGAGACTGCAAATGCACTCAATCTGACTTCTGCTGTAATGACGTTTGAGCCACATCCGCGTGAGTTTTTTGCGCCAGAAACTGCGCCAGCGCGATTAAGTTCGCTGCGTGAGAAGCTGGAACATTTTGCTGAGGCTGGTGTTGAAACTACTTATGTATGTCGCTTTAATCGACGCTTAGCTAAGTTAACACCGCAAGAATTCATGCAAAATATTTTGCGTGACTCCTTGAATGCGCAAGCTATTTTGGTGGGTGACGATTTTAGATTTGGCGCCATGCGTGCTGGCTCTACATTAGACTTTTTAGAAGCGAAGTTTAATCTGATTAGTTTGCCACAAGTTGATCTGGACGGTGCGCGTGTTTCCAGCACTCGCGTGCGTTCTGCGTTAGCAACTGGAGCGTTGAATGAAGCCAGCGTGTTACTTGGTCGTCCATATAGTATAAGTGGCAAAGTCGTGCATGGTGCAAAGTTGGGGCGTCAGCTTGGTTTTCCAACGGCCAATGTGCATATGCGCCATGAGCGCCCCGCGTTAACGGGGGTGTATGCGGTAAAATTAGATGGTATGAATAGTGTAGCGAATTTAGGTGTGCGGCCGACGATTGCGGGCGTTTCAAAGTTGATGTTAGAAGTGAATGTGTTAGATTTTGATGCAGATTTATACGGTAAACACGTACATGTGGAGTTTTTGCATAAAATTCGCGATGAGCAGAAGTTCGATGGCTTAGATGCCTTGAAGGCACAAATAGCGCTGGATGTTGAATCCGCCAGAGATTTTTTTAAGAAATAAATATTAATCAGTAATCAATTAAGAAATAAACCATGACTGAAGAAGCTAAAGATTCAAAGTACAAATTAAACCTTCCAGAAACCACCTTTCCTATGCGTGGCGATTTAGCGAAGCGCGAGCCTGCGTGGCTTAAAGAGTGGCAAGATAAGCACTTGTATCAAAGAATTCGTAAAGTCCGTAAAGGCGCTAAGAAATTCATTCTGCATGATGGCCCGCCGTATGCTAACGGAGATATTCATATCGGTCACGCGGTCAATAAAATCTTAAAAGATATAATTATCAAATCTAAAACCATGAGTGGTTTTGACGCACCTTACGTGCCAGGCTGGGATTGTCACGGTTTGCCAATTGAATTGGTCGTTGAAAAAAATCACGGTAAAAATATAGATCCAGCCAAGTTTCGTGAACTATGCCGTGAATATGCGGCAGAACAAGTGGCGCGCCAAAAGAAAGATTTTATCCGTCTAGGTGTGTTGGGCGATTGGGATAATCCATATTTAACGATGGATTTCAAAACCGAAGCCGACATCATGCGCGCTTTGGGCGACATTCAAAAAAATGGTTATTTATACCAAGGCAGCAAGCCCGTACATTGGTGCGTAGATTGCGGCTCAGCGCTGGCTGAAGCTGAGGTTGAGTATGAGGACGTGAACTCGCCTGCGATTGATGTTGGGTTTAAGGTTGTTGATAGCGACGTATTAGGTAAAGCATTTGGCTTAGAGGTTACAGGCACTGCTTATGCGGTGATTTGGACAACTACGCCTTGGACGTTACCTGCTAACCAAGCCGTTTCTGTGAATGCAAATTTAACTTATGACTTAGTCAAAACAAGTCGTGGATTGCTGATTTTGGCGCAAGACTTAGCCAAAGCTACTTTAGAGCGTTACGCTGAAACTGATGCAGTAGTGCTTGCTAGTTGCCTAGGGGCTGCGTTAGAAAAGTTAGTTTTACAACACCCATTCGACAACCGCCAAGTGCCCATCATCTGTGGTGACCATGTGACGACTGATGCAGGTACAGGCTTAGTCCATACCGCTGCAGCACACGGTAATGATGACTGGCTGGTGATGAAAGCTAACTTCCCAAATGAAAAACCACGCATTTTAATGGGTGGTGATGGCAAGTTCTTTAATAGTGACTTGGTTGAGTTTGTAGCGATTCGTGGCTTAGACAGAAAAGAAGCTAACAAGGTGATTATGGCTGCCATGACAGAAAGCGGTGCTTTGCTCGCAAGTGCACGCTTGAATCATAGCTTTCCACATTGCTGGCGCCATAAAACGCCTTTGATGCAATTGGCTACGCACCAATGGTTTATTGGTATGTACGCGCAAGATGCCGTTGGCATTAGCTTGCGCGAATATGCCAATAAAGCCGTCGATGCTACTGAGTTCTTCCCAGCTTGGGGTCGTGCACGTTTAGAGGCGATGATTAAAAATCGTCCTGATTGGTGTGTATCTCGCCAACGCAACTGGGGCGTGCCTATGCCATTCTTTGTGCATAAGGAAACAGGTGAGCCACATCCACAAACTGCAGAATTGCTCGAAGCTGCAGCATTACTTGTAGAGGCACGCGGTGTTGAAGCTTGGTTCAGCTTAGATGGCGCAGAATTCTTGGCCGAGCATGCAGCATTAAATGCGGCTGACTACAAAAAAGTGACGTATACCTTGGATGTTTGGTTTGATTCTGGCGCAACGCATGCGGCAGTATTGAAGCGTCGCCCTGAATTGGCATTTCCCGCTGATTTGTATCTTGAAGGTTCAGACCAACATCGTGGCTGGTTTCAAAGCTCATTGTTAACAGGTTGTGCGATTGATGGTCGCGCGCCATACAATGCCTTGCTGACGCATGGTTTTGTAGTGGATGGCGCTGGCCACAAAATGAGTAAATCCAAAGGTAACGTGGTTGTGCCGCAAAAGGTGATGGATACCTACGGTGCAGATATTCTGCGTTTATGGACGGCTTCAACGGATTACTCTGGCGAACTCACGATTTCAGATGAAATTTTAAAACGCGTCGCAGAAAGCTATCGCCGTATTCGTAATACCATGAAATTCTTGCTGGCTAATATCGCTGATTTTGATGCAAATAAAGACTTGCTGCCAGTAAGTGAATGGTTAGAGATTGACCGTTACGCGCTGTATTTAACGCAAAAGCTACAAACAGAAGTATTGGCTGATTATGACCGCTACGAATTTCATTTAGCCGTACAAAAATTTGTGAGCTTCTGCTCAGAAGATTTGGGCGGTTTCTATTTAGATATTCTTAAAGATAGGCTCTACACAGCAGGTGAGAACTCACCAGCACGCCGTGCGGCACAAAGTGCATTACATCACATTACGCATTGCATGATGCGTTTGATGGCGCCGATTTTGAGCTTTACCGCGAATGAAATTTGGCAAACGCTAGAGCTTGAGGCAGATAAAACGGTGTTTGAGGATGTTTGGTATGAGTTGCCTCAACATGGGTTAAGCTCAGAACGTATCAGCGTTTGGGAGGCGGTTATTGCTACACGTGGTCAAGCTGCAAAAGAGATTGAAATATTACGTGCAGCAAGTCAGGTTGGCTCTTCGTTACAAGCAGAATTGGAACTCTATTTACCTAGTGTAACTTTTGATGCTCTAAATAGTTTAGGTGATGATTTACGTTTTGCGATGATTACCTCTAGTGCAAAAGTTTACAAAGTAGCGAGTGATGCTGAACAGAAAATTTTAGTGAGTCCAAGTGCTTACAAGAAATGTGACCGCTGCTGGCATTACCGTGCTGACGTAGGCTCTGATGCTGAACATCCACATATTTGTGGTCGTTGTGTTAGCAACTTGTTTGGCAATGGTGAGGTGCGTAAGTATGCTTAATTTCTTTGCTTCTGTCATTCCCGTGGAAACGGGAATCCATTTTTATGCTTTTTTAAAACATAACGTCAACATGGATTCCCGTTTCCACGGGAATGACAGGGTTTGAAATGGTGGCTATTTATAAATGGTTAGGTATTAGCGCCATTGTTGTTGCGCTTGATTTATACACCAAGCATTTGATACAAGGTGCTTTTGCTTACGGTGAAATGCTTACCTTCACAAGCTTTTTTGACTTGGTGCACTATCACAATGAAGGGTCAGCTTTTGGCTTTTTACATGATGCTGGCGGTATTCAGCGCTGGTTCTTTGCTGGTGTTTCTGTCATTGCCATTATTGTGATTAGTTATCTTCTTCAGAAGCATCGTACTGAGAAGTTATTTTGTGTGGGTTTAGCTTTAGTGTTGGGTGGGGCTATCGGTAATTTGTATGACCGTGTGACGCTAGGCTATGTCATCGATTTTCTGAACTTTCATTACCAACAAATGTATTGGCCTGCCTTTAACGTGGCGGATAGTGCGATTTGTGTGGGTGTAGGGCTGCTGCTGCTGGATAGTTTTAAAAAGCCGAACTAAATATACTCAATATATTTTTAAGCTAAATTGTGACTTAACATGATAGATATAAACTTCACGTTTATTGGCAAATGTTGGTTATGGCAAGGAAAGGGTACGTGGCATTTCATCACTTTGCCGCAGGATAAGTCTGAAGAAATAAAGTTCTTTAGCGATAACCATTTTGGCAAAAGGCGCGGCTGGGGCTCGGTGCGAGTTTCTGTCAACATCGGCGGCACAGTATGGGACACTTCGATTTTCCCATCTGGCAGCTTAGATGCTTATATCTTACCTATAAAAGCTGAAGTGCGTAAAAAGCAGAAGATAGCGGCGGGTGATGACGTAGAGGTGGCATTGCAAATCAGCATTTAACTTGACTGAGCTATACTTGCGCGTAAATAGCCAGCTGCTTACTTTTTAAACCAAGTTTCCATTTCTATTGCTGGCAGTGGTATTGAATAAAAGAAGCCTTGTACAACCTTGCAGCCACTGGCTTTGACAATATCTGCTTGGAATTGATTTTCAATGCCTTCAGCTACAATATCTAAGCTGAGAGCATCTGCTAAAGCAACAATCGCTTTCACAATCACCCGATCTTCTTCACTATTTTGTAAGCCGTCGATAAAGGTGCGGTCAATTTTCACCTCATCAACCGACCAGCGTTTTAGATACATGAGCGATGAGTGCCCCATACCAAAATCATCTAACGAGATACGAAAGCCAGCTTCTTTGATAAAGCGCATGTTTTTCTTAACGATATCGATGTCATCCAGCAAAGCATGCTCGGTAATTTCTATGCATAGTCTATTCGTTGGAATTTGATATTTGGCTGGTACCGTTTTTAGTGTTTGGATGAGACTATCTGAACGTAAATGGCGTGCAGAAATATTAATGGAAACTCGTGGTACTTGATATGCTTGATCGAGCCAGGTACGAATTTGCTTACACACTGCCTCTAGTAACCAGTCGCCAATTAGGTTGATCAAAGATGACTGTTCGGCAATTTTAATAAATTCCAATGGTGAAATTAAGCCACGTTCAGGATGTTGCCATCTTAATAACGCCTCTATACCTACTAGTTGCTGGTGTGTGTTTTCTACCTGAGGTTGAAACTCTAAAAACAGTTGGTTTTCTTTTAAGGCATGGCGAATGCCGTTTTCCATATCTAACCATTGGTGAGCAATGAAATTCAGGTTGGTGGTATAAAACTCAAAACAATTACGGCCGTTCTGTTTGGCTCTATACATGGCAAGATCAGCAAAGACCAGCAATGACTGTGGGTCTATAGTGTCATCTGGGTAGACACTAACGCCTACGCTCATCGTGCAGTAAACACGCTGCTGATAAAGCTCGAATGGCGTTGTGAATTTAGCAATAATGTCACGTACCAAGCGGTGACCATCCTGTGGTGATGCATCTTCCATAATCATGACAAACTCATCACCACCAAGCCTACAAAGCGTGTCAGAGGCGCGTATGCACTCTGAAATACGTTTAGTTGCCATCATGAGCAATAAATCACCAGCTTCGTGGCCAAGTGTATCGTTGACTAATTTAAAATGGTCTAAATCAAAAAATAGTAATAAGACCTGGCTATTTGTTCGGCTAGCTTTTACAACCGCATGACTCAGTCTTTGCTTAAATAGATTGCGGTTTGGCAAGCCTGTTAGCTCATCATGTGAGGCTAAAAACTCAACGCGGCGATTGAGGGCTATCATTTCGCTTACATCGCGCCCAACGCCTCGGTAGCCAATAAAGCGCTTATTTGCATCAAATATAGGTTTGCCTGATACGCGTAAGTAAACCAGTTTGCCTGACTCATCAATAAAATGCACAACGTAGTCAGAAAAGTGTTTATGCGATTTTAGCGTTTCAAGCATTTCACTGGGTGAGTGGCTATGGCAGGTTTGTGCTAAATCTACTAGGCTGTAGAATCCAAGCCCAGCAGGGCTTCCAGCTAAAGCCTGGATTTTTAATTGAGCATCTGACTCCCAAAACCAATCGGCTGAAGCTTCGGCAAAGTCTCTGAAGCGAGCTTCGCTTTCAATCAACTTTTGCTTTTCTTCATTCAGCTCAATCAGCTTCTTATCTAGCTTGATACGCATGATATCAGCGTGCTGCTTGTCTAAGCGCAATGGTCCAAAGTGCGATTTCCCACTACTTTCTTGAGGACTGGCTTGGTCACCTGCATGAATGACTTTAGCAATTACAGGTAGTAAATCTTCCATCATCATCGGTTTAACCAAAAACTTGGTAGCCCCTAAAGACATCGCGAAACGCTCATCTTGATCTGAAGTATAGGTAGCCGTGTAAAAAATAAAGGGAATTTTTTGTAAATATTGGTTTTGCTTGACCTCACGGCACAAGCCATAGCCGTCCATTTCAGGCATTAAAATGTCAGAAACGATTAAATCGACAGGGTTAGTTTTTAAGTAAGCTAATGCCTTTAAGCCATTGTCAAAGCTTGCCACTTCATAGCCTTTGCTAGTGAGCACTACTTCTAGCAAGTGCCTTGAGTTCTCGTCATCTTCAGCGACTAATATTTTCATTAATAATGTTCTCTTGAGCTATAGACTGCTTACTTAGCTATCGCTTTTTGTATCTGACCAATGACAAGCATTGGGTCTATTGGTTTTTCTATATAGGCTGTACAGCCTGCCGCTAGTAGTTTCTCTTTATCACCAGACATGGCGTACGAAGTCATGGCAATAATAGGAATATCTTTACCTACAGGATGTGCACGAATTCTTTTTAACACTTCCAAGCCATTAATATCTGGTAGTTGTATATCTAAAATAACAAAATCAGGCGGCATTGTAAGCGTTTGTTGCAGACCTTCTAAGCCCGTCATCGCAAATCGTGTTTTATATTGCGATTTTTCAAGAATAAAGCGAATTAACTCTAAGTTGTTTTCATTGTCTTCTATTATCAATGCCGTTGTCATAAAGTTTAATCTTCTAAAATTGACTGATTATTAAGTAATGTTTGTTCGGATATTTTAATCGGCACTTTGATGGTAAACGTGCTACCTACACCCACTTGGCTTTCTACTTCAATGCTACCGCCTAGCAATTGCGTTAAAATTTTACGTGTTAAATATAAACCTAATCCCGTACCTAATGTTTTTATTTTTAAATGTGATTCAGCTCGCTCAAATGGTTTAAACAGCTGCTCTAAACCAAGTTGGCTAATGCCTATGCCGGTATCTTGAGTGATGATGATTAAATCTTCATTGATTATTTTTGCTTCAACTGTGACCGAGCCTGCTTCGGTATATTTCACGGCATTGCTGACGACGTTTAAAATTGCTTGATAGAGTCTTTTGCGGTCTGTTTCTAGGATGATGGCTTCACTGCAGTCAATCTGTAAATCTAAATGCTTGCCTTCAGCAATGTGATGTATGACATTTACCACCTCATTAAACATAGGCTTTAAAGCAAACGATTCGGTATGAATTTGTAAAAAACCTGCTTCGATTTTTGAGATGTCAATCACATCAGAAATGAGCGACAGTAAATGTTTGGCGGAGTGGTAAGCACGACCAAGTTGATCTTTTTGTTTGGGGTTCAGGTCGCCAGACATACCTTGCAGCACAACACCTAGAAAGCCGATAATTGAATTGAGCGGCGTTCTTAGCTCATGCGACATTGAAGCAACAAACATAGATTTAATGCGGTCGGCAGATTCAGCACTCTCACGTGCTTTAATTAAGGACGCTTGTAAGACTTTCTTTTGCGTAATATCTTGCCCAATCGCAATCATTTGCCCCGCATCTTTACCGCCATTTTTACCTGCTTTAACGATAGAGCATTCAAACTCTATTTTTCTGCCATCAGCGCATTTAAAGATTAACTCTATATTGCGGAAAGCTTCACCTCTTTTTGTGCCAACGCCGATGGCAATGGTTTTTTTGAAAGATTCTTTTACAACAAATATATCGATAAAATTCTTACCTATGGCTTCAGCTCGACTAAATCCAGTGGCTCTTTCTGCTTCTGGATTAAATTCAATAATCTCACCATCCATTTTGATGGTGAGTATAGGAATAGGCGCGTATTTAATGACGGAGGTAAGACGCTGTTCACTTTCTTGCAAGGAGAGCGTTCTGGCTTCTACCATCACTTCTAATTCCTCACTGTGTTGCAGTAGCGCTTGCTCTGCCTTATGACGCCTATCAGTTTCAATGGTGAGGCGCACTACATCACAGATAGAGCCGACAAATCCTTGCTCGTCTAAAGTCCATTCACGGCTATCACTTGTATGCTCACAGCACACAGCGCCTATCATATTGCCGCTCAGCCAAATGGAGCCGTCAAGAATAGCACCAATATTATTTTCTTGCGCATAACCTTGTCGAAACTCCGTAGTGGCAGGATGCTGCATGACATTATTAGCTGCCAGCACTCTATTTTGCGAGATAAACTGAAAGTACGTGGGTAATTTTTTAGCTAATAAAGGGTTGGCTGTGGTGTGGAGGTTATTAGTTTTTAAATATAAATCCACACATTCCAGCATTTGCTTATCAGAATCTAGCAGCCAAATGCTGACTCTCTCAACGTTCAATGTTTCAGCAGAAACTTGGGCAATTTCTTTGAAAATTTCTTCGGTAGTTTTTTGGCTTTGTGTTTGGGTTAGAATTTGAATGGCTTTTTGCTGTTTAAACAAGCGCAGCGTTTGTTCTTTGGCAATCTTCTCAGCCATTTGCCGTGTTTTAATTTGACTGGCAAGCTGTTCAAACAGGCTTTGATTTTCTTCATTTCGTCTAATGCTGCCTAGTTTGTAGCCACCAAATAGCATCATTAACATTAATGTGGCGACCAAAATACCTAATAAAATTCTATCTTGATGGCTTACCCATTGCTCCGTAGTTATAAGCGTGCCGAGCAGGATTAAAATAATGCATAGCAAAGTTAAAATACGTGGCGTTAAGCCGCTGTTAACGTCCGATATCTGCTCTAACCCTTTGTCACCATCAGAGACATTTGTAATTCTTTGCAGTACATTGCGTTGCATATTGCTATCCCACACATACACCCTGATAAGCGCAGATAGCAAAAGAAATAACACCAGTGCAATGAGCCATACTCGATTTGAATACATCCAACTTTGTTCGAATGCATCTTGATCTAACCAGCGGTTATGTAAAGCCTGCCTTTCACTCTTTGTGACTGCCTTCATGCCTTTTTGAATAATGTTAAATAATATCGGCCAGTCATTTCTAACGGCGAGGCTCATTTCATATTTAAACTCAGACTTACCTGCGACTTTAATATTAATCAAACCTTGCGTTTTTAAGCACCAGCTTGCTACGGGTAGGTCGGTCAACATTGCAAAGCTTTCGTGAAATGCAACATGTTGTAAGCCTTGGCAAGTGTTATTCACTAGGTCTAGCTTTATCTGCGGGTAATTTTCTTGTACAAACTCTTGGCTAGCATAACCATGGACTACACTTAGCTTCATATTGTTAAGTTGCGATAAGGTGAGGTCTTTTGGGGCATCATTGCGTGCAACAATGTTTAACGGAAAACTAAGTAAGGTGGGGGTGAAGTTCCAATACACACGGCGATCTTGCGTATCAGCTAGAAGTGAGATGACGTCTTCACGCGCACCACGTTTGCCGTTACTAAGAGACTCCTCTTTAGTCGGAACTACTAGTTTGAATTTGTAGTTTAACTTTGACTCTAGCAGCTCAATGTAATCTGGCATAAAGCCCTGCAGCTTGCCATTTTCACCATGAAAAGAGATCGGGGCGTAGTCATCCCACATGGTCAGAGAGATGTTAGGGTGTGCGTTTAACCAAGCACGCTCATTTGGTGTGAGCAAGTTTCCCGCGGATTGGGTGCTTTGTCCTAATAGCAACATCCACATTGTTAAAATGCAAAGTGTGGTATGCCTAAAGATGCTGCTTTTGACCAAAAAACACCCCTGCAAAAATAACCGTGCGTTATTGTTTAAATCTTTTTACAAACTATATCATTTAATTTAACAAACTGACATTGCTTGAATGTTTCTATCATTTAGCTGTTCATTATATTACTTTGTAATCAGAGGGATAATAAAGCTACCTCTACGCCATATAGTAGTATGATGGCTTGGCTGAGCTTACTTCTAGTGGTGGCAAGTTAAGCTGTGTCAAATGCATGCATTCTTAAAACTATGTGCAAAGGTTGTCATAATGAGTATGGCGCAACAGTCGAGACAGAGTGAACTCATCATTCATGTTGTTACTATTAATAGTCCAGTCGTCTTTCAGCTAGCATGAAATTTAAAGACTATTACGAGGCCTTAGGTGTTGCTCGCACGGCAACACAGGACGAAATCAAAAAAGCTTATCGCAAGCTCGCGCATCAATATCACCCAGATGTTTCAAAAGATCCCGCAGGCGAAGAGAAGTTTAAAGAAATAGGCGAGGCCTACGCTACGCTTAAAGATGTTGAAAAGCGTGCTGCTTATGACGAATTAGGGCGCCATCCAGCAGGTGAAGAGTTCAGACCTCCGCCAAATTGGGGCGGGCAGCAAGGCACACAAGGCTATTCTTTTGATGATGTTGATTTATCCGACTTGTTCGCTAGCTTTTCTAAAGGCAGGCAAGGCAGACAACATCAAGATCGCAGCATGCCAATTCCTGGGCAAGATTACGAATTGGCAACGCAGATTTCACTTGAGGATGCTTTTAATGGCACTACAGTCGATTTAAATTTCACAGTTCCTGAATATGATGCGCAAGGGCAATTAAAGCGTATGCCGCATACCTTTAAAGCACGTATTCCCAAAGGTTTGACTGATGGGCAAAAAATGTTATTGCGAGGTAAGGGTGGCAAAGGCGCGCATGGTGGGCCTGACGGAAACTTGTATCTAAATATTAGCTTTACACCACACCGATTATTTCGTGTGATTGACCATGACCTTTATATTGACCTGCCGCTCACAGTCTCAGAAGCCGCTTTGGGTGCAACGGTTAAAGTACCAACCTTAGATGGCGCGGTAAACCTTAAGGTGCCAGAAGGTATTGCGAGTGGACAAAAGTTACGTATAGCTAAGCGTGGTTTGCCTAGGCAAAGTCAAGACAATGGTGACCTATACGCAATTGCGCAAATTGTAGTGCCAGCAAAGCCTAGTGATAAAGAGCGTGAATTGTTTAAAGAGTTGGCGGAAGTTTCAACATTCAATCCACGCGCGCATTTTGAGTAGGAGAGATGCTATGAATATTGATTTCACAGAATTAGTTTGGCTAGACCAGCATCATGAAGTGTCAATAGATGAGCTTGCAGAGTTATCTGGACTTGCTCAAGAAGAGTTGCAACATTTGGTGGAGAGTGGGGCACTTATTCCTACCAATCCAGACGAGAAGCGCTTGAGTTTTAGTGGACATTGCGTTGTATCCATACGAACACTCTCACGTTTGAAGCAGGATTTTGAGTTAGAGCCTAATGCTTTTGCTTTAACTCTAGTTTTTTTAGAGCGCATTAGAACGCTAGAATCAAAATTGCGAGCTCTGAATCCTAGCAGTTCTGAATAAGTGACTTTCTCTTAATGCTTTTTAGGTAAGATTTTATTTCCGATTTCAAATAGCGCTACGCAAATTGCACCTGCTGTTAAACCTACGATTGCATCAATTAACATTGGGAAAACGATTGCTGAGAAGCCGCCAATGAAAGGTAACGTGCGCAAACCTTCAGCTTGGTGTTCGCTAAAGTGATGTAAAACTGGAATACCATGGCTAATAATACTGCCGCCAACAACAAACATCGCAACGGTGCCTAATACCGTTAGGATTCGCATTAAATAAGGCGCTGCCGCTAAAAGCTTTTCGCCAACTTTACGCAGAAGTTGTTTATAAAAACTACTGCCTTTTTTAAGCATTAAGTGTAAGCCAAGATCATCAAGCTTCACAATGCCTGCCACCAAGCCGTATACGCCAAAGGTCATGATGATTGCGATGGCTGAAACGACTATGACTTGCTTGGTAAAATCTGCTGTCGCGACAGTCCCTAATGAGATGACAATTATTTCTGCAGATAATACAAAGTCAGTGCGAATGGCGCCTTTGATTTTATCTTTTTCAAGCGCGACTAAATCTACTTTAGGGTCGGCAACTGCATGCTCTAACGCGACCTCATGCGCTTCATCAGCTTGTGTGCCGTGTAGAAATTTATGTGCTAACTTTTCAAAACCTTCAAAACATAAGTACGCGCCCCCAATCATGAGCAAAGGCGTAATCGCCCATGGTGCAAAGTAACTGATGGCGAGGGCAGTGGGCACTAATATCAGCTTGTTGACTAGCGAACCTTTTGCTACGGCCCACACGACAGGTAATTCGCGCGCTGCTGCAACGCCATTGACTTGTTGTGCGTTTAGTGCGAGGTCATCGCCCAATACACCAGCCGTTTTTTTTGCTGCCATTTGTGTCATGACTGAAACGTCATCCAAGATGGTTGCGATGTCGTCTAAAAGTGCGAGTAAGCTGCCTGCTGCCATGCGTGTCCCTTAATTTCTTCTTTGATTTTTGGTTATGATTTTCTAACTGAATTTGTTACTTAGTATAACTGCTGTGATGTTTGTTAAGCTTTCTTTGCAAGGTGCGTCTGTGCATATTTAAACTTCGTGCGGTGGCTGAGATATTACCATCATGCTCTGCTAAAACGCGTTGAATATGTTCCCACTCTAAGCGTTCTATAGGTAAGGGATTGGACGCTAATTCTACCTCATCATCGCCTGTTTGTTTTTCAAAAGCGGCGACGATTTCATCGGCATCTACTGGTTTTGCAAGGTAATGCGTTGCGCCCAGTTTAATAGCCTCTACCGCTGTGGTAACGCTGGCAAAGCCTGTGAGCACAACTATGCGCGTGCCAGCATTCAGGCTAGCCAGTTGCCGAACCAGTACTAAACCGGAGTTGCCTGACATTTTTAAATCTACAACGGCAAATTCTGGCGGGTCATTCTTCGCCAGCTCAAAGGCACTTTCTGTGCTATTCGCTAAGCTCACCAAAAAGCCACGTTTGCGCATGGCCGGTTCCAGCGCGTTCAGAAAGTCTTGGTCATCATCCACTAAAAGTAATGTGGCTTTTTCGGTGATGTCGTTTTCAACCGCGTCAATTCCAACCGTAGTATTTTCAATGGTGCTTTTAGTATCTAAAGGGTTCATTTAATGGCTCGCAGTTTTTCTAAGCGTAGTTTTTTAAGTGGTAAGTTGAGCATGGTCAATACACCGCCTTCGGCATGGTTATTGAGGCTCAATTCGCCATCATAGCGCGTGAGTGTGGTTTGCGTGAGGTAAACGCCCAGTCCCATGCCTTGTTCATTTTTGGAGGTAAAAAATGGCGTGCCTAGCTGTTTTTTAGTTTCCGCACTCAAGCCTTTGCCAAAATCTCTAATTTGAATGTTCAGTAATTTGTCATTCCATTCGGCGTTAAATAGCACGCGTTCTGGTGATTCGTCTGCGGCGTTATCCAGCATGTTTTGTATGGCTTGCGTTAAGGTTCTGTCCATCACAATGATGGGGTCAACCATATTGTTTGGCATCGTCACAATAAGCTCTGTCGCAGGGCGGGTATCGCGCCAGCGTTGAATGGCGTCTTGTAAAAACTCTCGTAATGGCAAACCTTGCCCCGCGTCGGCACGTGCTTGCCCTGCATTGCGTGTGATGCTTGATAATATTTCTTTGCATCGCGATACCTGCTTTTGCAATATGTTGAGTTGCGCTAATAGTTCAGGCTGATTGGTATACTCTTGCGTTAGTTCTTTGCTAACTATCGCCATTGTGGCTAGTGGCGTGCCAAGTTCGTGCGCTGCGCTAGTCGCAAGTGTACCAAGCGCTAACATACGTTCGCTTTCCAGTGCCTTCTCGCGGACTTCTGCAATTTTTTTATCATAGTCACGTAAATTTTGCCCAATCCGCGCAATGAATATCGCCACAATCACTGAACTTACAACAAAGCCTATCCACATACCGACCAAGTGAATATCCAGCTTCGCATCACCATGCGTGTGCATGTGCAAGTGTGAAAGCGGTACGTGATAAAACATCAGCAAGGTGTAGCAAGTAATGCTTAAACCTGCAATCAGCCAAGCATACGCCGCCCTTAGTGCAACCGCAGCAACGGTTATCGGCAGTAAGTACATCCAAATAAAAGGGTTGCTGTAACCGCCACTAAAGTAAAACAGCAGCGATAGTGCTGCAATGTCGCCTAGTAATTGCAGCACTAATTCACGTTGTGAGGTTTGCGTGGTTTTTCTTAGGCGCCACCAAGCAATTAAGCTAAATAGCCCCAATGAAGCTATCGCTAAGATTAGTGGTGCATAAGGCAAAGGGATAGACGCTTGATACAAAGCCAGTAAAACTAAGCTCAGGCAAGCCATCACTACGCCGCGCAACATCATTAAACGCTGCATGTTGAGGCGTGTTGCGTTGCTGATGGATTGTTGTGCAGTATGCATGCGTTTATGGTGGTTTAGCCAAAGTGGGTTTCATTATAAAACGGTAATGAAAATAATACCTTAAGCCTGTTGATAATTCACCTGTGACAAATTGTCGCGCGGCAATATGCCACATTCCGCTATAAGAATTTCTCTAATACAATTTCACGATAAAAATATTTCAAGGGGAAAGCTATGTTTAAGAAATTAACCTTAGCTGTAGTTTTGGTTTGTGACAGCGGCTTGTTGATGGCCGAAGATGCTGCGGTCGAAAATAAGTCTGAACATAAGTCTGAGCAAGCGCAGGTAGATACTGAAACTATCCTTGTGCTAGATGCGGTTAAGGTGCGTGCACCGATGATTGATAGCCGTATTTTTAAACATCCAGCCACCGTTGAAACTTTTGATAAAAAACAAATTGAAGAGAATCTCAATGCTGCAACCTCCTCACAAACCTTGAAATATATGCCCAGTATGCAGGTACGAGAGCGCTTTATTGGTGATCGTAACGGTAATATTGCCACCCGCACGGTAGGTTCGTTAGCTAGTGCGCAAAATATGTTGTATGCAGATGGCGTGTTGTTGTCTAACTTTTTGCAGGGCAATTTTGGTTCTCCGCGCTGGGGGTTGGTCACACCAGAAGAAATTGAAAGCATCAGTATGATGTACGGCCCTTTTTCTGCATTGTATGCCGGCAACTCGTTTGGCGGTGTGATTACCCTAGTGACGCGCATGCCAGATAAATTTGAGGCGCATGCGAGTGCGCAGGCATTTACGCAAAATTATGAACATTACGGCACGAATGAAAGTTTTAATGGAAATCATTTAACAGCATCGTTTGGCAATAAAGTGAATGATTTTTCTTTTTGGTTTGGTGTGGATAGGCTGGATAATCGAAGTCAACCGATGGGATTCTCAACCGCCAATCGCTCTACTATCGCTCCCGGAGTAAGCCCAATCGTGACAGGTGCATATCAAGACAAAAGTGAAGTGAACAAAGATCGTGTCATTTTTGGGGCTAACAGCATTGATGACTCTGAGCAAATCAACATTAAATTCAAAGTGGCTTATGACATCACGCCAACTATTAAGGCAGCTTATACCTTGGGCGTATGGAATTTGGATAGCAAAACAGAGGTGAAAAGCTATGTTAAAGATGCCGCTGGAAATGCTGTATATAACGGTCAGGTTAACTTTAATGGCCAACGCTACGATATATCTGGCATGAGTCCTGCCGAAGCCGACTCCCTGCACATCATGCAGGCGCTAGATATAAAGTCTAACAGTAAAGATTTTTTTGATTGGCAACTGACTTTAACCGATTATGACTTTCATCAAGATAAAAATAGTTTCTCTAATACACCTACAGGCGGCACTATTGCAGCGGGCAATCCTTATCTCAATCGAGTTGGTCGCGTGACAGACCAAGCAGGTACAGGTTGGACAGTGTTTGATGCGCGTACTACTTTGCGTCCGCAAAGAAATTACTCAGGACAACACACGATTGATATTGGTTATCATGTGGATCAATACGAATTGCGTAGCGAGACAAATGACACTGCAGATTGGTCAACAGGCGTTAAAGGCGGTTTGTTTTCTGCGGCGCGTGGGGACACCCGTACTCAAGCGCTTTACGCTCAAGATAAATGGCAGATTAACCATCAATGGGCGTTGACTTTTGGCGGTCGTGCCGAGCATTGGGAGGCCAACGATGGGCAAAATAAAATTACAATCGGCGGTATATTAAACACCGCCAATTATAAAGATGTCTCAGTCAATAAATTTTCACCAAAAGTTTCATTGAGCTTTGAGCCGCAGCCAGAGTGGGGCTTCCGTGCTTCATTTGGGCAGGCATTCCGCTTTCCTACTGTGGGTGAGTTATTTCAGCCTTTGCAAAACGGTGCTGTTCCTTACTTTGTTCAAAGTAATCCAAACTTGAAACCAGAAGAAGTCATTGCAGGTGAGTTTTCCGCAGAGCGTCGTTTTGATAACGGTCTAGTTCGCGCGAGTTTATTTAGCGAGAATAAATTTGATGCGCTCATTACACAATTTCTTGCCGTGGGGAGTGCGATTCCCTACGATACATGTACTTGTACTAGAGCCGCCGGTTGTAGTTACACACAGAACGTGGAGCACATTCGCACGCGCGGTCTTGAATTGGCAACGCAATGGCAAGATGTGCTGGTTCACGGCCTAGACTTACTTGCTAGCGCAACCTTCACTGATGCAGAGGTATTACGTAACGATAATGCCCCTAGCACAGTGGGTAACAAACCAACTCGCATTCCTAGAAGTATGTTCAAAGCGGTGGCAACATATCATCAAGGCAGTCAATTAAGCTACAGCTTGGCTGCACGTTACAGTGGTCGGCAATATAATGCTTTAGATAATAGTGATAGCAACCCTGACACTTACGGTGCAGCGAGCAAATTTTTTGTGATGGATGTGAAAGCTAATTATAAGTTTGCAGATAAATTAACGGCGAGTGTTGGCGTGGACAATTTAAATAATTACAAAGCTTATGTTTTTCATCCTTACCCACAGCGCACTGGCTATCTACAACTGAAATATGACTATTAACTGGCTCGTCAAGCCAATGCTATCAAGCTGACGAGTCTTCAGCGTTCGATAAGTCCACATCTATAAAGTAGCTAACTCGCTTACGTGGGTTCAAGTATTCAAGCACGTCCGCTGGTAGTTGACTTGGGCGTAAGCAGGCGTTGATGCTAATGCTAGGCTCTTCGCGTAAGTCAATTATTTGCGGTTCGTGTCTGGCTGTCAGCGGATCATGCACCATTACAAATGGCCTGAGCGGTTTGTTCGGGTTCACAGAAATAACCGTGGCATAGCTACCTGTAGAAAGCTGCACAATGCTACCAGGTGGATAAATGCCCAGCGATTTGATTAAGCGTTTGAGTAGAGATTCATCGTATTTAGCACGCTGGCTGGCGTACATATGCGCGAGTGCTTCATATGGTGTTTTGGCTAGGGCAATATTGTTTGGGTTACATAAATTATCATAACCATTCACAATCGCAATTAATCTAGCAAACGGGTCAGTTTGCTCGCTACGCAAATGTTTTGGGTAGCCTGAGCCATCGGCATGTTCATGGTGTTGCATAATAATCTTACCAATACGCACTGGCAGGCCAACCTCTTGTGCCATCCGCGCGCCCATTTCGCTATGCTGTTCAAAATGTGATTGCTCTGACTTTGTTAGCGGATCTTTTTTAAGCAAAATCTTATCTGATATTTCAGCCTTGCCAATGTCATGAAATAAAGCCGCCATCCCTAACAAGCGCGCATCCTCTTTAGACATATTGATAGACTTAGCCATAATCAGTGCAAGTACAGTGACGTTGAGCGGGTGTATGTAGTTGGCATCACTTGAGCGATTACCATTGAGTGCGTGAACGGCAACATCACCTTCCATTAATGCGGTGTCGACCAAATCATTGATAATCAATGCCGCCTGCTCAATTGAAGCTTTAGAGTCCGTTAGAATATTGCGCGTCACTTGCCGTGCAATATTGCTGGTGTTGATAAATTTTCTTTCACACACATTGATGGCTTGGTGAAGTTCTTTCAGGCGCTGCTTTGCATTATCTGCGCTGCTTACTGGCACTGGTATGGGTTGAGTTTCTTTCCCAACTATTTCCGCAGCCGCAGGCGCATCTACTTTTACTGGTAATGGCTGGCAATCGCTACGTTTGGGGTCGTAGCGCAATTTGGTAAGACCAGTTTTCTTAATAATGGAGATTTGCTCTTCATCTTTTACTTTGAAGTTACTTAGCGTGAATGGGTGATCCATCCAACCTAAATCTAGGTGTACATAAATACCCACTTGTAACTGTGAAACGTCAATAAAATGATGTTCGTTATGCATAGTTTTACCTCGTTGTTCTTATTTTGTTAATAGTTTTGAGAATTCTGTGGCGGTAACCGGTTTGCTATAGAGATAGCCCTGTGCTTCTTTGCAGCCCATAGCCCTTAAAAAGTCGGCTTGCGCTTGGGTTTCTACACCTTCGGCAATCACACTAAAACCTAAGCTGCCAGCCATCGCATAAATGGCATTGGCAATGGCGGCATCATCTAAATCATCTGGTAGGTCGCGTACAAAAGATTGGTCTATTTTTATCTTGTCGAGTGGTAATCGTTTGAGGTTGGAGAGTGATGAGTAGCCTGTACCAAAATCATCGATAGCTAATTTAAGCCCAAGTTGCTTGATGCGACTGAATGTATCAATCACATACTCAGTGTTTTGCATCACCGTACTTTCGGTGATTTCAAGTTCCAACATATGCGGGTTGCAATCCGTTTCCATCAAAATGCCATAAACGGTATCAGCGAAGTTGCTACGCATGATTTGTACGCCAGAGACGTTAACCGCAATCCATTGAATAGCATGGCCAGCTTTATGCCAACGCACCATTTGATAGGCTGCTTCACGCAGCACCCATTCGCCGATTTGCACAATCAAACCAGTTTCTTCAGCCATTGGAATAAACGTGGCTGGGGAAACCAATCCTAATTTAGGGTGGTTCCAGCGTATCAACGCTTCAGCACCTATAATCTCGCCAGTCATCAGTGAGACTTGTGGTTGGTAATAAACCTCAAACTGCTTACGCACTAAGGCATGGCGTAGCTGACCTTCCAGAGTAAAGCGCTCTACCGCGTTTTTACTCAAATCATCAGAGTAGAAGCAGTGGTTGTTTTTGCCTTTATTCTTGACTTGATACATTGCAATATCAGCGGCTTTAATTAAGCCTTCTACATCCGCGCAGTCTTTCGGGAAGGTGGAGATGCCGACGCTCGCGCTGATGTAAATTTCATGACCATCAATATTAAATTCAATTTGTAGCGCATGAATAATTTTTTTAGCTACCAGTGATGCGTCGCTAGGTTTGCTAATCATATCCATCATCACTACAAACTCGTCGCCGCCTAGACGCGCTACTACGTCACTATCACGCATAGACAGGCTAATGCGCCTAGAAGCTTCGAGTAATAATTTATCACCTACTTGGTGGCCAAGCGTGTCGTTAACGGCTTTAAACCGATCTAAGTCAATAAATAATAAGGCTATTTTATGATTATCGCGTTCAGCGCGTTTAATGGAATGTTCTAGCAATTCATTTAACAGGCGGCGGTTAGGTAAGCCTGTGAGGGGGTCATGATTAACTAGCTCATGCAATCTATTTTGTGAGCGCTTAACATCAGTAATATCTGCAAAAACACCGACATAATTCACGACTTTACCTGCATTATCTTTGACCGCAGTAATCGTTAGCCATTCATAATAATTTTCGCCAGATTTACGCTTATTGAACACCTCACCATGCCAGCGCTCTTCTTTCTTTAAGGTGGTCCACATCTCCTTATAAAAGCGCTCGTCCTGATTGCCAGATTGCAATATTTTTGGTGATTTACCCAGCACCTCTTCTTCAGAGTAGCCAGTAATTTCAGTAAAACCTTTGTTAATAGCCACAATGCGCACTTTGTCATCGGTGATCATGATGCCTTCACTGGCGCTATCAAAAGCAATTTTAGCTTGATGTAGCCGTTTGCCAGCGCTCTCTCTTTGTATTGCGACGCCTAAAGAGCGGCCTATCGCCATTAGTGAGCCAAGCTCTTGTGGTGTGGTTTTAATCAAATCATGGCAACGCTCAATAATGATATTGCCCCACCATAGTTTGTCTGAAAAAAGCGGGACGATCGCAATAGATTGCGTATCATGTTGTTCAAGTATTTGGCGCTCTGAACTTGGTAGGTCGCGAATATCACCAAAAACAGGGTCGCCGAGTTGAAGCGCATCTTTCCAACGACTTAAACGCACATCATTAAAATTGATGGCTTCAAGCGCATTATCAGCACTACTGAAGCCTGGCACGGACCATCTATAGAGTATTTTTGAATGCCCAGATTTAGCCGTATTAATCGTTTCTTTGTTATCAGGCTCAACATTTTTAAGTATGGTTGCGCGAGTAAACCGCAAGGCAAGGCATAGCTGCTGCAACACCGTCACTGCAACTGTTTGCCAAGATTCGGCGGAGTGTAATAACCAATCGCATGAAATAAGCGCATCTAAAATTGCACTGCGGTCACGTAAATGACTTTCAGCCATTTTGCGCTCGGTAATATCACGTCCAAGTGTAACTAAGCCGTGGCGGCTGCCATCATCGTTAAACAATGGCACCTTGATGACATCTAATACTTTTGCTCCACCGTGTGGCAATGAAATCACCTCTTCATTTCTGATAGAGCGACCTAACTTCCAAGCTTGATCGTCAGATACTTTTGAGTGGCGGAAAGCTTCTTTAAATGCAGGGCTAGATAGAGCAGCAAGCTCCATATCAGTTTTGTGCTGATAGTCCAGCTGATCCAGCTGAAAAAGTTCTATGCTGCTAGTGTTGGCTTCTAACCAGCGATTTTTCTCATCTTTGAAGCAAATCAAATCAGGGCTTGCATCAATCAAATTACGTAGTAGTTTTTCGGTGTGTCTTAATTGTAATTCTGTGCTGACACGTTCAGTCACGTCATGCATATGTAGCACATAACCAGAGTGCAAATCTTCAAAAGCTTTGTTGTGCGAAGTGAATACCTGCAAGGTGCGTAGCTCATCCCCTGCGGCGTACTGCAATACAAAGTTGGTGCTGGCCTTTTTTAATTCTGAAATGATGCGTTTATGTACGGCTTTAGGTAATTGGCCAGTTCTGGCCGCAACCTGTTTTACATTCAGGCTAAAAATATCTCTGGCATAGGGATTTGCATAGCTGACGTTACATTTTTCATCAATGGCAAGAATAGCAACGCCTTGCAATGAGCCTAATAAATGCCAGGCCAGTGCAAGTTCTTTAGACATGAATCTGCTCAGATGGCTTGCGCTATCTGAAGCAGATTGCAACTGATCTAATTTATTTAAATTTTTCAATTACTTATACATTTCTAAAAAGGCTTATTAAGTTTTCTTAAAACATAGTAACTAGCAAATATATTCAACATCAAGTGCAAATATGCTGAATATGAGCGATATGTTTTTATCGGCCATAATGACTAAAGCTTGAACGTAAATATACGCTTTGGCTTGTAAAACCATCTTTGAATTAAAAGTACTTAGTGGTGCTAATTTATAAGTTAGCGACTAGGTGCTATAGGCGATTGAGACTTTTAGAAGTGCTTGGCTAAGGCAAAATTGAAATATGCTAGTATTTGCTAACAATATTTAGATGATGTGCAATATGGTTTCAATTTTCAGATTATCACTTTTAGTATTTTTAGTCTTTATACACACTTCTGCCTATGCGGTTGAAGAGGGCAAACTCGCGCCAATCCTCACCGCAAAGCTACTAGACGGTAAATCGTTTTCAACTGAATCGGTAAAAGGTGAGGTGGTGATTGTGAACTTTTGGGCAACTTGGTGCCCGCCGTGCAGACAAGAAATGCCCGCGTTCGAAAGTTATTATCAAAAATACAAGAATCAAGGCTTAAGGATAATTGCCGTGAGCTTAGATGATCCTGCGGATTTAGCCAAAGTACGCGAAGTCATGCGTGACTTTACTTTTGATGCGGCATTAGAGAGTGAAAGTCAGCACAAAGGCTATAGTCGAATCTGGCGTTTACCATTAACTTTTGTGATTGATCGCAAAGGCGTCTTACGTAAAGACGGCTGGTATGGTGCGGCGCATAGATTTGCCCTTACTAGATAAAATTGTCACACCACTGCTTGAAGAAAAATAGCGGTTTATTTTGGGTATTGAGTTTCTGTGATGGATTTAGCCAAAAATTGGCTGAATTAAAATCGACTAATGTTCCTTGGTTCTGTTATTTTCTGCACTAAACTCAGCAATATGCAGCATATTTACATCAGGCGCAGTATAATCACGCAAATATTTAATTGATTGCCGTACTAGTCGTGCGGTGAGGAACACGACCGTTAATTAGCAGGTCGTAGAACTCGGCAAACCAGGCACAGCAAGCAATCAGGCCATCCTTTGAGGTGGCCTTTTTTTTGAGCGGATAAGTCCACGACCGCCAGCGACGATGAGTTTAAGAGCGACTCGGACGCAAGACATGATCTCTTCAGCGAGTGCTTATCCCTGAGGGTTTCAACTAATTTAAGGAGCAATACCAGTGACCAACGCACAACGCAGAGCACTTAGCCGCATGGCTGAAATGAATGCATCAAGTAACGACAGCAAGCCTGAACCAACGCACAGTAGCGCGTTCTGCCCGCATGAGGCTGGCGCTTATTACCTTGTAATGGTGGAGAGTGTCGGCAAGGTCATCAATCTGCTAGCCATGGAAATCGAGCCGCCTGTTCGCACCTACACAATCACTACCGTTAATTTTGAACAGGATTCCGATACTGGCAAATGGGTCTGGTTTGATGGTAAGGAAAAGCTATCCCCACGGAAGAACCAGGATAGTTGGCGCCTTGGCAGCAAGAAGTTATATGACACACGCGAGGGCGCAGAGGCTGAGCTTCAGCGCGTGATGGTCAAAAACGGTGACCGAGTGACCAAGGTACATGACCTGCCAGACGACGTAAATAAACTGAAAAAGATCCGTAGTGCCCACCATCCAGACCGTAATAACCCAGACTCCGACCATGATCTCTATCAGGCGGTTATCGAGAAAATTGATAGGATGCGCGCGGTGAGTGTGTGAGCCACACCTTAGCCTGACGGTGTAGCTCGATTTATCACCTCTGCAAGAAAAATATAAAATCAGTCACAGAAGTAGAATTTTCATTATTTTTAATTGAAATCCAAATTAAAACATTAACTTAGAAACTAATGCGTAAGCCTGTAGAAAGCAATAAATGTGACATATTGTCGCAGGGAAAGTGGAAAAATAAAGCTCTATCTACATAAGTTAAAGTTATTTGATAAATAGATGTTTAGCCTATATTCGTTTTAAATACTCAATGGAGTAAACTTCTAGCATGAAAATATTATTTGCACTTTGTCTATTTTTCTCGTCTTTAATTGCTCATGCGCATGACGATCACACTTCATCTCAAGCCAACTCTTTGGCTATTAGCTTGGCGTTTGATGCACAAGGCAGTTTATGGAGGGTGCTTGAAAAAAATGGCTTGATACTTGTAAGCTCAAGTCGCGACTTAGGCAAAACTTTTTCTAGTCCATTACAAGTCACGCCCACCGTACAAAAAATAGGTGCAGATGGCGAGGCGCGGCCTAAAATCGCGATTGGCCCAGAAGGCAATATTTACCTCACTTGGACAGAAGCCTTAAAGAAGCCGTTTACAGGGTACATTTGGTTTTCACGTTCAATCAATGGTGGTAGAAGCTTTGAAAAACCGATCATTGTACATACCGACCGTGCAGAGATTACACATCGATTTGATGAGCTTAATGTTGCGAAAACTGGCGATGCCAAAGGAAAAGTGACCGTCACTTGGATTGATAAACGTGATTTAATTGCGGCTAAATCAGCAGGTAAACCTTATGAAGGTGCAGCGATTTATTATGCAGCTTCCAGCAATCAAGGGGCAAGTTTCGCGCCCGAACAAAAGCTGGCCGATAGTAGTTGTGAGTGTTGCCGTATTGCTCTAACCAATAAGCCAGACGGTACTGTTGTCGCGATGTGGCGCCATGTATTTGAAGGCAGTGAGCGCGACCATATGATGGCTGAAATTCCTGCACAAGCAAATCAAGTACCCGTCACGAAGCGCGCAACTTTTGGACGTTGGAAAATTGATGGTTGTCCTCATCACGGCGCTGCGCTTGCGTTGGGCGGGGAAGGCAAGGATTGGTGGGGCTACCATATGGCTTGGTTTGACGGCGGCAATGATGATTCAGGTAAAGATGCCAGCTTGTTTTATGCACGTATGGATGGCGAGGCTTGGGTTTCTTCACCGCCTAAAAAGTTTGGTAAGCATAGTAATCAGGCGGGTCATCCAGCGCTATTGAGCATAGGCGAAAATGTTTGGCTGGTTTGGCGCGAGATTGAAAGTAAAAGTAATAAAATACTTGGCATGCTTTCTGACGATGGTGGTCGGAGCTGGGGCGCGCCAAAAGAGCTTGCAACTTGTGCAGGTAAAACGGACTATCCGATTTTACTGGGTAAAGACAATCAAGCTTATTTGGCTTGGAATACTGAGAAAAATGGTTTGATTTTGCTTGGCTTGTAAATTCTATAAGTTTTAGGCATCTGGTTTTTGTGATTGACTTGACCAAAAAATCGCCGCATTAAAACCGCTTCAATTATGTAGACTCCAATTTAAACTGCCTGCTTCAGGGCAACTAAATTGATATGCTATGAGGCTGAAAAGGGCCTATTCTGTTGAAAAACTCCAACAAATCATGGACTTAATCCCATCGTTGAATTATAATTAACCTATTGATTTTTATAGGGAATTCATCATTATGGGTTGTCTTGCAAGTAATCAAAACAAGCTTTTTTATTCTTTTAACCTCGAGTCTTACGTTCCACAAGGTCATTTATTGCGAGGTATTGATCAATATCTTGATCTTAGTAACCTTCGTCAGCATCTTTCTCACTTTTATAGCAATACAGGACGACCATCCATAGACCCAGAGTTAATGATTCGAATGCTGATCATTGGCTACTGCTTTGGGATACGATCTGAGCGACAGTTGTGTGATGAAGTCCACCTTAATTTAGCCTATCGCTGGTTTTGTAAACTCGGACTAGATGACGAGGTGCCAGATCATTCAACATTCTCCAAGAATCGCCACGGTCGCTTTCGTCAAAGTGAGGCTTTCAGACAATTATTTGAGGATGTTCTCAAGCGCTGCATGTTAGAAGGCTTAGTGCAAGGCGAAGGCTTTGCTACAGATGCCAGTATTATTAAAGCAAATGCCCAGCGCATGAACAGTGTCCCTGGCAGCGAAGTGATGGAATGGTTAAATGGTGAGGATGCATCAAGGCCTGCAAAAGAGTATTTGGACAGACTTGATACGAGTACTCAGAATTTTACGCCTAAATATGTGTCATTAAGTGATCCATCGTCCACTTGGACAGCTGCACCTGGTGGCCCAGCATTCTTTGCTTATTGCACCAACTATCTGATCGATCTAAAAGCAGGGATTATTGTAGATGTTGAGGCGTCTACGGTAAATAAAATTGCAGAAGTAGACGCGACCCAAACCATGATGGATCGTGTTGAGGACAAATATAATATCAAACCAGAGCGATTTGTGGGGGATACAAATTATGGCTCTGCGAGGATGCTACATTGGTTGGTTGAAGATAAGAATATCGCACCACACGTGCCAGTTTGGGAGAAGTCCGAGCGAAATGATGAATTATTATCTCGAAGTGATTTTGAATGGATAGCGGAAGCAAATGAATATCGTTGTCCTAATGGCAAACCACTTAAAATGAACTGGCGGGAATTTGAAACGCCACGCACCCACGTTACCAAAGCCGATACGATCATCTATCGCGCCAGCAAAAAAGACTGTGATTACTGTCCATTAAAGCCCAAGTGTTGTCCCAATACTCCTATACGTAAAATTGCGGCAAGTATTTATGAATCATCAAGAGAAGTCGCTAGAGCGATTGCCAAAACCGAAGCCTATCAACAATCAAGGAAAGACCGCAAAAAGATAGAAATGCTGTTTGCGCATCTAAAACGCATCCTCAAGATGGGTAAATTACGACTGAGAGGATTTAGTGGTGCTCAAGATGAGTTCTTATTAGCAGCAACAGCGCAAAACTTGCGAAGAATGGCGATGTGGTTGGCACCTGAAATGCAAAAAATGAGCTGAAAGGGTGGAATAAGTAGAAACCTATTCAATTTCCACATGAATTGTTCACCAAACTTAGGACACGTTCAATTCAAAGCAAAAAACTAACAATTATTTAAAAAAATCGTGAGTTTTTCAACAGAATAGGTCGAATGCAGCCATTAAGAATCTATAAATTGGGTCGAGAGTGAAGATTTCAAATGTCCGCTAAAGCGGGTGAAGTCCACCAAAAGACTCGCTGAGCTTCATGTGTTGGATTGGCAAATATAAGGTAAAACTTGTACCCGTGCTTTTCGCATCCCATTTAACTTTAGCGCCTATTGCTTCGGCGCGACGCATCTGATTTGATAAACCTCTTCCACCACTCTTTAAGGCTGTGTCAATGTTGAAACCTTGACCGTTGTCTGTTATGGTCACTACAGCATAACCATTCTCGACGCCAGTTAAAGCACGAATTTCTGTAGCAGAAGTATGATTTATAATATTAGTAAACGCTTCCTGTAGAATTCTTAGAATATGAAGGGCCTTATTGGGATCAAGCCAGTCTAAAGGAGGTACGTCCTTAATCTCCCAACGTAGCTTTATGCCGGAGCTCTCTAACCGTGGCCCGATCCGGTAACGCAGTGTCGCCAGCAATAGCAGTAAATCTGCCTCCAATGGTTCCATTGAGTCTATTGCCAGTTTAAGGTCATCGATACAATCTTTAAGAATCTCACTTATAACAATTTCACTAATATTACCGTACTCTACTACGCGTAATGCACTAATGAGCGTCGACCCTAAACCATCGTGCATGTCCTGCATCATGCGCTGGCGCTCCTGCGCCAATATTTGGCGTTGTTCAATTTCACGTAAGCGGTGATAGCTTTTCTGTAACTCTGCACTTTGTGCTTGTAGCAGGGTTTCTAAGTCATTGTTTTGCTGTTTAATAGTATTAGTTGCGCCAATATAGCGACGAAATAAAATAATCATGAAAATAAGGAATGCGCTGATGTTGGTATAAGGTCCAAGGTAAATGCTTTCAATGCTTATATAGTTATTCACTAATAACAAATCATATATGCCGAACATCATGCCTATCACTCCCCAGCCAGCCAGCATCAATCCATCGTTGGATTTGGATAGTCTTGAGTTTTTCCAGCCTACTAGTGAGATAGATGTTCCCATAATAAGTAAAAGAATGTATGCAGGCGAAGCAATTGCATAAGCATTTTGCAAGATAGATGTAAGTGGTAGGGTAAGAACACCAAAACATAGCGTTATGACTGCAATAAGCCAACTTAACCAGCGTCGTGGACGACCATGCAAGTAGCTTAGGAATACATGTACCAATGCGACTAGCCAGAATAGCGAATTAATGGTCAACCAGCTAAACCAAGCATCGGAAATGGGTAATGGTTCTGAACCAAGAAAATAATGCATGCTGCGCAGATATGCCACCAAAGATATGCAAAAAAATAAGCCATACAACCACTCATTACGTTGTTTAATCCACACAAATAGTGAAAAAATCCCTACTGCCAAAAAGGCGGCGCTACTCATGAAAGGTAATTGCACTTGTAGTACGTCACGCAAATGATAACGCCAGCTTATTTGAGCAGCTTCACCTAGCCAGATGGATGAGATTCCTCCACCTGAACTGCGAGGTCGTTCAATGCGAATAAGTATCACCTTAGGTGTAGTTGTCCCCGCAGTTTCTTCTAATGGTATCCATAAGGGGATATTCCAGCCATTCCATCCCATATTGGCATGAGATTGGTAAAGTATGTGGCTGTCTCCATAAATAGCAATTCGCCCATCTGTTTTCCAGCGTGGGATATAAATAAATTGTGGGTGATTAGTAGTCGGTAATCTAGGTACATGTAGGCGATACCAAGTCACAATGGTAGGCAAATTGAGTAGACCGTCGTCAATCAACTTTGGGATTAGCGCAGGTCTCAAGGCGTGTGGCAAGCTGACGGATTGCCACGCTCCATTAAAATCTACGTTGCTAATACTGTAAGGCGGTGGTTTATATCCGACTCCAGTGGTAGATAATATTTCTGCCGATGTGAAATGAAGTGGCTCACCAGCGTGCGCAGATGATAAGTAAAGAATCATGCTCAGTACTAGCCCTTGGACTGTGAGCAAGAAACATCGACGGTTCTTGTTGTGAGTATATTGGTCAGAGTTTGGAACTACAGCTTCAATCACTAAGCAAGCCCTGATTACGTGCTTTATAAATAGCCGCAGCTTTTGAGTTCACTTCAAGCTTAGTGTAAATGCGCCGAATGAAAGTGAGCACAGTGTGACGTGAGACAGATATCAACGAAGCAATTTCATCAGATGTAAATCCTTTAGTGATATATTCCAGCACCTCCTGCTCACGAGCTGATAGTGCTGCATGTTGTTTGGGATTGGTGGATGTTTGTTTAGGTGGGGTGTTATCCTGCCGAAAGCGCGTTAAAATCTGTCGCGCAATCAGCGGACTTATAGGACTGCCGCCTTGATACAAGCTGCGAATTTCAAAAATAATTCGCGAGGGTTCGCTATCTTTGAGTAAGTAGCCTGATGCGCCAGCTTCCAGTGATTGCATTACGTGTAGTTCATCGCCAAACACAGTGCTGACCATGATGCTGCATGAAGGAAATTTTTCATGCGCCTTGCTGATAATATCAATTCCAGAGCCGTCAGGTAGTCCCAGATCAACCAGTAGCACATCAATCGATGTCGTACTAAGAATATGCAATCCTTGCGCACGAGTGCTGGCTATGTTGGTTAACACCATATCGGGGGCTAATTGCATCGCAGCTATCAGGGCATTCTGAAAATTAACATCATCTTCTACCAGCATCACGCGAATTGCAGGTTGTTGCATAAAATCCTTAGGGATATTTCTTATTGACCGCCTAGTGAAAGAGGCAAAAGGTCCAGCACATAACGAATATTGCCACAATTTTCAAATTACTTTGTCACTAGTTTGGGGGACATACAAATACTACTTATGCGTTTATTATGGTATTAGTATGGCTATGAATGAATATGCAGCGCTAAGCACTATAAAAGCATAAAGACTAAGCCTTATAAAACGTAAAATTAACATGCCAAACCTACTGTAAAGTAGGGACGGAAAGCCATGGGTCCTAAGGTGTTGAGGATAGCCAGGTTACAATTTGAATGTAATCTGATTTATTTAGTCCGTGCATCTGCGGACTATCATCATAGGGGTAGTTATGAAGCGTTCAGTCCAAGGTTTTCTTTCTCGTCAGTATATGTGCGTTTTGCGTCGATGTGCTTGGGAGAATGCTTTATCATACTTCATCAACGCCACGATAGCCGTTTCCGGCACCGCTGCCTTTGCGGATGGCATCACCACTGATGGCCGAACCCAGACACAACTCACCGTAAGCGGGAGTGTCACCGACATTACCACCAAGACGGTGCAAGGGGTTAATGCAATCAATTCCTTCCATCGTTTTAATATTGGCAATGGTCAAACGGTTAACTTATACCTACCGACTGGAACCGCTAACCTACTTAATCTTGTGCATGATGAACGTAGTTATTTTGATGGCGTATTAAATGCGTATAAAGATGGCCGCATTGGCGGCAATGTTTATTTCCTAAATCCACATGGCATGGTAGTTGGCGCTGGTGGCGTGCTAAACGTCGGCAGTTTAATGATGGCGACACCTACAAGCCAATTTATGGATTCTCTTATTTCCCAATCTGGAGTGGTGAATGCCGATGCCGTTAGTAATGCACTTTTGGGATACATCCCATTAACTGACACTGGATTAATTCAGGTTAAAGGTCGTATCAATGCTGCAAATGCAGTAACGTTGTCTGCTGGAAGTGTTGCAGTTGATGCTGGGGCTAAAGTGATTGCTGGACAACAAGTGCAGGCTAACTTCGGTGATCTTGTTAATATTCAAGGTGTTGCAACGGCGTCTGGGGTAGAAGTTAAAAATGGCGTGATTAAAATTACCGCTAGCAATGACGTTAATGTGGCGGGGCAAGTGGCTGCAGATGGCATAACTGGTGCTAATGCAGGTACTGTCGATATTCATGCAGGTTCAAATATTAGTCTTGCATCAGGTGCTGATATTAGTGCAAATGGTCAAGGTGCTGCTTCGTCTGGAGGAAATGTAAAGATATATGCTGGAGGCGATGCCACGTTGGGAGCTGGCGCACACGTTTCCGCTAATGCAGGCAGCAGTGGAGATGGTGGCTTTGTAGAGTTTAGCGCAAAAAATAC
>Ga0208124_100026_pt1 | contig 173885 bp, 158 predicted proteins | sample LakWasM104_HOW12_2_FD_183922 | JGI IMG/M metagenome (GOLD analysis project Ga0208124, IMG submission 183922) | Freshwater sediment methanotrophic microbial communities from Lake Washington under simulated oxygen tension - Sediment Metagenome... | ecosystem: Environmental > Aquatic > Freshwater...
CGAACTGCTTCCTTCGACCCTGACCACCTTCACCGCGAGCGATGGCGAGAACCTGGCTGTGCAGGACTGGCCCCTGCCGCAGGGCGAGCCCTGCCGGGGGACGGTGCTGCTGGTGCACGGCCTGGGCGAGCATGTGGGCCGCTATGACGCGCTGGCCCGCCGCCTCAACGACTGGGGGTTTGCGGTGCGGGGCTATGACCAATACGGCCATGGCGAATCGGCCGGGCCGCGCGGCGGGCTCACGTCGGACATGCGCCTGCTGGACGATCTGGCGGACCTGGTGGACGCCACCCGCGCCCGCATGCCTGCGGGCCAGCCCCTGGTGCTACTGGGTCACAGCATGGGCGGCTTGGTGGCCTCGCGGTTTGTGTCCCTGCACCTGCGGCCGGTGGATGCGCTGGTGCTGTCCTCCCCCGCACTCGATGCCGGCCTGGGCGCCGTGCAAAAGCTGCTGCTGGCCACGCTGCCGCGCATCGCGCCCAACCTGCGCGTGGGCAATGGGCTGGACGCGCAGTACCTTTCGCATGACAGCGCCGTGGTGGCGGCCTACCTGGCCGATCCGCTGTGCCACGACCGCATCAGCGCGCGCCTGGCCCGCTTCATTGCCGAGGGTGGCCCCGCCACCGTCGCCCGCGCTGCGCACTGGAGCGTGCCCACGCTGTTGATGTGGGCGGGCAGCGACAAGCTGGTCAACCCGGCGGGCAGCCGTGCCTTTGCGGCCGCTGCAGCCAAGGCTGTGGTGCAGTCCCACTGCTTTGAGCCCTTGTTCCATGAGCTCTTCAACGAAAGCCCGGAACTGGCGGAGCCGGTGTTCGACCTGCTGAGGGAATGGCTGGTGCGGCGCTGCGCGGTGCCTGCAAGGCCGTAGGCAGGCGCCGGGTGGCCTGATTTCAGAGAAAACGGCTGGTTGCGCTAGTGCAATATGACCCGGTTGCTATTATTTTTGAAGTAGGCCGCCGAGCATCCCCAGCAGATCGTTGGCATTGCCAAACCCGCCATGGGGCGCCTGTCCCTGGGGGCTCAGGTGGTCGACCAGGCCCGGCAACACCTGGGCCAGCTGCCCGGCGGCTGCACCGGGGGCCACACCCAGTTGCGCGGCCATCTGCGACAGGGGGCCACTGCCCAACACCTGCGACAGCTGCTCGCCCGAGATCGCCTGGTTGGGCCCGGCGCTCAGCCACGACGCAATCACGTTGCCCAGCCCGGCTTGCTGGAACTTGGCCATCAAACCCGGCAGGCCGCCCACCGGGCCATCGTTGCTGATCAGGGACATCACGGCCTGCACCAGCTGCGGGTTTTGTGCGGCCAGGCTGATCAGCCCTCCCAGGCCACCACCGGCCCCACCCGCCGCAGCGGCGCCACTGCCACCTTGCGACGCGTTGTTGATGACGGCACCCAGAACGGAATCGAGCAAACCCATGGTGTTCTCCTGTAGAGGAATGAAGGGCGGCAGTGCACCAGCCCGGACGGAGCCACCCATGGTACGCGCCTTGGCGGCGCCTTCGTGTCAACAATCGTGAACGGGGTGACGCCGCTGGGGTGCCGCGCCACTACTTGGTGCGGGGTGGGCGCTTGTCGAGCAGCGGCGCACTCACACCTTGTACCCCCACCAGCCCCAGCACCGTGACCAGCGAGGTCTGGGCGCCCTTCCAGGCATCCGTCAGGTCGATCCATTCGGACAGCGCGTGGAACCCGCCCGTCTTGCCGCCGCCCCCGATCACGATGGCGGGGATGCCCAGCGCCATGGGCACGTTGGCATCGGTGCTGGCACCGGCCAGCACCGTCCTGCGGCCAAAGGCGGTGTTGGCGCGCACGGCGGCCTCCACGATCAACGCGTCGGCGGCGGTGCGGCCACCGGGCCGGTCGCCGATGAGCTTGGTCGACGCGCTCAGGGTGTTTACGCCCCAGCGTGCGTTCTCTTCGGTCACGGCGCTGTCCACGGCGGCCAACACCTGCTTTTCGGTGGCCAGCAGCGGGGCCATTTCGTCGGAGCGGATGTCCACCGCCATGCGCGCATCGGGCGCGATGGTGTTGACGGACGTGCCGCCGCCCACCGTGCCCACGGTGAAGGTGGTCTTGGGGCTCTTGGGCGTGCGGATCTCGGCGATCTTGGCAATGGCGCGGCCCATGCCGTGGATGGCGCTGGGCACCTCGCCGAACGCGGCGAAGCTGTGGCCGCCCGGGCCTTTGAAGGTCACCTCGTGGCGGTGGCTGCCCGTGCCCAGCACCAGCACCGTGCCGTCGGGCGCGGGCTCCAGCGCCACCATGCCGTCGATGTCCAGGTGCTCCTTGAACAAATGCTTCATGCCGCGCAGGTTGCCCAGCTCTTCCTCGCCCACATTGCCCACAAACACCAGGTCGCCCACGGTGGCGATCTTCTGGTCGTTCAGCACCTTGAGCCACGACAACAGCACGGCCAGGCCGCGCGTGTTGTCGGAGATGCCGGGCGCATACAGCTTGCCGTCGCGCTCCTTCACCTTCACGTCGGTGCCGGAGGGGAACACGGTGTCCAGGTGGGCCGAGATGACCAGCTTGGGCCCGTTGCCCGTGCCCTTGCGCACCCCCACCACATTGCCTTCGGCATCGATGGCGGCATTGGTCAGGCCCAGGGCCTGGAGCCGGGCCAGGAAGGCTTCGGCACGCTTTTGTTCCTTGAACGGCGGCGCCTCGATCTCGGTGAGCATGCGCAGGTCTTCGGTGGCGCGGTCGTGGTCGGCCTTCACGGCGTCGAGCAGCTGCAGGATCTGGGGCGCGGCCATGAGCTGGCCGTAGGCCTTGTCCACGGCGGGACGCAGCGTGGTGGGCGTGGGCGCCACGGCGCCGAACTGCGCATGGGCGGCACCGGGCAGCAAGCCGGCGCAGGCGAGGGCCATGGCACCCGCAAGGGCTGTGGCACGGAAGGTATGGAGAGGGAGAGTCATGGTGATCCAGCGAAACACGAACACAAACGGAAGGAGTGACCGGCCTGTCCAGCCATCGTGGATGGAGCCGCGGTCCGGCATGCAGTGCCATGCAATTGTTGGACCGAACTCGGCCCCCGGGCTCTGCTTTAATCTGCCCAGCCGACAGTTTTTCTTACATGCGCAAACACATCCCCAGCACCCGTGCCCTGCTTGTTTTTGATGCTGTGGCGCGCCACCACGGCGTGAGCAAGGCCGCCGAAGAACTCTGCCTCACCCACAGCGCCGTGAGCCAGCAGCTGCGTCTGCTGGAGGGCCAGCTGGGCCTGCAGCTGGTGCAGCGTGGCGCGCGCGGCTCCACCCTCACCGACGTGGGCCGCCGCTACCACGCGCAGATCGTGGGCGACCTGCTGCGGCTGCAGAACCACACGCTCGAAGCCATGGCCCAGCGGCCCGATGGCGCGCGTCTGCTGGTGGGTTGCGTGCCGGTGTTTGCCGAGCGCTGGCTGCTGCCCCGTCTGCCGGCCTTCCTTGCACAGCACAAAGGCTGCAGCCTGCACCTGCAGGTGTACCCCACGCAGATCTACATGGCGGAGATACCGTTCGACGTGGCCGTGCAGTACGACGACGCGGCCTGGCCCGGCGTGGTCCCCGCGCCCCTGATGCCCGAGGTTTGCGTGGCCGTGTGTGCACCGCAGTCGCGCCACCGGCGTGCGACAGAGCGCGGCGACTTCCGGGCCGTGCCGCTGTTGCAGCTCAGCTCCCGCCTAGGGGCGTGGGACGACTGGCTGGCCCATGCGGGCATCACGCGCATCCCCGGCCACACGTTGGGAGGCCACCGCTTTGATCTGTTTTCGATGCTGGTGGAGGCGGTGCGCGCCGATCTGGGTATTGGCCTGGTGCCCCGGTATTTTGTGGAGCGCGAACTGCAATCGGGCGAGTTGGTGCTGGCCCACCCGCACCACGACAGCGGTGCGCGGGGCTACAGCCTCTTTGTGGCGCCGGGGCGCCTGGAATACCCTGCGGTGGCGGCCTTTGCACAGTGGCTGCGCACCACGGCGCGGGCAGAAGGCGCTGCGGTAGGCCGGTCTTCAGGCGCCGCTTGAAACACGCTGGCGCTGCAGACCCAGCCAGGCCAGCGCCAGCCCCGTCACCACAATGGGCACCAGCGAACCGGCGTTCAGCAGCGTCCAGCCCTGTGTGGTGACCAGCACGCCCGACGAGAACGCGCTCAGCGCCAGCGTGGCGTACACACAGAAGTTGATGGCCGCCTGTGCGCGGTCCTTCTCCTCCGGTCGGTAGGCCGTCATGGCCAGCGTGGTGGAGCCGGTGAACAGGAAGTTCCAGCCCACGCCCAGGAAGAACAGCGCAATGCCAAAGTGGTGCAGCTCCACGCCCATCAGCGCCACCGCCACACACGCTAGGTTGAGCAACACCCCCGTGCCCATGATGGGCAACACACCAAACCGCTTGATCAGGTGGCCGGTGACAAAGCCGGGCGCGAACATGCCGATCACATGCCATTCCAGCACCAGTGCCGAGGCATCAAAGTCAAAGCCACACACCTGCATGGCCAGCGGCGTGGCCGCCATCAGCAGGTTCATCACCCCATAGCCCAACGCGGCACCCACAATGGCCACGATGAAGGCAGGCTGGCGCATCAGTACAGAAAGGGGGCGCCCTGGCTCGCGTTGGCCCGCAGCGTTGAGCACCACGGGTTGCATTTCGAACCGGATGGCTGTCATGCACAGCATGGACAACAGTGCCACGCCGATGAGCGCGATATAGGCGCCCGCAAACGGCACCGGGAACAGCGTGCGCGTGGCGCTGGCCAGGTTGGGACCTGCCACGGCGCCCAGCAGGCCACCGGCCAGCACCAGCGACACGGCCTTTTCGCGGTAGTCCGGCTTGGCCAGTTCGGCGGCCGCAAAACGGTACAGGCCACCGTTGGCGCTGTAGTAGCCCGCCACCACCGTGGCCGTGCACAGCAGCCAGAAGCTGGCGCTGAACGCGGCCCAGGCACACAGCGCGGCCGACACGACGGCCACGGCCAGCCCGATCTGGAACGACACCTTGCGGCCCCAGCGCATTTGCGTCCTGGCCACCAGGGGCGTGGACAGCGCACCGCCCACCACATAGCCCATCACCGGCAGCGTGGCCATCCAGCCAAAGGGCGCGAGCTGCAGCCCCACCAGCCCGTTGATGGCGATGAAGACGACGTTGTTGGTCAGGAAAAGGCCTTGGCACAGGGCCAGCAACCACAGGTTCTTGTTCACGGCAGAGGGCGCCTTTTGGCGTCTTTATGAAATGGATGTCCCACGCAGGGCACTGGATGCAAGTCAAGGCCGGTGGGCGGTGTGGAACGCCGGGAAGGCTGGAGCACATCAAAACCCGACTGCTTTGCTCCGGCATTGTGCACTGCCGTTGATGAAGATCAGCGGATGCGCCGAGAGCCCCCCGTATGGTGGCGCCCAGTGCTGTGGCTCCCCACCGGGGCCAGCGTTTGAATGTTTGTGATGGATCCCTTGAAATCGACGGCCGCCGCCTTGCCCGGGGCGGCTGGCCCTGCCATGGAACTGGTTTGCCCCGCGGGCAGCCTGCCCGCCCTGAAGGCCGCTGTGGACCACGGCGCCAACTGTGTCTACCTGGGCTTGCGCGACGCCACCAACGCGCGCAACTTTGCGGGCCTCAACTTCGACGAGGCGGCCATTGCCCAGGGCATTGGCCATGCGCATGCGCGCGGCTGCAAGGTCTTCATGGCACTCAACACCTACCCGCAGGCCGCCAACCCGGGGCCCTGGCGCAGCGCCCTGGACAAGGCGGTGGACCTGGGCGTGGACGCCGTCATCCTGGCCGACCCCGGCCTCATGCAATACGCGGTGCAGCACCACCCCCGGCTGCGGTTGCACCTGTCGGTGCAGGGCTCGGCCACCAACTACGAGGCCATCAACTTCTACCGCGAGCAGTTCGGCATCGTGCGCGCCGTGCTCCCGCGTGTGCTGTCGATGGAGCAGGTGCGCCAGGTCATCGACCGCACGCCGGTCGAGATCGAAGTCTTCGGTTTTGGCAGCCTGTGCGTGATGGTCGAGGGGCGCTGTGCGCTGTCGTCGTACGCGACGGGCGAATCGCCCAACACGCACGGCGTGTGTTCGCCCCCGAAGGCCGTGCGCTGGGTGGAGACCCCGCAGGGCCGCGAGTCGCGCCTGAACGGCGTGCTCATCGACCGCTACGCGCCCGGCGAGAACGCGGGCTACCCCACGCTGTGCAAAGGCCGCTTCGACGTGGGGGATGACGAGAACTACTACGCCATCGAAGAGCCCACCAGCCTCAACACGCTGGAGTTGCTGCCCCAGCTGCTCAAGATGGGTGTGCGCGCGATCAAGATCGAAGGCCGGCAGCGCAGCCCCGCCTATGTGGCGCAGGTCACCCAGGTCTGGCGCGAGGCCATGGACCAGTGCCTGGCCTACCCGCACCGCTATGCGCCCAAGACGCGCTGGATGGCCAGCCTGGACCAGGTGGCAGAAGGCCAGCAGCACACGCTAGGCGCCTACCACCGCCCCTGGAAATGATGAGCGACTCACAAACCTCTTCTGGCGTCGTTGCCGCGTCTTGTCGTACTGGCCGTACTGCCTGCGACGCAGCGCCTAGCCAGAACCGCTTCGCTGAGGTTTGTGAGCCGCTACTAGCGTCTGGATCCCACGATCAAACCCCCGGAGACCGCCCCATGAAACTCTCTCTCGGCCCGCTGCTGTACTACTGGCCCCGCGACACCGTGTTCGCGTTCTACGAGGCCATGGCCGCCACGCCCGTGGATGTGGTGTACCTGGGAGAGACGGTGTGCTCGCGCCGCCATGAGCTGCGCCTGGCCGATTGGCTGGCGCTGGCGCGCATGCTGCGGGACGCGGGCAAGGAGGCGGTCTTGTCCAGCCAGGTGCTCATCGAGTCCAGCGCCGACGTGGGCGTGATGCACAAGATCACGGGCAATGGCGAGTTTCTGGTCGAGGCCAATGACATGGGGGCCGTGAGCTGCCTTGCGCGTGCACCCGCCGGGCCGCAGGCCTTTGTGGCCGGACCGCACCTGAACCTGTACAACGCGCCCTCGTTGCAATGGATGGCGCAACGGGGCGCCACGCGCTGGGTGATGCCGCTGGAGATGTCGCAGGACGCGCTCGCTGCTGTGCTGGCGCAGCGGCCCGCAGGCATCGAGACCGAGGTGTTTGCCTACGGCCGCATGCCCCTGGCCTATTCGGCGCGCTGCTTCACCGCCCGCCACCGCAACCTGCCCAAGGACGACTGCCAGTTCAGCTGCCTGCAACACGCCGACGGCCTGCCGCTGCGCACGCGCGAGGGCGAGGGCTTTCTGGTGCTCAACGGCACACAAACGCAATCGGCGCGCGTCTACAACCTGGCCAACGAGCTGGCGGCGATGCAGGCCCAGGGCGTGGACGTGGTGCGGCTGAGCCCGCAGGCGCAGCACATGGCGCAGGTGATCGCCGCGTTTGACGAAGCCCGCCGCGCAGTGCTTGCGCAAGAGACTGCTGAAAAGACCCCCGACTTTGTGGAGCGCATGCAGCCCTTCATGCCCGATCTGCCCTGCAATGGCTACTGGTTCGGGCGCCCGGGGCTGGAGCAGGGGATGCACGGCGCGGCGGGCGGTGCAGCCGCTCAGCCCTCCATGCACCCGTAACCACAAGGCAGATCACCATGTACCCCGGAGAACGTTTCAACAGCATCAGCCACCTGGTGGGTGCCCTGCTCGCCACGGCAGGCACGGCCGTGCTCATCACCCTCGCGGCACGCCTGGGCGACCCGTGGAAGGTGGTGGCGTTCAGCATCTACGGCGCCATGCTGGTGGCGCTGTACGCGGCCTCCACCGCGTACCACAGCGTGCGCCGGCGCACCATCAAGGCCGTGCTTCAAAAGCTGGACCACTGCAGCATCTATCTGCTGATTGCGGGCAGCTACACGCCGTTTGCGCTGGTGTCGCTGCGCGGCGCCTGGGGTTGGTCGCTGCTGGGCGTGGTGTGGGGGCTGGCCCTGCTGGGCATTGCGCAAGAGATCTGGTGGGCACGGGGTGCACGCGTGCTGTCGCTGGTCATCTATGTGCTCATGGGCTGGCTGGCGCTGGTGGCCGTGGTGCCGCTGTGGCAGGCGCTCACGCCAGCCGGGTTTGCCTGGCTGCTGGCGGGCGGTGCCTGCTACACGCTGGGCATCGTCTTTTATGCGCTGGACCACCGCGTGCGCCACGGCCACGGGCTGTGGCACCTGTTTGTGCTGGGCGGCAGCGTCTGCCACTTTTTCACCGTGTTTTTCTACGTGGCCTGAGGGCCCTTCTGTCTCATGGCGGCTTCTCCCCTTCCTTTCCCCCTGGTCGTTCCTGCGCCCGTGGGCGCTGTGCTGGCGCGCCTGCCCGCCTACCCTGGCTCGCAGCTGCTGGTAACCGCGCTCAACCTGGCGCTGGCGCGGCACCTGCCTGCGGACGTGGGCCAGGTGCTGCTGCACAAGAAGATGCGGGTGCAGGTGCGCGATGCGCGCGTGGCGTTCGACTTTGCCTGGACAGGCCAGCGCTTCGCCCCCCATGCACCGCTGGTGCCGCCGCAGGTGGCCGATGTCACGCTGAGCGCTACGGCCCATGATTTTTTGCTGCTGGCCCAGCGCCAGCAAGACCCCGACACGCTGTTCTTCAGCCGCCGTCTGTCGATGGAGGGCGACACCGAGCTGGGCCTGGTGGTGAAGAACGCGCTCGATGCGATCGAGCTGCCCGTGCTGGACCCGCGCCAGTGGGTCCACAAGCTGGCGCCGCGCCAGGTGCTGGGCCACCTGCGCCGCCGCCTGGACCCGACACCACGCAACGGAGGGTGAGCATGACCACCGACACCCATCCCCAGAACCACCCCTTGGTCTATTCCTGCTCCGGCTGCTCCAGCGCCGCGCAGCTGGCCAACCACGTGGCGCTGCAGCTCGACCGGCGCGGCGTGGCCGAGATGTCGTGCATCGCGGGGGTGGGCGGCGACGTGCCGCACCTGATGAAGACCGTGCGCTCGGGCCGGCCCATCATCGCGCTCGACGGCTGCCCGCTGGTCTGCGTCAAAAGCACGCTCGCGCGCCACGGCATCGCAGCCGACCGGCATTACCAGCTGCAGCAATACGGCGTGAAAAAACGCGCGCACGAAGACTTTGACCCCGTGCAGGCCACGCTGGTGTTGGAGCAGGTGGAGGCCGACCAGCGGGCCCAGCCCCTGCGGCGCCCTTCTGTGGTGGAGCCCTCGCATGGCTGATGCTGCCCACACCCGCCGCATCATCGTCGCGATCTCGGGCGCCAGCGGCGCCGTGTACGGCGCGCGCCTGCTGCAGGTGCTGCAAGGCCAAAGCGGCATCGAGACCCACCTGGTCGTCTCCGACGCCGGCTGGCGCAACCTGCAGCACGAGCTGGACATGGACCGCCCTGCCGTCGAGGCCCTGGCCCACCGCGTGCACGACGTGGCCAACGTGGGCGCGGCCATCGCCAGCGGCTCGTTCCAGTGCCATGCCATGGTGGTCGCGCCCTGCTCCATGCGCACGCTGGCTGCCATAGCGCATGGGCTGGCTGACAACCTGCTCACGCGCGCGGCCGACGTGGCCCTCAAGGAGCGCCGCCGACTGGTGCTGATGGTGCGCGAGTCGCCCCTGCACCTCACGCACCTGCGCAACATGGTGTCCGTGACCGAGATGGGCGGCATCATCTGTCCGCCGCTGCCCGCCTTCTACCTGCGCCCGCAGACCGTGGGCGAGGTGGTGGACTACAGCGTGGCGCGCGTGCTCGACCTCATGGATGTGCCGCACGCCCTGGCGCCCCGGTGGCAGGGTCTGGAGCTGAATGCTCCTTAATTTATAGCTGCTAGGGCAATCAATACCTGCGCTACCAGCCGATTTCATTCAAATCCTGAACCTGACATGGCCTACAGCGACCTGCGCGACTTCATGGCCCAGCTCGAAGCGACGGGCGACCTGCGCCGTGTGGCGGAGCCCGTCTCGCCCCACCTGGAGATGACTGCGCTCAGCGACCGCGTGCTGCGCGCAGGCGGCCCGGCGCTGCTGTTCACCCAGCCCACGGGGCACCGCATGCCGGTGCTGACCAACCTGTTCGGCACACCCGAGCGCGTGACCCGCGCCATGGGCGTGCCCGACCTGCACGGCGTGCGCGCCCTGGGCGAACTGCTGGCCACCCTCAAGGAGCCCGAGGCGCCCAAGGGCTTCAAGGACATGCTGGGCATGGGCCAGCTGCTCAAGACCCTGTGGAACATGGCGCCGCACACCGTGGCGCGCGGCGCACCCAGCCAGCAGGAGGTGTGGGAAGGGCCCGATGTCGACCTGGCCCGCCTGCCCGTGCAGCACTGCTGGCCCGGCGACGTGGCCCCGCTCATCACCTGGGGTCTGACCATCACGCGCGGCCCGCGCAAGGCCCGGCAGAACCTGGGCATCTACCGCCAGCAGGTGCTCTCGCGCAACCAGGTCATCGTGCGCTGGCTGGCCCACCGGGGCGGCGCGCTCGACTTTGCCGACCACTGCGCCCAGCACCCCGGCCAGCCCTACCCCGTGGCCGTGGCGCTGGGGGCTGACCCGGCCACGCTGCTGGGCGCCGTCACGCCCGTGCCCGACAGCTTGAGCGAGTACCAGTTTGCGGGCCTGCTGCGCGGTGCGCGCACCGAGGTCACGCCCGCGCTGGGCGTGCCGTTGCAAGTGCCCGCCACCGCCGAGATCGTGCTCGAAGGCCACATCCAGCCCGATGCCAACCACGCGAGCGGCTGGCAGCACGCGCTGGAGGGTCCGTATGGCGACCACACCGGCTACTACAACGAATGCGCCGAGTTCCCCGTGCTCACCGTGGACCGCATCACGCTGCGCAAGGACGCGATCTACCACAGCACCTACACCGGCAAGCCGCCCGACGAACCCGCCGTGCTGGGCCTGGCGATGAACGAGCTGTTCATCCCGCTGTTGCAAAAGCAGTTCCCCGAGATCGTGGACTTCTACCTGCCGCCCGAGGGGTGTAGCTACCGCATGGCCGTGGTCAGCATCCGCAAGGCCTACGCGGGCCACGCGCGGCGCGTGATGATGGGCGTGTGGAGCCACCTGCGCCAGTTCATGTACACCAAGTTCATCGTGGTGGTGGATGCGGATGTGGACGTGCGCGATTGGAAGGAAGTGATCTGGGCCATCACCACCCGCATGGACCCAGCGCGCGACACGCTGCTGGTGGAGCACACCCCCATTGACTACCTGGACTTTGCCTCACCTGTCAGCGGCCTGGGCAGCAAGATGGGGATGGATGCCACGAACAAGTGGCCGGGGGAGACCCAGCGCGAATGGGGCCGCCCCATGGCCATGGACGCCGCCGTGCAGGCGCGCGTGGACGGGCTTTTCACAGCGCTGGGCCTGTGACCCGTCCGTGCACCACGGCGGTGCTGTGCGCTCCAGTCACGTAGAAGACAAGCACGCCCCGCGTTGTTTGCGACGATGCGCCAGCCCCGGCAAAGAGGGCTCTGCACCGGCATCCCACGGATGCCGCGATGCAGCACCGCGCACACCTCAAGGAGACGACAGCAATGCAGCAGCCCGGCAGCATGATGGATCGGCCGTTACTGGTCTCGGCCATCCTCGAGCACGGTGAGAACCAGTACGGCGACCAGCAGATCGTCTCGCGCGACACCAATGGCAGCCTGCACCGCTACCGCTTTGCCGACATGGCCCGGCGCGCCCGGCAGCTGGCCAACGCTCTGCAGGCGCTGGGCCTGCGCCCTGGCAGCGTGGTGGGGTCGCTGGCCTGGAACAACCACCGCCACCTGGAGGCGTACTACGCCGTGTCCGGCAGCGGCATGGTCATACACACCTGCAACCCGCGCCTGCACCCCGAGCAGCTGGCCTACATCGTCAACCACGCCGACGACGAGGTGGTGCTGTTTGACACTACCTTCGCACCGCTGGTGCGCGCCATTGCGGCGTCGTGCCCCCGCGTACGGCACTGGGTGGCGCTGTGTGATGCGGACACGCTGGGCACCATCGACCTGCAAGGGGTGCCCGGGGTCGAGGCCTACGAGACACTGGTGGCCGGCCAGCATGACCGCTTTGAGTGGCCCGAATGTGATGAAAAGACCGGCGCAGCGCTGTGCTACACCTCGGGCACCACCGGCAACCCCAAGGGCGTGCTGTATTCGCACCGGGCGCTGGCGCTCAGTGCCCTGTCGGCCTGCATGCCGGGCGTGCTGAGCATCAGCGCGCGGGAGACCATCCTGCCCGTGGTGCCCATGTTCCACATCAACGCCTGGTGCCTGCCCTATGCGGCCCTGATTGGCGGGGCCAAGCTGGTGCTGCCCGGCCCGCGCCTGGACGCCGCCAGCCTGTACGAGCTGATGGAGACCGAGCGCGTCACCGTCAGCGCGGGTGTTCCCACCATCTGGATGGGCCTGATCCAGCATGTGGAGCAGCACCAGCTGCGGTTCACCACCATGCGCCGCACGGGCGTGGGCGGATCGGCCATGCCCAAGGCGCTGATCGCCAAGTTCAACGACCTGTACGACGTGGAGGTGCGCCACGGCTGGGGCATGACCGAGACCACGGCGATTGCCACCATGAGCGTGCTGGGCGCGGCCGATGCCGAACTGCCGCCCGAGGAGCGCCACGCGCTGGTCGCCAAGCAGGGCAAGTCGGTGTTCGGCATCGAGCTCAAGCTGGTGGACGAAAACGGCGCCAGCCTGCCGCGCGACGGCGTGGCGCAGGGCGAGCTGATGGTGCGCGGCCAGTGGATCGTGGACCGGTACCACAAGGCCGAGCGTTCGGCGCTGGCCGATGGCTGGTTCCCCACCGGCGACATCGCCACCATCAGCCCCCAGGGCGTGGTGCAGATTCGCGACCGCACCAAGGACGTGATCAAGTCGGGCGGCGAGTGGATCAGCTCCATCGATCTGGAGAACGCCGCCGTGGCCCACCCGGCGGTGGCCATGGCCGCTGTCATCGGCGTCAAGCACCCCAAGTGGGACGAACGCCCGCTGCTCTTCATCGTGCGCAAGCCCGGCCAGTCGCTCGACAAGGCGCAGATCCTGGACTTCCTCGCAGAGCGTGTTGCCAAGTGGTGGCTGCCCGACGAAGTGCTGTTTGTCGAAAGCCTGCCGCTGGGCGGCACCGGCAAGGTCCAGAAAAACGAGCTGCGGCAACGCCATGGCTCGGTGTTCGGCGGCGATTGACATCGCCCCGCATTGACGCAGTTCCTACCCACCCACCCCACGGAGACACACATGAACATGGTTCCCAGGAAATGGCCTCATCAATGGCTCAAGGCCGGCGCATGCGCCGCAGCGCTGGTGATGGCTGCGCACGCCGGGGCGGCCGAGACGGTGAAGATCGGCTTCATCGACCTGCTGTCCGGCCCGTTCGCGCTCACCGGCCAAAGCTCGCTCAACCAGCTGCGCGAGGTGGTGGCGCAGGTCAACGCCAAGGCCGGGCCCAACGAGCCCAAGTTCGAGGTGATGGACTTTGACAACAAGGGCACGCCGCAGGAGAGCCTGAACGCGCTCAAGGCTGCCACTGACCGGGGCGTGCGCTACATCACCCAGGGTGGTGGCTCGGGCGTGGCGCTGGCGCTGGTGGATGCGCTCAACAAGCTCGCCGAGCGCGACCCCGAGCGCGCGACCGTGTACCTCAACTACGCCGCCATGGACCCGCAGCTTACCAACGAGCGCTGCAGCTTCTGGCACTTTCGCTTCTATCCGTCGAGCGAGATGAAGATGGAAGCGCTGACCACCTACCTGCAAGGCCGCAAGGACGTGAAGCGCGTGTACCTGCTCAACCAGGACTACACCCACGGCCGCCAGGTCTCCAAGGCTGCCAAGGAATACCTGGCGCGCAAGCGGCCTGACATCGAGGTTGTGGGCGATGACTTCATCCCCATCGCCCAGACGCGCGACTTCGCCTCGTACGTGGCCAAGATTGCCGCCACCAAGGCCGACACTGTCATCACCTCCAACTGGGGCAGCGACCTCACACTGCTGTTCAAGTCCTCGCGCGACTATGGCCTGAACATCAACTACTTCACGCTCAATGCCAACAACCCCGGCACGCCCGCGCAGATCGGGCCCTGGGGCGAAGGCAAGGTCGGGGTGATCTGGAACTGGGTGCACAACGCCCCCACCCCCGAGCTCGAAAAGATCTACGTGGACTACAAGAAGAAGACCGGTGAAGACTTTGTGTTTGCCGCCCACTGGAACAGCGTGCACATGCTGCGCGAAGCCATGCGCAAGGCCCAGTCCACCGACGCCAAGAAGGTGGCCCTGGCCCTGGAAGGCATGACCTACAAGAGCCCCATGGGCGAGGTACGCATGCGCAAGACCGACCACCAGCTTGAAGCCCCGCTGTACCTGGGCATCTGGGCCAAGCAGGGCAGCAAGGGCGTGAAGTACGACGCGGAGAAAACCGGCTACGGCTTCCGCTCCGAAGTGGCCTGGGACAACTACATCAGCGCCCAGCCGACGTCCTGCCAGATGAAGCGGCCGTCCTGAGCGCCCTGCCATCTCTGCGCCTGCACGCCACGCACTGTGCGTGGCTGCTGCAGGCGCAAACGCTTTCCTCAAGGGCACGCTCGTTGCGGAGCCTTGCCATCGGCGCGGCATCGGTCCGCAGCGCAAACGGCCGTGCATCTGGATAAGCCACCTTTAACTGCTGGCGCAAGCCGGTGATTCTTTGACTGGCGTGGCCGGCATCGGCCCCGCTCTTTCTCGCTTGTGAGCGGGGCGTGCGCACGACCCACGCTCGCGGGTTCTGTGCGTGATCGCATCCACGCGCCAGCCCAGGCCCCCAGTCCGCAGCTCTCATTGACGGGCACCCCACACCTCCAACACCCCTTGCCCTGCACGCCCTGGTGGGGCGTGCGCCGCCTCGGCGCGTTGGCTCCCCTGGCTCCGTGCGGGAGGCGCAAGCCCCATGCAGGCGAGCCCTTGCTCCGCAGGGCGCGCGGCACGCCTGGTCTCCTTCTTTTGGTCTTTGCATCTCCCGTCAGATGATTTGGTTGTAAAGAAAACGATTTTTATTCGTTTGGTTTTGGCTGACCACGGCATAGATTGGTGGCTATCCCCATCCAAAACCGCTTTACCCGCACGTTCCAGGAGACCCTGTCCATGTCCGCCGATGCCCTTGAGATCACCTTGCCCGAAGCCCTGGAGGCTGCCCGCGCAGATGCCGCTGCCCAGGGGCTGAACTACGCCGGTGGCGTGCGCCCGCCCGTAGCGTGGGCGCTGGTGCAATCGGGCCAGGCCGTGCTGGTGGACGTGCGTTCGGCCGAAGAGCGCAAGTTTGTGGGCCATGTGCCCGGCAGCCAGCATGTGGCCTGGGCGACGGGCACGGCGCTCACGCGCAACCCGCGTTTTGTGCGCGAGCTGGAGGCCCGGCTGGCCAAGGACGGTGGCAAAGACGCCGTGGCGCTGCTGCTGTGCCGCAGCGGCAAGCGTTCGGTGCTGGCGGCCGAGGCAGCCGCAGCAGCGGGGTTCCGCCATGTGTTCAACGTGCTCGAAGGCTTCGAAGGCGAGCTCGATGCCCAACAGCACCGCGGCGGTGGCGATGGATGGCGCTTTCACAACCTGCCATGGGTGCAGGACTGAAGAGCGGCGCGCGGACCTCCCGAACTTTGCAGACTGGATGAACCGGTTCGACCGGTGTGAAACCCATGGCCCTTTTTGACATTGAACAGATCGCGCAGTCGTTGAGCGCGGCCCGGCGCGAGTGGCGCGATGCGCACAACCGCTTGCAGGATGCAGGCGAGCGCGAGTTTCCCTCACGCGACGCGCTGGCCCAGGTGGTGCACCAGCTCAAGGGCGCGCTTTTTCCCATGCGGCTGGGCCCTTACGACCTGCGCCAGGAGAGCGAAGACTTCTACGTCGCCCACACGCTGGACAGCGCCTTGCATGCACTGCATGTACAGATCGGTCTGGAGCTGCGCTACAGCGCCCGCCGCCAGGCGCTGGACGGATCGGATGCGGAAGCCCAGGCACGCCAGTCGGCCCAGGCGTTTGCGCAGTCGCTGCCCGCCATCCGCCGCCTGCTCGACAGCGATGTGCTGGCGGCCTACCAGGGCGACCCGGCGGCCCGCAGTGTGGACGAAGTGCTGCTGTGCTACCCCGGCATCCTGGCCATGATCCACCACCGCCTGGCACATCGGCTGTACCAGCTGGGCTTGCCTCTGCTGGCGCGCATCGTGGCCGAGCTGGCGCACAGCGAAACCGGCATTGACATCCACCCCGGCGCGCAGATTGGAGCGGGATTTTTCATCGACCACGGCACGGGTGTGGTGATTGGCGAGACCGCCGTCATCGGCCAGCGCGTGCGGGTCTACCAGGCGGTCACGCTGGGCGCCAAGCGTTTTCCCACCGATGCCGAAGGCCACCTGCAAAAGGGCTTGCCGCGCCACCCGGTGGTGGAAGACGACGTGGTGATCTATGCAGGGGCCACCATCCTGGGCCGCGTCACGCTGGGCCGGGGCGCCGTCATCGGCGGCAACGTCTGGCTCACGCACGACGTGCCGGCCGGCGGCAATGTCACCCAGGCCAGCTCACTGGAGTCGGGCCGTTTTGCCTCCGTGCTGGCGGGGGCTGCGCTATGAGCACGCTGGTCCAGGGTTTTGGGATCGCAGTGCGCCAGTCGCGCGAGGCCCGGGGCTGGTCGCAGGAGCGCCTGGCCGAACACTCCGACCTCAACCGCTCCTATGTGGGCGAGATCGAGCGGGGCAGCGTGATTGCCTCGCTGGCCACCGTCGAGAAGCTGGCCGGTGCGCTGGGCGTGGCGGCTTCGGGCCTGGTGGTGCGGGGCGAGGCTGTTCAGCGTGCCCAGCTGGTGCGTGGCATCGAGTTGGCGGCTATAGCCTGTTGAGGCGGCCCACCCTGCCACGGGACACTGCGCCCATTCCATTTTCCATCACTGATTTTTACCCCAGGGAGTTTCACTATGTCGGCAACAGTGGGCGGCACGACCGCACTCGGCGATAGCGCCGCACGGCAACTAGCCAATGCAACCAAGACCGTTCCTCAGCTGGAGACCATCAGTCCCCGCTGGCTGACCCACCTGCTGCAGTGGGTGCCGGTGGAGGCGGGCATCTACCGCCTCAACAAGGTCAAGAACCCTGAAGCCATCAAGGTGGCGTGCACCGCCAAGGAGTCGGAGAACCAGCTCCCACGCACCTTTGTGGACTATGAAGAAAACCCCCGCGAGTACCACCTGAATGCCGTGAGCACCGTGCTTGACGTGCACACCCGCGTGTCGGACCTGTACAGCAGCCCGCACGACCAGATCAAGGAACAGCTGCGCCTGACGATCGAGACGATCAAGGAAAACCAGGAAAGCGAACTCATCAACCACCCCGACTACGGCCTGCTGGCGCAGGTGACGGAAGAGCAGCGCATCTTCCCGCTTACCGGTGCCCCCACGCCGGACGACCTGGACGAGCTGCTGACCAAGGTCTGGAAAGAGCCCGCGTTTTTCCTGGCGCACCCGCTGGCCATTGCCGCTTTCGGGCGCGAAGCCACCCGCCGTGGCACACCACCACCCACAGTGAGCCTGTTCGGCTCGCAGTTCATCACCTGGCGCGGCATTCCGCTGATCCCTTCGGACAAGGTGCCCGTGGCCGATGGCAAGAGCAAGATCCTGCTGCTGCGCGTGGGCGACAAGCGCCAGGGTGTGGTGGGCCTGTTTCAGCCGGGCCTGCCGGGCGAGCAGGGCCCCGGCCTGTCGGTGCGTTTCATGGGCATCAACAACCACGCGATCGCGTCTTACCTGATCTCGCTGTACTGCTCGCTGGCGGTGCTGACCAGCGACGCGCTGGCGGTGCTGGATGACGTCGAGGTCAACAAGTACCACGACTACCCCGACACCTACAAGTAATCTGCGGTGAGCAACATCCCTTCCACCTCAGCGGGCGTGCCCGACGCACCCGAGGCGCCGATCAGCCCGGCGCTGCTGGCACAGATGGCCACGGCGTTTTTCTCGGCCCGGCCGGGCGAGACGCCGCAGCTGCCCTCCAGCACCCCCTCCACATCACCGGCCACAGTCCCGAGCTTTGCCCAGGCATCGCCCGGCCCGGCCGGTGTGCAGGCGCCGGTCAATATCGCGCCTGCGGGCTCGCCGCTGGCCAGCCCGGCGGGCTTTGGGCCCAGCGTGCCGGGCACACCGTTCCCGCAAGGGCAGGTGCCGGGCGCCAACGTGGTGCCGGGCTCGCCCACGCCCGTGTTGTCGCTGGCGAACCGCGCACCCGCCCTGCTGCCCCACGCCACCGCCGCCAACGGCGTGCCCGACACCGTGGTCACTGCCGTGCCGGGCTATGAGCCCCGCTTTGGCAGTGGCTTGCTGGGTGTGCCCGAGGCGGCGGGTGCCAGCGGTGCATCTGCTGGCAACCACCCTGCAGCGGGTGTATCGCCGTTCTACTTCCTGTCACCGCAGCACGGGCAGCCATCGCCGGGTGGCCACAGCGGCACGCCAGGCAATGCGCTGGGCCCCACGCGTGTCAACGACGAGCTGGCCCGCCAGCCGTTTGCCAACCTGCAAGGGGTGGACCTGCGCGGCACACCAGCGCCCTCGTCCGCATCTTTGGCGCAGGCGTCTCCTGGCACTGCCCCGCAGTTCTACTTTGCCGATGCGGTGGTGTTGCCCAGCGGCTATGTCACCCCGGCCAAGCCCGCGCCGCACGCCACGGTGCCGCTGGCGGGGCAGGGGCAGCATCCGCCGTTCGACGTGCATGCCATCCGCCGCGACTTTCCCGTCCTCTCCGAGCGCGTGAATGGCCGGCAGCTGGTGTGGTTCGACAACGCGGCCACCACGCACAAGCCCCGGGCGGTCATCGACCGCATCAGCTACTTTTACGAGCACGAAAACTCGAACATCCACCGCGCCGCCCATGAGCTGGCTGCACGTGCCACGGACGCCTACGAAGGCGCCCGCCAGCGCGTGAAGAACTTCATCAACGCGCCCGATGTGAACGAGGTGATTTTTGTGCGTGGCACCACCGAGGCCATCAACCTCGTGGCCAAGAGCTGGGGCGCGCAACACATTGGCGAGGGCGACGAGATCATCGTCAGCCACCTGGAGCACCACGCCAACATCGTGCCCTGGCAGCAGCTTGCGGCGGCCAAGGGCGCCACGCTGCGCGTGATCCCGGTGGACGACTCGGGCCAGGTGCTGCTGGATGAATACCAGAAGCTCCTGAACGACCGCACCAAGATCGTGTCCGTCACGCAGGTGTCGAACGCGCTCGGCACAGTGGTGCCCGTGAAAGAGATCGTGGCCCTGGCGCACCGCGCAGGGGCCAAGGCGCTGGTCGATGGCGCGCAGTCCATCTCGCACATGCGGGTGGACGTGCAGGACATCGGTGCCGACTTCTTCGTGTTCTCGGGCCACAAGGTGTTCGGGCCCACCGGCATTGGCGTGGTCTGGGGCAAGCGCGAGGTGCTGGAAGACATGCCACCCTGGCAGGGCGGCGGCAACATGATTGCCGACGTGACCTTCGAGAAGACGGTGTTCCAGCCCATCCCCAACAAGTTCGAGGCCGGCACCGGCAACATCGCCGACGCCGTGGGCCTGGGGGCCGCCATCGACTACGTGAACCGCGTGGGCATCGAGAACATTGCGCAGTACGAGCATGATCTGCTGGTGTATGGCATGCAGCAGCTGGGCGCCATTCCAGGTGTCCGCCTGATCGGCACGGCGGCGCACAAGGCCAGCGTGATGTCCTTCGTTCTCGCGGGCTACACCACGGAAGAGGTCGGCAAGGCGCTCAACCAGGAGGGCATTGCGGTGCGCACGGGCCACCACTGCGCGCAGCCCATCCTGCGCCGCTTTGGCGTGGAGACCACGGTGCGGCCGTCGCTGGCGTTCTACAACACGTTTGACGAAATCGACTGCCTCACGACCGTGGTACGCAGGCTGGCGGCGCAACGGCGATAGCCAGCGCACACCGGCTGCACTGTCAGCCGGGTGGCGATCAAAAAAGGGGAAGTGGGTGTTGTGCCCACTTCCCCTTTTTTATGTCGTGGCAGTGCGTGGATCAGCCGCTATCAGGCCACCGCCAACTCAATGGCTGCTCCGTGGGTCTGGTCCAGTCCCCATGCCGGGGCAGTCTGTGCTGCAGGCGAGCTGGTGCCCAGTACCACGGAAAACGGCCCGGGGCCACGCGTGGCAAGCTGCTGCGCTCCGGCTGCGTGCGGCGCAGCACTTTGGGTTGGCTGCGTCAGTACCAGCGTGGTGGTGCCCAGGGCTATGGTGGCTACCCGCGCGCCGGCGCCAGGCAGCACCAACGGCGTGCCAATGTGTGCCGCCTGTGTCTCGCCCAGCAAGGCGCGGTAGCGGGCCAGGCTGGCATCGAGGTCTTCCACCGCAATCGACAGGCTGAGCACGCCGCGTACGCCGTTGGGGTGCACGCGGGCGTCGCCCTCGGGCACACGCAGCGCGCGAGGCGTGAGGTCTCCGCACAGAAACGGCAGATCGGCCGACGGCGGGCGGGCTGTTTGCCATTGCAGGCGCTCGCCATCGGGTCGCAGGCGGCCTCCGTCGTGCGGGCCGCTGTAGGCCAGGCCCCGGGCCTGTGCGTTGCTCACGGTGGCCGCAGTCCCAGGCGGCAGCAGCGCAAAGTCCACGATGCCGTCCCCAAGCTGGTTCAGCAGTTCCCACCAGCGGTCGCCGGGCGAAGGGGAACGCCAGGCGATGAGTTCAAAGTACGCGCCATCGGCCAACACGACCAGCGCGTTGTAGGTGGGCCGGCCCGGGTGCTCGCCACCCTGCAGCACGTTAAAGCCAAGGGCGCGGTAGTCGGTGATGGTCTGCTCCAGATCCTTCACCGCGATCACGATGTGGTCGAGTGTCAATGCCATGGGGTTTCTTGTTGCTTTCGTCGAGTTCAGGCCGCCACGGCCTCTGTGCTGGCGCGTAGGGGTGCGGAGGCAACGGAGTTCACCAGCTTCACTTCGGCGCGAATGTTCTGCGGGTTGCGCAGCAGGTTGAGGATGGGGCAGGTCTGCTCGACCGCCAGAAACAGCGCGTCGATGTCGGCCCGGCTGGCGGGCGATTCGATATGCACCGTGTAGGCAATGTGGTGCGGCCAGATGGGCGTGGCCTCGTGCCCAGGCTTGCCGCCGCGCGGGTCGATCACACCGCTGACCTCCACCTCCAGGCTCGTCAAAGGCACCTGGCGCAAGGCCGCCTGGATCAGGAAGATGTGTGTCACGCAGCTGCCCAGCACGCCCAGTTGCAACTCGGGCGAGCTGGGTCCCAGGTTGTAGCCCGCGAAGTCGGGCGGGCTGTCGCTGATGACCTGGTGGTCGCGGATGCGGATGCGGCGCACGCCGCTGCGGCCCTCGGCGCTCACGCGCGCCTGCAGGGCGGCCGGTTGTGCAGTGCCTGCGTCGATGGCGGCATTGCGCGCGAGCACGGCGGCACGCTTTTCAGCCAGGTAGTCGTTGAGGTGGCTATTCGAATGGGGCATGGATGTTCTTTCCAACGCCTTCCGCGCCCGGACATCGGGCGTGAGTAAAGCGGCGTCGCACATGCATTGTTCGGGGCCACACCCGCGCTGGAAACAAACAAAACTGCGCTCGCATATGCGGGTTTCAGATATGCCTGGCGGGGCTGCGTTCTGCGGCCTGCTTCGTCGTTTTCCGAATATGCATGCTACGTAATAGGTGCACGTTTGGATGGTGCGTCGATAGCATGCATACACATGAATCGGTCCACTTTGGGGCTGGTGTTTCATGGTCTGTCAATGCCGGTCCGGCGACGAGGTACGAACGTGTTTTCTCTGAAGAAATCAATGGGATGGAGGGTGTGGGGTGCGTCTGCGCTGGCGCTGGGCGTGCTGGTGGCGGGCTGCTCCAAGCAGGCCAGCGAGCCAGCCGCTTCCACCGGTGCCGCCACCGACCAACCCGTGCAGGGCGGCACGCTGGTGTACCTGGAGCAGCAGGCGCACACCAACCTTTACCCACCGGCGGGTGGCTTCTATCCGAACGGCGGCATCCTCAACCAGATCACCGACAAGCTCACCTACCAGGACCCCAAGACGCTGGAGATCCAGCCCTGGATCGCCGAGTCGTGGGAGGTCAACCCTACCGCCACCGAGTACACCTTCAAGCTGAAGAAAGGCGTGACCTTCTCGGACGGCACCCCGCTGGATGCCGTCGCCGTGGCCAGGAACTACGACACCTACGGTCTGGGCAACAAGGAGCTCAAGCTGCCCGTGTCCGAAGTCATCAACAACTACGAGCGCAGTGAGGTGGTGGACCCGCTCACCGTCAAGTTCTACTTCAAGAAGCCATCGCCCGGCTTCCTGCAGGGCACGTCCGTCATCGGCTCGGGCCTGGTGTCGCTGGCCACGCTGGCACGGCCGTTTGAAGAGCTGGGCGATGCGACCAAGATCATCGGCTCCGGCCCCTTTGTAGTGACGGCCGAGACGCTGGGCAAGGAGCTCACGCTCACCGCCCGCAAGGACTACGCATGGGGCCCCGCCAAGCACGCCCACCAGGGCCGTGCGCGCCTCGACGAGATCAAGCTCATCGTCACGCCCGAGGACAGCGTGCGCATCGGTGCGCTGCTGTCGGGCCAGGCGGGCTTCATCCGCCAGGTGCAGGCCTATGACGAAAAGCGCGTGCTCGACCAGAAGTTCGCCATCTACGCGCCCTCCACGCGCGGCGTGAACAACAGCGTGGTCTTTCGCCCGGACAACGCGCTGGTGGCTGATGTGAAGGTGCGCCAGGCGCTGCTGCATGCCACCAACACGAAGGAGATCGTGCACACCCTGTTCTCGGCCAACTACCCGCAGGCCACATCGGTCATCGCGTCCACGGCCCTGGGCTATGTGAACCTGTCGGCCAAGCTGGGTTACGACGAGGCCAAGGCCAAACAATTGCTGGATGACGCCGGCTGGAAACTCAATGCCAACGGCCTGCGCGAGAAGGACGGCAAGGAGCTGGTGCTGGCCGCGTACGAGTCGCTGCCGCAGCCACAGAACAAAGAAACCCTGCAGCTCGTGGCCCAGCAGTGGGCCAAGGTGGGCGTCAAGCTCAACGTGCTGGCGGGCGACTCTGGCAGCCGCACCGTGGACAGCCTCGATCCTGAAAAGACCCCTGTCGCCCCCGGCATGGTGGGCCGCGCCGACCCCGACGTGATCAAGAGCAACTACTACCCCACCAACCGCAACGTGCTGCTGCAAAAGGGTGGGGTGAGCAGCAAGGTCAAGTCGTTCGAAGACACGAAGCTCAACGGCTTGCTCGAAGCCATTGCTGCCGAGACCGATCCGGCCAAGCGGCTCGCGTTCACGGCCGACGTGCAGAACTACCTGATCGACCAGGCCTATGTGATCCCGGTGTTCGAAGAGCCGCAGGCCTTTGCGGGTGCGCCTTCGGTGAAGGGTGTGGAGTTTGAGGCAGTGGGCCGCCCCAGCTTCTACGGCACTTGGGTCGCTGCAAAACACTGACCTTTTGACGGCGCCAGTTTCGCAGGCCCAGCGCCCTTTGCAGCACAAGGAATGATCGATATGTTCATCAAGTACCTCGCCAACCGCACCGGGCAGGCCCTGCTGGTGCTGTGGGCCGCCTTCACGGCGTCGTTCGTGCTGCTCCAGCTGTTGCCGGGTGATGCGATCTTGATCAAGTTCCTGAACCCCGAGCTGGGCCTGGGCCCGCAGGAGATCGCCGACATCCGCGCGGCCTATGGGGCCGACACGTCGGTGTGGCAGCAGTACCAACACACGCTGCTGGGCTTCCTCAGTGGCAACTTCGGTTACTCGGTACAGGCGGGCGTGCCGGTGAGCCAGGGGCTGGCCACCAACCTGCCGCCCACGCTGCGCCTGGCGGGGCTGGGTTCTGCGGCGGCGTTGTTGCTGGCGGTGTTGCTGGCCTTTGCCTCGCAGCTCACGCGCTGGGGCTGGCTGCGCTCGGCGCTGCAGTCGCTGCCTTCGCTGTTCATCTCGGTGCCGGTGTTCTGGCTGGGGATCATGCTGATCCAAGTGGTGTCGTTCCGCCTGGGTTGGATTCCGGTGATTAACCCCGGCAAGTGGCAGGGCCTGGTGCTGCCCACCCTCACGCTGGCCATCCCCATCGCCGCGCCGCTGGCGCAGATATTGATCCGCAACATCGACGAGGTACTCACCCAGCCTTTCGTGGCCGTGGCGCGCGCCAAGGGCGCCACACGCCAGTGGGTGTTGTGGAAACACGTGGCGCGCAACGCGGTGCTGCCCACGCTGACGATTGCGGGCGTGCTGTTTGGCGAGCTGCTGGCTGGGGCCGTGGTGACCGAGGCAGTGTTCGGCCTCAACGGCCTGGGCAGTCTCACGCAGCAGGCCGTGGGCAACCAGGACACCGCTGTGCTGCAGGCGGTGGTGGTGGTCTCGGCCACGGCCTTCGTGTTCATCAACCTGGTGGTGGACCTGCTCTACCCCGTGTTCGACCCCCGCCTGCGTTCGCGCCTGGGCACCTGAGGAGATCCCGCATGACCACCACGTCTTCGACCGCCAGCCTGGGCGCTTTCACGGGTACCGCACAGCCGACCCCACACCGCTTTGAACGTGCCGTGGCGGCGCCTGCTGCTGTCGTGGTGCCCACGGTGCCTATCCCTGCCGCCCCGCCGCCGCGCGCGCACAGTGGCACATGGGGCCGCCGCCTGGTGCAGCGCGCGCGCAGGGCACCCATCAGCCTGTGGCTGGCCTGGGGCGTTCTTGCGCTGGTGGCGCTGTGGGCCGTCGCGCCCGGTGCCTTCACCAGCTACAGCGCCACGGTGGGCGTGGCCGGCCAGCAACTGCAGGCGCCGTCGGCTGCGCACTGGCTGGGCACGGATGCGCTGGGGCGCGACGGCTATGCGCGGCTGGTGTTCGGTGCGGTGCATTCGCTGTCAGGCGCATTCCTGGCGGTGGCAGTGGGGCTGGTGCTGGGCACGCTGCTGGGCGTGCTGGCCGGGTCCATCGGCGGCTGGGTGGAGGACGTGATCATGCGCACCGTCGATGTGCTGCTGTCGGTGCCGTCGCTGCTGCTGTCGCTCTCCATCATCATCATCCTGGGCTTCGGCACGCTGAATGCCGCGGTGGCGGTGGGCGTGGCGTCGGTGGCCAGCTTTGCGCGGCTTACACGGTCCGAGGTGGTGCGCGTGCGCCGTTCCGACTATGTGGAGGCGGCCTTTGGCAGCGGCGGGCGCTTTGGTGCCGTGCTGTGGCGCCACGTGCTGCCCAACTCGCTGACCTCGGTGATCGCCATGGCGGCGCTGCAGTTCGGCTCGGCCATCCTGTCGATCTCGACGCTGGGGTTTTTGGGCTACGGCGCGCCGCCGCCCACCCCCGAATGGGGCCTGCTCATCGCCGAAGGGCGCAACTACATCTCGACGGCCTGGTGGCTCACCACCGTGCCCGGGCTGGTGGTGGTGGCCGTGGTGCTGGCGGCCAACCGCATCAGCGCAGCGTTGACGAAGGGGCGCGCATGACCACCATCGCCCAGGCCGTGGCGCCGCCGCCGGTGCTGGAGGTGGAGAACCTCTCCATCACCTACCGCGACAAGGACCACGAGCAGCGCGTCGTGCACGGTGTGTCGTTCGCCATTGCCCCCGGCGAGGTCGTGGCGCTGGTGGGCGAGTCTGGCTCGGGCAAGACCACCACCGCGCAAGCCCTCATCGGGCTGCTGGCCGACAACGGCCGGGTGGAGCATGGCGCGATTCGCCTGAACGGTACGGACGTCGCTGGCTGGTCGCCCGACCGCTTCGACAGCGTGCGCGGCCGCGTGGTGAGCCTCATTCCGCAGGATCCGACCAGCTCGCTCAACCCCGTGCGCACGGTGGGCGAGCAGGTGGGCGAGATTTTGAAGATCCACCGCTACGGCGATCGCCAGGCCATCGCGCGGCGCGTGGTTGACCTGCTGGCCAAGGTGGGCCTGTCGCAGCCCGAGCTGCGTGCGCGGCAGTACCCGCACGAGCTGTCGGGCGGCATGAAGCAGCGCGTGCTGATCGCCATTGCCATTGCGCTGCAGCCCGCGCTCATCATTGCCGACGAGCCCACCAGCGCGCTCGACGTGACGGTACAGCGGCGCATCCTTGACCTCATCGACGAACTGCGCAGCGAGTTCGGCACCGCCGTGCTGCTGGTCACGCACGACCTGGGCGTGGCGGCCGACCGGGCCAACCGGCTGGTGGTGCTGCAGGGCGGGCGCATCCAGGAGCAGGGCGACACCGCCAGCGTGCTGCGCAACCCGCACAGCGCCTACACGCGCAAGCTGCTGGCCGATGCGCCTTCGCGTTCGCAGGGGGCGTTTCGCCCGGCCCGTGCCGCCGCCGCCAACGACACGCCTGAGCGCCCCGAGGACTTCGCCATCGTGGTGGACGGCCTGGTACACGACTTCGACGTAGCCGGCCGCAAAGAGCCTTTCCGCGCGGTGGACGGCGTGTCCTTCCGCGTGCGGCGCGGCACCACGCATGCCATCGTGGGCGAGTCCGGTTCGGGCAAGACCACCACCATCCGCGACGTGGTGGGCTTTCGCCAGCCCACGGCGGGCCGCATCGTCATCGAGGGCACGGACCTCACCACCCTGCGCGGCGAGGCCCTGCGGCAGTTTCGCCGCACGGTACAGCTGGTCTACCAGAACCCGTTCAGCTCGCTGGACCCGCGCCAGACCATCTTCCAGATCATCGAAGAGCCGCTGCTCAACTTCGAGCCGCTGCCCGCCGCCGAGCGCGCGCGCCGCGTGCACGACATCCTGGCCCGCGTCGGCCTGCCGCCCGCCGTGCTGGAGCGCCGCCCGCGCGCCCTGTCCGGCGGCCAGCGCCAGCGCGTGGCCATTGCGCGCGCCCTGGTGCTGCAGCCCCGCGTGCTGGTGCTCGACGAGGCGGTGTCGGCCCTGGACGTGACGGTGCAGGCGCAGATCCTGGCGCTGCTGGAGACGCTGCAGCGCGACCTGGGCCTGACCTACCTCTTTATCTCGCACGACCTCGCCGTGGTGCGCCAGATCGCAGACACCGTCTCGGTACTGCAGGCCGGCCGCCAGGTGGACGCGGGCCGCGTGGAAGACGTGTTCCTGCGACCCGGCAGCGACTACACGCGTGAACTCATTGCAGCCATCCCCGGAAAGAAGAACCATCACCATGACCCTATCGACACCCACACCACTCACCTCCGCCAAGCGCCTGGGGTTTTTCAGCAGGCTGCTTGACGACGTGCCAGCCGGTGAACGCTACCGGCTGGTGACCGAGCAGATCGCCCACGCCGAGGCCTTTGGCTTCGACTCCGCCTGGGTGGCCCAACACCACTTCCACGAACACGAGGGCGGCCTGCCCTCACCGTTTGTCTTTCTGGCCCATGTGGCGGCGCGCACGCGGCGCATCCGCCTGGGCACTGGCATCGTGACCCTGCCCATGGAGAACGCCGTGCGTGTCGCCGAGGACGCGATCGTGCTGGACCTGCTCTCGGGTGGGCGGCTGGAGGTGGGCGTGGGCACGGGCGGCACGCCCGAGTCGTTCGCCGCCTTTGGCATCACCAGCGACGACCGCGCCAGCGTCTATGCCAGGCACCTCGCGCTGGTGCGTGAAGCCTGGGCCGGGCGGCCCTTGGCGGGCGGTGACCGGCTGTACCCTGCCGCCGAACATTTGCTGGCACGCATCTGGCAGGCCACGTTTTCGGTGTTGGGTGGTGTGCGTGCGGGGCAGGCGGGCGACGGGCTGATGCTGTCGCGCACCCAGCCGCGCTCGGTAGAGGCGCCCGCGGCCTCGCTGTCAGACCTGCAGCACCCGATCATTGATGCGTACCTGGCTGCGCTGCCGCCCGGCATCACCCCACGCATCGTGGGCTCGCGCAGCCTGTTCGTTGCCGATGATCGCGAGGAGGCATTGCACCTAGCCGATGTGGGCCTGCGCCGCGCCGCCGCCCGCTTTGCCGCCGCTGTGTTGCCAGGACAAGCGCCGCGCCCTGGGCCACAAGCCCCACTGGCCGAGCTGATTGCCGCCTACGACGTGCACGTGGGCACACCGGATGATGTGATCGCCTCGCTGCAGGCCGACACAGCACTGGCGCGCACCACTGACATCGTGTTCCAGGTGCATTCGGTGGACCCGCCGCACGAGCACATCCTGCGTTCCATCGAATTGACTGCGACCCAGGTGGCTCCGGCATTGGGCTGGGTGCGCAAGCCTGTATCTGTGCCCTCCACCCTGGCCCCATCGCCTGCTGAACGTACTCCGGAACCCGCATGACAAACACCCTTGCTCTCCAAGGCACAGTCCCTGACGTGATCGACCTGCTGGTCGGCATCCGGCCGGGCGATGCCCTCGACACCGTGCGCCGCCATCGCTTGCAGGCGCGCACCCATGCCCACACAAGCTACCTGGCGCTGTTTGCGCCCACAGCGCCGGTGCCCGGCAGCGTGACGCTGGCAGAGCGGCATGCGGTGGCCGCGTTTGTGGCGGGCCTGCACCAGCAGCCCGAGGCTGCGGGCTTTTATGCCGCCGCCTTGGTGGCCCACGATGCACCGCCCGGGCTGACCCCGGCCATTGCGGCAGAGATCGCGCATGGCGCGGCGCGTGGCCCGTATGGCCGCTATCCCGCAGGGCCGTTGAGTGCAGAAGATGCCGAGGGGCCGGTGTACCGCGTGGCGCCCACCGCGCGTGCGGTGCTGGGCGCCCGGCTGTCTGCCGCGCTGGAGCACGCGAACCTGCTGGTGTTTCGCCCGCGCGATGCCAGCCCACAAGCGCTGCAAGAGCTGCTGAACGCGGGCTGGTCGGCCACCGACATCGTGATCCTGTCGCAGCTGGTGGCGTTCTTGTCGTTCCAGATCCGTGTGGTGGTCGGCCTGCGGGCACTGGCGGCACACCCTGCGTTGCCCCAAACCACCGAGGTCCAGCCATGAGCGACACCCCACTGACACACCCCGACAACCAGGAGCCGACCGCTTTCACGCAGGCCCAGCTTGAATGGCTGCCCTGGCTGGCGCCGCTGCCCGAGGACGAACTGACCGATCGCCACTATGCAGGCCTGGTGGACGCCGCGCGCGCCAAGTCGCCCTACTTTCGCCTGTTGGCGCGCGACCCGGACACCCTGGGCGCCCGCACGCGCACCGACAAGGACATCTTCTACAACCCCGATGCAGGCCTGCCGCGCGCAGAGCGCGAGCTGTCGGCCACGGCCACGTCGCGTTTCAATGGCTGCATCTATTGCGCGTCGGTGCACGCCCGGTTTGCGTCACATTTTTCGCACCGCGAGGGCGATGTGCAGCGCTTGCTCGATGAAGGGGTGTCTGCCGACCTGGGCCCCCGCTGGAACGCCATCGTGGCCGCATCCGCAGCACTGTCGGCCACACCGTCGGACTTTGGCCCGGAGCATATCGACGGCTTGCGTGCCGTGGGGCTGGATGACTACGCCATTGCCGACGCGCTGCAAGGCGCCGCCTTCTTCAACTGGGCCAACCGGTTGATGCTGTCGCTGGGGGAGCCGCAGCTGCAGGTCGGTGGGTAGGTGGAGAGGCCATCGCACGGCGCGGGTGCGCTACAGGGGCCTGGTTCAGTCCAGAAATCCCTTGGGCACATTGTCCGCCTTTTTTTCCACCGGGTTGGCCGTGAGCCACTGCGCCGCGTACTGGCGCATGAACTCCTTGGCCTTTTCCGGCCGGGCCGTGAGCCACGCGTCGTACGCGCCTTCGTTCAGGATGGCGGGCATGCTTTTTTCGCTGCCGGGCTGGCCGTAGCGGTGCAGCAGCGCGTGGTTGTTGGCGTTCACCGTGAGCAGGCAGTAGCTGATGATCACCTCGCCGTCAGCGCCCTGCCAGCGCGCCCACAGGCCTGCCACGCCCATGGGTTTGCCGTCCACGCGCGCCACGCGGGTGGGCACGGCCTTGCCGCTGCGCAGGTCGTCTTCATAAAACGCAGCCATGGGCACGATGCAGCGCTGGCCGTTCAGCCATGCGTCGCGAAACGCCGTGCCGGTGGAGGCGGTGTCGGACTTGGCGTTGACCAGCTTGGGTGCGCGCAGTTTCGCGTCGGACGCCGACTTGACCCAGTGCGGCACCAGGCCCCATTGCGCAGGCACCAGTACCCGGTGGGGGGCGGCGTTGCTGGGGGGGTCTGATGCAGTTGTTGGTGGAGCGGTCTCCTCGGCCGGGCTGGTGGGCCCTTGTGCCAGGGCGGCGGCCGTCGCGGCATGCACGATAAACAAACCTGGCTTGCGGGGCCACAGGTGGCGTTCACCCAGCGCCGCAGGGGGCTCGACCGCAAACGCCTCGCGGTAGGTGTCGGCGTGTTGCAGGGTTTCGTAGTGGGTACTCATGGGGCCATGGTACCCGTGTGCAGGGGGGCGCTCAGCGAAATTTCAAGCAAAAGAGGCTGGTAGCGCTAGTGCAATATGCCTTGATAGCTATCAATAGAATAGCGCTGTGTTTGCCTCCCTGAGGGCGCTCCGGGCAGGCCGTGATGTGCGTCAAGCCCGTTGTCGCTTGCGTTGTGACGTGTGCTGGCGCTGTTTTCACAATGTCCGCATGGACTTCGCACCTTCCCCCCTGGCTCTGCAACTGCGTGATCGCCTGCTGGCGTTCATCGACCGTTATCTGCTGCCCTACAACGCCGCCTGGCATGCGGCCGTGGCCGCGCGCGACTACCCGCCGCCGTTCCTGGAAGACCTCAAGGCCCTGGCCCGTGAAGAAGGGCTGTGGAACCTTTTCTTGCCCACGCTGCGCGAGGACGAGCCGGGCACCCGCCTGTCCAACCTCGACTACGCACCACTGGCCGAGGCCATGGGCCGCCTGCCCTGGGCGGCCGAGGTGTTCAACTGCCAGGCGCCGGACACCGGCAACATCGAGCTGCTGCACCGCTTTGCCACACCCGCGCAGCGCGCCCGCTGGCTGGTACCGTTGCTGGACGGCCAGATGCGTTCGGCCTTTGCGATGAGCGAGCCCGATGTGGCCTCTTCCGACCCCACGAACCTGCAGACCACGGTGCGACGCGAGGGGGATGGCCTGGTGCTCAGCGGCCGCAAGTGGTTCATCACCGGCGCGGCGCATCCGCACTGCCAACTGCTCATCGTGCTGTGCCGCAATGCGGATGCCGATGGTGCAGACAGCCACCGCCGCCACAGCATGGTGCTGGTGCCCGTGGACACGCCGGGTGTGCAGATCGTGCGCAACATCCCCGTGCTGCACCACCATGCGCCCGAGGGGCATTGCGAGATTCTGCTGCAGGGCGTGCGTGTGCCTGCGGACCACCTGCTGGGCGACTGGGGGGCGGGGTTTGCGATGGCGCAGGCGCGCCTGGGCCCGGGCCGTGTGCACCACTGCATGCGCACCATCGGCCAGTGCGAGCTGGCGCTGCGCCTGGCCACCGAGCGCGCGCTGGAGCGCACGGCGTTTGGCAAGCCGCTGGCCGATCAGGCCAACGTGCAGGAGTGGCTGGCCGAGTCGCGCATCGAGATCGACCAAGCGCGCCTGCTGGTGCTGCACGCTGCGTGGCTGCTGGACCAGGGCGAATCAGCCGATGCGGCGGACCCGCGCGCCGTGCGTGCGCAGGTCGCTGCCATCAAGGTGGTGGCTGCGCGCCTGCAGCAGCGCGTGGTGGACCGCGCCATGCAGATCTTTGGCGCCATGGGCCTGTCGCCCGACACGCCGCTGGCCGCCTTCTGGACCTGGGGCCGCGCGCTGCGGCTGATGGATGGGCCCGACGAGGTGCACCTGCGCACCGTGGCGCGCCACGAGCTGGCGCAGGCGCGTGCGGCCCTGGGGGCGTCGGCGGCCTACTTCACCACCCCCGAGCAGCTGCGCGCGCCGCCGCACCTGAGTGCTTGAGCGGTCCGGCGTCTTTCGGAGAGAGCGTGCCGTCGATCGTGGCCCCTGAAGTGCTCCGTCTCCACTTGGCAGCCGGGGCGTGCTTGCCGATACTGTGGTCCCAGCCGCTGGCACTGAGGCCCCCACACCATGCACACCACCATCCCCCGCGCTTTCGTGTTTGCCGTTTCCTTCGCTGTGCTCTGCACTGCCCACGCCCAGCCCCAGAAGCTGCGGCCCGGCCTGTGGGAGAACAGCGTGACCATGAGAAGCCAGAGCGGCCAGCTGGAGGCTGCAATGGCGCAGATGCAGAAGTCCATGGCCAGCCTGACGCCCGCGCAGCGCAAGCAGATGGAGCAAGCCATGGCCCAGCAGGGCGTGAGCATGGGCCCCAGCGGTAACACCGTGAAGGTCTGCATCAGCCCCGAGCAGGCCGACCTGGACCGCATTCCGGCGCAGGAGGGCTGCACACAGAACGTGCAACGCACGGGCCCCAACGCGGTGGCGATGACGTTCAGCTGCAAGGGCACCCAAGGCCAGCCGCCCACCACGGGCGAGGGCACGATGACCTTCCAGGGGCCCACGGCCTACACGGGCAATTTCAAGGTCAAGACCACGTCCAACGGCAAGCCCGAGCAGATCGACATGGTGCAAAACGGCAAGTGGCTCGCCGCTGACTGCGGCACGATCAAGCCCGTGCGTTAGACCCTGCCGCCACGGTACGGTGGGCGGCAGGCGCCACCACCACGCGGTTGCGGCCCAGGGCCTTGGCGCGGTAAAGCGCCTGGTCGGCGCGTTCCAGCGTGTGCTCCACGGTGTCTCCGGGCAGGTGCTGCGCCAGGCCGATGGACACCGTGAGGTGCAGTGAGCCTGCGCTGTGGGCAATCTCCAGCGCCTGCACGGCCTGGCGGATGCGTTCGAGCAACTCGCGCGCGTGGTCTGCCGAGGTGTCGGTGAGCATCAGCACAAACTCCTCGCCACCCCAGCGGGCCAGCACATCGGTGTCGCGCACGCTGGCGCGCACGGTGCCCGCAAACGCCTGCAGCGCGCGGTCGCCGGTGGCGTGGCCGTGCTGGTCGTTGATGGGTTTGAAGTGGTCGATGTCCAGCTGCGCCAGCAGCAGCGGGCGGCCGCTGCGCAGGCTGCGGCGGTGCTCCAGCGCCATCAGGTCGAGCATGGCGCGGCGGTTGATGAGGCCTGTCAGCTCGTCGCGGGTGGCCAGTTCGCGGTTGACTTCGAGCGCCTGGGCCAGTGCCTCGCGCTGCTGCTGCAGCTTGGCGCGGATGCGCTGGATGCGCAGGTTCAGCGCAATGCAGCCGCTGAGCACGATGAGCACCATCAGCGCGTAGGCGGTGTCGAGGTAGCCCGAGGCGTTGGCGTTGAAGCGCGAACTGACGCCGATGGCGCTGGCAAAGGCCAGCAGCGCATACACGCCAATGCCGATCACCTCGGCCACCGTGAGGCCGAAGGTGCCAAAGAACAGGATCATTGCCAGCACGCTGGGCACCAGCCCGCGCGCATCGCCTGCCAGCACATAGGCCACGGCGCCGCTGGTGATGGTCCAGACCATTTGCGGGATGGTGAGCGAGGGGTCGCGCAGGCGGGCGGTTTCGCCGGAGCGGATGAAGGCCGTCATGACCACCAGGCCGCCCACCGACAGGGCGGCCCACCATTGCACGGCAGTCTGGTCCACGGAGGTGCTGGAATGTGCCACCAGCAGCATCACGCCGGCGCTGCCTGCCATCAGCGTGAGCGCCAGCAAGGCCATGCCCACCAGCGTGCGCCGCCGGGGGTCGGTGGAGAGGATCACATCCTTGAGGCGCTGCCAGCGGGCGGGTGGGCGCAAGGTGGGGGGTTCCGGCCAGGAGAGAGGGCCGCGCGGCGCGCGGGCGGGGTGGCCCGAAACCCGTGTGATCCTGGGTTACCGGCTGGTCGGAGATTTTACGGTGAGGTAGTGCCGTGCGTATAGCCCCCCCAGGGCTTGTCCGGGCCTTGACCGGGCCTGGGGCCCGCGTGGCGAGCCCGACCTGCGCGCGGGGTGTCGCGCTACAGCGTGAGCGCGGCCAAGGCGGCCAGCGGGGCCGTCTCGGCACGCAGCACACGCGGACCCAGCGTGACGGGGGCGAAGCCGTGTTGCAGCGCCAGCTCCTCTTCCGCAGCGCTCAGGCCGCCCTCTGGGCCCGAGAGGAACAGCACGGGGCGCTGGCCATCCGCGCTGCCCCTGGCCTCGCGCAGCGGCACGGTACCGGCCCGCAGCGACAGCAGCAGGCGCTGGGGGGTGTCCCGTGTCTCGGGAGATGTCAGGCCCTGCCCTGGTGAACGCAGCCAGCCAGCCAGGTCGATGGCGGCGTGCACCACCGGCACGCGGTTGCGGCCGCACTGCTCGCAGGCGGCCACGGCCACGGCCTGCCAGTGGCCGATCTTCTTGTCGGCGCGCTCGCCCTTGAGCTTGAGCACGCTGCGCTCGGCCACCAGTGGGGTGATGCTGGCCACGCCCAGTTCGGTGGCTTTCTCGACCAGCCAGTCCATGCGCTCGTTGGCGGTGATACCCGCCAGCAGGTGCACGGCGCGGGGCGCCTCGCGCTCGATGGCGTGGTGCGCCCCCACCAGCACGCGCACATCGCTGCGGCCCATCTTGACCACGGTGGCATCGAACTCGCCGCCCGGGTCGGCCGCGCTCTGGCCGCCGTGGAACAGCGTGATGCCGTCACCAGGTTGCAGGCGCAGCACCTGCACATGGCGTGCAGCGCCCGGGGGCAGGTCCAGCTCGGCGCCGGTGGCCAGGGGGGCTGGGCAATGGAAACGGGGCATTTGCTATCTTTGTAATAGCTGCTAGCGCATGATTTGTGTGCGCTTGAGCCGGTTTTTGCTTGATTTATGGGGGTGTGCCGTGCGTGCAGGCGGCCAGGGCTACATCCGGCCGTACGCAAAGCCCACCACGGGCTCGGTGCCTTCGATCTGGTCCAGCATCTTGAGCAGCGGGCCCAGCTGGCGGTAGCGGTTGGCGGTGGCGCGGATGTAGGCGATGAAGCGGGGCGCATCGGTCAGGTACTTGGGCTTGCCGTCGCGCAAGGTCAGGCGCGCAAAAATGCCCGCGACCTTGAGGTGCCGCTGCAGGCCCATCCACTCCACCGCGCGGTAGAACTCGCCAAAGTCATCGCCCCAGCCGCTGGCGCTGGTGGCGCCCAGCAGTCCGGCCTTGCGCGCCTTTTCCCAGTAACGCACGGTAATGTCGATGACGAATTCTTCTTCCCAGCTGATGAACGCATCGCGCAGCAGGCTGGCAATGTCGTAGGTGATGGGGCCGTAGACCGCGTCCTGGAAGTCCAGCACGCCCAAGGGGGCGCCCTGTGCGGCAGGTGCCATCAGGTTGCGGGTCATGAAGTCGCGGTGCACATACACCTGCGGGGCGGCCAGGTTGTGCGCCACGATGGCGTCAAAGGCGCTGCTCAAGGTGGCCTGTTGCTTGTCATCCAGCGTGACGCTGCGGTGCTGGGCGAGGTACCAGTCGGGGAACAGCGCCAGCTCGCGGCGCAGCAACGCCTCGTCGTAGGCGGGCAGCACACCGGGGGTGGACGCCTTTTGCCACTGCAGCAGCACATCGGTGGCCTGCTGGTACCAGGCGTAGGCGTCCCGGGGATTTTCGGGGTTCAGCCGCTCGATCACCGTCTGGTGGCCCAGGTCGGACAGCAGCATGAAGCCTGTGGGCGCATCAAACGCCAGGATCTGCGGCACATTCAGCCCCGCGGCGGCCATCAGGCCCTGCACCTGCACAAACGGCTGGCAGTTTTCCTTGTCGGGCGGTGCGTCCATGACGATGCGGCTGGCGCCCGTGGCTGTGTCGATGCGCAGGTAGCGGCGGAAGCTGGCATCGGCCGAGGCGGGGCGCAGCGTGGCAGGCAGCAGCTGGTGGGGGCCCACGAGAGGCGCCAACCAGGCTTCGAAGGCCGCGCGGCGGGCTGCATCAGGCCAGCTGACAGGGGTGGAGGCGGCGGGCGCAGCAGGTGCGGCCACGGTGGCGCCCAGGGGCTGGCCGGCGGGCGATGGGGGGATGGGGTGGCTCATGGATAATCCGATTTTACAAACCGGTCGTGGCTGGCGCCGTGCGCGCTGGCCACGACCGGTCCCTTTGTCCGCTACCGCCCCTCAACACCCCACGTGCCACGCTGCCAGCCCCTCACCGTGCAGAACCTCACCTCCCTTCGCGCCCGGCCCGCCATGGCGAAGTCTGCGCGGCTGCGGCCCCCCGTGCCCCGCGTGCTGGCCCTGGGCGTTGCGCTGGCCTGGTGTGGCCTGCCGCTGGCGGCTCTGGCCCAGGACGGAGCCGCGCCCAGCGCCTGGGATGCGCCGCCGGTGCTGCGCACGTCACCCCTGCTGCAGGAAAAGATTCCCGACGCCGTGCGCTCGCAATTGCCCGTCTTTGTGAAGGGCGACCACATCAGCGGCCAGACCGACCTGAACGCACTGATTGAAGGCAACGCCGAGCTGCGCCGCGGCGACACGGTCATCCGCGCCGACCGGCTCGACTACAACGTGCCCGAGGACCTGGCCAAGGCCAACGGCAAGGTGCGCATCAACCGCGCAGGCAACGTCTACGAAGGCACGGCGCTGGAGCTGCGGGTGGAGGCCTTCGAGGGCTTTTTCAGCGACGCGCGCTACCGCTTCCTGGCCACGCAGGCGCATGGAGATGCGACGCGGGTGGACTTTGTGGACCGCTACCGCGCCGTGGTGCACAACGGCACCTACACCACCTGCGAGCGTGGCAACGAGGAAAGCTGGCAGCCCGACTGGGTGCTGCGCGCCGCCACCATCCGCATTGACAACGAGGAAGAGGTGGGCACCGCCGAAGATGCGGTGCTGGAGTTCAAGGGCATCTCGGTGCTGCCCATTCCGTACATCAGCTTCCCGCTGTCGGAAAAGCGCAAGTCAGGCCTGCTGCCGCCCACCGTCGGGCTCGACAGTCGGGATGGCGTGACCTACATGCAGCCGTACTACTGGAACATCGCGCCCAACCGGGATGCCACCTTGCGCGCCGCGCTAATGACCAAACGAGGCGCCAACGTGGGCGGCGAGTTCCGCTACCTGGAGCCAACCTACAAAGGCCAGATCAGTGCCGACGTGATGCCCACCGACCGTCTGCGCGACCGTGTGCGCTGGAGCTTTAGCGGCAAACACGAAGGCGCGTTCGACACCGGCATCGGCGGGCTGGGGCTGAACCTCAACCTCAACCGCGTGAGTGATGACAACTACTGGCGCGACTTCAGCCGTGCTACGGATCAACTGCGCCAGCGCCTGCTGCCCAACGATGCGATCCTGTCCTGGGGCCGCAACGACATGTCGGCCACGGTGCGCACGCTCAAGTGGCAGACGCTGCAAGACGTGAGCTCGCCCATCGTGCCCCCGTATGACCGCATGCCGCAGGTGCAATGGCGCTACAACCCCTCGCAGCTGGGCGGTGGATTCGATGCCAGCGTGGAGCTGGACACCACGCGCTTTGAAGCGGCCCGAGCGCTCACGGGCCAGCCCAATGCCGATCGCAGCTACGCCATGGCGCAGATCAGCCGCCCCTTCCTGTCGCCGGGCGGCTTCATCACCCCGCGCCTGCAGCTGCACGCCACGCAGTACCAGTTTGACTCGGCTCTGTCCAACGGCCAGCGCTCGGCCAGCCGCACGCTGCCTACCTTCAGCCTGGACAGCGGCCTGGTGTTTGAGCGCGACACCGCCTACTTTGGTCGCGCCTTCCTGCAGACACTGGAGCCCCGGGCGTTCTACACCTACACGCCCTACCGCGACCAGAGCATGCTGCCGGTGTATGACACAGCGGCCAATGACTTCAACTTCGCCACCATCTACACAGAGAACGCGTTTGGCGGCAACGACCGGCTGGCCGACAACAACCTGCTGACCCTGGGCGTGACCACACGCCTGCTGGACCCCGACACTGGTGCCCAGGCAGCGCGCTTCGGCATTGCCCAGCGGGTGCGTTTTTCGGACCAGAAGGTCACCCTGCCAGGGGGCACGCCGGTCAGCGAGCGCCTGTCGGACCTGCTGCTGGGCGCGGGCATCTACTGGACACCGCAGTGGGGCTTTGACTCCACCGTGCAGTACAACCCCAAGACCGGGCAGTCCATCCGTTCGACCATCGGTGCGCGCTATAGCCCCAGCAACTACCGCACGGTGAGCGCGGCCTACCGCCTGCAACGTGGCACCAGCGAGCAGATCGACATCGGCTGGCAGTGGCCGCTGAACGACCTGTGGGGCGACAAGGGCAAAGACCTGGGCCCCGGTCGCGGCCAGGGCGGCGGGCGCTGGTACAGCGTGGGCCGCCTGAACTACAGCATGAAGGACCGCAAACTCGTGGACACCGTGGTGGGCTTCGAGTACGACAGCTGCTGCTGGATTGGCCGCGTGGTGCTGGAGCGCCTGCAAAGCAGCGTGACCAGCTCCAACACGCGGCTGCTGTTCCAGATCGAATTCGTGGGCTTCTCCCGCCTGAGCCTGGGCTCCAGCCCGCTCGACTCTTTCAAGCAAAATGTGCCGCGTTACCAGAACCTGCGCGAGCAGGTCTCCACGCCCAGCCGCTTCAGCAACTACGACTAGACCATGAACCACCGTGTATTCGCACTGGCCTTGACGGCCGCGTTGGCATCCCTCGTGGCGCAAGGCGCTGCGGCCCAGGGCCTGCGCCCCTCGGGGACCTCGTCCTCGGGCAAGACAGGGTTGTCTTCCTCGCCGTCTTCGCTGAATGCGCGCCCTGCTGCCGTGCCCTCCATCACGCTGCCCGCGCCCTCCACCAGCACGGCCCCGCGCTCGGCCGATTTCATCGTGGCGGTGGTCAACTCCGAGCCCGTGACCAACTACGAGGTGCGCTCGCGCCTGGCACGTGCCGAGGCGCAGATCGCCAAGCAGGGCGGTGCCATGCCACCGCGCGATGCGCTGGCGCGCGAAGTCCTCGAACGCATCATCCTGGAGAAGGTGCAGCTGCAGCAGGCCCGCGAATCGGGCATCAAGGTCGATGACTACGCCGTGTCGCAGGCCGAGCAGGGCGTGGCCCGCCAGAACGACATGACAGTGGACGAGCTGTATGCGCGCCTGGCCCGCGATGGAATGAGCAAGGACCGTTTTCGCGAAGAGCTGCGCAACCAGTTGCTGCAGCAGCGCCTGCGCGAGCGCGAAGTCGAAGCGCGGGTGAAGGTGAGCGATCTGGACGTGGACCAGTTCCTGCGTGAAGAGCAAAAGGGCACGGATGTCGCCGCCATGGAGATCAACCTGGGCCATGTGCTGGTGCTGGTGCCTGAAAACGCCACCCCCACGCAGGTGGCCGAGCGGCAGGCACGCGCACAGCGAGCGGCCGACAAGGTGCGTGCGGGCGAAGACTTTGCAGCGGTGGCCCGCGAGTTCTCCGATGCGCCTGAAGGCCAGCGGGCTGGCGGGTTGCTGGGCCTGCGGCCTGCAGACCGTTATCCGGAACTGTTTGTGAACTCCACCCTCGGCCTGCCGGTGGGCTCCATCGTGGGCCCGGTGCGCTCGCCAGCGGGCTTTCACGTGCTCAAGGTGGTGGAACGTGTGACGGCGGGTATGCCGACCACGGTAGTGCAAAACCATGCGCGCCACATTTTGCTGCGCACGGGCCCCCAGTTGTCCGAAGCCGCCGCCGCCGCGCGCCTGGCCGACTACCGCCGCCGCGTGCTGGCGGGGCAGGCCGACTTTGCAGCCCTGGCGCGCGAGCATTCAAAGGACGGCAGTTCCAAGGAGGGCGGCGACCTCGGCTGGGCCAACCCAGGCCGGTATGTCCCCGAGTTCGAGCAAGCGCTGGACGCCCTCAAGCCCGGTGACATCAGCGAACCCCTGGTTTCGCGTTTTGGCGTGCACCTGATCCAGCTGCTCGAACGCCGCGAGGCCAAGCTCACCCAGCGCGAGCAGCGCGACATGGCACGCAACGTGGTGCGCGAGAAGAAGCTCGACGAGGCCTATGCCACCTGGGCGCAGGAGTTGCGCGGGCGCGCGTATGTCGAGTACCGCGAGCCACCCCAGTGATGAATAAGTGCATCCCCCTGAGGCGCTGCGCGCCTTCCCCCTTCTCTCAAATCGCTGCGCGATTCGGGAAGGGGGACGCCGCCAGCGCGGCGGGGCGGCCCTTGCGCGGCTGCTGCTGGTCTGGATCGCGCCCCTTGCATAGCTCGCATGCCGTGGCTCGGCATATCGAAGACATCAGCGAGCCAATGGCATGAAACACATTCCCCGCAAGCGCTTCGGACAGCATTTCCTGTCCGACCAGGGCATCATCGACGGCATCGTGCAAGCCATTGCGCCGCTGCCCGGCCAACCCATGGTCGAGATCGGGCCCGGTCTGGCCGCGCTGACGCAGCCCTTGGTGGAACGCCTGGGGCGCCTCACGGTCATCGAACTGGACCGCGACCTGGCGCTGCGCCTGCGCCTGCATGGCCAGCTCGACGTGATTGAGTCGGACGTGCTCAAAGTGGACTTCACCGCATTGGCGCAGACCCTGCGTGACAAGGCAGGACAGCCCGGTTTGCGGTTGCGCGTGGTGGGCAACCTGCCCTACAACATCTCCACACCCATCCTGTTCCATCTGCTGGGCCATGTGCAGGTCATCGAAGACCAGCATTTCATGCTGCAAAAGGAAGTGATCGACCGCATGGTGGCCAGCCCCGCCACGGGCGATTACGGACGCCTGTCGGTGATGCTGCAATGGCGCTACGCCATGGAAAACGTGCTGTTCGTGCCGCCCGAGAGCTTTGACCCGCCGCCCCGCGTGGACAGCGCCGTGGTGCGCATGGTGCCGCATGCAGAGCCTGCGGCCTTGTCTGTGCCGCTGCTGGAAGAGCTGGTGCAGGTCGCCTTCAGCCAGCGCCGCAAGCTGCTGCGCCACACGCTGGGCCGCTGGCTCGAAGCCCGCCAGTTTGCTGGTGAATTCGACACCCAGCGCCGCGCCGAGGAAGTGCCCGTGGCCGAATACGTGGCCCTGGCGCAGAATTGCTCTTGAATTGATAGCTGACAGCGCTTGTTCGATGGGCGCTAGGCAGCTTTTTCTATCCAGTAAGGTGCGTTGGGTTGCACTGAGCTAGCCGGCGCACTGCAATCAATGCCGTTCCTGCAGCTACAACGCTGGACCTCGTAACAGCCATGGCAACTGTCGCTGCCCAGACCAGAGACACCGCGCAAGGGCCGCCCCGCCGCGCTGGTGTCGTCCCCCTTCCCGGCGAAGCCGAGAGAAGGGGGAAGCGGCATAAGCCGCTCAGGGGGATGTACCGAATTCAGGCGGCGCTGAGCCAATACCCGGCATTGAAAGGGCTGCTCATGCGCAGCGCCATGGGCGACACGTCCACAAGCTTGTCGGTGGGCATCTTTTCAGCGGGTTCGCCGTTGATCTCGATGCCTTCCACGGCCTGGGTGTCGCTAGCCTCGTTCGCCCGTTCTGCTTGGCTGGTGGATGCAGAACGGGCTACAGAAAAGAATAGAAACACCGGAAGGGGATCTTGCGATCACCCCAGTAGTCGGCCGCGTCACGGAAGATGTCGAGCAGCTGCTCGCGCGCTTCCTTGTCGAACTTGCCCGTGGCAGGAATCTGCTCAAGCACCACGATGAAACCAGGCTGCGGGCCTGATTTGTGCAAGGGGTCTGTCATGCAGTCGTACAACGCATCGAAGTTCTTGCCGAAGTGCGACGGGAACGTGAATTGGGCGGCAATCAGGTCCAGCACATCCTGCTTGGACTGCGCGTGGGCCAGATTGGCGTACAAGAAATGGTGACCCATGGAGGTGGCTGCATCCTGCAGGTCCTGCACGCGGAAGGCGCGAATGGACTGCACGATGTTGGTGCGCACGCCACGCAGTGGCGTTTCCAGGTCTTTACGAAGTGGCGTCTGCATCTCCGCTACTCTTTCTTTATAAAGTCCACAAACTTCTGGCATCTCACAGGCTGCAGGATGCGGCCTGTGAATGGGGAATTCAATGGGGCGCGGCGTACGCTTTCAGGGATGGGCTGGCGTACGACGCATTGGGGTTACTCGACGATCTCGCGAAAACTGGCGTAGTGGTCGCTGGTGTAGTAGCAGGCATCCGGCATCCGGGGCTTGCCGCCACACACGATGCGCCGGGCTCCCCGGTCGCGCGATCCTGGTGTTCTGACGGTGTATTCACGGTAGTAGCCCCGCTTTTGGGCGGGCAACAGCCGCTCGCGATTGCCAAAAACCGATCCGTCCTTGTCGTACGGAAAGGGCCCGCCCTCACGGATCAGCGCATACGTTGTCCGCCCTTGGGGCGGCAACTCGGCCAGTGCGATGGGGGTGATGGACCCGTCGGTGGACGGGGATTTCCGGGCATGTCCCGCGACCGGAGACAGCACGAAAGCAACACCCAAAACACACAATAACCCTGCCTTGCGCGCCCGGGTGGCTACAGCCTTCAGCATCAACGAACCTTTCAGAAACTACGGGTTAACCCGAAATTTCGACCCGCTAGTGTCGCTCAACGGTCCCCAAAAAGCAAGCGTCTGCACAAAGATTGGGCAGACGCTGAAGGGCTTTGCAGGGGTTTTAAGTTAGCGCTTGCTATTCTTTTAGGGCTTACCGCAGGGCGTTGGCATCGGCCACGGTGAGGGCTGTCATGTTCACGATACGACGCACGGTGGCACTGGGTGTCAGGATATGAACCGGCTTGGCCGCCCCCAGCAGCACGGGGCCGATGGCAATGCCGCCACCCGCCGCGGTCTTGAGCAGGTTGTAGGCAATGTTGGCGGCGTCGATGTTGGGGAACACCAGCAGGTTGGCGTCGCCAGTCAGCTCGCTGCTGGGCATGAGTGCCGAACGGGCCTTGCCGTCCAGCGCCACGTCGCCATGCATTTCACCGTCCACTTCCAGCCAGGGCGCCTGCTGGCGCAGCAGCTCCAGGGTCTGGCGCATCTTTACCGCGCTGGGGCTGTTGCTGGTGCCGAAGTTGGAGTGCGACAGCAGCGCGGCCTTGGGCTTGATGCCAAAGCGCATCATTTCTTCGGCGGCCAGGGCGGTGATCTCAGCGAGCTCCTGCGGCGTCGGGTCGTAGTTGACGTGCGTGTCCACCAGGAACACCTGGCGGCCGGGCAGCATCAGGCCGTTCATGCAGGCGTACACCGGAACGTCCTGGGCCGTGCTGTCGGCCCCGCCCGCGTGCTTGCCGATGACCTGGTCGATGTACATCAGGTGGTTGGCGGTGGTGCCCCAAGTACCGCAGATCAGGCCGTCCACTTCGCCCTTGTGCAGCATCATCGAACCGATGAGCGTGAGGCGGCGGCGCATCTCGATCTTGGCAACCTGCTGGGTGATGCCTTTGCGCTCGGTCATGCGGTGGTAGGTCTGCCAGAAGTCGCGGTAGCGGTGGTCGAAGTCGGTGTTGACCACGTCGTAGTCCACGCCTTCCTTCAGGCGCAGGCCAAACTTTTCGATGCGCTGGGCGATGATGGCGGGGCGGCCGATCAGCGTGGGGCGCGCCACCTTTTCGTCCACCACGATCTGCGCAGCACGCAGCACGCGTTCTTCTTCGCCCTCGGCATAGGCCACCCGCTTCTTGGCGGCATTGCGGGCCGCGTCGAAGATGGGCTTCATCGTCGTGCCCGAGGCATACACAAAGGTCTGCAGCCGGTCGCGGTACGCGTCCATGTCGGCGATGGGGCGCTGTGCCACGCCGCTGTCCATGGCGGCCTGGGCCACGGCGGGCGCGATCTTCATCATCAGGCGCGGGTCGAACGGCTTGGGAATCAGGTACTCGGGCCCGAAGGTCAGCTTCTCGCCCACGTAGGCGGCGGCCACCACCTCGCTTTGTTCGGCCTGTGCCAGCTCGGCAATCGCGTGCACCGCGGCAATCTCCATCTCATCGGTGATGGTGGTGGCACCGCAGTCCAGTGCCCCACGGAAGATGTACGGGAAGCACAGGACGTTGTTCACCTGGTTCGGATAGTCCGAGCGGCCCGTGGCCATGATGATGTCGTTGCGCACACTGTGCGCCAGCTCGGGCGTGATCTCGGGGTTGGGGTTGGCCAGCGCGAAGATCACCGGGCGTTCGGCCATGGTGGCCACCATCTCGGGCTTGAGCACGTTGCCGGCCGACAGGCCCAGGAACACGTCCGCCCCCACCATCACCTCGGCCAGCTTGCGCGCGTCGGTCTTCTGCATGAACTGGCGCTTGTCGTCGTCCATCAGCTCTTCGCGGCCTTCATACACCACACCAGCCAGGTCGGTGACAAACACGTTCTTGCGCTGCACGCCCACCTTGAGCAGCAGGTTCAGGCAGGCCAGGGCCGCAGCACCCGCGCCGCTGGTGACCAGCTTCACGTCTTCGATCTTCTTGTTGGCGACCTTGAGAGCATTCACGACGGCAGCCGCCACCGTGATCGCCGTGCCGTGCTGGTCGTCGTGGAAGACCGGGATCTTCATGCGCTTGCGCAGCTCGCGCTCCACATAGAAGCAGTCGGGGGCCTTGATGTCTTCGAGGTTCACGGCGCCAAAGGTCGGCTCCAGTGCAGCAATCACCTCCACCAGCTTGGCGGGGTCCTTCTCGTCGATCTCGATGTCGAACACGTCCACGCCCGCGAACTTCTTGAACAGGACGGCCTTGCCTTCCATCACCGGCTTGGAGGCCAGCGCACCAATGTCGCCCAGGCCCAGAACGGCCGTGCCGTTGCTGATCACGGCGACCAAGTTGCCGCGAGAGGTGTAGCGGAAGGCGTTGGCCGGGTCCTTGACGATCTCTTCGCAGGGCGCGGCCACGCCGGGCGAGTACGCCAGCGCGAGATCGTGCTGGTTGATCATCTGCTTGGTCGCGGCAATCGCCAGCTTGCCGGGCTTGGGAAACTCGTGGTACTCGAGAGCGGCACGGCGCAACTGGGCACGCTTGTCGGAATCGTTGTTGTTCTGGGCCGTGGTGTTCTCGGGCATTCAGTGTCTCCAACTCAGGGGTGAGGGGCCAAAACCGTACTCCAGCGGGTCTGCAGCAGGCTGTCAGCTTTGTAAGGGTCTGCGATTGTAGGGGGATGTGCGTAAAAACCCTAGTAAGCGAATCTGCTTACAGAGGGGCTGTTTGCCCATTGATTGTGTCGTGCGGGCAGGGTTTTGAGACCTCCGTATCCATGCACAAAAGCTATGAAGTGTTTTGCTTTTTGAGGGGTAAGACCTCGGCATCCGAAAACGGGTCGCTTCATGGGCTCTTCTTGCGCCAAAAGACGGCATGCCACGCCAGCCATGCGCATTTGCATGGCTCGCCTTCAAACCCCCTGGCACGGCACGGAACGAAAAAAGGCCCCACGTGGGGCCTTTTCGTCGAAAAGTGGACGCTAGTGCTTCAGCGGCTGCTCGGGAAGCTGAACACCGCCCCCTCACGCACGCCCGCCGAGGGCCAGCGCTGCGTGATGGTCTTGCGCTTGGTGTAGAAGCGCACGGCGTCGGGACCGTAGGCGTGCAGGTCGCCGAACAGGCTGCGCTTCCAGCCGCCGAACGAGTGGTAGGCAACCGGCACGGGCAGGGGCACGTTCACGCCCACCATGCCGACCTGGATGTGGTCGGTGAAGTAGCGGGCGGCCTCGCCGTCGCGGGTGAAGATGCAGGTGCCGTTGCCATATTCATGGTCGTTGATGAGCTGCATGGCTTCCTGCAGCGTCTTCACGCGTACCACGCCCAGCACGGGGCCGAAGATTTCTTCCTGGTAGATCTTCATGCCGGGCTTGACGTTGTCAAACAGACAGGCGCCCAGGAAATAGCCGTTCTCGTGGCCTGCCGCCACCTTCACGCCACGGCCATCCACCACCAGCGTGGCGCCTTCTGCCACGCCGCTGTCCACATAGGCCTTCACCTTCTCGAAGTGGGGCTTGGTGACCAGCGGGCCCATGTCGTTGCTGTTGTCGGTGCCGGGGCCGACCTTCATCTTGGCGATCTCGGTCTTGAGGCCTGCGATCACGGCGTCACCCACTTCGTCGCCCACGGCGACCAGCAGAGGGATGGCCATGCAGCGCTCGCCACACGAGCCGTAGGCCGCGCCCATCAGCGCGCTCACGGCGTTGCCTACGTCGGCGTCGGGCATCAGCACGGCGTGGTTCTTGGCACCGCCCAGGGCCTGCACGCGCTTGCCGTGTTTGCAGCCTTCGGCGTAGATGTATTCGGCAATGGGGGTGGAGCCCACAAAGCTCACGGCCTTGACGCGGGGGTCGCGCAGCAGCGTGTCCACGGCCAGCTTGTCGCCGTTGACCACGTTGAGCACGCCGGGCGGCAGGCCCGCTTCCAACGCGAGCTGGGCGATGAACAGCGTGGAGGAGGGATCGCGCTCCGAAGGCTTGAGCACAAAGGTGTTGCCGCAGGCCACGGCCATGGGCCACATCCACAGCGGCACCATGGCCGGGAAGTTGAAGGGCGTGATGCCTGCAGTGACGCCCAGCGCCTGGAACTCACTCCATGAGTCGATGTTGGGGCCCACGTTGCGGCTGTGCTCGCCCTTGAGCAGTTCGGGCGCGTAGCTCGCGTATTCCACGTTCTCAATGCCGCGCTGCAGCTCGCCGTGCGCGTCGGCCAGCACCTTGCCGTGTTCGGCGGTGATCAGGGCGGCGATCTTGTCGGCGTTTTCTTCCAGCAGCACTTTGAGCTTGCTCATCACGCGCGCACGCTTGAGCGGCGGCGTGTTGCGCCAGGCCGGAAACGCGGCCTCGGCCGAGGCAATGGCCGCCTCGACCGTGGCCTGGCTTGCCAGGGCCACGCTGGTGGTGGACAGGCCGGTGGCGGGGTCAAACACGGGCTGCGTACGGGCGGTGTCAGCGACGATCTGGCCGTCAATCAGGTGGCCGATGGTGGTGGTGACGTTTTTGTCGTGGTTCATGGTGATTTCAAGTAAAAAGTGCCACAAGCGCTAGTGAAACATGCGCTGATAGCTATCAAATTTATAGTATTCAAGCCGCAGCAGCCTGGGGCTCCAGCGCGGGCAGCACATGCCCCAAGGCGCGGTCGATGAACTCCTGCTTCTCGCCCACCGGGGCAAAGTAGTGCAGCACTTCGCGCGCGGCGTCCAGCCCCTTGAGACGGGCGATCAGCCACGCCACCAGGTACTGCGAGGCCAGGCACCCGCCCGCCGTGGCCACGTTGCCGTGGGCCGCAAACGCGCGCGGCACCACGTCCACGCCCGACTCAACCACCCACGGCTTGCTGGTCAGGTCCGTACAGGCGGGCGTGCCGCTCAGCAGGCCCAAGCGGCTGAGCAGGAAGGTGCCAGAGCACTGCGCCGCCAGCAACTGGCGGGCGGGGTTCAGCACCCTTAGCTGTTCCATCAGCGCGGGGGTGTTGGCCACCTCACGCGTCTTCATGCCGCTGCCCACCAGCACCGCGTCGGCCTCAGCCAACTGGCTCAGGTCTTCGTGCGCGTCGATGGTCAGCCCGTTCATGGACGTGATGCGGGGCGTGGGGCTCGCAATGCGCACCTGCCAGTCCTTGTCGCCCAGCAGCGCGATGCGATTGAGCATGCCAAATGCCACCAGCGAATCCAGGTCGTTGAAGGCATCGAAGGTGAGGATGGAAATGCGCATGGAGGGGCAGGCTGGCTGGCGAAGGAAGCTCAGGCGGTTTCTTGCAGGGCGTCGCCCAGGGCGCTGATCAGGCGGTCGATTTCGGCCTGGGTGCTGATGAAGGGCGGTGCCAGCTGGATGGTGTCGCCACCGTAGCGCACGTAAAAGCCCTTCTTCCAGCAGTTCATGGCGATCTCATAGGGGCGCTTGGCAGGCTCGCCGGGCAGCGCCGCAATGGTGAAGCCGGCCGCCAGGCCAAAGTTGCGGATGTCGGCCACATGCTTGGCGCCCTTGAGGCTGTGCACAGCCTGCTCGAAGTACGGGGCCAGCGCCTTCACGCGGCCGATCATGTCTTCCTTTTGCAGGATGTCGAGTGCCGCAATGCCCGCTGCGCAGGCCACGGGGTGGGCCGAGTAGGTGTAGCCGTGCGGGAATTCGAGCATGTACTCCGGCCCGCCTGCGGCCATGAAGGTGTCGTAGATTTCCTTGGTGGCCACCACGCCGCCCAGCGGCTGCGCACCGTTGGTGACTTGCTTGGCAAAGTTCAGGATGTCGGGCGTCACGCCAAAGGCTTCGGCCCCCGTCCAGGCACCGCTGCGGCCAAAACCGCTGATCACCTCGTCAAAAATCAGCAAGATGTTGTTTTGTGTGCAGATCTCGCGCAGGCGCTGCAAGTAGCCCACCGGCGGGATCACCACACCGGCCGAGCCCGAGAAGGGCTCGACGATCACGGCTGCGATGTTGCTCGCATCGTGCAGTGCAATCACTTCCAGCAGGCGGTCGGCCAGCTCCTTGCCCGTGGGCGGCATGCCCTTGTGGAACGAGCCTGCAGGGGGCTGGGTGTGGGGCAGGTGGTCGGCCTCCACGCCCTGGCCAAACAGCTTGCGGTTGGCCACGATGCCGCCCACCGAAATGCCGCCAAAGTTCACGCCGTGGTAGCCCTTTTCGCGGCCGATCAGGCGCGTCTTGGTGCCCTGGCCCTTGGCACGCCAGTAAGCGCGGGCCATCTTCAGAGACGTATCGGCCGACTCGGAGCCCGAGCCGGTGAAGAACACATAGTCCAGCCCTGCGGGTGTCAGCTCTTTGACGCGGTTGGCCAGCTCGAACGACAGCGGGTGGCCAAACTGGAAGGCGGGCGCGTAATCGAGCTTCATCGCCTGCTTGCCGATGGCTTCGGCGATCTCGCGGCGGCCATGGCCCAGGCCCGCGCACCAGAGGCCCGAGAGGCCGTCAAAAATTTTGCGGCCTTCGGAGTCGGTGTAGTAGGCACCGCTGCCCTCCACGATCATGCGCGGGTTGGCCTTGAACTGGCGGTTGGCCGTATAGGGCATCCAGTGCGCGTCCAGCCACTCGGCGTCCATGCGGGGGCCTTCGGCGCCAGCGGCGGGTTTTTCGATGTTGACGAAGCTCATGGGGTTCTCCAGTGCAAAGGCGGCGACAAAAAGCGGACAGCCCCAGCGGCCTGGGGCTTGACGTAGGGCATTGTTGCGCCGCCTGTTAATCTCTCAAATAATCCAATATCAATGTTTACTTGACGATTTATGCAAGTAAAAGACCCGGTTCCATCCCCCCAAGCTACAGTGCCCGCAGTACCGGGCAAACACCGCGCTGTGCTGGGCCAGCTCAGCGACATGGACCTGCGCCTGCTGCAGGTGTTCAAGAGCGTGGTGGAGTGCGGCGGCATGTCGGCCGCCGAGCTGGAGCTGAACATCGGCACCAGCACCGTCAGCCGCCACATCAAGGACCTGGAAGCCCGCCTGGGCCTCACGCTGTGCCGCCGGGGGCGGGCGGGGTTTGCGCTGACGGCCGAGGGGCAGCGGGTGTATGACGAAACCCTGCGTTTGCTGGCCTCGGTGCGCAGCTTTCGCGATAGCGTGGACGACATCCACTCGCGCATGGGCGGGCAGCTGGCCGTGGCGGTGTTCGACAAAACCGCCAGCAACCCGGCCGCCCGCATTGGCGAGGCGATTGCCGCCTTCACCGCCCAGGCCCCCGATGTGCAACTGCAACTGCATGTGGGCTCCATCAACGCCATCGAGCGCGGTGTGATCGACGGCAGCTACCAGGTGGGCATTATCCCCGCGCACCGCAGCTCGCAAAGCCTGGCCTACGCCGACCTGTTTGGCGAGACCATGCTGCTGTACTGCGGTGCGGGCCACCCGCTGTTTGGGGCGTCATCGCCTCCGGCCGACTGGCATGCTGTGCGCGGCTACCAGTTTGCGGGGCTGGGCTACCACTCGCCCAATATGGAGTTGAGCCACCAGGCCCGGCTGCAGCGTGCGGCCACGGGGTTTGACCAGGAGTCCATCGCCACGCTGATCCTGTCGGGCCGCTTTCTCGGGTTTTTGCCCGACCACTACGCCGAGGCGTTCGAGCGCCAGGGCCGCATGCAGGCGGTGAACCCGGCGCTGTTCCACTACCACTGTCAGTTCGTGAGCCTCATGCGCCGCTCGCCCGCGCCCTCCCGGGCGGCCCAAGCGTTTGCGCAGTGCCTGGAGGATGCGCACCGGCCCGCTCGCTGACAGGGGTATTGCGGGGCTGCGGCTTGCCAGCGGCCGTGGCGCGGCGGACAATTCGCCTTCTTTGCAACATTGTGTGACATCGGGAGCAACGCCCATGGCCAGCATTTCCTCCATCGGCAGTTCAGGCCTCCAGGCCGCCCAGTTGCGGCTGGACGCGTCGGCCAACAACGTGGCCAACATGAACACCCCCGGCTACCGCCGCGAGGTGGTTGCACAAGAAGAAGTGGCCGAAAGCGCCGGCGTGCGAGCCACCGTGCAGCGCGAACAGGACGCCAAGGGCGTGGCGCTGGAGCAAGAGGCGGTGGAGCAGATGTCGGCCACCTACGCGTTCAAGGCCAATCTGCAGACCATCAAGACGCAGGACGAAATGATGGGCTCCTTGCTGGATGTGAAAGCCTGAGCGCTGCCCGTTCAGCGCCTGTTTGTGTTCCCACACCCATGCCCCGCTGGTCGGGGCATGTTCGTTTCTGGCGCAGATTGAGAGGACTGCCCGTTATCAGTTGGTATCGGCCAGCCCCGCCAGGCGCTGGACCAGCCAGCGTTGAAAGGCCAAGCCCGTGGCGGTGCGGCTGCGCAGTGGAATGGCGTACATGGTGGTGCTCCTTGTCGTGAGTTTGTTCAGGCGCCCTGGATGGCTGGACCGCTGCTGGGTGATGCCGTAGCGTTTTGGCGTACAGCGCGCCGGCCCGCCCGGTCCCACGCCTTTTCATGGAAGAAGAAGGCCACCGCCTGCACGGTGGGCTCCAGCAGGCTCAGGGTGAGCGAGGCCCACAGGTTGCCGGTGACGGCATAGGCCACCAGGGCGGCCACGCAGATGTGGATGAGGTAGTAGCTGCCCGTCTTCATCAGCATGGTTTGGTTCTGGCGGGCAACGCGGCGGATGAGGGACATGGCGGACTCCTTGGTTCAACAGAGCCTGCAGCGGTGCAGCAGGGATGGTTGAATGGTAGTGATTCGCAATAGCGAAAGCCAATTGATCATCGCTAAGGCGCAGATAGCCGCTATCCAATGACGCCTTGAGAAGCGCCACAGCGCCTATCCCAAACAGACTGGTTCTGCGCGTGAACTAGTTCACGTTCCGCCACTGAAAAAAGCCGCTGCCACCAAAGCCCCCGTTGCTATGATGGCCGCTCTTTTCAACCCCCTCTTTTGCTTTGGGAGCACACATGGCCCTCATGGACTTCATCAAGAAACAGTTCATTGACATCATTCAGTGGACCGAAGAGGGGGACGGCACGCTGGCCTGGCGCTTCCCCATGCGCGACATGGAAATCCAGAACGGCGGCACGCTGGTGGTGCGCGAGTCGCAGATGGCCATCTTCGTGAACGAAGGCCAGGTGGCCGACGTGTTCGGCCCCGGCACCTACAAGCTCACCACGCAGACGCTGCCGGTCCTCACATACCTCAAGAACTGGGACAAGCTCTTCGAGTCCCCCTTCAAGAGCGACGTCTACTTCTTCAGCACGCGCCAGCAGATCGACCAGAAGTGGGGCACGCCCCAGCCCATCACGATCCGCGACAAGGACTTTGGCGCCGTGCGCCTGCGCGCGTTCGGCAACTATGCGTTCCGCATCGCCGACCCCAAGCTGTTCCACACCGAAATCTCGGGCACGCGCGAGTCGTACCCCGTGGCCGACCTCGAAGGCCAGCTGCGTGGCCTGGTGCTGCAGAACATCAGCAACGCCATTGCGGGCAGCGGCCTGCCCTTCCTGGACCTGGCGGCCAACCAGGTCATGTTTGCCGATGCGCTGACCAAGGAGCTGGCGCCCATCTTCGCCAAGCTGGGCATCCTGATCGAGTCCCTCACGGTGCAGAACGTCTCGCTGCCCGAAGAGCTGCAGAAGATCCTCGACCAGAAGATCGGCATGGGCATGGTTGGCAACGACATGGCCAAATTCATGCAGTACCAGACGGCGCAGGCCATCCCCAAATTTGCCGAGGGCGCGGGCAACGGTGGCGGAGTGGCGGGGGACGCCATGAGTCTGGGTGCGGGTGTGGCGCTGGGCCAGGTGCTGGCGCAGAACCTGCAGCAGGGCCTGCAAGGCGGCGGCGCAGCAGCCCAGGCAGCGCCCGCAGCGGCGGCCGCTGCAGTGGGCGTCAAGCCCGAAGACGTGATGGCCACGCTGGAGAAGCTGGGCGAGCTCAAGTCCAAGGGCATCCTCACGCAGGAAGAGTTCGACGCCAAGAAGGCCGAACTGCTCAAGAAGCTCGTCTGATCGATCGGATCGATTGCTATCATAAAAATAGCTGCTTGCGCTGGAGGGATAGGCGCTAGAGGCCAATAGGGCTTCAAAGCCGTTTAGCGCGGCGCGGGCAGAACACTCCACACGATGGCCACCGACCCCACCCAGCGCTATTACCGCGCGCCCTGCCCCGGCTGTGGCGCGCCGGTGGAGTTCAAGAGCGCGCAGTCCACCCATGCCGTCTGCGGCTACTGCCAGAGCACCGTCGTGCGCAGTGGCGATGTGCTCACGCGCCTGGGCAAGATGGCCGAGCTGTTCGACGACCACAGCCCGCTGCAGCTCATGGCCAGCGGGCGCATCCAGCTCGACGGCAAGGACGTTCCTTTCACCCTCATCGGCCGCCTGCAATACAAGGGCGACGCGGGCGTGTGGACCGAATGGGCGGCCTTCCTGAATGACGGCACGCTGGCCACGCTGGGCGAAGACAACGGTGCCTATGTCTTCACCCGGCCCATCGACCCCGGCCGCGAGATGCCTGCGCCCGAGCGCTTTCGCATCGGCACCACCACGGCCATCAACGGCAAGCCCTACAGCGTGGCCTACACCGGCCAGGCGCAGCTGATCTCGGCCCAGGGCGAGCTGCCCAAGCTGCCGCCGCTGGGCCAGCCCTTTGGCATGGTCGAGTTGCGCAGCGCCGACGGCGAAGTGGTCAGCATCGACTACGGCCACACCCCGCCCAATGTAGAGCGCGGCAAGGCCGTGCTGCTCGAAGACCTGCAGTTGCAAGGTCTCAAAGACGAATCCGCCAAGGACGAAAAAGGCCGCCAGTTCAACTGCCCGCACTGCGGTGCACCGGTGCAGGTACAGCTGTCCACCTCCAAAAGCATCACCTGCGGGTCGTGCGCCAGCATCATCAGCCTGGACAGTGGCGTGGGCGGAGAGTTGCGCTCGGCGGAGCAGGACGAACCCGTGCAGCCCCTGATCCCGCTGGGCAGCAAGGGGCAGCTGCAGGGCGTGCACTGGCAGGTGGTGGGCTTTCAGCACCGCATGGGCGTGGAGCCCGGCGATGACGAGCACTTTGGCTGGAGCGAATACCTGCTCTACAACCAGAAGCGCGGTTTTGCGTTCCTGGTCGATTCCGAAGACGGCTGGAGCATGGTGCGCCCCACCACCGGCGCGCCGCAGATGGCGGCCACGGGCCGCTCCGCCACGTACATGGGCACCAAGTACGACCTCAAGTACACCTACGAGGCCGAGACCACCTATGTGCTGGGCGAGTTCTACTGGCAGGTCACGCGCGGCCAGAAGACCACCAACCGTGACTTTGCAAGCGCCAAGGGCCTGCTGTCGATGGAGCAGAGCCCGAACGAGATCACCTGGTCTGCGGGCGACAAGCTGTCCAGCGACACGGTGGCCAAGGCGTTCAAGCTGGACGACAAGAAAGATGTGCTCCAGCGCGACGACCCTGGCCCGTTCGTGGCCAAATCCGGCCTGGGCTGCGGCACCATCATCATCATCGCCGTGGTGATCCTGATCCTGCTCATCTTGCTGAGCCGTTGCTCCAGCTGCGATCCCCGGGTCGAAAACTGTTCCTCGTCCTCCAGCTACCGAAGCTCGGGGGGCTCGTACGGCGGATATTCGTCGGGCGGCAGCCACAAGTAACCTCGCAACAACCCGAATTTCACCGGAGAACAGCATGACCAAATTCGAATGGCTTCACCCCCTGTCCATCGGCGGCACGCTGCTGTATGCCCTGATGGGCATCATCATCTTCTGGGCGGCCTTCATCATCATCGACAAGATCACGCCCTACGACCTGTGGCGCGAAATTGTGGAAAAGCAAAACAAGGCCCTCGGCATGGTGGTGGCGGCGATGTGCCTGGGCATCAGCATCATCGTGGCGGCCGCCATTCATTGACGCGCCTGTTTGCCTCCATTGCCTGAATGAACGTAGCAGCGCACCCCGCAGGGTGCGCTGACAGCCGCCTTGTCGCCTCCCACCTTGTCCCCTACCGAGCCAGCGCCCGCGGCGCTGCCCCGATCCCCCGGCCCACGCCCCATCGACATCGCGCTGCTCATCAGCGTGTTCGTCGTGGCTGCCTGCGGCCTTTTGTACGAGCTGGCGGCGGGGGCGCTGGCGTCCTATGTCCTGGGCGACTCGGTGCTGCAGTTCAGCACCATCATCGGCACCTACCTGTTTGCCATGGGCCTGGGCTCGTGGCTGTCGCGCTACTTCGAGCGGCAGCTGCCCGCGCACTTCCTGCGCATCGAGCTGCTGGTGGCGCTGATCGGCGGCGCGCTGCCCGCCACGCTGTTCCTCGCCAATGCGTATGCACCGGGCGCGTTCCGGTTCCTGCTGTATGGCATGGTGCTGATGGTGGGCACGCTGGTGGGGTTGGAGATTCCGCTGGTCATGCGCATCCTCAAACGCAACGTGGTGCTCAAGGATCTGGTCTCGCAGGTGCTCACGTTCGACTACCTGGGCGCGCTGGCGGTGTCGCTGGCGTTTCCGCTGCTGCTGGTGCCGCACCTGGGGCTCATCCGCACCGGGCTGCTGTTCGGGCTGATGAATGCCGCCGTGGCGCTGTGGGCGGTGTGGCTGTTCCGGCATGAGCTGCGGCGCCTCCAAGCCCATTTGTTCGCCTGCCTGATGGTGGTGGGCCTGTTGCTGGCGGGACTGGCGGGGTCTGAGCAGATCACGAGCTTTGCCGAAGACAAGTTCTACCAGGACCGCATCATCTTCACCACGGCCACGCCCTACCAGCGCATTGTGGTCACGCAGGGCCGCTATGGCCACCGGCTGTACCTCAACGGCAACCTGCAGTTCTCCGAGTCCGACGAATACCGCTACCACGAGGCCCTGGTGCACCCCGCCATGGCCGCGCATGGGGCGCCCAAGCGGGTGGCGGTGCTGGGCGGCGGCGACGGCATGGCGGTGCGCGAGATCCTCAAGTACCCCTCGGTCGAGTCCGTCACCCTGGTCGAGCTGGACCCGGCCATGACGCGCATCTTCAGCGAGAACCCCACGCTGGCAAAGCTCAACGGCCACGCGCTGCAAAACCCCAAGGTGACCATCGTCAACACCGATGCCTTTGGGTGGCTGCAGCAGGGGACGGACCTTTTTGACGTGATCGTGGTGGACTTCCCCGATCCCACCAACTTCTCCATCGGCAAGCTTTACACCAACAGCTTTTATGCGTTGCTGGACAAGCGGCTGGCGGCCAGTGGCTACGCCGTGGTGCAGACCACCTCGCCGCTGGTGGCGCGCCAGAGCTTCTGGACGGTGGTGCAGACCATCGAATCCGTGGGCCTCTCGACAGCGCCGTACCACGCCCATGTGCCCAGCTTTGGGGAATGGGGCTACGTCATCGCCAGCCGCAGGCCGTGGCGCCTGCCCGACGCCCTGCCACCCGGGCTCCGGTTCCTGAGCGCCCCGTCGCTGCCCCTGCTGTTCGACTTTCCGCTCGACATGGCGCGGGTGCCGGCCGACGTGAACCGCCTGTCCAACCAGGCGCTGGTGCACAGCTACGAGCGCGAATGGGGCAAGGTGGTGGCGCATTGAGCCGCCGTTGGACTGGGCTCCAACAGCCATTCGCCGAGCAATTTGCAGGGGTTCTGCCCGCTGGCATGGGCAGCACAATCGGCTACAAAGCAGCCAAGACCTGATCGCCGTGGGCGCCCCCGATGCTGGACCTTTTTTTTCTTTCTGACGCACAGCCCTATCCGCTGCTGTGGGCGCAGCACGATCCCTGGCTGGTGACGCTGTCGGTGGGCATGGCGGTGCTGGCCTCCGTGCTGGCGCTGCAGATGGCGGGTCTGGCCCGCCGCGCCGACACCCGGTTCATGCGCCAGATGGCGCGGGGGTCCGGGGCGATGGCGCTGGGCGGGGGCATCTGGTCCATGCACTTCATCGGCATGCTGGCCTTTACGGTGTGCGCGCGGGGCCAGTTTGATGCGTGGACCACCGTGCTGTCCCTGCTGCCCAGCGTGGGCGCGTCGTGGGTGGCGCTGGGCTTGCTGATGCGCCGCGAGATCAGCCGCTCCGCCCTGGTGGTGGGTGGGGTGCTGGTGGGCGCTGGCATTGGCGCCATGCACTACATCGGCATGGCAGCGTCGCAGTGGGCGCCGGTCATGCGGTACGACCCCTGGGGGTTTGCCGCCTCGGTGCTGGTGGCCGTGTTGCTGGCCATCGTGGCCCTGTGGGTGCGGTTTGGGCTGGAGCGCGTGGTGCGTTGGCGCGCCCGGTGGCTCAATGCGGTGGCCGGTGTGGTCATGGGGCTGGCGATTGCGGGCATGCACTACACCGGCATGGCGGCCTTGCGTTTCATTGACGCCCCCAACGAGCTGGAACTGCTGACTGCGGCCGATGGCGCGCCCCTGGCACTGGCCGTCGCTGCAGTGGCGTCGGGTATCGGACTGCTGGTGATCGCCATCAACGCTGGCTTGCGTTACCGGCAGATGTTCCTGCAGATGCGCCAGAGCGAGTCCCGCTTGCGCGCCATTGCCGACACGGCCGTGGACGGCATGGTGATGATCGATGCGCAGGGCCGTGTGCAGTCCTTCAATGCAGCGGCCGAGCGCATCCTGGGCTGGCGTCCCGACGAAGTGGTGGGCCAGAACGTGTCCATGCTCATACCCGAGCCCGACCGCTCGCGCCACGACACCTACCTGCAGCGCTACCTGCAAGGCCAGGGCGGTGGCGTGGTCGGCGCCAACAGCCGCGAGGTGCTGGCCCTGCGGCCCGACGGCAGTACCGTGCCCATTCGCATTTCCATAGGCCGCGTGCCGCTGGATGGCGCGCCGGTGTTCGTAGGCTTCATCAGCGACCTGACACAGCGCCGCGCCATGGAGCAGGAGCTGCAGGCCAGCGAACAGCGCCTGCGCTCGCTCATGGCCAACATTCCGGGCGTCACTTTCCGATGCCGCCACGATGCCGAATGGACCATGCTGTTCATCAGCGATGCGGTGACCGCACTCACGGGCTGGTTGCCGCAGGATTTTCTGGAAGGCCGTATCAACTTCACCCAGCTCACGCTGCCCGAAGAGGTGGACCGCCTGTGGGCGGAAGTCTCCATGGCCATCCAGGAGCACCGGCCCTACCATGTGGAGTTTGGCCTGCGGGACCGTGACGGGCGCCTGCGCTGGGTGTCGGAAAGCGGCCGCCCCGTGGTCGGCGATGATGGCCAGGTGTTGTGGATCGACGGCGTCATCATGGACATGACCGTCTTTCGCGAGCGCAACGCCGAGTTCGAGAGCACGGTGCATGCCATCAACCGCGCACTGGCGGTGGTGGAGTTCGACATGCAGGGCCGTGTGCTCAATGCCAACGCCAACTTCCGCGAGCTCATGGGCTACCGGCTCGAAGAGATCGTGGGCCAGCACCACCGCATGTTCTGCGAGCCCGCCTACGCGCAGACCGAGGCGTACGCGCAGTTCTGGGAGCAACTGCGAGCTGGCCAGCTCGATGGCGGTGAATACCTGCGACTGGGCAAGGACGGGCGGCGCATCTGGATCCAGGCCACCTACAACCCCATCTTCGACGCGCAAGGCCAGCCGTTCAAGGTCGTCAAGTTTGCGACCGACCTCACCCAGCGCCGTGCCATGGAGCAAGAGCTGCGCGCCGCCAAGGAGCGTGCCGAGCAGGCCGCAGCCGCGCGCAGCACCTTCCTGGCCAACATGAGCCACGAGATCCGCACGCCCATGAACGCCATCATCGGCTTCACCGAGGCACTGCTCGACACCCCCATGGACGCGCAGCAGCGCCGCCACCTGGGCACGGTGCAGCATGCGGCGCGGTCCATGCTGAGGCTGCTCAATGACATCCTGGACACCGCCAAACTGGAAAAAGGCGCGGTCGAGCTGGAGATTGCGGACTTCTCGCTGCAAGAGGTGTGCGACCAGATCCTCGCCTCGCTGCGCATCCATGCGGGCAAGAAGGGGCTGGCGTTGCAATGCGTGACGGACGACCGGGTGCCGCCCTATCTGCGGGGCGATGCACTGCGCCTGCAGCAGGTGCTGCTCAACCTGCTGGGCAACGCGCTCAAGTTCACCGAGCGCGGCCATGTGCTGCTGCGGCTGGACTACCACGACGGCACGCTGGTGATGGAGGTGGAGGACACGGGCATCGGCATCGCGGCGCAGCACCTGGAGCGCATCTTCGACCCCTTTGCGCAGGCCGACGCATCCACCACCCGGCAGTTCGGTGGCACCGGCCTGGGCACCACCATCTCGCGCCAGCTGGTGGAGCTGATGGGCGGCAGCATCAGCGTGCGCAGCACCCTGGGCGTGGGCACCACGTTCACCGTGTGCGTACCTTTGCCGGTGGGCCAGGCGACGGCGGCAGTGGCCACCGTGAGCCATGCGGTCCAGCTGCCTCCGCTGCGCATGCTGGTGGTGGACGATGTGCCGGCCAACATCGAGCTGCTGCAGATCCACCTGGACCGGGGGCGCCACCAGGTGACCGTGGCGCGGGATGGCGAAAGCGCTGTCGCCGCCTACGAGGCCGGGCGCTTCGATGTGGTGCTGATGGACTTGCAGATGCCCGGCATGGACGGCCTGGAGGCCACGCGCCGCATCCGCGCGTTCGAGCAGGCGCAACGGCGCAAGCCGGTGCCGGTGATCGCCCTGTCGGCCAGCGTGCTGGAGCAGGACCGGCGCAACGCACGCGCTGCGGGCATGGACGGTTTTGCAAGCAAGCCGCTGGAGCCCGCCCGCCTGTTCCGCGAGATCGCCCGCGTGCTGCACCTGCAGCCCGACACCTCCACATCGGGGTGGAGCAGTCTGCAGACCTTGACGCGCGCCACCGACTTGCCACCGGTCCCCCACGCCACCATCGCCGCGGTGGACTGGGAGCGTGGCACCCGCCTCTGGGGCCAGCGTGCGCTGCTGCGCGATGCCGTGGCGCGCCTGCTGACCGACCATGCCGCCACCCCCGCCACCTTGCAGGCCCTGGTGGCGCAGCCCGACATGGACGCTGCCCGTGCGCTGGCCCACCGCCTGCGTGGTGCGGCAGGCAACCTGGCGCTGGGCCCGCTGCAAACGCTGGCGCAGCGCATCGAGGAAGCCGCCCACAGCCTGGACCGCACGGCTTTGCAGCCGCTGGTGGCCGCCCTGCCCGCTGCGTTGCAGGCCGTGGATCAGGCCCTGGCCCACGAGGCCGAGGCCGCCGCAGCGTCCGCCCCCGGCGTGGGACAGCATGCACCGCTGACCGCAGACCAACGCCAGCAGGCCCGGGACGCCGCGCAGGCGCTGCAGCAGGCCCTGGCACAGTCCGAGTTGGCCCAGCCGCCGTTGGATCTGCTGGTGCAGCTGCTGCCTGCAGATGCCACCGAGCGCCTGCAAGAGGCCATCGACCGCTTTGACTTTGACCAGGCCGGGGTGCAGTTGCAGCAGCTGCGCACGCACTGGCTGGACGAACCCCTGGAGAACCCCGCATGACACCGGCCCCTGACCAGCGGCCCCGCCTGTTGCTGGTGGACGATGAGCCCACCAACCTGCAGGTGCTGCGCCACATCCTGCAGTCCGACTACCGCCTGCTGTTTGCCACCGACGGTGAACGTGCGCTGCAGGTGGCGCGCGAGCAGCGGCCCGACCTGGTGCTGCTCGACATCATGATGCCGAACCTGGACGGCTATGCCGTGTGCCGCGCGCTCAAGGCCGATGCCGCCACCGCCTCCATCCCGGTGATCTTCATCACCGCCCTGACCGACAGCCAGGACGAAACTGCCGGGTTTGACGCGGGTGCGGTGGACTACATCACCAAGCCCGTCAGCCCGCCCGTGGTGCGCGCGCGGGTGCGCACCCACCTGTCGCTGGTGCGCATGGACGAGCTGCGCGAAACCCGCCTGCAGATCGTGCAGCGCCTGGGCCGCGCGGCCGAGTACAAGGACAACGAAACCGGCATGCATGTGATCCGCATGAGCCACTTTGCCCAGCTGCTGGCCCTGGCTGCCGGCCACAGCCCGGCCTGGGCTGAAGACCTGCTCAACGCCGCGCCCATGCACGACGTGGGCAAGATCGGCATCCCCGACGCCGTGCTGCGCAAGCCGGGCCCGCTGGACGCCGCTGAGTGGGACACCATGCGCCGCCACCCAGAGATTGGCGCCGAGATCATTGGCGAGCACCCGTCCGGCGTGCTGCAGCTGGCCCGCGAGATTGCGCTGGCCCACCACGAAAAGTGGGACGGCAGCGGCTACCCGCGCGGCCTGGCGGGCGAGGCCATTCCGGTGTCGGCGCGCATCGTGGCCGTGGCCGATGTGTTCGATGCGCTCACCACCCGCCGCCCCTACAAGGAACCCTGGCCCGTGCAGGATGCGCTGGACCACATTGCAGCGCAGGCCGGCAAACACTTCGACCCCGCCCTGGTGGCGCTGTTTGCCCCGCTGGTGCCGCAGCTGCTCGAGATCCGCGCCCGCTGGGCCGATTGAGGCGTGACCGCATGACCCCCTGGACCCTGCAGCGCCGCCAGTTCGTGGCGGGCGCCGCCGCCCTGGCCACGGCTGCGCTGGGCGGGTGCGACCACGCCGTGCCGCCGCTGGAAGGCTGCTTCACCGGCATCGACATGGCGCGCGGCCACCAGCTGCGTGAGTGGCTGGCGCGCGGCACCTGGCCCGAGCCCGCCGTGGTGCGCCGCGCGCAGGTCATCATTGCCGGTGGTGGCGTGGCGGGGCTGGCCGCAGCGCGTGCGCTGCGCCTGGCAGGCGTGCAGGACTTTGCGCTGCTGGAGCTGGAAGACACCGCAGGCGGCAACAGCCGGGGCACCGCCGTCAACGGCATCACCTGCCCGCAGGGCGCGCACTACCTGCCCGTGCCCGGCGACGACGCGCACGAGGTGCAGGACCTGCTGGAGGAGCTGGGCCTGCGCCAGCGCGTGGCCGGGCGCTGGCAGTACGACGAACGCCACCTGTGCCACAGCCCGCAGGAGCGCCTGTACTTCGATGGCGAGTGGCAGGACGGCCTGCTGCCCGTGCAGGGCGTGGGCGAGGCCACGCTGGCGCAGTACCGCCGCTTTGCCCAGGCCGTGGACGCGCAAGCCCGCGCCGCCCGGTTTGCCATGCCCGCACTCAAGCTGTGGACCGCCAAGCGCCCACTGGCGCCCAGCCACCAGGCGCTGGACGCGATGACGTTTGCCGCCTGGCTGGCGCAGGAAGGGTTGGACGATGCCCACCTGCGCTGGTACCTGGACTACTGCTGCCGCGACGACTACGGCGCCGGGGCCGACCGCGTCTCGGCCTGGGCGGGCATCCACTACTTTGCCAGCCGCCATGGCTTTCATGCGCCCGGCGAGGCCGTGGACGAAGCCCGCGAAAGCGTGCTCACCTGGCCCGAGGGCAATGGCTGGATCACCCGGCGTCTGGCCGAGCCGCTGGCCAACACGTCCCACGGCGGCGGCCAGCTGCGCACCGGCACCAGCGTGCTGCGCATTACCGAAGGCCGCCACGGCGTGGAGGTGGATGCGTTCAATCACGCCACCGACAGCGTGGAGCGCTGGCAGGCGCCACGCTGCATCGTGGCGCTGCCCGTCTTCGTGGCGGCGCGCGTGGTGCAGAACCCGCCCGCCTTCCTCACCGGGGCGGCCCAGCGTCTGTCGTGGGCGCCCTGGCTGGTGGCCAACATCCACATCCAAAGTCCGCTCACCGACCGCCCCGGCGCCGCGCCGGCCTGGGACAACGTCCTGTATGCCGACCCCACGGCGGGGGGCCTGGGCTATGTGAACGCCGGCCACCAGCGCCTGGACACCCGTGCGACGCTGGCCGGCCCCACCGTGCTCACCTACTACCAGGCGCTGGGCGACCGGGCGGACGGCCGCCAGCAGCTGGCCACCCAGCCCTGGCAGCACTGGGCCGACGCCGCCCTGGCCGCCCTGGCGGTGCCGCATCCTGACCTGCGCCAGCGCGCCACGCGCGTGGACATCACCCGCTACGGGCACGCCATGTCCATCCCCACACCGGGTTTGCAGCAGTTTTTGAGTCAAATCGGCCTGGGGCGCAGGTCTTTCATGCCCAAGGTGCTATCAAATGGTGAGCGTGCCGCCTGGCTGCCCACGCCCACCACCGCACGGCTGGCGTTTGCGCATGCCGACTGGTCGGGGTATTCGGTGTTTGAAGAAGCCTTCACGCGCGGGCACGGCGCGGGGCTGGTGGCCGCCGCCAGTTGATTCCTTAGTGCAGAGGATCCCTAGCCGCGCTGCCCGTCCCACCACAGCCCCAGGCACAGCGCGACGCCCACGGCGTACAGCAGCCAGGTGGCCGAGACCACGTAGGGATAGAACATCAACGCCACGCCCCACCAGCGGGTGCGCGGCTGCTGCGCACGCTTGCCGTGCCAGTACGCCGCCATGCCGATCAGACCAAACAGGATGGCGCCCACGATGTAGGCCGGGCTGGGCAGCTCCAGGCCGAGGGATTGCAGTGCAGAGAGGGTTTCCATGGCGGGTGCGCAGGCCGTGCGGGTGGGGTGAGGCGGGTGTGACTCATGCCAGCGGCAAAAGGTCCGTGGCAAGGTCCCTGGTGTGTGCCCGATTCGGCGTTGCCTGGTGGGGGGCGTCGGAGAACCGCTTTTCATGGCGGTGTCACAGGGCGGCGGCATCGTTCACGGTTTTGGCTCTCTTCCCCTTGACCACCATGTCCCGACTGTCCCAAATTGCCGCCTGCGCAGCGCTGCTGTGCGCTGCCGCCACCCCCGCCATCGCCCAGCAGGCCTACCCCGCCACGCTGGCCGGCCACGCCGTGCTGCCCGCCCTCACGGTGATTGCCGCGCCCAAGGACGCGCCGCAAGACCTGCAGGTGGCCGGCAAGTTCACCACCCCCCGCCGTGTGGACGCCGTGGGCAGCGTGATGGGCCAGTCGGGCGGCCGCGACACGGGTGTGTCGTTGCCGTTCCAGGGCCAGCCCCTCCAGGGCCACTCGGGCATCAAGCGCATGGCCGACGGCTCGTTCTGGATCCTGACCGACAACGGCGCCGGCTCCAAGGCCAACTCGCCCGACTTCATGCTGCACCTGAGCCACTACACCGTGGACTTCAAGTCGGGCCAGTTCAACCGCCTCAAGACCATCTTCCTGCACGACCCCGACAAGAAGATCCCCTTCCGCATCACCCATGAAGGCACTGACAAGCGCTACCTGACCGGCGCCGACTTCGACCCCGAGAGCTTCCAGTTCGCCGGTGGCGCGCTGTGGATCGGCGAAGAGTTTGGCCCCTTCCTCATCAAGGCCGACCTGAACGGCAAGGTGCTGGCCGTGTTCGAGACGCAGGTGGACGGCAAGGTCGTGCGCTCGCCCGATGCGCCCGGCGTGCTCATGCCCGGCGCACCCGACGCCAAGCCCACGCCGTTTGAAGTCAAGCGCTCCAAGGGCTATGAAGGCATGGCCTCCAGCAAGGACGGCAGCAAGCTCTATGCACTGCTCGAAGGCGCGCTGTGGAACGACAGCGCCAAGGCGTACGAAAACGTGGGCGGCAAGCAGCACCTGCGCGTGCTCGAATTTGATGTGAAGACCGAGCAATGGACCGGCCGCCACTGGAAGTACGTGCTGGAAGCCAACCACCACGCCATTGGCGACTTCAACATGATCGATGCCACCACGGGCCTCATCATCGAGCGCGACAATGGCGAAGGCACGGCCGACAAGGCCTGCCCTGAAGGCCAGAAGCGCACGGACTGCTTCCACGACCTCGCCAAGTTCAAGCGCGTCTACAAGGTCGAGCTGAGCGACGCCAACGTGGGCGGCGAGATCCGCAAGGTAGGCTACATCGACCTCATGAACATCCAGGACCCGCAGCGCCTGGCCAAGAAGCCGCTGAACAACGGCGTGCTCACCTTCCCGTTCTTCACCATCGAAAACGTGGACATCGTGGACAGCACACACATCGTGGTGGGCAATGACAACAACCTGCCCTTCAGCAGCAGCCGCGACCCGAACAAGGCGGATGACAACGAGCTGGTGCTGCTGGAAGTGGGCGAGTTGCTCCGGGCCAAGTAACCCGGCACCAGCGCGCGGTGGGGGCCGGGTGGCAAAATTCCCGGTTCCCGTTCCAACGTACCCACAAGCCGCGCCACCATGTTCACAGGCATCGTCCAAGCCACGGCAGGCATTGCCGCCATTCACGACCGCGCAGGGCTGCGCACGTTCACACTCGATTTCCCCGAGGGCTTCTGCCAGGACCTTGCCATTGGCGCCAGCGTGGCCACCGACGGCGTGTGCCTCACGGTCACCGAGATCCTGTCGCCCACGCAGGCCAACTTCGACGTGATGCTGCAGAGCCTGAACATCACCACGCTGGGCAGCTACGCGCAGGGCGACCGTGTGAACGTGGAGCGCGCGGCCAAGGACGGCGCCGAGATCGGCGGCCACCCGCTGTCGGGCCATGTGGACTTCACCGGCACGCTCATCGAGCGCCGCGAGTTCGACAACAACCTGGTGTGGCGCGTGGCCGTGCCCGAGGCGTTTCGCCGCTACATCTTTGCCAAGGGCTACATCGCCATCCACGGCGCCAGCCTCACGGTGGCCGAGGTGAACCGGCAAGAGGGCTGGTTCGAGATCTGGATGATCCCCGAGACCCGCCGTGCCACCGTGTTTGAGCACAAGAAGGTGGGCGACCGCCTGAACATCGAGATCGAGCGCAGCACCCAGGTGGTGGTGGACACCGTGCGCGAGGCGGTGCAGGAGAGCCTGGGCCGCCTGCAGCCCGTGCTGGAGGCGCTGCTGAAAGAAAAGGGCCTGTCGCTGGACGACTTTGTGCAGGCGCCCGTGCTGCCACACTGACCCAGCGAAGCTCTCCCATGTCCGTGGTGGCGCGCCCGCTGGCGCTGAGCGATCTGGCCGACCTGCTGGCCGTACAACTGGCCTGTTATGGCGAGGGGTTTGTGGAGAGCGGCGAGGTGTTTGCCCGCCGTCTCGCCAGCCCCGCCAATTGCTCGCTGGTGCTGGAGCATGGCGGTACGGTGTGCGCCTACCTGGCGGCCTACCGCAGCGTGCGCGGCAAGGTCACACCGCTGCACGGCGACTTTGAAGCCGCCGCTGAGCCCGACACGCTGTACCTGCACGACATGGCCGTGCTGCCCGCCCATGCAGGGCAAGGCCTGGCCCACGCATTGCTGCAGCCCCTGTGGGCGCAGGCCCGCGCAGAAGGGCTGCGGCACAGCGCGCTGGTCTCGGTGCAGGGCTCGCAGGCCTACTGGCAGCGGCAGGGCTATGCACTGCACCCCTTGCAGGACGCCGCCCAGCAGGCCCGCCTGGCCAGCTACGGCGACGGCGCCGTGTACATGGCGCGAGCGCTGTAGACCTTGTAGGCGCGCTGTCACCGGCCCTCGTCATAATGCCCGCCATGCCCCACCGCTGGAAACCCAACGTCACCGTGGCCGCCCTCATCGAGCGCGATGGCCGCTTTCTGCTGGTCGAGGAAGAAACCACCGACGGCCTCAAGCTCAACAACCCTGCCGGCCACCTGGACCCGGGCGAGTCGCCCATCCAGGCCTGCGCGCGCGAGGTGCTGGAAGAAACCGCCCACGACTTCGAGCCCACGGCGCTGATCGGCGTGTACCTCAACCGCTTCACCAAGACGCGCACGGGCGACGACACCACCTATCTGCGTTTTGCATTTGCAGGCACGCTGGGCACACACCACGACTGGCGCACGCTCGACACCGGCATCGTGCGCACGCTGTGGCTCACGCCCGACGAGATCCGCGCCTGCCCCGAGCGCCACCGCAGCCCGCTGCTGCTGCGCTGCCTGGAGGACTACCTGGCGGGCCAGCGTTTTCCGCTGACGCTGGTGCACACCGACATTTCGGTCACCGAGCCCGCTGCGCAATAGCTCTGCGCGGGCTGGGCGACGCGAGATCTTGTGGCCTCAGTCCGCCGTCAGCTTGCGTTCCTTGATGATGGTGGCCCACTGGGTCGATTCCTTCTTCATGAAGGCCGTCAGCTCGGCGCGTGTGGTGGGCTGCGGCGTGAGGCCGTGCTTGTTCAGTGCCTCCTTCACGCTTGGGTCGTTCAGCACCTTCACGATCTCCTGGTTCCAGCGGTCCAGCAGCGGCGCAGGCGTCTTGCCGGGGGCCACAAAAGCGTACCAGTTGAGCGCTTCAAACCCCGGGTAGCCCGCCTCGGCCACGGTGGGGATGTTGGGCATGTAGGACGGCCGCGTGAGCCCGGTGGTGGCCAGGGGGATGAGCTTGCCGGCCTCGATGTGCGGCAGCGCGGTGGGCGGTGCGGCGAAGTACGATGTCACGCGCTCGCCCAGCAGGTCCTGCAGCGCGGGAGCGCCGCCTTTATAGGGCACGTGGGTCATGTCGATGCCCGCGCGCTGGTTGAACAGTTCACCCGCCAGGTGCGATGCCGAGCCCGCGCCGGTGGAGGCAAAGTCCACGCTGCCGGGCTTCTTTTTGGACAGCTGCACAAACTCGGCCAGCGTCTTCACGCCCGCGCCTTTGTGCACCACCAGCACGTTCGGAAAGTTCACGCCGCCCGACACGGCGGCGAGATCCTTGAAGGGGTCGTAGTTCACCTTCATCAGGTGCGGCGCAATGGTCAGCGGCCCCACCGATCCGAGCAGCAGCACCGAGCCATCGGCGGGCGCATTGGCCACAAACTGGTGCGCGATGTTGCCGCCCGCGCCGCCCTTGTTGTCCACCACCACCGACTGGCCGATGTTCTCGCCCAGCTTCTTGGCGATGAGCCGCGCCGCCGCATCGGCCGCGCCGCCTGCGGCAAAGCCCACGACGAGCGTGACGGGCTTCTTGGGCGGGAAATCCTGCGCATGGGCTGCGCCAGACAGTGTCGCGGCAGCGGTGGCGAGCGCCAGCGCGCTCATCAAGAGGGTGCGTTTTTTCATGGAGGTCTCCTTCATCGTGGATGGTGGGTGCGGGGATCAGTCGGCGCCGAGGCCGATGGGGTTGGGCTGGCGCTTCTCCACCGCATGGCGCAGCAGCGAGGCGGTGCGGAAGATGCCGTGCGCAAACTTGCCGTAGGGCATGGTGGCAAACAGTGCCATCACGGCGCCCAGGTGCAGGCACAGCAGCAGCGGCAGAGCGGCCGTGCCGCGCGCGGCCCAGAGCAGCAGGCCGCTGGTGGCGGTGAGGAACAGCAGGGCGATGAAGGCGCGGTCCATGGGCTTTTGCGCGGCATCGCCGTGTTGCGGGTGGCGGCGCAGGTTCAGCCGCCACAGGCCTGCGGTGCCCAGCGCCAGGCTGACGCCGCCCACACCGCCCAGCAGTTTGGGCAGGCTGGGCAGGTCGTACGGTGCGGGTGCGCCCAGCAGGTAGTGGTACAGCGTCGCCACGCTGGTGGCGGCAAAACACAGCATGAAGCCGTAGAACGTGAGGTGGTGAAACCGCCTGCGCGACAGGGTGTAGGCATCGTCCTCGTTGTGGCAGCCGTCGCCATGACCGCCGTCCAGGTACTTGAGGCGCAGCACGGCATCGGTGGCTTCGGCCGTGGCGGGGGCGCTCAGCGGCGCGCCGCTGGTGGCGGGCGTCACGTCGCGCCAGAAGCGGCGCACGCCCAGGCCCAGCGCCAGCACGGCAAACACGAACACGGGGGCAAACAAGCCCACCAGCAGGTTGTGCGGGAAGATGCCGTAGAAGCCGCCCACCGGGGCCTGCCACAGCGCCGCCAGCCCTTGCCCGTGCAGCACCACGGCCAGCAGCAGGAACAGCGTGAGCCCTGCCACCAGCGCCAGCGCCAGGGTCAGGCCATTGCGCTGGTAGAGCTGGCCCAGCGCGGGTGGCCAGGCATAGTCGGCATAGGTCTGGCCGCGCACCTGGGCCATGGCCTGGGGAATGTTCACCGCAAACTCGTGCGGCGGCGCGTACTGGCAGGCGTGCAGGCAGGCGCCGCAGTTGTGGCACAGGTTGGCGATGAAATGGATGTCGGCCTTGCCAAACTCCAGCCGCCGCGTCATGGCCGGGAACACGGCGCAAAAGCCCTCGCAGTAGCGGCAGGCGTTGCAGATCTGGAGCTGGCGGGCCACTTCGGCCTCGGGGGCAGAGAGCACGATCTCGCCATTGGCCAGAGCCTTGGCGTCGCGCGTCAGGGCTTCAAGCGCTTGCATGGTTTACTCCTGTTTTTGTAGCTGCTTGCGCTTGTTGGGTGTGCGCTGGAGCCTGTTTTTGCTTCAAAGCCGCTTGCGCCGCCTGTGTACCGGCAATGCGCCCAAACGCGGTGCCAATGCTCATGCCCACCCCGGCGGTGTAGCCCTTGCCCAGCACGTTGCCCGCCATCATTTCGCCCGCCACAAACAGGTTGGGGCTGGGCTGGTTGTTGAAGCGCACGGCGGCGGTGTCGTCGGTGTGCAGGCCCAGGTAGGTGAAGGTCACTCCGGGCTTGAGCGCGTACCCATAGAACGGGCCGGTGTCGATGGGCCGGGCCCAGTGCGTCTTGGCGGGTGCCACACCTTCGGTATGGCAGTCGTCCAGCGTGGTGTGGTCAAACTGGCCCACGCGGCAGGCGGCGTTGTAGGCATCGAGCGTGCGGGTGAAGGTGTCCACGGGCAGGCCCAGCTTTTGCGCCAGCTCGGGCAGCGTGTCGGCCTTGACGCCGGGGAACACGGGCGGCATGAAGCGGCCAATGGCCTTGCTGTCGATGATCGAATAGCCAATCTGCCCCGGCTGCTGCGCCACCAGGCGGCCCCAGATGGCATAGCGCTTGGGCCAGAAGTCCTCGCCCTCGTCGTAAAAACGCTCGCCGTTGCGGTTGACCACCACGCCCAGCGACACGCAGTCGATGCGCGTGCAGATGCCGCCGTCGTACAGCGGCGCGCGCGCGTCGATGGCCACCATGTGTGCCTGCGTGGGATCGCCGATGCGGTCGGCGCCGTGGTCATCCAGCAGGTGCTTTAGCAGCACGCCCTTGTTGTAGGCCGTGCCGCGGATCAGGAAGTTGTCGGCCGGCCACTCGCCGCGCTCGTTCTGGCCCCAGGCCTCGCGCAGCCATTCGCGGTTCGATTCAAAGCCGCCAGCGGCCAGCACGCAGGCCTTGGCGGCAATGCGCTCGCCGTTGGCCAGGTGGGCAGCGATGAAGCGGCGGCCGTCCATCTCGATGCGGTCCACGGGCGCCTCGTAGCGGATCTGCACGCCCAGCTGCTCCGCGCTGCGGTAGTAGGCATTGACCAGCGCCTTGCCGCCACCCATGAAGAACGCGTTGGTGCGTGCCACATGCAGCGTGCCCGCCAGCGCGGGCTGAAAGTGCACGCCGTGGCGGCGCATCCAGGGCCGGCAGGTGCTCGACTCGCGGATCACCAGGCGCGCCAGGTGTTCGTTGGTCAGGCCGCCTGTCACCTTGAGCAGGTCCTGCCAGAACTCTTCCTCGGGGTAGGCATCGACCAGCACGTCCTGCGGCGCATCGTGCATGCAGCGCAGGTTGCGCGTATGGGCCGAATTGCCGCCGCGCCAGGCGCGCGGGGCGGATTCGAGCAACAGCACGCTGGCGCCCGCCTCGCGCGCCATCAGTGCGGCGCACAGGGCGGCATTGCCGCCGCCGATCACCAGCACATCGACCACAGCATCGCCGCTCATGGCTGGTGGCTCCCGGCGGTGCGCCGCGCGCGGGGGAATGAAGAAGGGGGTGTGGGGCCCATGGGGTGTCTCCTGGCGCGGTCGCCGTGTCGTTCATCGGGGTGATGGCGACTGTAGGGAGACGCAGGCCCGCTGTGCAGCGGGTTCAGGTCATGGGGGTATCACGGATCGTGATGGCTGCGGGGTGGCCGCTCAGGCGCTGGTGTCTTGTCCGCCGATCCATGTCGTGCCAAACCACTGGCCGGTCGTCACCAATTCGCGTACGCAATCCGTCAGCACCACGCGTGCTGCCAACGCGGCGGGCGAGAGTTCTTCGTCGGGCAGGCTGCACAGCAGGTTGACGCGGCGCGCGGGCGCGTCGGTGAGGCGCGCGCACTGAAAACGCTCGGCCGCATCCGGGTAGCGGCCCATGGCGGCCCAGGGCTGCACGGTGGAGCCCAGGCCCGCATCGACGGCGGCCATCACCATGGCGAGCGAGTCCACCTCCAGCACCACGTGCGGTGCCACGCGGTCGCGGGCAAAGGCCGTGTCCAGCGTGCTGCGCAGGCCGTGTGGGCCGGTGGGCAGGATCAGCGGCTCTTGCACCAGCTCGGCGACGGTGATGGTTTCCGGCAGCTGCCGGCCACGGGGGTTGCCAGGGCCCTCCCCTCGGTCACGGGCGCAGATGAGGAACAGGTCCTCCTCCAGCAGCGGCGCCATGTCCCAGCGGCGCGCGCCGGTGGCCTGCTGCGCCTGGTGCAGGCGGGTGTCGAACAGCACGGCCAGGTCCAGCTCGCGCGCATGCAGCATGGCTGTGAGGTGGCCCGACATGCTCTCCACCATGTGCAGCCGCACGTCCGGGTAGCGTGTGCGCATGGCCTGCATCAGCGGCAGGCCCAGCACGCCCGAGGTGGTGGGCGCCAGCCCCACGGTGACGGTGCCCGACAGCCGCGCCTGCTGGGCCGCGCGCACGGCCTGGTCGGCATGGCGCAGGGTGAGCTGCGCCTCGCGAAAGAACGCCAGCCCCGCCTCGGTGGGCGTGACGCCGCGCGGCGTGCGCTGCAGCAGGCGTGTGGCCAGCTCGCTCTCCAGCCGGGTGATCTGCTGGCTGAGCGCGGACTGCACCACGTCCAGGTCCAGCGCAGCGCGGCTCATGGAGCCTTGCTCCACCACGCGCACGAAATAGCGCAGTTGTCTCAGTTCCATAGCGCCCTTTTTGCCATGCGGAACTGTACCCCGGAGCGTCCGTTGCCCTTCCCGGGGGCGCGAATACACCGGTGCTGCCGCGCCGCCTTGACTCGTTGGCGACTGCGTGCGGAGCGCGCAACGCGCCACTTGCAACAGGCTGACGCCGTTGCTCCGGGTAAACGCGCAGTCCGAGCCCCGGTGACCCGTCAATTCCCTATGGAGGCTGGGGACTTGAAATTAATTACACCGCCAGTGGACCGCATTTCAAGAGAGACACCGGCGCTTTCCCGAAGAATCCGCTGGCGAACCTGGCACCGGCGACTGCTGCGCCAGCATTTTTTCACTTCAACCCTTTCCGAACGGAGACAGGCCATGATCTGGCAACAAATCTACAACCCGGCGGGCAATATGGTTGCGTCCACCGCGCTGGCCGCGATCCCGGTGATCATCATGCTGGCCGCCCTGGGGTTCTTTCACATCAAGGCCCACATCGCTGCCGGCATGGGGCTCATCGCAGCGCTGGTGGTGGCCATATTCGCTTATGGCATGCCCGCCGAGATGGCGGGTCGCGCTGCCTTGTATGGCGGTTTTGTGGGGCTGCTGCCAATTGGCTGGATCGTGCTGAACATCATTTTTCTGCACCAGCTGACCGAGCAGAACGGTAGCTTCAAGGTGCTGCAGGACTCGCTGTCCAACATCACGGAAGACCGCCGCATCCAGCTGCTGCTGATCGCATTTTGCTTTGGCGCATTCTTTGAAGGGGCCGCCGGTTTTGGCACGCCCGTGGCAGTCACTGCCGCGATCCTGATCGGGCTGGGCTTCTCGCCACTCGCTGCCTCGGGGCTGTCGTTGATCGCCAATACCGCCCCCGTGGCGTTTGGTGCACTGGGCACGCCAGTGATCACGCTGGCCAAGGTGCACGGCTACGACCTGATGGAGGTGACGGCCATGATCGGCCGCCAGCTGCCCTTCTTCTCGGTGCTGGTGCCGTTCTGGCTGATCTGGGCGTTTGCCGGGCGCAAGGCGATGTGGGAAATCTGGCCCGCCATTCTGGTCGCCGGTGTGTCGTTTGCCATTCCGCAGTTCCTGGTCTCCAACTACATCGGCCCTGAGCTGGTGGACATCATTGCGGCCATCGTCTCCATGGCGAGCCTGATCGCGTTCCTGCGCGTGTGGCAGCCCAAGAAGATCTGGACCTCGCCCTCGATGCGCGGCCACGACCCCAGTGCCGGCGAAACCAAGCCCGCCCAGGCCCCGGTGCGCTATTCACGCGCCCAGCTGATCAATGCCTGGATGCCCTGGGTGATCCTGTCGGTGTGTGTGTTTGTCTGGGGGCTGCCATCGGTCAAGGCATGGCTCAATGGCATTTTCTCGCCAGCCTTCCCGATGGACGGGCTGCACAACCTCATCGAGAAGATGCCGCCTGTGGTGCCCAAGCCCACCAAGGAAGGCGCGGTCTACACGCTGAACCTGCTGTCGGCCACTGGCACGGGCATCTTGCTGTCTGCGCTGGTCAGCGCCCTGCTCATGCGCTACAGCCCCGTGGCCATCGTCGGTACGTTCTTCCGCACCATCTGGCTCGTGCGCTATTCGCTGCTGACCATCGTGCTCATGCTGGCGCTGGGCACGCTCACCCGCTACTCGGGCACGGACACCACCCTGGGTCTGGCGTTCGCGAACACCGGCGTGTTGTATCCCTTCTTTGGCACCCTCATGGGCTGGCTGGGGGTGGCGCTGACGGGGTCGGACACGGCCTCCAACGTGCTGTTCGGTGGCATGCAAAAGGTGGCGGCCGAGCAGCTGGGCCTTTCGCCCAATCTCATGGGCGCCGCCAACAGCTCGGGCGGCGTGATGGGCAAGATGATCGATGCGCAGTCGATCGTCGTGGCCTCCACCGCCACCCGCTGGTTCAACCATGAAGGGGACATCCTGCGCTTCGTCTTCTTCCACTCGATTGCGCTGGCCTGTCTGGTGGGGCTGCTGGTAAGCCTGCAGGCCTACGTGTGGCCCTTCACCTCGATGGTGGTGCGGTAGCGGGTAGGTTGCCCCACCCGCCACCCTTCGGCGGGTGTTCTTCGTGCCGCAGGCTGGCTTTGGGGGCCAAGCCTCTGCCAACCCTGTGCCCAGCACCCGCTGCGTTGTGGTGCCGCACTCAGAACGTATGCACCACACCGGCGGAGATGCCGGTGGCCGTGGCCTTGTTGGCCGTGCCCTGGAAGCCGTTGCGCCAGCGGGTGTTGTCCAGCTCGGCATACACCTTGGTGCGGCGCGAGAGCTTGTATTCGGCAAACGCCACCAGGCGGCCGTAGCCGTCGTCGGCGGCGCCGGTGCGCGAGCGGTCCACCTTGTAGTAGGCCGCTGTGAGGTCCACCCACGGGGTGGCCGCCCAGGTGCCGCCGGCGGACAACACGCGCTGCACAGTGAAGCGGCCTGCCGCCGTTTCGGCCTTGTTGCGGCCGGCATTGGCGGCCAAGCGCACGTTGCCCCACTGGTACGCGGCGCCCAGCGTGGTGGCGTCCAGTGCGCGTTTGTTGGTGTCGTTGAAGCTCTGGTAGGCGCCGGATACCACGAAGCCATCCGCAGCCCAGGCCAGGCCCACGCCGCGTGACGACAAGGCCGAGGCCTGCGATGCGACCTCGCCAACGCCCCACATGGCACGCGCCGTGAAGCCGCCGAAGCGGCCCGTGTACTTCAGTGAATTGTCCAGCCGGTACGAGCCCGAGTTGGCGCCTGCGCTGCCGTACTCGATGCCCAGGCCATGCTGGCTCAGTGCCGTCACGCCGATGTTGGGGTTGAAGCTGGCAAAGCGCATGGCCAGCGGGTCCACGGGCGAGATGGCGTCGGCCAGCGTCGTGGTCTGGCGGCCCAGGGCCAGCGTGCCCCAGCCGCCCTGCAGGCCCACCCAGGATGCGCGGTCGAAGTATTTGGTGGCGTTGGCCGGGGCACCCGTGTCGGCGTTGAGGCCGCTCTCCAGGTTGAACAGCGCCTTGGCGCCGCCGCCCAGGTCTTCACTGCCCCGCAGGCCCCAGCGGCTGGTGGTGTGGATGCCGCTGCCCAGGCTGCGGCTGGAGCCGGCCGTGGGCGCGTTGGATGCGGTGAGACCGCTGCCGTTGCGCAGGCCCAGGTCCACCACGCCGTACAGCGTCACGTCGGTGCCTTGTGCCATCGCGCAGTGGCCGACCAATGCAGCGCAGGCCGCTGCCATCCTTGTTTTCATGGGTGTCTCCTCTTGTTGAAATGCGGGCATGTGTGCCGCTGAGGGGCGGTGGCGCCCCTCTCCCTCTATTTCCCAGAGCCTTCTTCGCAGGGGCTCAATCGGGTGTGAGCTGGGCCTTGACCACCACACCCTTCCACTTGGCGAGTTCCTGCTTCACCGTCAGGGCCAGTTGCTCGGGCGTGCTGGTGTCCACCACCGCGCCTTGTTCCTCGATGCGGCGCACCACGTCCTTGTCGGCCAGTGCGGTGTTCAAGGTCTTGTTGAGCAGGTCGATCACCGGGCGGGGCGTCTTGCCGGGTGCGAACAAGGCGTACCACTGGGTGATCTCCACACCCTTGATGCCTGCCTCCTCCAGCGTGGGCACATCGGGCAGCAGGGATGAGCGCTTGGGCCCGGCCAGCGCCAGGGCGCGCAGCTTGCCGCCCTTCACGTGCGGGTAGGCCGAGAACAGGCTGGGAAACATCACCTGCGTCTGCCCGGCCATGGTGTCGTTCATCGCGGGCGCCGCGCCCCGGTAGGGCACATGGGCCATCTGGGCGCCGCTTTCCAGCTTGAAGATCTCGGCCGAAAAGTGGGGGGCCGTGCCGTTGCCGGCCGATGCGTAGTTGAAGTCGTGGGGCTTGGCCTTGCTCAGCGCCACCAGCTCGCTCACCGTCTTGACGGGCACCTTGGGGTTCACCACCATCAGCGTGGGCGAGTAGCTCACCATGCCGATGGGCTCGAACTGCGTGATGGGGTCGTAGCGCAGCTTCTGCAGCGCGGGACTCATGCCGTGAGTGCCGATGTAGCCGAACAAGATGGTGTGCCCGTCGGGTGCCGCACGGGCCACGTATTCGGCCGCAATGGCGCCGTTGGCCCCGGCCTTGTTCTCCACGATGACCTGCTGGCCCAGCAGGGTGGAGAGCTTGATGGCCACCACGCGTGCCATGCCGTCGTTGCCGCCTCCTGCGGCGGTGGGCACGACGAGCGTGATGGGCTTGTCGGGGTAGGCCGCATGGGCGGCACCGGCGGCCCAGAAGGCGCTGGACGCGAGCGCCAGCGCCGCCGTGGCCAGTGCCGTGCGGCGCGTGGTGGAGTGAATGGAACGGGTCATGGTTTGTCTCCTGTCGTAATGGTTGGAATCGTTGAAGTAGTGAGAAGGGCGCAGCGCAAGCGGTGCCCTGAAGAGCGCTCAGTGCGCGGGGGCGCTTTCGGGCACGAACAGCGTGCCTTCCAGAATCTTTCGGGCGGTGCGCACCAGCGCGGCCTGCACCAGCTTGAACTGGCCGTCCATCTCGCTGAGCTCCACCTCCACCTGGATGCGGCCTGCCGGGTGCTGCACTTCCACGCGGCGCAGCCCGGCGGCGGGTGCATGCCGTTCGTCGGTGGCCACGGTGCCCGGCAGTACCGAGGCCGCCGCCACGCCAATCGCGCCCGTCACCGCATGCGAGCGGTGGCACTGGTGGGGGGTGAAGTAGCGCGACACCACGCTGCCCGGCGATGTGCCCGGCGACACGATCACCGGCTTGGGCAGCACGCTGTGGGTCACATCGCCCATGCCCATGCGCTGGCCTGCGTCGAGGCGCAGGGCCTCCAGGCGGGCGAGCAAGGCGGTGCTGGCGTCCAGCTCGGCGGGTGTCTCGTCGCCGCGCAGGCCCAGGTCGGCGGCGCGCACCAGCACCATCACCTGCGCGGCGTCGATGCAGGTGACCTGCAGGCCCTGGATGCTGTCGATGCGCTGGCCGGTGGGAAAGATCTGCCCGGTGACGGCGCCCCAGGCGTCCAGGAAATTCATCAGCACCGGGGCGGCCGTGCCCTGCACGCCGTCGATGCGCACATCACCGTCGTAGTGCACCTGGCCGCCCGCTGTGCACACCTGCACATCGATGCGGGAGCGGGTGTTCACGTTGTAGACCCGCACCGTGGTGGTCTGGCCTTCGCGGTCTGCGGGGACCAGCCCCTGCTCGATGGCGAAGGGCCCCACACCGGCCAGCATGTTGCCGCAGTTGGGGCGGGTGTCCACGCGGGCCTCCTGCACGCTGACCTGGGCAAACAGGTAGTCCACATCGCAGTCGGGCTGCGTGGAGCGCGAGACGATGGCGACCTTGCTGGTCAGCGAGTTGCCCCCGCCCAGGCCGTCGATCTGCAGCTCGTGCGGCGATCCCAGGGCCGCAATCAGCGTGCGGTCGCGGGCTTCGGGGTCGCGCGGCAGCCAGTCGGCCAGGAAGAACGGCCCCCGGGAAGTGCCGCCACGCATCAGAACGCAAGGAATGTTGGTGCTCATGGGTCGGCATGGTGCGACGCCTTCGCTGATCTGTGAATTGCATTGTTGGCAACGATTGATGCATGCTGTGCAATAGGCTGTAGTGGCTTGTACATGCTCCAATCACGGCCGTGAATTGCAATGTTCTGATCGTTTGATGCACGGCTTGCAACGCTGAAAACACCCCGAAGCGCACTGGAGGGACGCCGCGATGAACAACAAATTCGACCTTGCCGACATCCAGGCCTTTGCGGCGGTGGCCGAGCTGCAGAGCTTTCGTGCGGCGGCCGAGGCCATCCACCTGTCGCAGCCCGCGTTCAGCCGCCGCATCGACAAGCTCGAAGAAGCCCTGGGTGTGCGCCTGCTTGACCGCACCACGCGACGCGTCACGCTCACGGCTGTGGGCCGCGACTTTGCGCGCAAGACCCGCGTGTGGCTGGACGATCTGGACGGCATGCTCATGGGCCTGGGCGATGTGGCCGCGCGGCGCATGGGCGAGGTCACGATTGCCTGCGTGCCGTCGGCCGTGTATTACTTCCTGCCGCAGGTGGTCAAGCGCTACCACGAGCGGTTTCCGAAAATCCGCGTCAAGGTGCACGACGCCAGCGCCAACGAGGTGCTGGTGGCCGTGGCGCAGGGCGATGCGGACTTTGGCCTGAACTTCATCGGCAGCCAGGAGGCCGAGATCGAGTTCAAGCCCGTGCTGGCCGAGCGATTTGTGGCTGCCTGCCGGCGCGACCATGTGCTGGCGCGCCGCAAGAAGGTGAGCTGGGCCGAGCTGGGCCAGCACGACTTCATGTCGGTGGGCAAGACGTCAGGCAACCGCCTGCTGATGGACCTGGCACTGGCCAATGTGCCCGACCGGCCCCAGTGCCTGTACGAGGCCAAGCACGTGACCACGCTGCTCGGTCTGGTGGAGGCGGGCCTGGGCGTGGCGGCCGTGCCCAGCCTGGCCATGCCGGGCAAGGACCACCCCACGCTGGTCAGCATCCCGCTCGTGGAGCCCATCGTCACGCGGCAGATGGGGCTGATCAAGCGCCGGGGCAAAACCCTTTCGCCCGCCGCGCAGCAGCTGTATGACCTGCTGGTGGCTACGCGTTCTGCGCGCCCGCGCAGTGCCCCGTCGGCATCAAAAATACAATCGGGGCAATGACTTCCCCTACCAAACAGCGCGTTGTCGTCGGCCTTTCCGGCGGCGTGGACTCGGCCGTGACCGCCTACCTGCTCAAAAAGCAGGGCCATGAGGTGGTCGGCATCTTCATGAAAAACTGGGAAGACGATGACGACAGCGAGTACTGCTCGTCCAACATCGACTTTGTGGACGCAGCCGCTGTGGCCGATGTCATCGGCATCGAGATTGAGCACGTCAACTTCGCGGCCGACTACAAGGACCGCGTGTTCGCCGAGTTCCTGCGCGAGTACCAGGCCGGCCGCACGCCCAACCCCGACGTGCTGTGCAATGCCGAGATCAAGTTCAAGGCCTTCCTGGACCACGCCATGCGCCTGGGGGCCGAGAAGATCGCCACGGGCCACTATGCGCGCGTGCGCCACAACCCGGCCACGGGCCTGCACGAGCTGCTCAAGGGGCTGGACCCGAGCAAGGACCAGAGCTACTTTCTGCACCGCCTGAACCAGGCGCAGCTGTCCAAGACGCTATTTCCTGTGGGCGAGCTGCACAAGACCGAGGTGCGCCGCATCGCCGAGGAAATCGGCTTGCCCAATGCCAAGAAGAAGGACTCCACGGGCATCTGCTTCATTGGTGAGCGGCCGTTCCGCGAGTTTTTGAACCGCTACATCAGCCACGCGCCCGGCCCCATCCTGGACGACCGGGGACGCAAGCTGGGCCAGCATGTGGGCCTGAGTTTCTACACCCTGGGCCAACGCCAGGGCCTGGGCATTGGCGGCGTGAAGGAAAAAGGCGCCCAGCGCGGTGGCGGCGCGCATGAGCCCTGGTTCGTGGCCCGCAAGGACCTGGAGAAGAACACGCTGCGTGTGGTGCAGGGGCATGACCACCCCTGGCTGCTATCGCACCGCCTGATGGCGCAGGACGTGAGTTGGTGCGCCGGCCAGGCCCCGGCGCCCGGCGCCTATGCCGCCAAGACGCGCTACCGCCAGCAGGACGCCGGGTGCGTGCTGGAAGCTGTGCCCGACGGCTTTGCGCTGCAGTTCCCGGACGCCCAGTGGGCCGTGACGCCCGGGCAGAGCGCGGTGCTGTACGACGGTGATGTCTGCCTGGGCGGTGGCGTGATTGCTGCCGTGGAAGGGCTGCCGCAGCCCACCGGCAATGCGCCTGCTGTGCAGCCGGCCATGGCCCGTTGATACTTCAAAATTGATAGCTGTCAGGGCAATGGAATCTAGCGCTTGCGCCTGATTTTTCTTGAAACGCATCTTTCCAGATGCAAAAAAGCCGGGGCGGTGATCGCTCCGGCTTTTTTGTGGGGCTGTGCCCTGGTGTGTCAGTCGTCGTTCGTGGCCAGGCTGATCAGGATGCGCAGCACGTACCAGAGCATGAGCGCAATCGATGCGAACAGGTGCAGCGCTGCGCCGGCGGGGCGGTCTGCAGGGTAGTCGTGGATGATGCGCGAGGTGTCGTACAGCACGCAGGCGCCCGCAAACAGCACCATGAGCCCTGAGAACCAGATGCCCAGCTTGAAGCCGAAGATGGCGCCCGCGATGATGGTGCCCAGTGCCACCAGGCCCGCCACCTTCATGATGCCGCCCAGGAACGAAAAATCGGTCTTGCTGCTGAACGCCGTCCAGGTGAGCGCCGCCACCAGCAGCAGCGTGATGAAGGCGGCAGCGCCGATGGCGCCGGGCACCAAAAGCTGGGCAATGCCGAACATCGGGGCAAAGATGAGCCCTTCCGCCAGCACGTAGAGGCCCAGGCCCATCAGCTGTGTCTGAGGGTTGTCCGAGTTGTCGGCCAGGTGCGATGCCAGCCAGCCCACGAGCATGAAAGCGCCCATGACCCCCAGCCACAGGAATTTGCTACCGCTGGCCATGAGCATCTTGGCCGCGGCGGTGGAAAGTCCGCTCACCATCAGCACCGCCGACAGCACGACAAAGGCCAGAATGGCCACGCCCAGGTGCTTGTAGGTGGAGACGATGAAATCGCGCCGCTCCATCGGAGCGCCTGCTGGGGTTTGTGGTGACAGTGCGTTGGGGTTCATGGTGTGTGGTCCTCCGTAGTGAGCGCAGGTCTGCGCAAACAATGGGAGGAGCGCGCCCCGGGCGCTGCCCCTCCCTCCCTCTCTCTTTTTTATGGGGTATGGCCGTCAGGCTGCGGCCAGCTGCTGTGCGTTATCGGCGGCGCGCAGCTTGCGGTTGGACCACACGCCGGCAGCCCCTACCAGGGTCAGCAGGATGGCGAAGATCCAGGTGCCTGCGCCGCTGAAGGATTGCGCGGAGGAGGCGGCTTCGGCCTGCAGACGCTGCTTGGTGGTGTCGTAGCTGATGACGGTCGCACCGCCGGCCGAGACTTCATAGACCAGGTCGCTGTCGCTGCCGTCGACCAAGGCGGTGACTTTTTCATCGATCAGGTTGCCCACCAGCTGCTGCGGCGTGCTGTGGTCGATGCGCAGCTTGCGTGCCTCGGCGCCTGCGGTGTCGGGCTGGACCGTGATTTCGTAGTATTTCTTGGTCGCGCGGCGCTTGCGCTTGACGGTGACTTCAGAGGCCTGCGTCACCGTGCCGGACACGGTTTGCAGGCTTTCGCGTGCCACATAGGCGTGGCCGTCTTCCGCCTTCCAGCCACTGTACACCGACAGTGCGATCAGCCCGGGGCCAGCCAGTAGCAGCAGCCACGCATAGCCAGTGACAAATATCAAAATCTTGCGCACGAACCCAGGCATCACGACCCTCTCTCTCTTTGGAATATTGGTTTTTGGTAATTGCTGGCCGCCGGGCTTTGCACCTCTTTGGCGCGCCAGGCAGCGATGATCTTTGATATTTCCGTATCGGATGTAAGGAATTGTTGGTGTGTGGCGCCTGCACCGAACTGGACAAAACGGAGAAGCGGCGCGCACCAGCGCCGTTGTAAAAGTCATCACCTCCAGGCGCTGGTTAGCCTTGGTAAGTTGGGTTGACTCCAGCACCTCTTGTTGCGAGTTGCTACGTTTTGACGCCCACAGGCGACGGTTTCTAGGGGATTGCCGGTGCGTGGCGCACAGGAAAAAAAAAGCCCGCACCTTGCGGATGCGGGCTTTGGATTGAATCCGGTGCCGGAGGCTGTCAGAACGGGATGTCGTCATCCATGTCGTCGAAGCCGGAGGCCGCGCGCGGTGCCTGTGCCACAGGGGCGGGTGCTGGGCGCTGTGCGGGGGCGGCCATGGGGCGCGGCGCTGGCGCGGCACGGCGCGGGGCCTGGTCGTAGCCACCCTGGTCGCCACCGTAACCGTCGTCGTATCCACCGCCTTGCTGTCCGCCGCCCTGTCCGCCACCGCCCATGCCCTGGCGGCTGCCCAGCATCTGCATCTGGTCGGCGCGGATTTCGGTGCTGTACTTTTCAACGCCGCTCTGGTCGGTCCACTTGCGGGTGCGCAGGCTGCCTTCTACATACACCTGCGAGCCTTTGCGCAGGTACTGGCCGGCGATTTCGGCGAGGCGGCCGTTGAAGACCACGCGGTGCCACTCGGTGGCTTCCTTCATTTCGCCAGACTGCTTGTCTTTCCACTTGTCGGTGGTGGCAATCGTCACGTTGGCCACCTGATCGCCACTGGGGAAGGTGCGCATTTCAGGATCGCGGCCCAGGTTGCCGACGATGATGACTTTGTTTACGGATGCCATGGTGCTGTCTTTGCCTTTAAGGGATAAAAGCGCCGGATTTGGAGAGAGATTCCAGGCGCCAAACGCTCCATTGTGCCGCAACCGGGGGGCAATGGAAGCCCTGACGGCGTGGCACGGCTTGGCGGTTCAGTGCCCGCCACGCCCCACGGGCCGCAGCGGCCAGGTCAGCACCAGCCACAGAGCCGTGAGCGCCGTGGTCACGGCAAACAGACCTGGAGCCCCAGCCCATTTCACCAGCGCGCCACCCATCGCACCGCCCGCAAACAGGCCCAGAGACTGCAGGGTGTTGTAGCTGCCCAGCGCGGCGCCGCGCAGCTGGGCTGGCGCCATGCGCGACACCAGGCTGGGCTGGCTGGCCTCCAGCGCATTGAATCCGCAGAAAAAGACGAACAGCAAAGGCCCCAGCACCCACAGCGTGGCAGGCACACCGCTGGCCGCCAGCAGGCCCAGCCCCGCCTGCACCACCAGTACCAGGGCAATGGCTCCGAGCAGGGCTGCGCGCAGTCGGCCCGCACGCTCCAGCGCAAACAGCCCGCCCATGGCGGCAAACGACAGCACCACGGCGGGCAGGTACACCTGCCAGTGGTGGTCTTTGGTGAGTCCTGCCTGTACCAGCATCGCGGGCACGGCCACCCACATGGACAGCTGCACGGTGTGCAGCACAAACACGCCGAGGTTCAGGCGCAGCAGGTCAGGGTGTCCCCACACATCGGCCAGGCGGCCCCGGGGGGCGTTCCGATGCAGCGCAGGCTCGGGCGGCACCCACCACACCACCACGGCCACACCGGCCAGAGCCAGCGCACAGGTCAGGCCAAACAGCCCCGCCAGGCCGATATGGGCAGCCAACATCGGTGCCGCCACCAGCGCCACGGCAAACATCAGCCCGATGCTGCCGCCCACGAGCGCCATCGCCTTGGTGCGCACACTGTCGCGTGTCTGGTCGGCCAGCAGCGCGGTCACGGCTGCAGATACGGCTCCCGCGCCCTGCAGCGCCCGGCCCAGCAGCAGTCCGGTCAGAGAATCCGCCAGCGCAGCCATCAGACTGCCGCCTGCGAAGACGAGCAGGCCGAGCACGATCACCCGCTTGCGCCCGAAGCGGTCGGAAGCGATGCCCAGCGGCAGCTGCAGGACTGCCTGCGTCAGGCCATAGATGCCCATGGCCAGACCTACCAGGGCAGGATCGTCGCCACCGGGGTACTTGCGTGCCTCCAGGGCAAACACGGGCAGCACCAGGAACAGGCCCAGCATGCGCAGCGCAAAGATCAGCGCCAGGCTGATGCTGGAGCGGCGCTCCAGCGGGGTCATCTGGGTACTGGGGGTGGGTTGCCGGGAGGCGGCGGTGGCTGACAGGGAAGGAGAATCCGGCACGGTGGTGCGCTAAGGCCCGAAGAAGCAAAACCGGGATTTTCGCCGATTGGCTGGGTGGCTGCTCGAAGGCCTCCAAAGCGTGGTGCGCAGGGACGCGGTGCAGGCCTGGCGGGTAATGCTGGAGTGCTACGCCAGAAAGCGTGGGTGACCTATCATGGTGGGTTTTCCTGCACCGAGCCCGCCCGTGACCCCTCCCCCTGTTGCCGATGACCGATCCGCCGATGGTGTCTACCTCGCCCGCGCCCTCCGCGAGCAGCGCATCAGCATCCGGGGGGCGCGCACGCACAACCTCAAGAACATCGACTTGGACATTCCGCGCAACCAGCTGGTGGTCATCACGGGGCTGTCGGGCTCGGGCAAATCCAGCCTGGCGTTCGACACGCTGTATGCCGAGGGCCAGCGGCGCTATGTGGAGAGCCTGTCGGCCTATGCACGGCAGTTCCTGGGGCGGCTGGACAAGCCGGATGTGGACCTGATCGAGGGCCTGTCGCCCGCCATCAGCATCGAGCAGAAGGCGACCAGCCACAACCCGCGCTCCACCGTGGGCACGGTGACCGAGATCCACGACTACCTGCGTCTGCTCTACGCCCGCGCGGGCACGCCGTTCTGCCCCGACCACGGCCTGCCGCTGGCGGCGCAGACGGTGAGCCAGATGGTGGACGCCGTGCTGGCCTTGCCAGAGGACACCAAACTCATGGTGATGGCCCCCGTGGCACGCGAGAAAAAGGGCGAGTTCACCGAGCTGTTTGCGCAGATGCAGGCGCTGGGCTACATCCGCTTTCGGGTCGATGGGCAGATCTACGAGCACGAGAACCTGCCGCCGCTCAAGAAGACCGAGAAGCACGACATTGACGTGGTGATCGACCGGGTGAAGGTGCGCGCTGACCTGCAGCAGCGCCTGGCCGAGAGCATTGAGGCGGCCCTGCGCGTGGGCGGCAACGAGGGCAATGGCCGCGTGCTGGCGCTGGAGATGGACACGGGCCAGGAGCACCTGTTCAGCAGCAAGTTTGCGTGCCCGGTGTGCAGCTACTCGTTGGCCGAGCTGGAGCCGCGCCTGTTCTCGTTCAACTCGCCGATGGGCGCCTGCCCGGCGTGCGACGGCATTGGCCAGCGCGAGGTGTTCGACCCGGCGCGTGTGGTGGCCTTCCCGTCCCTCAGCCTGGCCAGCGGGGCCATCAAGGGCTGGGACCGGCGCAATGGCTACTACTTTGCGATGCTGGAGAGCCTGGCGCGGCACTACACCTTCGATATCGAGGCGCCGTTTGAGTCACTTCCCGCGCCGGTGCAGCACGCCATCCTGCACGGCTCTGGTGATGAAGAAATCGCCTTCAGCTACATCATGGACAGCGGGGCCTCCAAGGGCAAGGTGCACACCAAGAAGCACCCCTTCGAAGGCATCATCCCCAACATGGCGCGCCGTTACCGCGAGACGGATTCGGTGGTGGTGCGCGAAGACCTGGCACGCTTTCGCAGCACCCAGCCCTGCCCCGAATGCCACGGCGTGCGCCTGCGCCGCGAGGCCCGCCATGTGAAGGTGGGCGAAGGCACGCAGGCCCGTGCCATCTACGAAGTGAGCCACGCCACGCTGAGCGACGCGCACGCATGGTTCCACTCTTTGCAGCTCACTGGCGCCAAGGCCGAGATTGCCGACAAGGTGGTGCGCGAGATCGCCACGCGCCTGCAGTTTTTGAACGACGTGGGCCTGAGCTACCTGAGCCTGGACCGCAGCGCTGAAACGCTCAGCGGTGGAGAGGCGCAGCGCATTCGCCTGGCCTCCCAAATTGGATCGGGCCTGACGGGCGTGATGTACGTGCTCGACGAGCCCAGCATTGGCCTGCACCAGCGCGACAACGACCGGCTGATCGCCACGCTGCAGCACCTGCGCGACATCGGCAACAGCGTGATCGTGGTCGAGCACGACGAGGACATGATGCGCGCCGCCGACCATGTGATCGACATGGGCCCCGGTGCGGGCGTGCATGGCGGGCGGGTGATGGCGCAGGGCACGTACGACGAAGTGCGCGCCAATGCGCAGTCGCTCACGGGCCAGTACCTTTCAGGTGCACGCACCATCGCCGTGCCAAAGCGCCGCACGCCGTGGCTGCCGGTGCTGGACCAGCCTGCACCCGTGGTGGAGGCCAAGCCCAAGTCGCGCTTTCCGCAAACCGAAGCCAGCAAGCGCCGCGCCGAACGCATGGCCGAACACCACGCGCGCCAGGGCGCCGTGCAGGCGCTGCGGGTGGTGGGTGCCACGGGCAACAACCTCAAGGGGGTGACGGTGGACTTCCCGGTGGGGCTGCTCACCTGCGTGACGGGCGTGTCGGGCTCCGGCAAGAGCACGCTGGTGAATGACACGCTCTATGCCGCCGTGGCGCGGCAGGTGCACCGTGCGCATGAAGAACCGGCCGAGCACGAAGAGATCGTAGGCATCGAGTATTTCGACAAGGTCATCAATGTGGACCAAAGCCCCATTGGCCGCACGCCGCGCAGCAACCCCGCCACCTACACCGGCCTGTTCACCCCCATCCGCGAGTTGATGGCCGAGACCAACACTGCCAAGGAACGTGGCTACGGCCCGGGGCGCTTCAGCTTCAACGTGTCGCAGTCTTCGGGCGGTGGCCGTTGCGAGGCCTGCCAGGGCGACGGCGTGGTGAAGGTGGAGATGCACTTCTTGCCCGACGTGTACGTGCCCTGCGACATCTGCCACGGCCAGCGCTACAACCGTGAGACGCTGGAAGTGCTGTGGAAGGGCAAGAACATTGCGCAGATTCTGGAGCTGACGGTGGAGGACGCTGCGGCCTTCTTTAAGGACGTGCCGACCATCGCCCGCAAGCTGCAGACGCTGCTGGATGTGGGCTTGAGCTATATCCGCCTGGGCCAGGCGGCCACAACCCTGTCGGGCGGCGAGGCGCAGCGTGTGAAGCTGGCGCAGGAGCTGAGCAAGCGCGACACCGGCCGCACGCTCTACATCCTGGACGAGCCCACCACCGGCCTGCACTTTGCCGACATCGACCTGCTGCTCAAGGTACTGCACCAGCTGCGCGATGCGGGCAACACCATCGTGATCATCGAGCACAACCTCGATGTGATCAAAACCGCCGACTGGCTCATCGACATGGGCCCCGAGGGCGGCGCGGGTGGTGGCACCGTGGTGGGTGTGGGTACCCCAGAAGAGCTGGCTGCCAACCCTGCCAGCCATACAGGACGTTATCTGGCTCCGTATCTGAACAAATTCAAATCGCCCGCCTGAGCGCGCGGGCTGACAGGGCAGGTTCTCAGGGTGCCTTGCTCACAAACGCCACGGTCAGCCCTTTGGCCGTCACAGTGATTGGCCCTGGCTGCAGGCCCAGACCGTCGAACACCGCCGTGTCTTGCGGGCGCAGCTGGTGCAGCGTGACCTCGCGCAGCGACTGCTCGGCCAGCTGCGGGCCGTAGGCGTTGAGCAGCTCGGTCACCGCCGGGCGCAGGCTGGGAAACTCCATGCGCCCCAGCTGGATCTGGTGGGCGCGCAGCGTGCGGTCGCTGGCCTCGTAGCGCAGCGCAAACTCCACCTCCAGGCTGCCCTGGTGGCTGCGCCGCAGCGCCGGGCCGGCCACATCCAGCGCCATGACTGCGCCCAGCCGGTTCACTTCGGGCAGCAGGCGCAGGTGGGGCGCCTGCACGCTCAGGTTGAACAGGCCTTGTACCGGCACGTTGCGCGGAAACTTGGGGTCCACCATGGCCTGCAGTTGGGCCAGGGGCACGGTGTAGCTGGGCTGCGCCAGCGCGCCCCGCGCCACCAGCAGCACCGCGCCGCCCAGGGCGATGCCCCGGGTGGCGTGGGTCAGGAATCGTCGGCGATGCAGCATGGGTGCTTTCCGTCAAAACCGTTGTGACACCGCGGTAGCAAAAAGGTGCCCAAGGCTTGCTGCAGGCGTTGTTACCAGAAGTTTGTGGATTTTGTGGCGATAGCGCCAGTGCTATATGCCTTGGGTGCTATCAAAATAGTTGCATTTACACGCGGGATGCGGGATGGCGGTGGCGGGGCTCGCCCGCCACCGGTGCGACCAGCGCCGCGCTCAGCGCCCCACGACCGACCAGCCCGCCCGCTGGTTGTTCTTGTCGTTCTCGTACTCCCACGCGGTGCCGCAGCGGTCGCACACATAGCGGGTGATGGTGACGGTGCCGTCCTCACGGTCTTCCTTGCGGTTGCCGCGCTGCACCAGCTCGGCATGGCCCGGCGCCTTGCGCCAGTTGCGCTGGATGCCCTGGCAGGGCTCGCACAGGGCCATGGGTTTGAGTTCGTTCTGTCGGGCCAGGTCTTTGGTCATGGGGTGGCAGCCGTCGTGGCTGGTATGTGGGTGGGTTTGTGTGTGCGGGGCGGCTACTGTAAGGCACCTGCAGGTGCAGGGGCACAGCGCTGTGGTTTCATTTCAAGCCAAATTGGCCTCTGGCGCTTGATTGATAAGCGCAAGCAGCTATCAAATCAGGACTGATCCCTCAGGCGGGCCGCCAAGGCCTTGGCCATGCGCGCGTTGTGCAGCACCACGCCCGCACGCTCCACCTGCTGGCGCGCTTCCACTACGAAGCCCTGGGCTGCAAAAAAAGGCTCGGCGGTCAGGCTGACATGCGCGTACAACTGCGTGATGGCGCGCTGCGCCGCTTGCGCGTGAATGTGCGCCATCAGCGCCCGGGCCACGCCCTGTCGTGCGAACGCCGGGGCCACGAAGAACATGTCGATATAGCCGTTGGCCTGCAGGTCGGCAAACCCGGCGATGGCGCCCCTGCTCTGCGCTTGCGCGATGAAGGGCTGGTTGGCACGCATGCGCTCTGCCCACTGTGGGGCGTCATGGTGCAGTGGAGCCCAGGCGGCGAGTTGTTCGGCGGTGTAGTTCTTGCAAGCCAAGCCATGCACCGAGGCATGGAAAACTGCGCGCAATGCAGGTTCGTCGCCGGGGCAGAAGTTGCGGATGGGGATGGATGGCATGGCGGGCAAGCGGCACAGAAAAAAGGCCGCGATGGTGCCACAGCCCTGCGCGGATGGGGAAGACGTCAGCCCGCCGCCATGCGCAGCCTGCGCGCTGCATCTTCGTCGCGCGCGTCGTCAATCTCGCGCAGCACGGCCTGCATGTCCACATCGGCATGCGTGGGCGCATAGATGCCGGTGAGCGGCGTCTCGTTGCTCAGCAGCCCGCTCTGGTACAGGCTCCAGATTTCGGGGCCGTATTGGGTGGTGCGCAGCTCGGGGGCAAACTGGCCGAAGAAGTCGCGCAGGTTGGCCACGTCGCGCAGCAGCATGCGCTGGGCGTGGTTGTTGCCCGCAGCGTCCACGGCCTGGGGCAGGTCGATGATGACGGGGCCGTCGTGGCCCGCCTCTTCACCTTCTGTGCCAGGCAGGTGGGCCAGCAGGATGTTGAACTCCGACAAGTCCCCATGCACCACCCCCGCACACAGCATGCGCACCACCTCGGCCACCAGCGTGGCGTGGTGGGTGCGCGCGTCTTCGGGCGTGAAGCTCACATCGTTCAGGCGCGGGGCGGCATCGCCGTGGGCATCGGTCACCAGCTCCATCAGCAACACGCCGTCATGAAAGTTGTAGGGCTGCGGCACGCGCACGCCGGCGGCGGCCAGGCGGTAGAGCGCATCGACCTCGGCGCTTTGCCAGGCGGCCTCTTGCTCTTGCCGGCCAAACTTGCTGCCCTTGGCCATGGCACGGGCCGAGCGCGAGTTCTTGACCTTGCGGTTCTCGGTGTAATCCACGGCTTGGCGAAAGCTGCGGTTGTTCGCTTCTTTGTAGATCTTGGCGCAGCGCGTTTCGTCACCGCAGCGCACCACGTAGACCATGGCCTCCTTGCCGCTCATGAGCTGCCGGACCACGGTGTCGATCAGGCCTTCCTCGATGAGGGACTGCAGGCGGGGGGGAGCTTTCATCGGTGCATTTTGCCCGTGTCGCGCAATCCCCCGGCGGACCGTGTGCCAAAGTGCGTTTTGCTCAGCCCGTGCTGCACACCGCGCGCAGCCGCAGGTGCGTGGCATCGTCCGCAGCCACCGGCAACTGGTGCTTGGCCTGCAGGTAGTGGTGGGTGAACACGTCCAGGTATGCCTCCAGCGCCTGTGCGGCCTGCAGCTCGCCCGCCAGCTCCAGGCACAGCGCGCCGACCTCGGACGTACAGAAGTGGTCCATGCGTGTGGATCGGCGCAGGTGGTAGCGCGAGAGCTGCTCGGGCTGCAGGCTCAGCACGGGCAGGTGGTTGAGGTAGGGGCTCTTGCGGAACATCTTGCGCGCCTCGGGCCAGGTGGCGTCGAGCAGCACGAACAGCGGGCGTTTGCCCTCGGCCTGGGCCACCTGCGTGACCACGCGCTCGGGCGCCACGAACTCGCCGGGGAACACCACATACGGCTGCCACTGCGGGTCGGCCAGCAGCGTCAGCAGGTCGGGGTGCACTTCGGTGCGCGCCCAGCCAAACGCATAGGTGTCGGCCACCACGTCGGCGATCAGCCAGCCGGTGTTGCTGGGCTTGAGGGGCTCGATGTCCGCCATCAGCAGGCACATGCCCGCGCGCGTGGGCCGCACGGGCCGCAGCGCGCAGATGCAGTGGCTGGGCACCAGGCGGCAGCCCGCACAGCGTTCGCCCTTGGGGCCGCCCCGGGCCAGAAAGGGCTTGGCACTGCGGGCCAGCCGCTCGGCGCGCAGGCGTGCCACCGCATGCGGTGGGACAGGTGGTGTGACGGATGGTGTGTCGGTGGTGGCCACGTCAGTCGCCAAGGGGGCTGCGGGCTGTGTCACCGGCCGCCCGCACGTTCCAGCGCAAACAGCGGCAGCTCTGCCAGCGGGCTCAGCCACACGCCACCACCCAGCTCGGTAAAGCCCTCGCCCAGCGTGCGGCGGTACAGCTGTGCGGGGTGGCGGAACATGCGCGGGTCGGTCACCTGCTCGTCCACCACATCCTGCTCCCAGTCCTCGCGCGCGACGGCCTCCACATACAGGGCGCCCCGGCTCAGGCGCGCCAGGTTGCGCATGGCCTTTTGCACGTCCGCCTCGCTCAGGTAGGGCAGCACGCCCTGGCAGATGACCAGGTCGTACGGCGTGCGGGCCTTGTAGTCCACCACCGAGCCGCGCTCCCACCCAAACCGCTGGCACAGGTATTCGCTGAACTCCACGCCGTGGAACTGCGCCTGCGGAAAATGCCGTGCGATCACATCGCGCCACAGGCCAATGCCGCAGCCCACATCCAGCACCCGCCGCACGGGCACGCGCAGGTACTGCAGGTAGCTGCACACGAACGCGCCCAGGCGCTCGGTGTGCGCCGGGTCCACCACGCTGGTCTTCTTGTCGAAGTAAAAGCGCTGGTAGTACGCCTCGTCAAAAATGGCCGCGTCTGCGCTGCCGGTCACTGGTTTCACTGCTGCTTCCTTTTGCCCCGAACCGCCTGCGGGGCAGCCGCACGATGGCGATTCGAGGTGGCTGTTCGAGGCGGCGAGTATCGCCCACGGGAGTGTGGGCCTCTGGCGGTGTAGTCTGCGGCCATGGATTCGCTGATCTCCGCATCCGCCCGCGCACTGGCCGCCGGGGACCCGCTGGGCGCCCTCAAGCGCGTGGCCCTGCGCGACGACCCACCCGCCCTGGCCTTGCGCGGCATTGCCATGGCGCAGCTGGGCGAACACCCCCGTGCGCGCGACCTGCTGCGGCAGGCTGCGCGTGCCTTTGGCGCCCACGAAGCCCAGGCGCGCGCCCGTTGTGTGGTGGCCGAGGCCGAGGTGGCGCTGGCCATGCGCGACCTGGGCGGGTTACCCCGCCCGCTGCTGGAGGCGGCCGACACGCTGCAAGCCCACGGCGACACCGCCAACGCCACACAGGCGCGGCTGATTGCGGCGCGGCGGCTGCTGCGCATCGGCCGCCTGGACGAAGCCGCAGCGGCCATGGACGCCATGGCGACCGCCCCCACAGCGGGCGACCTGCCCCCCGCCCTGCGGGCCATGGCCGACCTGACCCTGGCCGAGCTGGCGCTGCGCTCGCTGCACATCGCCTCCGCCAGCGCGGCGCTGGACCGTGCGCAGGAGGCCGCCGAGCAAGCCCATGTACCCGCCCTGCTGGCTGAGGTGGCCCAGGCGCGCGCCCTGCTGGACCAGCCCGCAGCGCGGCGCGTGGGGGCGGGGGTGGACCAGCCGCTGCGCCTTTCCGATGTGGCAGACCTGCTGGCATCGGGCGCGCTGGTGGTGGATGCATGTCGGCGCTGCGTGGGGGTGGGCGGTGGCCCCTCCTCCACAGACGCCGCCGTGTGGCAACCGCTGGCACGCCGGCCCATCCTGTTCACGCTGGTGTGTGCGCTGGCGCAAGCCTGGCCCGGCGATGCAGGGCGCGAGGCGCTGATTGCGCAGGCCTTTCGCACCCGCCACCCCGACGACACCCACCGTGCGCGGCTGCGGGTGGAGGTGGGGCGCCTGCGCGCGCTCCTGCGGCCGCTGGCGCGTATCGAGGCCACAGCGCGCGGCTTTGCGCTGCAGCCCTTGGACGCACGGCCGGTGGTGGTGCTGGCGCCGCCCATTGATGGCGAGCAGGCGGCGCTGCTGGCTCTGCTGTCGGACGGTGCGGCCTGGTCCACCTCGGCGCTCGCGTTGGCCACGGATGCCAGCCAGCGCACCGTGCAGCGCGCGTTGGCCGAGCTGGAAGCACAAGGCCGTGTGCGCTCCATCGGCCGCGCGCGTGCGCAGCGCTGGCTGGCGCCGCCGCTGTCCGGATTCACGACGATCTTGTTACTCCCTGCTGCGCTGCCGATTGCATAAAGTGGACGCCAAGCCCCCACCGGGCCACCCCACAGGAGCCAACCATGACCGCATGCACCCACAGCGACCCGACACCCGCCACCCTCCGCCGCCACCCTTCACAACCCGCCGAGATCGTGCGCGAATACGGCCCCTTTGCGGGCGCGGACAGCGTGCACGGCGTGACCCACGACGGCCAGCATGTCTGGGCGGCCACGGGGGCGCACCTGGTGGCCTTCGATGCCGCCACGGGCGATACCCGGCGCACGCTGGCGGTGGCCAGCGATGCCGGCACTGCGTTTGACGGCAGGCACCTGTACCAGATCACCGAGGCGCGCATCGACAAGATCGACCCCGCCACCGGCCAGGTGGTGGCCTCCATTCCTGCACCCGGCAACGGCAACGACTCGGGCCTCACCTGGGCCGAAGGCAGCCTGTGGGTGGGCCAGTACCGCGACCGCAAGATCCACCAGATCGACCCCGCCACCGGCGCCATCCGGCGCACCATCGAGTCCGACCGCTTTGTGACCGGCGTGACCTGGGTGGACGGCGAAATGTGGCACGGCACCTGGGAGGGTGACGAGAGCACGCTGCGCCACATCGACCCTGCCACCGGCGCCGTGCTGCAGCAGCTCGACATGCCTCAAGGCGTGGGCGTGAGCGGCCTCGAATCGGACGGTGCCGACCTCTTCTACTGCGGGGGCGGCGGCAGCGGCAAGGTCCGCGCTGTGCGCCGGCCCAAGGCGGCCCGCCCCTGAGCCCCTGACACCTTCAGCCCTTGAGCGACGCGGCGCCCCGCCGCACCCACCACCCCTTGCCACCACAGGCCCTGCGCGCATCACGCGATGTCGCAGGCCGGGGACAGGTGCGCCTGCCAGCGCCTCCCTCCCCACGCAATTCTCCGTCCCGCAACGTCATCCACCATCCACCAGGAGCACCCCCATGAACGCACCCACCCCCCACCCCGTGGTTTCTACCGACGAATGGCTGGCCCAGTGCCACGCGCTGCTGGCCCGCGAAAAGGCCCTGACCCGCCTGCATGACGAGGTCGCCGCGCAGCGCCGCGCGCTGCCCTGGACCCGCGTGGACAAGCGCTACACGCTGGACACCCTGCAGGGCCCGCGCGCCTTGGCCGACCTGTTCGATGGCCGCAGCCAGCTGCTCGTGCAGCACTTCATGTTTGGCCCCGGGTGGGAGCAGGGCTGCCCCAGCTGCTCCTTCATGGCCGACCACATGGGCGGCATGGAGCTGCACCTGCAGCACCGGGACGTGTCGGTGCTCGCCGTCTCGCGCGCGTCGCTGGCCGAGATCGAGCGCTTTCGCCAGCGCATGGGCTGGCAGTTTCGCTGGGCGTCGTCGCACGGCAGCGACTTCAACCACGACTTTGCCGTGAGCTTCACGCCCGAACAGCGCGCACGCGGCCACGGCGAGGTGTTCTACAACTACGGCATGCAGCCGTTCCCCGCCGATGAGGCGCCGGGCATCAGCGTGTTTGTGCGCAGCGATGCGGGCGAGGTGTTCCACGCCTACTCCACCTTCGGGCGCGGCGTGGAGGCCATGATGGGCACCTACCAGCTGCTGGACCTCACGCCCCGAGGCCGCCACGAGACCAACCCCGCCTACCCCATGGACTGGGTGCGCCACCACGACCGGTATGCACCTTCCCAGCCAGCGGCTGGGTCTGCGGTTGGGCCAGCTGCACAGGCGCCACAGCCTTCACCGGCCCACACGGCGCCGGGCGGGTGCTGCTCCACACGGGGCTGAACCACACACGGTTGAGACCGCGACCATGGACGCCACCCTCTGGCCCTGGCTGGCCGCTGCGGCCATGGGGGCACTGCACGGGCTCAACCCCCTCACGGGCTGGGGGCTGGCCACCACCTGGAGCCTCTGTGCGCGTGACCACAGCATGCCGCTGCGCGCACTGCTGCCCATGGCCGTTGGGCACCTGGCCGCCGTGGCACTGACGGCGGCCAGGTGGTGTGGGGGCTGTCGTTGTCGCCACCTGCCCTGCTGGCGGTGGCGGGCGGCCTGGGCGGGGTGGTGATAGTCGCTCGCGTGCGTCTGACGGGGGCGGCGTGGCATCGCCAGCGCAAGCCCGCCCGGCCTGTGGGCATGGCGCTCTGGTCCTTTGGGGTGGCCACGGTGCACGGTGCCGGGCTGGCGCTGGTGCCTGCACTGGCGCCGCTGTGCGGGGGCGGTGGCGCTGCAGGTGGAGTGGCCTCTGGGGGCGACCGGCTCTCCACCCCCTTGCTGTTCGCGCTGGCCGCGCTGGGGGTTCACACCCTGGCCATGCTGGCCGTCACCGGGGCCATGGCCGCTGCGGCCTGCCACAGTGTGCAGGGCGTCCAGCGCTGGCTGCAACGCTACCGGGGTTGCAGCGGGGGGCCTGCCCGTTGATCAGGCCTTGGCCGGGCGGTGCAGGGCGCAGATCTTGTTGCCGTCCGGGTCGCGCAGGTACGCCAGGTACAGCTTGCCGCCGGGGCCTTCGCGCCAGCCGGGGGGGTCTTCGCAGGTGATGCCACCGTTCGCTACACCGGCGGCGTGGAAGGCATCGGCCTGCTCGGGCGACTGCATGGCAAAACCGATGGTGCCGCCATTGGCAAAGGTGGCGGGCTCGCCGTTGATGGGGGTGGTGATGCCAAAGGTACCGGTGGGGCCGCGATAGAAGTAGCGGTTCTTGTTGGCCACCCCGGGCGGTACGCCCAGCGCCCCCAGCAGCGCGTCATAAAACTTCTTGGACCGCTCCAGATCGTTCACACCGACCATCACATGACTGAACATTCATCGTCTCCTGTAGGCCCCTCAGGGGGCGGGTTGTGGCCAACGGTTGGCGTTGGCATGTTAGCGGGTGGCTATCGCCATCGCCGGCGCGGGCCACAAGCCCCTGTGCGGCACTCAGAGGCAGGGGCATTGGGCGGGCCGTGCCGCTGGCCCCAGAGCGCCCCCACAGGCTTCATGGAGGCCGTTTTGAGGCAAAAATGCGCCATGGCGCTAGTGCAATATGCCTGAATAGCTATCTAATTAATAGCAAATGTCGGCAGCGCCCACAGGCTCCACGCACTGCCCCATCCCCTGGTATTGCCCTTTGAACACACCCTCACCCCCCATGCTGCCCACTGCCTCCCACCCCCACTTCACCCCGGTGCCCCTCGGCAAGGCCTACCGCCTGCTCAACCACGGCCCCGTCGTGCTGGTGTCGGCCGCCCACGCGGGCCAGCACAACGTCATGGCGGCATCGTGGGCCTGCGCACTGGACTTTGCGCCGCCCAAGGTCACGGTGGTGCTCGACAAGGCCACCCGCACGCGCGAGCTGGTGGAGGCCAGTGGCTTCTTTGCCCTGCAACTGCCCACCGTGCCCCTGGCCGCGCTGACTGTGGCGCTGGGTACCGACAGCGCCAAGACCACGCCCGACAAGCTGCAGCGCCATGGCGTGCCGTTGTTTGAAGCGCCCGGCCACCCGCCGCAGGCCACGCCCCCGCTGGTGCAAGGCTGCGCCGCCTGGCTGCTGTGCCGCGTGATCCCCGAGCCGCACAACCAGCAGGCCTATGACCTGTTCATCGGCGAAGTGGTGGCCGCCTGGGCTGACGACCGTGTGTTCCGCAACGGGCACTGGGAGTTCGACACCGCGCCGGATGACCTGCGCACGCTGCACTATGTGGCGGGCGGGCAGTTTTATGCGACGGGGGCTTCCATCAGGGTGTGAGCCCGGGTGCAGGGGGCGCGTCGCCGCTGTGGCAGGCAGTGCGGGCTCCTGATCACCGCCTGCAGCGATGGGGGCGCAACGCTCGGCCGCGCAACGTCCGCCGCGCCGCCCTGTCTCACTCCCCGTCCAACATCCCCACCTGCTTCAGCTCTGCAAACTTGGCCGCCATCGTCGGGTTGCCGCGGGTCAGCTTCTTGATCGTGAGGTCTTCGGCCTTGTCATTGGCCAGGCGCAGGTTGTTGGCCGACTTGTGCAGCGCTTCCTTGGTCTTCTCCAGGTCCTTGATGGCCTCGTCAATGCGCTTGACGGCCTCTTCAAACCCGTCCGACGCCAGCCGCCAGTTGCGCCCAAACGCGCCCTTGAACTCCTCCAGCTGCGATTCAAACTTGGTGATGTCCAGGTTCTGCGCCTTCACCAGCGCCAGCTCTGATTTGTATTGCAGCGACTTCATTGCAGCGTTGCGCAGCAGCGTGATGATGGGGATGAAGAACTGTGGCCGCACCACGTACATCTTGGGGTAGCGGTAGAACATGTCCACGATGCCGGTGTTGTACAGCTCGCTCTCGGGCTCCAGCAGCGACACCAGCACCGCGTACTCGCAACCCTTTTCATTCCGGTCCTTGTCCAGCTCTTTCAGGAAGTCTTCGTTGCGCTTCTTGGTGGCCGTCTCGTCGCTCTCGTTCTTCATCTCGAACATGATCGAGACAATCTCGTTGCCCGCCTCGTCCACATCGCGAAAGATGTAGTCGCCCTTGCTGCCGCTGCGCGCGTCGTTATCCTTCTCAAAGTACGCACGCGGAAACGCCGTGGCGCGGATGCGGTTGAACTCTGTCTCGCAGTGCTGCTCCAGCGTCTCGCCCACCATCTTGGTCGACAGCCGCGCCTTCATGTCCCGCAGCCGCGCAATCTCGCCATCGCGGTCACGCAGCTGCAAGGCGTACTGCTCCTTGATGGCGGTCTCTTCGAGCTGCTTTTTCACCACCACCAGGTTCAGGTTGTTCTGGAGTTCATCACGCTCGCGGGCCACCACCGTCACTGCCTCGGTCACCGCCAGCCTGCGCGCCACCTCGGCCGCCTCCAGTTGCGATTTGAGCTGCTGGATCTCCGCATCTTTCTTGGCGGCCACGCCCTGCAGCTCCTGCGCAAGCCGCGCTTGTGCCAACTGGTCCGCGGCCTGCTGCGCCAGCCGCGCACGCTCCAGCTCATTCGCCAGGGCATCGCGCTGTTTTTCCACCGCGTTCAGCGCCTGCGCCACGGCCAGGTCACGCTCCACCGCGCCTGCATCCAGTTGCGCCTTCAGGGCCTGAATCTCGGCATCTTTGGCCGCAGCCGCCTTCTGCAACTCATTGGCTACCTGGGCCTGCGCCAGCGCCACCGCATTGCGCTTGTCCTGCTCCGCAAGCTCCAGCCGCTCATGCAACTGCGCATGGAAGTCCGCATCTCGCACCTGCTTGAGGATGTCGGCGTAGCCGGATTCGTCCACCTTGAAGGCTTTGTGGCAGTGGGGGCAGATGATCTCGTGCATGGGGGATGGGACTCTTCGTGTTGGTTGGACTGGTTTTGGGCCAGCTTGCTGCAGCCGATGCAGGAAGTGGAATGCAGCTATTTTCTAATTAAATAGGGCTGTAGCTATTGTGCAATGTGCGCAATCAGCTATAAAAACCGTAGCAAATGCAGCGCCAGTTCAGCCCATTGGCGTGCACAACTCTTCAAAAAAAACCGTCGATGCCAGCCACAAAGGCAATCGTCTACCCCCAGGGCATCACCTTCAAAGCCCGCATGGGCTTAGCCCCAGCAGCCACGGCGAAGTCCACTGCGTTCTCAAAGCAAAGCGCCATGCTGCTGCTTGAGATTAATAGGATCACCTACCTTTGCTTTCTATTTGAAGAAAGAGAGTGTTTAGCTTCATCAGGCCTATGACATTTCAAACCAATGTGTACAAATTGATGATTGCCAGAAGGAGAAAAAAGAGAGCGATCAAGGTTATATATGTATCTGGAATGTGTTTCGCAATCAAGAGACTCGCTGTCGAAACGAAGCTCACGCCAACCGAATAAGCAGTTGCGTAAAGATAGGTGTTAAATGCGTTTTTCTCATCTAGCCAGCGGTAGAACGGTGTGTCGGCTTTAGAAAAAAAGGTCCAAAAGTAAGCTAGCGCGGCAGCAAGCATCACTGCACCAAAAAGCGTCGCAATATCCAGAGCTGCATTCTTAAAAAAGTCCTCAATTCCAGCCATGGGGCACAACAGACATATCAAGAGGAGAGTGCTCCCTGCAGCAATGATTTCGACTACATATGCCCACCAAACAAGCTTTCTATTCATCTTGCGCATAGACCGGATGTAGCCTGTCTATCTCTGCGGTAATTGCTATCAATGCCCTTTGAGCTTCTTTTGTCTTGGCGTTCGCATGTAAGCCTCTTACGAAATCTCTAAGGCCACGAACATTTCCCCTGGCTGCTGCAGAGCCGGAACTCGCTCTTTCCAGCGCGCCGTTTCTCAGACCCTCAAACTGTACTTCTCCTTTCTTGTATCCCTGCTCAGCCAGCACCGCGGAAGCAAATGGACGAGTGTCCTCGTCTTTTGCCAATCCACTTGGATTTTTCATGTCTTGGGTAATTTCGCGGATTCCACTCCGAGAGAGGTCTTCATATAAGAGCTTCGTGTATCTATTCAATTCAGGGTTGGGAATCCGCAACGTCACACGCATTCTGGTCAAGCGATCGAAAGAGCGAAAGAGACCAATGATTCCATTCTTCTCAGGTACTGGTTCCAGTGCAATCGAGGACCAATACTCATGACTACTGGCAGAACTTGAAAGGATACGCTGGAAGAATTCCAACCATGCTGTTTGGGACAGCTCTGCTGTGTGCTCGATTGCAACCAAATGCCGCGAAAGATCAAAAATGCAAACAGCAGTACTTGCAAGCGGTGGATTTAGGGAAGACGTCCCTGTAGCCATACCCTCATCTGTCACGATTGAACCGTCTCGTTCAATAACACTGCGAGCAAGAATTAAATGGATTAAGTTCCGATTGGGTGAGACAGTGCTTAAGTCTTGGTACTCCCTAACGCTCCACTTGAAGATAGCAGTTCTAGTTCTCTGAATTTGATCGTGCATTGGATCCGTCGCATGTTCCAACACAGATGCGATGGGGCCATCCCCTCGAAGTCTTTTTGGCAACACATCGATAAAGAGATCACTTGCATCCTCTATGTTCAATCTAAAGAGCTCAAACTGAAACTGTCTTGCCAATTTTTCTTCCCCTTATTGCTGATGAAAAATTCGATTGTTGATGCCAGTAGGTTACGGGTTTGCCCTGAAAAGCCGGCTATTGAAACCACGCATATAAAGACTTTCCGAATTGGCTGTGGTCATTGGCTCCGATGAGTAAGCGCTGAGTAGCCCGCGTCGCCGCCACATACAACACCCGCGCCGCCTCCCTGCGCGCCTGCGCCTCGGCCTCCGACTGCGCCGATGCGCCCTCTCCAGGCTCGGTAGCCTCAGCCCCCATGTGCTCCAGCCGCTCCACCCCCGGTATTGCCACCACGGGGAATTCCAGCCCCTTGCTGACCTTCATGGTCATCACCTTCACGCTGTTGGCCAGCGGGTCATAGTCGCCTGGGCCCCGGCGGTTTTGCACGGGTATGCCGCGCTTGTAGAGGGTGCTGGCGCACAGGTCGCGGATTTTTTCGGTGCGGCACAGCACGGCCATGTCGCCCCAGGCAAAGCCATCGGCATGTGCGCCTTGCAGCAGTTCGGCGATCCTGGCGGCTTGTTCGGGCAGGGTGGGCAAGTTAATGACGATGGGCTCTGGGCCGTCGCGGCCGCAGCTCACGGGTTTGACGAGGGGGATGCCGTCGTCGTCGCGGTCTTCGGCGGTGAGCAGGTCGCCCGCGATGGCGTTGGCGGTTTGCAAAATTTGCCGCGTGTTGCGGTAGTTGATCTTGAGGATGGTGGTGCGGCCCTGCGCCTGGATGCCCACGCTTTTGAAGCTGAAGTTCTTTTTGCGGCCGCGCTCGTAGATGCTTTGCGCGTCGTCGTACAGCACCAGCAGGCTGTTGGTTGTGGGGTCCACCATTTGGGTGACGAGCTTGAGCCATTCGGGCGCAAAGTCGTGGCCTTCGTCGATGAGCACGGCCAGGTATTGGCCGGTGGGGATGTGGCCCCGGTCTACGCCGTTGATGACGCGCTGGACCATGTCGGCAAAGAAGGCATCTTGCGACTGGTTGTTGGCCGGTAAGGTCTGCCCGTAGGCTACCAGTTGGGCGCGGGCCCATTTGTGGAAGTGGACGCAGTGCACGCGTTCGCTCAGGCCCTTGGCGGCCATGGTGGCGGCGAGCTTTACGGCTAGCGGCTCGTTGTAGCAAAGCACCAGCACAGGCTTGCCTGCGGCATGGGCGCGGGCCAGGTATTCGGCGCGGTAGCCCAGGATCATGGTTTTGCCAGAGCCCGCCACGCCGTGGATGACGCGGTGGCCGTCGCCCAGGCTGCGGGCCAGTTGCTCTTGCTGCAGGTCCATCACCCGCAGCATGTCGGGCACCTCGGCCTGCATGTCGGCCTCGTCGAACAGGCTGGCCTGCTCGGGGATGCGCACCTGCGGGAAGAGGATCCAGCGCACGCGGTCGATCTGCGGCAGGGTAAGCGTGTGGTAGCGCTCGTAGGGGAACATCTCCCACAGGCGACTCTGAAAAGTCTCGGGCTCCACGCTGTCGGTCATCTCGTCACTGCAGATGACACGGTGGGGCGCAATGGCCTGGCCTAGCTGCGCTTCGGTGAACTGTTTGCGCGTGATGTTGGGCAGCACCACGCCGTAGCTCCAGGCAAACACTACTTCGCCCTGGCGGCGGCCTTCGGGGTGCACAAGGCGCTTGTCGGCGCGCAGTGCATCCAGCACGGCATGGGCGTAGTGGCGAGCCTGGGCGAAGGGGGCTTTGATGGCTTTGGGCTCGCCGCTGGCGGCGTCCAGAATCGTCCAGTCTTCCTTGTCGGCCTGCACGATGGTGCCCAGGCGAAAGTCTTTCACTTCCAGAATCAACAAACCCCGACTGGGGTGCAGCACGATGAAGTCGGGGTGCAGTTGCTGCGGGCCTACGGGTACGTCGTACCAAAGCAGGTAGTCGTCGTCGAGTTTGTCTTCCAGCCTCTCGGCCAAGCGCTTTTCTCCAGAGGTCATGCGCCGCAAGCACGCACCCAGTGCCGGTATCAATGTCGCCATGCCGCCAGTTGCCTCCCTATGTTGTGCACTGCATATCTTTGTATGCAGTTGTTAAGGCACTTTAGGTGGTGTGGGGCAGTGGGGCGCAACTTTTCGATGCCAAGCGTGTTGGCGGGCGCTGGTTGAGTGGGCCGCTGCAGAAGGACTTAGGTAGCCAAGACCATTCAAACCATATTGGCCTGTAGCGCTTATCCAATAAGCGCTGGCAGCTATCAATTCCATATCAATCAACTAACGCCCCTCCGGCACAGGGCGTGCACTGGCGCCGCCCTGCAAGTCCCTGCAGTGCCGTCAGGTAAATTGCCCCGCATGCCGAACACCTCTTCGCCCCCCTCTGCCGCCGCCCCCGCATCCCTCATCGACTCCCGCCAGGCCGCGTGGCGCCTGCTGACCACGCTGGGCCTCGTCGTGCTGGGCAACAGCAGCATGTATGTCGTGTCGGTGGTGCTGCCCGCCGTGCAGGCCGAGTTTGGCGTGGGCCGTGCGGATGCGTCGCTGCCTTACACGCTGATGATGGTGTGCCTGGGGCTGGGCGGCATCTGGACCGGGCGCATGGCCGACCGGCATGGGCTGATGCCGGTGCTGTGCGTGGGCGCGGTGGCCGTGTGTGGCGGGTTTGTGTGGGCTGGGCTGTCGGGCAGCATCTGGGGGTTTGGGCTGGCGCACGGACTGATGGGGCTGATTGGCAGCTCGGCCACATTTGCGCCGCTGATGGCCGACACCGCGCTGTGGTGGAACAAGCGGCGCGGCATTGCGGTGGCGATCTGCGCCAGCGGCAACTACATTGCGGGCGCGCTGTGGCCGCCCATCGTGCAGCACGGCATTGAGCTGATCGGCTGGCGCCACACCTATGTGCTGCTGGGCATTGTGTGTGGGGTGGGCATGCTGCTGCTGGCACTGCGCATGCGCCAGCGCGCGCCGGTGGCGCAGATGGATGCAGCACCAGCAGCGGTGGCACCGGCCGCGTCGGGTGCAGCGCCCTCGCCGTTGCCGCTCGACCGCAGCCGCCCGTTCGGTCTGCGCCCGCTGCATGCACAGCTATTGCTGTGTGTGGCGGGCGTTGCGTGCTGCGTGGCCATGGCGATGCCGCAGGTGCACATCGTGGCCTATTGCACCGACCTGGGTTTTGGCGCGGCGCGCGGGGCCGAGATGCTGTCGCTGATGCTGGCCTGCGGCATCGTCAGCCGCCTGGTGTCGGGCGTGATCTGCGACCGCATTGGCGGCGTGCGCACGCTGCTGCTGGGGTCGGCTTTGCAGGGGGTGGGGCTGGCGCTGTTTTTGCCGTTTGACGGGCTGGTGCCGCTGTATGTCATCTCGGCGATGTTCGGGCTGTTCCAGGGCGGCATCGTGCCCGCCTACGCCATCATCATCCGCGAGTATTTCGCCCCACAGGAGGCCGGTGCGCGGGTGGGTGCGGTGATCATGGCCACGCTGATCGGCATGGCGCTGGGGGGCTGGATGTCGGGCTGGATTTTTGACCTGACGGGCAGCTACCGCGCGGCGTTTTTGAACGGCATGGGGTGGAATCTGCTGAATCTGTCGATCGTGGGCTGGCTGTTCTGGCGCGTGCGCCAACAGCGCGCTGTGACAGCGCGGCCGCAGCACAGCCCGGGGTAAGCCGGGCAGGCGCCGCCAGCCGGCACCATCAGCGATTTAGGCCGTCTGCAGGTAGCGCCCTGCCAATTCTTTCTGCGCGGCGGCGTCCACGTCCAGCACGTCCACCAGATAGGGCTGCAGACCGCCATAGTCGTTGTCCACCATGTGCAGAGCGGCATCCAGAAACTCCTCTTGCACGCGCCAGAGCACGCGCAGCACTTCTTCCGGCGCGTGGCTGCCCATGCCCGGTGGGGGCTGGTAGAGCGTGTTGGTGAGCAGGTAGTCGTGCATGACCACATCGCGCGGCACGCCCAGGGTCAGCAGGATGAGGGCGGCGGCAAAGCCGGTGCGGTCTTTGCCTGCGGTGCAGTGGAACACGGTGGGCGCGTCGCTGGCCAGCAGCAGGCGGAACAGCTCGGCAAAACGTGGGGCGTTGTCGTGCACAAAACCCCGGTAGGTGTCCTGCATCAGGCCCACGGCGTCTTGCGCCGTGAGCTGGCGGCCGGTGCGTTGCAGCTCCAGCGCGCGCTGCACCACGGTGGGTTCGATGTGCAGTGGGTGGTAGGCCACGCCGGGCAGTGCGTAGGCATACGCGGCGCTTTCGGCCTGGCCGCGAAAGTCCACCGCGCGGGCCACGCCCAGGTCTGCCAGCAGGGCCTGGTCCTCGGGCGTCAGGCCCGCCGCCAGGTGGTCAGAGCGGAAGATGCGGCGCCATTTCACCGGGCGGCCATCATGGCCGGTGTAGCCGCCGAGGTCGCGGAAGTTGGTGGCGCCTGCGAGGGGGACGGACCGGGTGGGGGATTGCTCTTGCTGCATGGTGCTTGGCACGGTTGAGTGGTGGGTGGTGAGTGGGATACGAAAGCAACAAGGATAGTCGGGCACTGCGGCAGCTGCATGTCGCACGGGTGGCTGGAGGAAGTCGAGTACGACGGCTGACTGGCTGACCACCCACCCCGAAAGCCGCCGCCTGCGCCACGTCGATATGCAGAATGCGGGTATGCAGCGCTTGGTGCCCGTCCCCTCCGATTTGCAGCCCTGGCTGATGGCCGCCGTGGTGGTGGACGCCCCGGCGGCGCTGGCGCAATCGCATTTCCCGGCCATGGTGGCGAGCATGCTGGTGGTGCGGCTGGCCGGGCAGGTGGTGTGCCGGGGCGCGCCCGTGCCGCCATCGGCCTGGATGAGCGCCAGCACCACGGCCACGGTGTACGAACACAGCGGGCCGGTGCGGGCCGTGGGACTGGTACTGCAGCCTGAGGCCGCAGCGGCGCTGTTTGCCACCGCGCGCGGGCTGGTGAACACACTGCGGCCGCTGGCAGACCTGGTGGGCCCTGGGTGGGCGGAGGTGGAACACGCGTTGCGGGCAGCCGCGGACGATGGTGCGCGGCTGCAGGTGCTGTGCGACTTCATCCGCCAGTGGGTTGCGCCGCCATCGCCCTGCGAGGCGCGGCGGCAACAGGCGCTGGCTTTGCTACACGCGGCCAACGACGATGCAACAGACGCGGGCCAGCGTCTGGGCCTGAGCCAGCGGCAGTTTGAACGCCGCTTTGTGGCGCACTGGGGCATGGCGCCCAAGCAGTTTCAGGTCATTGCACGGCTGAACAGCACGCTGGGCAACGCCCTGGCCGCGCCCGACAACCCGCTGGTGGAACTGGCGGTGGACCAGGGCTACTACGACCAGTCGCACATGGCGCGTGATGTGCGCAGGCTGGCGGGCCAGCCGCTACAGGCCCTGGTGCAGGGCAGCCGCAGCGCGGTCAGCGAACACTGGCCCCTGCAAGTGGGCGCGCAGGCGCAGCTGGGTCAGCCGCCGGAGGGATCCGCGTCCCTGCGCAGGCGTTGAGCCAGGTACAGCGGCATCACAAACGCGAGCCCGATACCAAAGCAGGCCGCGATGCAGGTCCAGCGCCACGCGCCCAGGCGGCGGTCGGCCGCCACCCAGGCTGAGAACGCCACGGCGGCCAGGTACACATCGCAGGTGATGCCGGTGGTGAGCGCGTTGGCAAAGGCATCGCGCCAGAAAACATCGGGCATCACGCTGCCGCCGCCCAGAAAGTACAGGGTGTTGAAGTACCAGGGGATGGCCAGACCGAGGGCGGCCAGCAGAACAAGAAAAACGCGCAGGGGTTGGTGGTGGTGCATCGGTGCATGCGGCCCCCAAAGAAAGAGAGAGGCCTGGGGTAGTGAATCAATGCACCGATTGAATCCGCGCGGCCCCCTCGCGGGCTAGGAAAAAAACGACATGCCCACCACAGGCCTGCACGCCAACCACAGCTGGCCGCCAGCCGCTTACTGCGCAGGCGGTAGCGACGTGACTGCGCCATCCACCGGCAGCTCCTGGCTGCCCTGGGGGCAGGGCCGGTCGGTGTAGGTGGTGCGGCCGTCCCGCACGCATTTGCGCGGCTGCGGCGCCACGGGCTGGGATGCGCCCGCCTGCGCGGGGCGGACCTGCGCAGCAGCGGGGCGCTTGTCGGGCGGCAGGGACTCGGGCCCGGGGCGGGTGATCTTTTTCCAGGCCTGTTCGGTCCAGGGTCCGGCCTGGGGCAGCCACTGGTCGGCGGTCCACCACGCCGCTGCTGCGGCGGCCAGCAGCAGTGCGGCCAGAAGGGACCAGAAGGCTCGTTCGCGGGGGCTGCGCATGGGGTGGGCCTGTGATGGGGTGGGTGACTGCCGAGCTTAAAACATCACAGTGCCCCACCCCACACGGTCACTGCTGCTTGCCTTGGGCCGCAGGGCGCCCGTAGCGCGCGGTGAGTGTGGCCTTGCCCAGGCTGTTGGCGTTGATCACGTAGCCCGCCAGCGCAGCGGTGGCGTCGGCAGGCAGGTCCAGGCGTGGCACCTTGAGTGCATGCACGGTGAAGATGTAGCGGTGCGGCGCTTCCCCCTCGGGCGGGCACGCCCCGCCCCAGGCGGCGGCGCCGTAGTCGATGCGCACATGGCTGGCGCCTGCGGGCAGCTTGGCGCCGCCAGCAGCACCGGCGTCGGGCTGCAGCTCGGTGACGCTGGCGGGGATGTTCACCACCGACCAGTGCCACCAGCCCGAGCCTGTGGGGGCGTCAGGGTCATACGCGGTGACGGCAAAGCTCTGCGTGCCTGCAGGCACACCGTTCCAGCGCAGCGCGGGCGACTGGTTCTCACCTGCGCAGCCGAATCCCTTGAACTCGAAACGCTGGGGCAAGGTGCCGTCCGCCGCAAAGTCGGGGCTGCTGAGCGTGAACGCCTGGGCATGGGCAGCCAATGCCAGGCCGATGGTGGCAAGCGCCGCGATGGAGGTGAAAGCGCCACGGGGGCGTGAAAGTGGGTAGCTCATCCAAAAAGCTCCTTGCAGTAGCGGTGTGAAACAAGGACTTGATGGTGCGGTGTGCCACGCCTTCGCACTGGCCCTGCGGCATCAAAGGCTGTGCGCTGTGCGTCAGCCGCAGTAATCAGGGCCTCAGTTGCGAGGGCGGAAAACCAAAACGCTCGCGGAACGCGGCGCTGAAGCGGCTGTGCGACTCGTAGCCGCAGCGTGCGGCGATTTCGGACACTTGTAGCGTGGAGCTTTGCAGCAGAACCAGCCCCGTCTCCAGCCGCACATCGCGCAGGCACTGGCTCACGGTTTCGCCCTCTTGTGCCAGGCGGCGCTGCAGGGTGCTGGCGCTGGTGGCAAAGGCAGCGGCGATACGCTCCACCGTCCAGTCAGCCTGCGGGCTGGGGCCCACCAGACGGCGCACCCGGTCGGCCCAGCCCAGCTCGCCGGGCGGGGCGAAGACGATGCCTGCCTCGGCCAGCATCAGCAGCACCTCGAGCGCGCGGTGTTCGCGCAGCGCCTGCGAGCTGGCATCGCTCTCCAGCGCGGCCAGGGCACGCCGGTAACTGTCTTCAAATGCCGCATCGGCCGCCAGGCCCGCACAGCCCTGCACCGCAGGCACGGCCGCAAACTGGCCGAACTGGCGGTGAAACTGCTCCACCAGTTCGGGTGCAAAACACAGCAGTCGCGCCACATAGCGGCCTTGCGGGGCGGGGTCGTTGACCACCTCCCACTGCGCGCCACGCGGCAGCACAAACACCCGCCCGCTGGGATAGCGGTGCGCCCCGCCCGGTGTGACCAGGTGCTTGGTGCCAGAGACCACCCAGCCCACCGAATCCATGCGCACCGTCACAGTGTGGATGCGGTGGTGCACCGTGGTGGCAATCTGCAACGACAGTGCGGGTTCGACCATCCATTTCTCCCTTGCGGCTCACGTTCCATCATCCGTCCGGCCCCGTGCTGGTTGAAGACGGGCTGCGCGCGGTGGCAGCTTGCAGTCAGCGGGTGCGCTCCCGCGTCACGTTCACGTCGATATCGCCAAACACGGTCACGCCGCTCGCGCCCTGGGGCTGCTGCTGGCTGGCCGGGTCGCTGGAGCGCGCGGAGCCTGTGGTGGTGCAACCCCCCAGCGCAGCGGCAACCGCGAGTGCCACCAGCGCGGTGCGGCAGACGCTGCCCGCCATCGACGCGATAGGCACCACGTTCAGCGGCTTCATCATTCGCCGCCCAGGTGGTTGCCCAGAATGCCCGCCAGCTCAAACATGCCCGCGCTGTCCTTGCCGAACACGGCGCGCAGCTTGTCATCGGCCACGATGGTGCGCTTGTCCTTGGGGTCTTGCAGGTTGTGGGCCTTGATGTATTCCCACATCTTCTTCACGGCCTCGGGGCGCGCCACCGGCTCGTTGCCAATCACGGCGGCCAGGGCTGCGCTGGGGGCCTTGCCCGCGGCGGCCTTGCGCGGGGCTTTGACAGCCGTCGTTTTGGCTGCGGCCTTCTTTGCAGGAGCTTTTTTGGCGGCAGCGCTAGTGGCTTTTGCCTTGGTTGCTATTGTTTTTGAAGCGGCGCCCGGACGGGGTGGGAACTTGCTGGGCGCGAATTCAAAGTTGACTTTGCCCGCCTCCTTGTCCCACGCCAGGTGGGCCTTGAAGTTGCGGCGCGTGCGCATGCTCACGAACTTGTCGAGCAGGTCGGTCTTGCCGGTCTCCAGCAGTTTGTGCATCTGCTCGCGCTCCACGGGCTGCTGCAGGATGATCTTGCCGCTCTTGAAGGTGCAGCTGGGCGTGGGCTGCGCCGCGGTGGGCACGGCCTTGCTGCACACATAGTTGCTGCCGTGTTCGTGCACTTCCGATCCGCAGATGGGGCAAGGGCCGAGCGCGGCGTCTTCAAACTCCACGATCTCGCCAGACTCTTCGCCCTTCTTGTCGTCGCCAAAGTCGAATTCGAGCTTGTAGTTGTGCGCCTCGTCGTCGTACTTGATGACGATCTCGGACGTGAAGGGCCAGCCCGCCTTGGAGCGGAAGCCCTCCAGCGGCCCGATCTTCTTGTCCCGCAGCAGGGCATTGGCCTCTGCCGTCTCGAACGTGCGGCCTGCGGGTGATTTGCCGAAGCTGAATCCACAAGGCTCCGCGCCCGCCTTGCCCACGCAAGCAAAGCGGCGGTAGTTTTCCTTCACCACACCGCCGCAGTTGGGGCAGGGCGATTCAAGCGTGGCGTAGTCGCCGGGGATGGTGTCGCGGTCGTATTCCTTGGCCTTCTTGACCATGCGCTCGGTCATGGCGGCGATCTCGGCCATGAAGGCTTCGCGGCTCAGTTGGCCCTTTTCCATTTGCGAGAGCTTGTACTCCCACTCGCCGGTCAGGTCGGCACGGCAGAGTTCTTCCACTTCCAGACCGCGCAGCAGCGTCATGAGCTGGAAGGCCTTGGCCGTGGGGATGATTTCGCGGCCTTCGCGCAGCATGTACTTTTCGGTCAGCAGGCCTTCGATGATGGCCGCGCGCGTGGCAGGCGTGCCGAGGCCTTTTTCCTGCATGGCTTCGCGCAGTTCGTCGTCGTCGATCTGCTTGCCCGCGCTTTCCATGGCGCCCAGCAGCGTGGCTTCGGAGTAGCGGGCGGGGGGCTTGGTCTTGAGGCCCTTGGGGTCGGCGGCCAGGGTGTTGACGCTCTCGCCGGGCTTCACCGGCACCAGGTTCTGGCCTTTGTCGCCGTCCTTGCCGCCTTCGACTTCGTCAGCCGCTTCCTTGCCATAGATGGCCAGCCAGCCCGGCTTGACCAGCACCTTGCCTTCGGTCTTGAAGCTGTGCGGGGCCACGGTGCTGATGCGCGTAGTGACGGTGTATTCGGCACTCGGGAAGAACACGGCCATGAAGCGGCGCACGACCAGGTCGTACAGCTTTTGCTCGGCCTCGCTCAGGCCCGACGGGGCTTGCGTGGTGGGGATGATGGCAAAGTGATCGCTGACCTTGCTGTTGTCGAAGATGCGTTTGGACGGGCGGATGTAGTTGTTGTTCAGCGCGGTGAGCGCGTGGGGCGCCAGGTGGCGCATGCCGCTGTCGGCCAGCATCTCAAACGTTTGCTTGGCCACGGGCAAATAGTCTTCGGGCAGCGCGCGCGAGTCGGTACGGGGGTAGGTCAGGGCTTTGTGGCGTTCGTACAGGCTTTGCGCCAGGGCCAGCGTGGTCTTGGCCGAGAAGCCGAACTTGCCGTTGGCCTCGCGCTGCAGGCTGGTCAGGTCGAACAGCAGGGGCGACGCCTGGGTGGTGGGCTTGCTCTCTTCGGTGACCGTGGCCTGCTTGCCGCGCACAGCGTTGGCTATTGACTGTGCCTCGGCGGCGGACCACACGCGGTCCGCGCGCATTTCCACATCCTCGCCCTTCTTCCACTTGGGGTCGAACCACTTGGCGGGGTACTCGCCGGCTTCCGCGCCAAAGGTGGCGTGGATTTCCCAATAGTCGCGGCTGATGAACTTGCGGATCTTCTCCTCGCGCTCCACCACCAGCGACAGCGTGGGCGTCTGCACCCGGCCCACGGTGGTCAGGAAGAACCCACCATCGCGCGAGTTGAACGCCGTCATGGCGCGGGTGCCGTTGATGCCCACCAGCCAGTCGGCCTCGGACCGGCTGCGTGCAGCACTGGCCAGGCCCGCCATCTGCTGCTCGGTGCGCAGCGCATCAAAGCCGTCACGGATGGCCTGGGGCGTCATGGACTGCAGCCACAGGCGCTTGACGGGCTTGCCCAGCGGCTTGGCGCCACCGGCGTACTGCTCGATCAGGCGGAAGATCAGCTCCCCCTCGCGGCCCGCGTCGCAGGCGTTGATGAGCTGTGTCACGTCCTTGCGCTTGGCCTGCTTGACCACCGCGTTCAGGCGGCTCTTGGTCTTGTCCACGGGCTTCAGGTCAAAGTACGGCGGGATCACAGGCAGGTGCGCAAAGCTCCACTTGCCGCGCTTCACGTCAAACTGCTCGGGGGCCTGGATCTCCACCAGGTGGCCCACGGCGCTGGTGACTACATAGCGGTCGTTCTCGAAGTGGTCTTCGTGCTTCTCGAACTTGCCCGCCACGGGGGTCAGCGCGCGCACGATGTCTTGCGCCACCGAGGGTTTCTCTGCAATTACCAGGGTCTTGGTCATTTTTTGGTTTCTCGCCAGTCTGGCTGTCCGGCATCCGGCCGGTCGCTTCTACAATTCGTTGCCTCACGCGTACACGCGCACGCGCATGTGTGCATATTCAAGTTAACAGAGTTTTTGCCATGCCCCGCACCGCACCGCCTGCAACCCCGACCCCCGCGCAGGGCCGTCGCATCCAGACCCGGCGTTCGGGCGTGCACGGCAAGGGCGTTTTTGCCGTGCAGGATATTGCAGAGGGCGAAGTCCTTGTCGAATACACGGGTGAAGTGATCGGCTGGCAGGAGGCGCAGGACCGGCACCCGCACGACCCCTTGCAGCCCAACCACACGTTCTACTTCCATGTGGATGAAGACCACGTGATCGATGCAAAGTTCGGTGGCAATTCGTCGCGCTGGATCAACCACAGCTGCAACCCCAACTGTTATGCCGACGAGCGGGACGGCCGCATTTTCATCACCGCGCTGCGCAACATCAAGGCGGGCGAAGAGCTGAACTACGACTACGGCCTGATCATTGAAGAGCGCTACACCCCGAAGCTCAAGGCCGAATACCCCTGCTGGTGTGGCAGCCCCAACTGCCGGGGCACGCTGCTGGCGCCCAAGCGCGGCTGGGCACCTCCCGTGCCGCTGCCGCCGTCCAAACCGTCCGCCAAGGCCGCCAAAAAGGCCCGGCGATGAATGCCCCCATCCGCTGGCCTGCCGAGGCCGTCTGGGAAGCGGTGTCACCGCTGTTACCGGGCTTTACCGTCGAGGTGCTGCCCACCATCGACTCCACCAACACCGAATTGATGCGCCGTGCGCGCAACGGCCAGTGCGAGCCCACCCTGCTGGTGGCCGAGCAGCAGACCGCCGGGCGCGGGCGGCTGGGGCGGGTATGGCAAAGCGATGTGGGGGCTTCTCTCATGATGTCCTTGGGCTTGCCGCTGGCACCCAAGGATTGGTCGGGCCTGTCGCTCGCCGTGGGGGTGAGCGTGGCCGAGAGCCTGCAGCCCGTGCTGCCGCCGCTGGGTGCGAACCAGCCCGCTCGCGTGGGACTCAAGTGGCCCAACGACCTCTGGCTGGGCGGTGCGGCGGGCGACCGCAAGCTGGGCGGCATTCTGGTGGAGACCGCGAGTTTTGTGGCGCCCCAGACTGTGGCTTCGCAGGCCAGCACCAGCACCGCGCGCTATGTGGTGGTGGGCATTGGCATCAACGTGCTGCCGCGCAGCCCCGAGGGCATGAGCATGCCCCCCGGCAGCCTGCAGGAGGTGGAGCCGGGCCTGGACGCACCTACCGCCCTGCTGCGCATCGTGCCGCCGCTGGTGGCCATGCTGCAGTCGTTTGCGGGCTATGGCTTTGCGCCCATGCAGCCCCGCTTTGCGGCACGTGATGTGCTGCAGGGCCGCGCGGTGACGCTGAGCGACGGCCACACCGGCACCGCGCATGGCGTGGGCGATGATGGCGCGCTGCTGGTGCACACGGCCGGTGGCATGCAGGCCATCACCAGTTCTGAAATCAGCGTCCGGCCGGCGGCGGTGCCACCGGTGTGAGCCCGCTTTTCCTTCCGATGCGAGTGTTCTTGAAAGGCCGCGCCCCATGCTCCGTCTTGCCGTGATCGTGCTGCTGCTGGCCAACGCGGGCTACTACGCGTGGTCGCAGGGGCTGCTGCGCCAGTTTGGCTATGCGCCGCAAGAGCAGTCCGAGCCCCAGCGCATGAACCAGCAGATCCGGCCCGAGACGCTGCAGATCCTGAAGGTCAACCCCAGCAAGACCTCCTCCGCTGCGCCCCCCACCCCCACTTCCCCCTCCCAGGCCACCGCCGCCAACGACTCCCCCACTCCCGCCTCCACACCGGCTGCCCCGGCCCCCGCAGACTCTGCCGAGTGCCTGCAGGCCGGCGTCTTCGACGAGCGCCAGGCCGAAGTGCTGCGCACGGCGGCTGCCGGGTTGCCCGCCGGTAGCTGGACGCTGGAGCCCACGCCCGTGCCGGGCCGCTGGATGGTCTACATGGGGCGCTTTGACGACGTGGAAACACTGGACCGCAAACGCGCCGAGCTGCGCGCCCGCAAGGTGGACCACGACCGCGCCGGGGGCACGCTCGAACTGGGCTTGTCGCTGGGCCGCTTCGCATCGAAAGAGGCGGCCGAGCGCGAGCTGGCCAACCTTGGCAACAAAGGCGTGCGCACGGCGCGCGTGATCCAGGAGCGCGCCGAATCCCCCGGCTTCACGCTGCGCCTGTCCTCTGTGAACGACGCGCTGCGGGCACAGCTGGATGTGCTGCGCACGGCCATGGCGGGCAAGACGCTGCGCACCTGCGGCTGAGCACCTTCACCATGAACGAAGAGCCGACATCCATCCAGTGCGGCGAGCACGGAGAGGCCGCACCCACCTACGTGTGTGGTCATCTGTGCCGCCACCCGGTGCAGCGCTGGTTTTGCGATGCGCCGTCGCCAGACACCCCTTACCCGGACGCCTGGTGTGCGAGCTGCCATACCGAGCTGCTCAAGACAGGCGGCGAGTGGAACGAACACAACGCGGACTGCCTGGACCTCCAGATCCTGTGCCACCACTGCTACCAGGACGCCATGGCACGCAGCGTGGGGGCCCTGGACGGTGATGCCGAAGCCGCCTGGATCGATGCGGTGACACAGGGGCACCATGCGCTGCGGGACAAGCAGCGCGCACTGGAGCAGGACCACGGCATCTCGCACTTTGAACGCTGGGACTACGACCAGGCGGCAGGCACCTTGACCTTTTCAGACGGCGGTGTGCCCCGTCTGGTGGCCGACATCGAGTTCATCGGCTCCGTGTCGGAGGCCAGCGGCACCTGGCTGTGGGCCTGGGCCAATTTCCACAACGAGGCCCCGGTGGTGTCGCGCATCGCTGCGGTGCGGGAGTGGGGCGAAACCCAAGGCTTCCTGCACCTCACGGTGCCGCTGTGGAAGGGCGATGCTACCGATGGCTGGGAGCTGTCGGGCGTGGCCGCGCAGGTGCTGGGCGCCCAGGGCGTGTACCGCGTGCCCACGGGCCGGGGCTTTTTGTACATGGCCCTGATGTCGGTGCAGCGCGTGGCGTGAGCACGGTTGCTGCGCCAACCCCGGTGCAGCGCTATGGCAGCGGTATGGCGCGCGTCTCGCCCTGCCGCAGGAGCCAGACGCGGTCCAGCGGCAGGCCACGCTGCGCGAGCGCGGCGGCCAGGTCGCGCGGCGGGTGGTCGAAGGCCTCCTGCGTCAGCATGAACGTGCCCCAGTGCACACCCATGGCTTGCTTTGCCTCTACATCCAGCATGAGCTGCACGGCGTCTTCCGGGTTCACGTGCATGGGCTTCATGAAGTCGCGGGGCAGGTAGGCGCCGATGGGCAGGGCCAGAAAGTCCACCGGCCCCAGGCGTTGGCGGATGGCCTTGAAGTCTTCGCTGTAGCCCGTGTCGCCCGGGAACAGAAAGCGCCAGGGCGCCGCCGCCTGCGGGCGCGCCCATTCCAGCAGGTACCCGCCCCACAGCGAGGCATTGGTATCCCACGGGGTGCGGCGGCTCCAGTGCTGCGACGGTGTGAACACCACGCGCACGCCGGGGGCGATGTCGGTGTGCTCCCACCAGTTCAGCGCGGTGACCGGGCCCATGCCCCGCTGGGTGAACCAGTCGGCCAGCCCCAGCGGCACCACAAAGCGGGGTGACTGGCCCGCGTCGCGCAGCCGGCGCAAGGTGCCGTAGCACAAGTGGTCGTAGTGGTTGTGCGAGATCAGCACCACATCGATGGGCGGCAGGTCCTCGGGCGCCAGGGGCGCGGGCACACGGCGCGGGGCGCCGAAGCGGCCCAGGGGACCCGCAAAATCGCACAGCGTGGGTTCGATCAGCACGTTGAGGCCCGCCACCTGCAGCAGCATGGAGACATGGCCCAGCCAGGTGATCACGGGGGCCTGCTGGCGCTGCGCCAGGCAGGCAGGGTCCACGGGCTGCGTCCATTGCCGGGCAAAGGCCTCGTAGCCACCCGCCGGTTCGCTGCGCGGCTTGAAATCGCCGCGCAGCGAGCGCCAGACCATTTCGTACCAGGGGAAGTTGCCGATCACCACGTCAGGGTGCGTATTGGCAAAGCGGCGGGGTGGTGAGGTCATGGGGGGCTGCGTCCGTGCAAAAAAGATCGGGCCAAGCGACGAGGCCGCATGATGCCGGATGCCCGGCGCTGTGGCGGGTTGCCGGCGCATCAACCCTGCGGCGTGGTGGCCTTGTTCTCTGCCACGCCAGCGGCAGGGCCCGCCACAGGGTCAGCTGCCCGCCACCACGTCCCGCGCCGCAAACCGCACGCTGAAGCGCGCGCCGGGCGGGGTCTGGCCAGGCCGTGCGTCTTCAAGGGTGACCTCGGCATCGTGCTTGCTGGCAATCTCGAGCACGATGGGCAGGCCCAGGCCGGAGCCGTCGGCCTCGCTGCCCAGGGCGCGGTAGAACGGCTGGAACACCAACTCGCGCTCGGCCTCGGGCACGCCGGGGCCGGAGTCCTCGACCTGCAGCAGCAGCACATGGCCGAAGGTGTCGGCCAGAACGCGGGCGGTGACCACGCCGGGCTTGTCGGGCGTGGAGGGGGTGTAGTTGATGGCGTTGTCTACCAGGTTGCGCACCAGCTCCTTGAGCAGCGTGGGGTTGCCGTCGATCAGCACGCCCGGCGATCCAGGCTCGGCGCCGTCGTAGCCCAGGTCGATGTGCTTGTCGAGCGCACGGGGCACCGAGTCGCGCACCACCTCGATCACCAGGCGCGCCAGGTCGCAGGGCTGGCGGGCAATGCCCACGCCGCTGCCCTCGGCCCGCGCCAGCGCCAGCAGCTGGTTGACGGTGTGTGTGGCGCGGATGCTGGAGCGCCCGATCTGCTGCAGCGAGCGCTTGAGCTCTTCGGTGCTGGTGCCTTCGCGCTGGGCCAGGTCGGCTTGCATGCGCAGGCCCGCCAGCGGGGTCTTGAGCTGGTGGGCTGCATCGGCCAGAAAGCGCTTTTGCGTGGCCAGCGAATCGTTCAGCCGCGTGAGCAGGTCGTTGACGGACGACACCAGTGGCGCCACTTCGAGCGGCACGGTGCGATCGTCCAGCGGAGAGAGGTCGTCAGGGTTGCGCGCGCGGATGCGCTGCTCCAGCTGGTTGAGCGGCTGGATGCCCCGTGCCAGCGCCAGCCACACCAGCAGCACCGCCAGCGGCAGGATGACGAACTGCGGCAGCATCACGCCCTTGATGATTTCGGTGGCCAGCACGCTGCGTTTTTCACGCGTCTCGGCCACCTGGACCAGCGCCACCGGCGTGTCTTTCAGCGGCAGGCGCACCCAGATGTAGGCCACGCGGATGTCGATGCCGCGCATCTCGGCATCGCGCAGCCGCACCTCGCCCGACAGGGGCACCTCGTCGCTTGGGGGCTCGGGCAGTTCGCGCTCGCCCGAAAGGAACTCGCCGCCCGGGCCGATGACCTGGTAGTACACGATGTCGGAGTCGTCAGCCCGCAGGATCTCGCTGGCGGGCTGGGGCAGGTTGAACTGGGCCTTGTCGCCCACCACGCTCACGAGCTGGGCGAGGGCGTGGGCGTTGTACTCCAGCGCGCGGTCAAACGGTTTGTTGGCCAGGCCCTGCGCGACCAGCCAGGTCAGCGCGAGGCTCACGGGCCACAGCAGCAGCAGCGGCGTGAGCATCCAATCGAGGATTTCGCCGAACAGGGAGCGCTGCTCGCGCTGGAAGATCTTCACAGCGCCCGCCGTGGCAGTTTAGAAGCCAAAACACCCGATAGCGCTGGATTCATATGCACGAGCAGCTATCGTTTTGATAGTTAACTGGGGATCTTCTCAAGGCAGTAGCCCAGGCCGCGCACGGTGGCGATGCGGATGGGCCCGCCCTCGATCTTCTTGCGCAGGCGGTGGATGTAGACCTCGATGGCGTTGTTGCTCACCTCTTCGCCCCACTCGCACAGGCGCTCCACCAGCTGCTCCTTGCTCACCAGGCGGCCGGCGCGTTGCAGCAGCACCTCCAGCAGGCCCAGCTCGCGGGCCGACAGCTCGATCATCTTGCCGTCAATGGTGGCCACGCGGCCGGCCTGGTCGTACACCAGCGGGCCGTGTTTGATGGCGCTGCTGGTGCCGCCCATGCCCCGGCGCGTGAGGGCACGCACGCGGGCTTCCAGCTCTTGCAGGCTGAAGGGCTTGGCCATGTAGTCGTCGGCGCCAAAGTCCAGGCCCTTCACGCGCTCTTCCACGCTGTCGGCAGCGGTGAGGATGAGCACCGGCAGGGCGGAGCCCCGGCCGCGCAGCTTTTTGAGCACCTCCAGCCCATGCATCTTGGGCAGGCCCAGGTCCAGGATGAGCAGGTCGAACTCGTTGTTGGTCATGAGCGCCGCGTCGGCCTCGCTGCCGCTGGCGACATGGTCCACCACGGCGCCCGAGGCACGCAGCGTGCGCAGCAGGCCATCGGCCAGCACCTGGTCGTCTTCGGCAATGAGGATACGCATGCGGACTGTCTCCTTGGGTGGTGCGGCCCGTGGGCGGGCCTGTGTCGTCATTGTCTGCCTGTGCGAGGATTTTAGGGTGCCCAAAGACGCCAGCTCCCGGTCCGGCGCCTTTGGCTGGCTGCAAGCTGGGGGCACGGAAAATGGCGGCCATGCACATCCTGCTCATCGAAGACGACCTGGACCTGGGCCAGGCCCTGCTGCAAGCCCTGCAGCAGGGCGGCTTCACGGTGCAATGGCTGCGCAGCGTGGCCGCCACGCCGCCCCTGCCCGACGCCAACGAGGTCGCCGCCGTGCTGCTGGACCTGACCCTGCCCGACGGCCAGGGCATGGCGTTGCTGCGTCGCTGGCGCCGCGCGGGCCTCAGCCTGCCGGTGATCGTGATCACGGCCCGCACCGCCTTGCAGGACCGGCTTGACGGCCTGGACGGCGGTGCCGACGACTACGTGCTCAAGCCCTTCGATGTGCCCGAGCTGCTGTCGCGCTTGCACACCGTGCTGCGGCGCAGTGCCCGCCAGGCCAGCGAGGAGTGGACGCTGGGCGCGCTGCGCGTGGCGCCCCGGCGGCACGAGGCCTGGGTGGGCGACGAGCCCCTGGCGCTGTCACCGCGCGAGTTCCGGCTGCTGGTGGAGCTGGCGCGCGAACCCGGCAAGGTGGTGGCCAAGAACGTGCTTGCCCAGCGGCTCGAACCCCTGGGCGACGCGCTGGACGCCGCCACACTGGAGGTGCATATCTCCAACCTGCGCAAGAAGATCGGCGCAGAGCGCGTGGTCACGGTGCGTGGCGTGGGCTACCGGCTGCAGCCATGACACCACCTACCGAAACCCCCGCGCCCCCACGCGGCTGGTGGGGCCCGAGCCTCATGCGCCGCACCCTGCTGGCGCTGCTCGCGGCCATGGCGTTGGTGTGGCTGGTGCTGCTGGGCCAGGCGGCCATCACCCACTACCGCGCCATGGACACCAACCCCGGCGTGCGCCAGCTCGCGCAGGGGCTGGCAGGGGCGCTGGCCACGCTGGAGCAACCCGCCGAGGCCCGCGCGCTGGTGCACGGCATGGCCCACACCCTCAACGCCATGCGCGCCGATGTGGACCTGCTGCAGGGCACCTCGGTGCTGCTGCAGCTGCAGGACCGCACAGGCCAGCTTCTGCATAGCAGCACGGCCGGTGTGCGCGCGGTGGTGCTGGCAGGCGACGCGGGCCATGCCGCGATGGACGTGGCCGGCACAACCCATTGGGTGGCCTGGGAAAGCACGGGCCCCTGGCGCGTGGTGGTGGCCGAGCCCCGCCTGGCCGATGCGCGGCTGCTGGGCTTCATGGGCGAAGACCTGGCGGCCTCGGTGCTGCTGGCGCTGCCGCTGGTGGGCCTGCCGCTGTGGCTGGCCGTGCGCACCGGGCTGCGCCCGCTGGCGCGGCTGGATGCCCAGATCGCCGCGCGCTCGGCCAACGACCTGCGGCCGCTGCAGCACCTTCCGCCCCAGCGCGAGCTGCACGGCCTGGCCCAGTCGTTCGACCAGTTGCTGGCCCGCCTGCGGGCCCACCTGGCGCGCGAAAAGGCCCTGGTGCACGACGCGGCCCACGAACTGCGCACGCCCATGGCCGTCATCGCCACCCAGGCCCATGTGCTGGCGCAAGCCCCCGAAGGCCCCGCACGCGCGCAAGCCAGCGAGGCGCTGACGCGCGCCGTGCAGCGCGCCGCGCACCTGAGCGAACAGCTGCTCACGCTGGCGGCACTGGAGGAGGCCCCCGCGCAGCACCCCACCGCGCCCCAGGACCTGATGGCGCTGCTGCAGGACTGCCTGGCCGAGCGCGCGGGCTGGGCTGAGGGCCTGGGCGTGGAGCTGTCGCTCGACGGGCCGGACACCCTGAAGCTGCCGTTGGACCGCCAGCTGCTCTGGTCCGCCCTGGGCAATGTGCTGGACAACGCGCTCAAGCACGGCTGCGGCCCCGGTGCGGGGCGCGAGGTGCAGTTGCGGGTGCGGCAGGAGGGCGGCGACGTGGTGGTGTGGATTGCCGACGACGGTCCGGGCATAGCGGCCGGCGAGCAAGACCGGGTGTTCGAGCGCTTCTGGCGCTCGCCACGCGCGCGCAGCAGCGGATCGGGCCTGGGGCTCACCATTGCACAGCAGGCCATCGGCCACCTGGGCGGGCAGGTCCGCCTGGGGCCGGGGCTTCACGGGCGGGGCGTGGGCTTCACGCTGCGCTGGCCGGTGGCGGGCTGACAATCCGCACCCGGCAGCTCCACGCCCAGCGCAGATCTTTGGGTTCGCCCAAGGTTGGCGTTTCAACAATCCCGGCATCTTCTTCACTTCACGAGATGCCATGAACCGTACCCGCCCTGTTACCCCGTCCACGGTGCGCAGCGCCCTCCTCCTCTCGCGCCGCCACTGGCTGGCCGCTGCAGGCCTGTCCACGCTGGGCGGCGTGCTCACCGCCTGCGGCGGTGGCGACGACGACGGCCCCCGGGAAGCCCACAAGCGGGTGCAGACTCTGGCCCAAGGGCTGGTGAAGCAGGGCGTGGTGGGCGCAGCAGCCGGGTGGGCGGACCTGCGCCAGATCCGCACAGCCGTCGCGGGGCTGCGCCGCCTGGGGGGCAATACGCCCCTGGCCACGGGCGACCTGATGGCCATCGGCTCCAACACCAAGGCCATGACGGCCTGCGCGGCCGCGAGTGTGGTGGACCAGGGCCTGCTGCGCTGGGACAGCACGCTGGCCCAGACCTTGCCCGAGCTGGCACGGAGCGCCCTGCTCGCCTACCAGCAGATCACGCTGCGCGACCTGCTGGACCACCGCGCCGGGGTGATGGGTTTTTCAGCCATCGAAGACGTGGACCTGTTCGTGAATGCAGTGGGCCCCGAGGTGCTGGCGCGCTGGCAGCAACCTGCGGAGGCGGAGGCGTTCTTCCTGCAGTGGCTGCTGCGCCAGCCGCCCGTTCGCGGCACGGGCGCAGACCCGGGCTTTGCCTACTCCAATGCAGGCTATGCGCTGGCGGCCCGCATGCTGCGCGCGGCCACGGGCCTGGGGTGGGCGGATCTGCTGCGCCAGCGCGTGGCCCAGCCCCTGGGTCTTTCGCTCTTTGTGGGAGAGCCGATGCGTGCGGGCAGCCAGCAGCCCGCCGGGCATGAAATCCTGGACGGGCGGCTGCAGCCCCTGCCGCTGGCCGAGGCGCCGGAACGTGTGTGGCTGGAGGTCCTGGACCCGGCAGGCGCCGTGAGCCTGACGGTGGAGGAGGACGCACGGTGGCTGCAGTGGCATCTGCGGGCATTGCGCGGCGAAGCCACCCCCTTGCCCCGCAGCTATGTGAAGGGCCTGCAGGACCTGGGGCACGCCTCCGCAGGCCGCTATGGCCTGGGTTGGCTGGTGCATGCGGCGCACGGCACGGGCTGGCTGCTGCACAACGGCCAGGATGCGGGCTTTCAGGCGCTGTCGGTGGTCGCACTCGATGGTTCGCGCGCGGGCCTGGCCCACAGCAACATCGCCACGGCAGAGAGCATGGGCCTGCTCTACGAAGGGGTCTCCACGCTGGTGGCCTGAATCTGCCGGGCCTGCGCCGGGTGTTCAGCGCGGATCGTGTGCCAGCAGCCTTTGCACCAGGGCTTTCAGGTCGGCCTGCAGCCGCGCCATGCCCTCGGGCATCTGCGCGAGCGTCTGCTCGTCCATGTAGAGCTTGCGGTTGATCTCGACCTGGATGCTGTGGCGGCGCTGCGCGGGGTTGCCGTAGCGGCGCACCAGCTCCACGCCCTTGTAGGGGTGGTTGTATTCGACGCTGTAGCCGCACGCGCGCAGGTGCTCGCAGATCAGTGCCGACAGCGCAGGGCTGGCGGTGGTGCCATCGCGGTCGCCCACCACAAAGTCGGCATGCTCCAGCCCCGGAAACTCGGTGGCAAAGCGCCCGGCCACGGCGGGCATGGAGTGGCAGTTGAGGTGGATGCTGTAGCCGTGGCGCGCATGGGCAGCATCGATGGCCTGGGCCACGGCGGCGTGGTACGGGCGCCAGCAGCGGTCGATGCGCGCACGCACCTCGGCCACAGTGAGCTGGCGCTGGTAGATGGGTTCGCCCTGGTCGGTGAACTTCCAGATCAGTCCCTTGCCCAGGCGCACCTTGCTGAGCACCTTGGGGTCGGTGGAGATGGGGTCGGGCCAGTCGCCATCGAGCAGGCTGGTGTCCAGCTCGGTCGTATCGCGGTTGGCGTCCAGGTAGATGCGAGGGAAGTGGGCCTCGACCCAGGCCACGCCGAGCGCGGGGGCAAAGGCGTAGATCTTTTCGACGTGGGTGTCTTCGGCCCGGCGTAGCGTGGCCAGGTCGAGTGCGGAACCAAAGTCGTCGGGGTACCGGGTGCCGCTGTGGGGGGAGTCGAGGACCAGCGGTGTGCTGCCGGGCACCACAGTGACGGTGGCGGTCCTGGAGGGTTGTGTGGCAAGCCCCGGCGAGCCGGTGACGCCGGGCTGGGCTTGCTGGAAGCGGTGGTGGATCAGTTTCAAGGCTGCATGCATAGGCAGAGTGTGCGCAAAGGAGGGCGGCTGGCCTAGCCGCCCAGACCGGGATGTGACTATGGTTATCCCTGAGACCTTGAGCAGGCCCGGGAAGCAGGCTTGCCTGCGTTGTCTCACCATCCCAGCTGTGGCCGTCCCCGGGCCCAGGGCCCGGGGAAATCAGGTCAGTCGAGCACCACCTTGGCGTAGGCCGCCACGCGCTTCATCTTGTCGATCTCGCTGGCGATCTGGGCCGTGAATTCCTTGGGTGTGGTGCCCGAGGGGTAGAGGCCCTGGCCTGCCAGGCGCTCGCGCACGGCGGGCTCCTTCAGGGCCTGGGCGACGGCTTGCTGGATGCGCTCTGCCGCCGCTGGGGGCGTGCCCGCAGGGGCCACCAGACCAAACCATGAAGGCTCGTTGGCCTGCTTGTAGCCCAGTTCGGCGTAGGTGGGCACATCGGGCAACACATCCAGCCGCTCGGGCCACGACACCGCCAGCGCCTTGAGCTTGCCCGATTTGACGTGCGGGAGCGACGAAGCCACCTGGTCAAAGTACACCGCCACCTGGCCCGCCAGCACGTCGTTGATGGCCGGGCCTGCACCACGGTAGGGGATGTGCACCATGGAGGTGCCGGTGCTGCTCTTGAACAGCTCGCCCCACATGTGGCCGATGGTGCCGTTGCCGGGGGTGGCGTAAGACACCTTGCCGGGGTTGGCCTTGAGGTACTTCACCAGCTCCGCAAAGTCCTTGACAGGCACCACGGCCGGGTTGATCACGATGACGCCCGGGGCCTTGACGATCTCGGTCACGCCGATGAAGTCCTTGGTCGGGTGGTAGGGCAGCTTGGTGTACACGGCGGGGTTCACGCCATGGGTGGACAGCGTGGCCACGCCCAGGGTGAGGCCGTCTGCGGGCGCGCGGGCGACTTCGGCCATGCCGATGGAGCCGCCTGCGCCGCCCCGGTTTTCCAGCACCACGGGCTGCTTGAGGATGCGCGCCAGCGACTCTTGCAGGCTGCGGGCCGTGATGTCCGTGGCGCCCCCGGGCGGGAACGGAACGATGATGCGCAGGGGCTTGCCCTCTTGCGCCAAAGACATTCCGGGAGCGAAAGATACGGCGGCCAGTGCTGAGAGCAAGTGACGGCGTTGCATGGGCATTTCTCCTGTGAGTTGCATTGAGGTTAAAGGATTCAATGCGCTCTACCAAGCAATGGATATGCCTGATAACATTCCTGTTTGGAATGATTTGATTACTTACTATGTCATCTCTTCGCCGCCTCTCGCCACCCGTTCACCTGCTGCGGGCTTTTTCCACGGTGACGCGGTTCGGCGGGGTGTCCCGCGCGGCCGAGGCCCTGCACCTCACCCAAAGTGCGGTCAGCAAACAGGTCAAGGAACTGGAGACCTGGGTGGGCGTGCCGCTGTTCGAGCGCAGCCGCAAGCGCCTGGCGCTCACCCCCGCCGGCGAGCGCTACGAAAAGGCGGTGCGTGGCGTGCTGGCGCAGCTGGAGGCCGCCACGCTGGAGCTGATCACCAGCGATGACGGTGGGGGGGCGCTGCACCTGTCCAGCCTGCCCACGTTTGCGGCCAAATGGCTCATCCCACGCCTGCCGCAGTTCCAGCAGCAGCACCCGCAAATCACGCTGCACTTTGTGCCCTATGTGCACAGCTACGACTTCACCCGCCCCGAGCTGGACTGCGCCATCCTGTTCGGCGACGGCCACTGGCCCGGCGCGCACGCCCACCACATCACGGGCAACGAGGTGGCGCTGATCGCCCCCCGCACCAAGGTGGCCGACTGGGCCATCCACACACCGCGCGATGTGGCCCGCTACACGCTGCTGCGCCACGTGACCGTGCCCGAGGCGTGGTTGCGCTGGAGCGGGACGCACGGGGTGGAGGGCCTCATCGATCCGCTGGCCGGGCCACAGTTCGACCAGTTCCAGACCATGATCCGTGCCGTGATGGCGGGCATGGGCCTGGCGCTGGTGCCGCGCTGCCTGGTGCAGGATGAAATCACGGCAGGCCTGGTGCGCGAGCCCCTGCCCGACGCCGACCTGCGCGGCGGTTACCGGAGTGATGTGGGCTACTGGTTCTGCTACCCCGAGGGCCGCACGCAGCTGCACGCGCTGCAGTGCTTCAAGGAATGGTTGCTGGCGTGCGCCGAGCCGGTGGGGGCTTAGAACCAGTTCTTAGACGCCCGTTTCGCCGCCCGCATAGGCCTCCAGCCCGATTGCCACCACGGTGGCCACGTCATGGCCCACCTCGGCGCGGAACTCCGCCTCGGCCTGCGCCACGGCGTCCCGGAACGCTTGCAGCCACGCCAGGCCGGTGGGCGTGAAGCACACGCGGCGCGCCCGCGCATCCAGCGGGTCGGCCTCGCGCGTGACCAGCCCCCAAGCCTCGCACTGGTCCACCAGGTTGGCCATGGCCTGCTTGGTCATGCCCGCGCGCTGGGCCAGGTCGGTCAGCCGGTCGCCCTGCAAGGCCAGGTGTCGGGTGATGTGCACGTGTGCAGCCGTCACCTGGTCGCGTGCCGCCAGGTTGGACAGCGCCAGCGGCACCTCCACATTGCGCGCCATGAGCTGTAGCACCCGCGCGTCGAAGCGGCGCAGGGCGCTGCCCATCAGGCGGCCCAGGTGGGTCTGGCGCCAGCGGTCATCAGGCCCCGGGGCGGGCGTGGCAAGGGGGGCGGCTGGAGAAAAATCGGCCATGCGATATTGTCAGGCAAACTGACTAAAAATCGCTTTATCTGGATTTCATTGCTCGCATAAACTACTGTTCAAGCATCCAGCCTGTGATTAACCGCAGAGCGGTGCAAGCATCCAACCTGTTGTTTTTCAAGGAGTTTCTCATGGACGTCGCAGTCAAAGGCACCAACCCCGCATTGCCCGTGAACACGGAAAAGGCCAAGGCCCTGGCCGCCGCGCTCGCCCAGATCGAGAAGCAATTCGGCAAGGGCACGATCATGCGCCTGGGTGAAGGCGAGGTGATCGAGGACATCCAGGTCGTCTCCACCGGCTCGCTGGGCCTGGACATTGCGCTGGGCGTGGGTGGCCTGCCCCGTGGCCGTGTGGTCGAAATCTATGGCCCGGAATCGTCGGGCAAGACCACGCTCACGCTGCAGGTGATTGCCGAGATGCAAAAACAGGGCGGCACCTGCGCGTTTGTCGACGCAGAGCACGCTCTGGATGTGCAGTACGCCCAGAAGCTGGGTGTGCAGCTGTCCGACCTGCTGATCAGCCAGCCTGACACCGGCGAGCAGGCGCTGGAAATCGTGGACAGCCTGGTGCGCTCCGGCGCCGTGGACCTGATCGTGGTGGACTCGGTGGCTGCGCTCACGCCCAAGGCCGAAATCGAAGGCGAGATGGGCGACGCCCTGCCCGGCCTGCAAGCCCGCCTGATGAGCCAGGCGCTGCGCAAGCTCACCGCCACGATCAAGAAGACCAACTGCATGGTCATCTTCATCAACCAGATCCGCATGAAGATCGGCGTGATGTTCGGCTCGCCCGAAACGACGACCGGCGGCAATGCGCTCAAGTTCTATGCCTCGGTGCGCCTCGACATCCGCCGCACCGGCACGATCAAGAAGGGCGACGAAGCCATCGGCAACGAGACCAAGGTCAAGGTGGTCAAGAACAAGGTGAGCCCGCCCTTCAAGACGGCCGAGTTCGACATCCTGTTCGGTGAAGGCATCAGCCGCGAGGGCGAGATCATCGACATGGGCGTGACGGCCAAGATCGTGGAAAAGAGCGGTGCCTGGTACGCCTACAACGGCGAAAAAATCGGCCAGGGCCGTGACAACGCGCGTGAGTTTTTGCGCGAAAACCCCGACCTGGCCCGCGAGATCGAGAACAAGGTGCGCGAAGGCCTGGGCATTGCGCTGCTGCCTGGCGCACTGCAGGCCCCAGCAGCGGCTGCAGACGAGTGATTTCCGGTTTTTGAAGCTAAATAGCCTGCAGGCGCTCATATCATATGCGTCTGTAGCTATTGAAAATATAGCATTTGGTCAATCATGGGATTCACTGCGCTCTCGCTCAAAGGCCGTGCACTGCGGCTACTGAGCCAGCGGGAGCATTCGCGCGCCGAGCTGCAGCGCAAGCTCGCGCCCCATGTGCAGGAGGGCGAAGACCTGGAGGCTGTGCTGGACGACCTGCAGGCCAAGGACTTCATCAGCGAGGCCAGGGTGGTGGAGTCGGTGTTGCACCGGCGCGCAGGGCGTCTGGGTGCATCGCGCATCCGGCAGGAGCTGCAATCCAAGGGGCTGGGCGCAGAGGCCGTGCAGCAGGCGGTGGCCCAGCTGCAGGGCAGCGAACTGGAGCGTGCCCGCGAGGTGTGGCGCCGCAAGTTTGGCGAACCCGCCGCAGATCCGCAAACCCGCGCCAAGCAGATGCGGTTTTTGCTGGTGCGGGGGTTCTCGGGCGATGTGGCGCGGCGCGCGGTGCTGGGTGCCGATGCGTCTGACGAGGGCTGACCGCCACGCCAACAAGCGGGGCATCGGTCCCGCTTCCTGATGCGCTCTGAGGTGTTTACACGCCCAGCATCAATTGCAGGTTCTGCACTGCAGCGCCACTGGCGCCCTTGCCCAGGTTGTCCAGGCGCGCGATGACCACGGCCTGCCGGTACTGCTCGTTGGCAAACACGCGCAGCTCCAGCTTGTTGGTGTCGGTCAGCGTGTCGGCGGCCAGCTTCAAATCGTCGGTGGGGGGCAGCACGCTGACCCATTGTTCCGGCGTGTTGGTGCGGCTGTAGTGGCTGGCCAGCACGTCGTGCAGATCGCTGGCCTTGGGGGCTCCGGGCAGCAGGTCCAGGTGCAGCGGCAACTGCACCAGCATGCCCTGGCGGAAGTTGCCCACCGCAGGGATGAACACCGGGCGGCGTGTGAGCCCGGTGTAGCGCAAGATTTCGGGGATGTGCTTGTGCGACAGGCCCAGCGCATAGGCCTCATACGGCGCTGCGGTGCCCGCCTCGTAGGCTTCGATCATGGTGCGGCCGCCGCCGGAGTAGCCCGAGACCGAGGGCAGGCTCAAAGGGTAGTCCGCCGGGATCAGGCCCGCATCGACCAGCGGGCGCAGCATGGCAATCGCGCCCGTGGCGTAGCAGCCGGGGTTGGAGACGCGGGCGGCGTCGCGCACCGCTTGTGTCTGTGCTGCCGCGAGTTCCGGAAACCCGTACACCCAACCATCGGCCGTGCGGTGCGCCGTGCTGGCATCGATCACCTTGACCTTGCGGCCCGAGCTGCGCTCGATCTCGTCCACCATCGCCACCGTGTCGCGCGCAGCGTCGTCGTGCAGGCACAGCACCACCAGATCCACCCCCGCGATCAGGTCGCGCTTGGCGGCCGGGTCCTTGCGCAGCTCGGGCGCGATGCTGACCAGTTCGATCTGCGGCATGGCCTGCAGGCGCTCGCGGATCTGCAGGCCCGTGGTGCCGGCTTCGCCATCAATAAAGACTTTGGACATAGGGTGCTCCTGCAAAAAGATGGCAGCGTCTGCCGGATAGAAGTGGGGGCGGGAAGGCCGCCAGGCCCACCCAGGGTGTAAGTCAGGCACAAGGATGGTGCGTTGCAGCATGATACAGTCGCGGGTTGCCATGTCCCAAGCCCGCGGCCAGACATCTGTTCATGGTAAACGGGTAACTACCACCCTTCCCTGAGAGAGACCTCATGAAGATTCACGAATACCAAGGCAAGGAAATCTTGCGCAATTTTGGTGTGCCCGTTCCGCGTGGCATTCCCGCATTCACGGTGCAAGAAGCCGTGGAAGCAGCCCAGAAGCTCGGCGGCCCCGTGTGGGTTGTCAAGGCCCAGATCCACGCCGGTGGCCGTGGCAAGGGCGGCGGCGTGAAGGTTGCCAAGACCATCGACGACGTGAAAGCACGCGCCAGCGACATCCTGGGCATGCAGCTGGTCACCCACCAGACCGGTGCTGAGGGCCAGAAGGTCCGCCGCCTGTACATCGAAGACGGCGCCGACATCAAGAACGAACTGTACGTCTCGCTGGTCACCGACCGCGCCACGCAGAAGGTCGCCCTGATCGCTTCGAGCGAAGGCGGCATGGACATCGAGGAAGTGGCCCACTCCACACCCGAGAAGATCGTCACCGAGATGATCGACCCGTTGACCGGCATCACTGAGGCGCAGAGCCGCAAGGTGGCAGCTGCCATCGGCCTGACCGGCGCTTCCATCGACCAAGCCGTAGACATCTTCGCCAAGATCTACAAGTGCTACATGGAAACCGACGCGTCGCTGGTGGAAATCAACCCCCTGAACTGCGACTCCAAGGGCAACCTGATGGCCCTGGACGCAAAGTTCAACTTTGACGCCAACGCCCTGTTCCGTCACCCAGAAATCGTGGCCTTCCGCGATCTGGACGAAGAAGATCCGGCCGAAGTGGAAGCCTCCAAATTCGACCTGGCCTACATCAGCCTCGATGGCAACATCGGCTGCCTGGTGAACGGCGCCGGCCTGGCCATGGCCACCATGGACACCATCAAGCTGTTCGGCGGCGAGCCAGCCAACTTCTTGGACGTGGGCGGCGGTGCCACCCCCGAGAAGGTGACTGAAGCCTTCAAGATCATGCTGAAGAACCCCAAGGTCGAAGGCATTCTGGTCAACATCTTCGGCGGCATCATGAAGTGCGACACCATCGCCACCGGCGTGATCACCGCTTGCAAGGCCGTGAACCTGAACGTGCCGCTGGTCGTGCGCATGAAGGGCACGAACGAAGAGCTGGGCAAGAAGATGCTGGCCGAGTCTGGCCTGCCCATCATTGCCGCAGACACCATGGCCGAAGCTGCGACCAAGATCGTTGCTGCCGTCAAGTAAGCCCGGAGAACACACATGTCGATCTACATCAACAAAGACACCAAGGTCATCACCCAGGGCATCACGGGCAAGACTGGCCAGTTCCACACCGAAAAGTGCCAGGAATACGCGAACGGCAAGAACTGCTTCGTGGCGGGCGTGAACCCCAAGAAGGCGGGCGAGTCGATCTTCAATATCCCGATCTACGCCTCCGTCAAGGAAGCCGCCCAGCAGACCGGTGCCACCGTGTCGGTGATCTATGTGCCGCCCGCAGGCGCCGCTGACGCGATCTGGGAAGCTGTCGAAGCCGATCTGGACATGGCCATCTGCATCACCGAAGGCATTCCGGTCAAGGACATGCTGATGGTGCGCAACAAGATGAAGGCCAAGGAAGCCGCTGGTGGCAAGAAGACGCTGCTGCTGGGCCCCAACTGCCCTGGCCTGATCACGCCTGACGAAATCAAGATCGGCATCATGCCCGGTCACATCCACCGCAAGGGCCGTATCGGTGTGGTGTCCCGCTCGGGCACGCTGACGTACGAAGCCGTGGCCATGTTGACCGAAGTCGGTCTGGGTCAATCGAGCGCCGTGGGTATTGGTGGCGACCCCATCAACGGCCTCAAGCACATCGACGTGATGAAGGCTTTCAACGACGATCCAGACACCGATGCCGTGATCATGATCGGCGAAATCGGCGGTCCTGACGAAGCCGAAGCCGCCCAGTGGTGCAAGGCCAACATGAAGAAGCCTATCGTCGGTTTCATCGCTGGCGTGACCGCCCCTCCCGGCAAGCGCATGGGCCACGCTGGCGCGCTGATCTCCGGCGGCGCCGACACGGCCGATGCCAAGCTCGCCATCATGGAAGAGTCGGGCTTCATCATCACCCGCAACCCTTCGGAACTGGGCAAGCTGCTCAAGGCCCAGCTGAAGTAAGCGGGCTGTTGCCGTCCCGTCCGTAAGCACAATTACGGACGCGGGGCGCGGCACAGACCGCTAGACTAGTGGCTCCTACAAAAAGAGAAGCGCTCGGAACCCCGGTTCCGGGCGCTTCTTGCATTCATAACAGTGGAGTCAGTCATGGAGTTTCTGCAAAGCGCCGATTTTTGGATCGGCCTGGTGAAGATCGTCTGGATCAACATCATCTTGTCGGGTGACAACGCGGTGGTCATTGCGCTGGCAGCCCGGTCCCTTCCCCCACATCAGCAAAAGAAAGCCGTGTTCTGGGGCTCTGGCGCTGCCGTGGTCTTGCGGATTTTGCTGACCGTTGTGGCTGCCAAGCTGCTAGAGCTGTCGTTCTTGCAGATCGTGGGCGGTTGTCTGCTGCTGTGGATCGGCTTTCAGCTGCTCAGCGACGACGAGGAGGACGAGGGCGAGTCCAAAACCTATGGCAGCCTGATGGCCGCCGTCCGCACCATCCTCATTGCCGACCTGGTGATGAGCCTGGACAACGTGATCGCTGTGGCGGCTGCGGCCCAGGGCAACGTGGTGCTGCTGGTGTTGGGCTTGGCCATCAGTATCCCGCTGGTGATTTTCGGCAGCACCCTCATGATCAAGCTCATGGAGCGTTTCCCTGTCATCGTGGTGCTCGGCGCCGCGCTGATCGGCTGGGTGGGTGGAGAAACCATCGCCAGCGATGCCATCTTGCATGACTACGCAGTGGCGCACCCAGCGTTGCACTATGTAGCGGCCGCACTGGGCGCCGCGCTGGTGGTGGGCGTGGGCAAGTTCTGGCGCAAGGGATCCAACAGCGCATCCGCAACCTGAGGGTTGCAGCCCAAGGGGCTCGCACGAAGGTGCAACCCCTCTTTGAGGCCAGCGAGTGACAAAAATGGCATCGCGCTGGCGTCCCGTCTTGGGGTTGCGTGACAAGAACGACACGCAACGCCACCCCTGCTGCCCATTCGCTCCAAATCTCCTCTTTTCAACGGTCCGGAGGCCCTTGGATTGCATGGGCGCAGTTATTGCTTCAAACCCACCCAATACAGAGTGGAATAACAGCAAGTGGGACGAAAAACCTCGGCGCGGCGGATGGATGGATGGCGTACCGATGGCTTTTGGGGTGGATTGGTGGCACTGGCCGTAGCGGGCCTGTGCGCGGTCACGGGCGCATCGTTGTCGCTCGAACACAAGCTCTACGACGCAGCCATCCGCACCTCGTCCCCCGCCCCGCTGGCCGACGTGGTGATTGTGGGCATCGACGATGCCAGCTTGGCCGCTCTGGGGCCGTGGCCCTGGTCGCGTGACATCCATGCGCGCTTGGTTGACCGCCTGTCAGCGGCTGGCGCACAAACCGTTGTTTACACCCCCCCACTCACGCAGCCCCAAAACGACAGGGGCTTGGGCTACCTGAGAAAAATCCGCGAAACCCTTGCCGCTGCGCCTGAGGGAACCGCACTGACGGCCGAGCTCGGCCGTGTGGTGGGTGAGGCCGAAGCTGTACTCGACGGCGATGCGCTTCTGGCAGCCTCCATACAGCGGGCGGGCAACGTGCTCCTGGCTTCGTATTATGAAAGTGGCGGGGCTGCTGCGCCCCTGCCATCGTACGTGCGTCGCAGCACGCTACCCGACCCAGGTGCTGCTGTAACGCCGATGCAGTCGGCGCAGCACCCCATCCCGTCGTTGGGCGCGGTGGCGGCTGGGGTGGGGCACTTGTATGCAGAGGCTGACCTGGATGGGCGTGTACGCCAGGTTCCACTGCTTCTTCGCTACGACAGCGTGGGGGTGCCGTCTCTGGCGTTGCTGGCGGCGCAACACAGCCTGCATCTGGGATTGGGTGATATCCGCGTGGTGGATGCGCCTGCGGGGCTGCGGCTAGGAGGGTTGAACATTGCCACCAATGCAGTCGCCGTGCTGCGTCCCCGCTGGCAGGTGGCTGGCGATGGAGCGGGTACCTTCCCTATCCTGTCGGCTGCCAGCGTGCTCGATGGAACCGCCGCCGGTAGCCTGCAGGGCAAGACCGTGTTGGTGGGCGAAATGACGGAGAAGCTGGGCGCCCCAGCGGCGCAGCTGGGGGGGCGTGCTGTCTATCCGGTGGAGGTTGTGGCGCAAACCTTGTCATCCATTCGCCTCGGGCTGGGCGTGATAGAGCCAGGCTGGGCTACTCCGGTCGCTTGGCTGGTGTTGGCGCTGGGGGCGGTGTATCTGGTGCTGTTGGCGCCGCGTTTGGCGCGCCCCGTCGGGATGGGGGTCGGTACGGCGCTCGTGCTCACCGTTGTCATCGCCGAATGGACCCTTCTGCGCTATGGGGGGTTGTGGGTTCCGTTGTTGCTGCCAGTGCTGGCTGTGTTGGCGGGTACTGCCGTGGTGGTGCTTTTGCACCGTGGTCGACTGAGTGACGCCTCTGGACGTTCCGCAGAAGCCGCCGAGACGGACCGCATGATGGGCTTGGCCCTGCAGGGCCAGGGACAACTGGATATGGCCTTTGAGCGCCTGCGCAAGGTACCTGCCAGCGACGCGCTTCTGGACAATCTCTACCATCTGGCGGAGGATTTCGAGCGCAAGCGCCACTTCGGCAAGGCGCAGACGGTCTACGAACATATCCTGCGCCATGACCGGCACTACAAGGACGCCCGCAGCCGCTACAAGCGTGCCAAGGCTCAGGCACAAGGTGGCGCGCAAGCTCCGCAGGGCGCCACAGACTCTTTGCCGGGTGCCGGCGCTGCAGCGCCCCGCCTGCCAGGCGATGCGAGTGTCGGCGTGCCCATGTTGGGGCGCTACCAGATTGATCGCGAAATTGGCAAAGGCGCCATGGGAGTGGTGTATCTGGGGCGCGATCCGAAGATCGGCCGCGTCGTAGCCATCAAGACACTGGCCTTGGGGCAGGAGTTCGAAGGTGACGCCCTGATCGATGCGCGCGCACGGTTTTTCCGCGAGGCCGAAACTGCTGGCCGATTACAGCATCCGAACATCGTCACCATTTTTGATGCCGGTGAGGAGCATGACTTGGCCTATATCGCCATGGAGTTCCTCAAGGGTCAGGACCTGACCCATGTCTGTGGCCAGGACCGGCTGCTGCCGGTCCCCTCCGTGCTCTCCATTGCAGCCAGGGTGGCCGATGCGCTGGACTATGCCCATGCCCACAATGTGGTGCACCGCGATATCAAGCCCGCCAACATCATGTTTGACAGCGGTACCGACGCGGTGAAGGTGACGGACTTCGGTATTGCCCGCATCACGGATTCGAGCAAGACCCGTACGGGGCTGGTTCTGGGAACACCCAGCTTCATGTCTCCGGAGCAACTGGCGGGAAAGAAAGTCGATGGGCGCTCCGACCTTTATTCGCTGGGCATCACCCTCTTCCAGTTGTTGACGGGCACGCTGCCGCTGCGGGGCGCGTCCATGACCGAGCTGATGCACAAGATCGCGAGCGTGGAGGCGCCCGATGTGCGCCAACTGCGCCCCGAACTCTCAGCCGCGGTGGCCAGGGTGGTGGCGCTGTCGTTGCAAAAGCGGCCAGAGGCGCGTTATCAGACCGGGCGGCAGTTCGCGGCGGATCTGCGGCAGGCCATGGCCGGCGATGCTCGATTCAGCCCTGAACCAGTCGTCTATGATGCGGACCGCGATGCAACAGGGCAAGAAATGGCGGATTTTCAGGAAACCGTGATGGAGCCCCCCGCTGTGCGGGGTGCGGCAGCCCCGCCGATTTCGGGCGCCCCATGACGCACGCCTCCACATCCATGACCTACGAATTCACTGCGCGGACCGACAAGGGCCGCGTGCGTTCCAACAACGAAGACGCGGTAGCCGTTGACCGCGATGCGCAGGTCGCGATATTGGCCGATGGCATGGGCGGCTACAACGCGGGCGAAGTGGCCAGTGGCATGGCCACCACCTTTATCCGTACCGAAATGGCCCGCTGGTTGGCCCAAGCCGGCGCGAGTCCTCAGTCCACGGACGTGCGCCGGGCGCTGGAAATCTGCGTGGAAAACGCCAATCACGCCATTCTGGGGGCATCTCTCTCCAATCCGCAGTACGCGGGCATGGGTACGACGCTGGTGGTTGCCGTGTTCCACGGCAGCCGCCTGATCCTGGGGCATATTGGCGATTCGCGCTGTTACCGTCTGCGTGATGGTGCTTTGCAGCAAATCACGCGCGACCATTCCTGGTTGCAGGAACAGGTCGATGCGGGGCTGCTGACGGCGCAGCAGGCGGCCATGTCTTCCAATCGCAATCTGGTGACTCGGGCCTTGGGTGTGGAGCCCAATGTGCTGATGGAAGTCAACGAGTTTCAGGTGGCGCCGAATGATCTGTTTCTACTCTGTTCCGATGGGCTCACCGACATGGTGTCCGATTCGGATCTGGCGGAGCTCGTGCGGGCGCCCATGCCTTTGGAGGAAAAAGCGACACTGCTCATTGACACCGCCAACGCCAACGGCGGTCGTGATAACGTGAGCGTGCTGCTGGTGCAGGCTGCCGCTGGGGGCAAGAAGCGTGGCCTCATGTCCCGATTGCTAGGGGCCTCTTGAACGGCCCGAACTACAACAATTCATCACATCAGGAGTGGATCATGCCGAGAATGATCGTTTCAATCGACGGCGTTGTCATCAAGGAAGTGCAGCTGACCAAGGAGCGGACCACGCTGGGCCGGCGCCCCTACAACGACATCGTGATCGACAACCTTGCGGTGAGCGGTGAGCATGCCGTGCTCCACATGGTGGGACAGGATGTGGAGATTGAAGACCTGGGCAGCACCAACGGCACTTATGTGAACGCCAAGGCCGTCAAGCGCCAGGAGTTGCGCAATGGCGATACGGTGGAGGTGGGCAAGTACAAGATTCGGTTCCTCCAGGACGCCGAAGGGCAGAACTTTGAGAAGACCATGATCTTCAAGCCCGGAATGGTGCCGCCTGCGGTCGCCGCTGCCAGGCCCGCTCCGGCCGCGCCCGCGCCAGCCCCGATTTCGGCCGTGATTCGGGTCATGTCCGGTGCCGCTGCGGGGCGTGAAGTGTCGCTGCAAAAGGTGGTCACCACGATTGGCAAGCCGGGTGTGGCTGTGGCTTCCATCACCAAGCGGCACCAGGGTTTTGTCTTGGCCCATGTCGAAGGACCGGACATGCCGCTGCTCAACGGCGCTGCCATTGGTGCATCGCCGGTTCCTCTGAAGCACGGGGATCGCCTGGAGCTGGCGGGCACCGAGATGCAGTTCGAGCAAAGCTGATACTCTGCAAAAGGCTCGCATCTTCGCTGCGGGTCCTTGCTGACTGGACACTCCCATTCCTGCGCGTGGACCTATGTTGCAGTCCTTGTCGCAGCTGTTCCTCCGACGTTGGCAACGCATCGCAGTCACGCTGATACCGCTGGTTTTTGCGTTGCTGCACGTGGCCGATGTGCTCCACCTGCAGGTGTTGGAGCGACTGGATAACATCATCTACGACACCCGCTTGCGGGTGACCATGCCACGAACGCTGGACGAACGGATCGTCATCGTCGATATCGACGAGAAGAGCCTGGGGCGCGTGGGGCAATGGCCCTGGCGCAGGGACAAGATGGCTGCACTGGTGCATGAGCTGTTTGAGCGCCAGCAAGTGGCCGTGGTGGGGTTTGACGTTCTGTTTGCCGAGTCCGATGAAAGTTCGGGCCTCTCTACGCTGCAACAACTGGCGCAGGGCCCTTTACGCAGTCAGTCGGCATTCAAAGAGCAACTGGAACGTCTGGCGCCCTCGCTGGACCATGACGCTCTTTTTGCGCAGTCTCTGCACGGGCAGCCAGTGGTGCTGGGTTACTACCTTTCGGGCGAAGACCGCGACGGCATCACGAAAGGCATGTTGCCAGAACCCGCCCTGCCCGTGGAGCGCTTGCGGGGCTTGCCTCTGGGGGCGACTACGTGGCGTGGGTACAGCAGCAACATTGAGTCCCTGACCCAGGCGGCACCTGCTGCAGGCTTCTTCAACTCGATCACGGACGAGGACGGAGTTGTTCGTTCCCTTCCCCTGTTGGCAGAGTACCAGGGGCAGTATTACGAATCGCTGGCATTGGCCATGTTCCGCACCGCCATCGGTCTGCCAGAGATTCACCCGGGCTTTGTGAATTCCAAGCCGTCCGGGACGCATGATGTGCTCCAAAGCATCGTGCTGCGCCAAGATGGTCGCACGCTGGCGCTCCCCGTGGACCAGCAGTTGGCCACGCTCATCCCCTACCGTGGGCCGGGCGATGCCAAGGGTGGTTCCTTTCGGTACATCTCGGCGTCGGACGTTCTGGATGGCTTGCTGCCGGCTGGTCAACTCAAGGATCAATTGGTGCTGGTAGGTTCGACAGCACCTGGCTTGCTGGATTTGCGTGTGACGCCGGTGGGCAGGACGTACCCAGGCGTGGAGACCCATGCCAACGTGTTGTCGGCATTCCTGGATGGCAAGAGCATCGTTCGGCCTGACTATGCCGCTGGGTTTGATGTGCTGCAGCTGCTGTGCGCGGGTTTGCTATTGGCAGTTGCCTTGCCGCTCTTGTCAGCATCGTCTGCGGTCTTGCTCAGTGGTGGTGTGCTTTGTGCGCTGGTAGGACTCAATCTGTGGATGTACATCGCGCAGGGGCTGGCGTTGCCGCTCGCCACTGCGGTGGTGATGGCTATGCTGGCCTTTGCCCTCAACATGGCGTATGGCTACTTTGTGGAGAGCCGGTCCAAGCGCGAGCTCGCAGCGCTGTTTAGCGCCTATGTGCCGCCAGAGCTGGTGGCCGAGATGGTCAAGCAGCCTGAGCACTACAGCATGCAGGCCACCAACCGGGAGCTGACGGTGATGTTCTGCGACATGCGCGGCTTCACCGCAATGTCTGAACGGATGGAACCGCTGCAATTGCAAGGCTTGTTGAATGAGGTGTTCAGCAAGCTCACCCACATCATCCGCAGCCACCGGGGAACGATTGACAAATACATGGGCGACTGCGTTATGGCTTTTTGGGGGGCTCCGGTGGCCACGCCTGATCATGCGAAACTGGCAGTGACTGCGGCCCTGGAAATGTCGCAGGCCATTGGGCAAATCAACGCCAATCATCGCCAGCGCGGTTTGCCCGAGATCGGGGTGGGCATTGGGCTCAACACCGGGGTCATGTGCGTGGGTGACATGGGCTCGGACATCCGGCGCAGCTATACGGTCATCGGCGATGCGGTCAACCTTGGCTCCCGCCTGGAGGGGCTGTCCAAGCACTACGGTACTTCGATCGTGGTGAGCGAATCTGCCATGCAGCTCGCCCCTCAGTTTGTATGGCAGGCCATGGACCGCGTACGTGTCAAAGGCAAGGCCCAGGCCGTGCCGATTTACCAGCCCCTCGCACCCCGGGGGCAGCTACCCACCGATCTCGCTGAAGAACTGGCTTTGTGGGAGGGTTTTCTGCGTGCCTACGCTGCACAAGATTGGGCACAATGCGACAAACTGATGGGGCAGTTGCGAGGTCTTAGACCCCACAGCATCCTGTACGAGTTGTACGCGGCACGGGTCGAAGGCCTGCGTAATTTGCCTTTCAACCCAGATTGGGATAGCGCCACCAATTTCGACACCAAGTAGAAGGCTCGACATGAAGGTTCGCGTGCTGGGGTGTTCCGGCGCTATCGCCAAGGACTGTCGCACGACATCGTTCTTGATTGGTGACAGCATCTTGCTCGATGCGGGAACTGGTGTGGGCGACCTCACGCTGGAAGAGATGGCCAAGATTGACCATGTGCTGCTGACCCATTCCCACCTGGATCACATCGCCGCACTGCCCCTGATGCTCGACGCCGTGTCATCGCTGCGCAGTCGCCCGGTGCAGGTGCACGCCTTGGCTGCCACTATCGCTGCGCTACAGACGCATGTGTTCAACAACGTTATCTGGCCAGATTTCAGCGCGATACCTTCTGCTGCGTCCCCATTTCTGCGGTATAGAGCTTTTGGGTCTGGTGATTTACTGAGTATCGCAGGGGTTCAGATAGAAGTGCTACCAGCCAACCATACCGTCCCGGCCGTGGGGTTTGCGGTGCAAGGTGATACCGGCTGGTGGGTTTTCAGTGGTGATACCGAGCGCAATCTGCCATTCTGGAATCGCATCAATGCATTGAAGGTGATTTGTTTAGTGATCGAAACAGCCTTCAGCAATCGTGAACGTGATCTGGCCCGTCGCAGCCTACACCTCTCGCCCGAGGCCCTGGCGCAGGAACTGGCTCACATCCCGGCAGGCGACCGTTACCCCATCTACATAACGCACACCAAGCCGTCGGAGACCTCACTCATCATGGATGAGATAGAACGGCTTGACCACACCGCAAGCGCCTTTCACAGCCCGCACGACATTCGTTGGTTGAGTGCGGGACATACGATACAGGTGTGAGCGGCATGCGCACGGTTGTGACAATACTGAGAGACAAAAATGTAAGGTTGAGAGAATGGCAATCGTTTGTTGGCAAGCAACTTGGCCGTGGGCTTACCTTTGTTTGAGCTTCGCCAGCGTTCTGAACACACTAGATGTATCTGAGGAAGACCGAAGAGATGCCCCACGTCTATGGTGCCTTTGATTCGCGGGGATTGCTTGCTGAGTCTATGTCGTTTCGCTCCACGGCCCCGTCCTTGCGGGTATTTCTAAGCAGGCACGGCGATTGCATAGAAGTTATGCATTTGCAACTTTTCCTAGGAGTTTTTCATGAAGCGCTCTATTCAAAAGGGTTTTACCTTGATCGAACTGATGATCGTAGTTGCGATCATCGGTATCTTGGCTGCCGTGGCGTTGCCCGCTTACCAAGACTACACCGTACGCGCCCGCGTCTCGGAAGTGATCCTGGCTGCATCGGCATGCCGTACGTCGGTGACTGAATCGCTGCAAAGCGCGCCGAATCAAGACGCACAATCGGCTATCTCCGGCTGTTCCATCTCCAACACCAAGATGGTCCAGTCTGGTTCGTCTGACGTTAACGGCGTGATCACCGTGATCGGCAGCAACGGCGCCCTGAAGGGGGACACCACTACTACGGCAAACTCCATTATGCTGGTTCCGTATATCAATAATCTGGCTGTGAATGGCTCCACAGATGGCGGCAAGACCATCCAAGAATGGCGTTGCGGTCCTGCCACGAACAACCCCATGCCTGCCAAGTACCTGCCTGGTTCTTGCAAGAACGCTGGCTGATCCGATAGATCAGACTTAGGCCCGTTTTATAGCCAAAAGAGGCCGCTCCGCGGCCTCTTTTTTGTTTCAAATCCCGTACTTGGTTATGAATACGCGCTTTGCTATCCGCCAGATTCCCCTGTTTGCATGGTTGCTTACTATTGGTCTTGCGGCAGGATGGCTGTTACCCAACCATTACCCACCATGGCTGGCATTCCATGTGAACGCTTGGGTCGCTCTCGCGCTCATGCTGATTGTCTTACGTGGTCTCTATATTTCTAAGGAATCCATTCGGTTGGATTCTGGCGGCTGGGTTTTGCTCATCCTTGCATTGATTCCTTTGGCTCAGTATTCAATCGGACTGCTGCCCCTGCTTAGTGACGTTGTTTTGCGCTCGCTGTATTTGTTTGGAGCCGCAGCTGCCTACATTCTTGCCCGCCATTGGAATAGGCATGAGTATCTTGGTGCTGCCAACCACGTTTTTTCGGCGATGGCTATTGCTGCTGCACTGTCGGTGGGGTTGGCGACCTATCAATGGCTGGGATTTGCCAAAGATATGGGACTGATGGACATTTGGGTGCTGCCTTTTGCCGAAGGTACGCGACCTTATGCAAACATGGGACAGCCAAATCAACTCGCGTCCCTTTTCCTGTGTGGATTGCTTGGTGTGGCGTGGGCATGGAACAAGCGCCAGCTGAGTGGGGCTATGGCAGTTTGCTTGGCGGCATGGATCCTGTGGGGCGTAGCTCTAACTGAGTCCCGCACGGCCATGTTGACTCTGGCATTGGGGATGATTACTCTCTTTCTCTTCGGAAAGAGATATTTGCGGAAATCTGAAATAACAACCCTTACGCTCCTATTCTGCTTTTATATTTTTTGTTTGTTCGGGAAATCCTATTTGGCCAAATTGGTTGGCCTGGACCTACCCCTTTCAATTGTTGAGCGGTCTGCTGGAGAGCTGCGCATATCTCTCTGGAAGATGTCGCTGGACGCGAGTCTTCAGAGTCCTTGGGGTGGTTTTGGGTGGGGGCGATCTAATGCCGGATATTTTTTGGTTTACGAAAAATACCGCACTACATTCGGTGGAACATATTTTGAACAAAGTCACAATTTGATATTGGATCTTGCCCTGTGGGTAGGCTGGCCTTTCGCTATATTTTTTGTTGGTTTGGGGTGTTTGTGGATTTTTCGTCGTGTACGAGGAGCCAAAACTATTGAGGCGGCTATTTTATTAATGGCGATAGCTGTTTTGATTATTCATGCAATGCTTGAGTTTCCGCTGCATTATGGTTATTTTCTGTGGCCCTTTTTTGTGCTTGCAGGATCGGTTTCGGTTGTTGGGGATAAAGATGCAAGCACCGGAATGGAAATTCCGAGAGGCGCCGCCGCTCTTTTTATCATGGGTTTGCTAATTGCTTTGATTATTATCGTTATCGATTACTTAAAAGTGGAGGAATCGTTTAGCGAGTTACGCTTTCAGATAGCAAGAATTGGTAGAGATCACAACGAGGCTTTGCCAGAAACCATGATCTTGAGGGATTGGCCTGAAGCGATCGCGCTTGCGCGCAAAACTCCCCGCCCCGGTATGTCAGAGGAGGAGATACGCCACTGGGAAGCTTTATTGATGTACAACACGTCACCTCTTGCCTTGCGCAAGGTGATAGGCGCAAATCGCCTTAACGGCAAAGAAGCTCAAGCCCAGGCGTGGGCTAACCGCGCCTGCTGGCTGCTACCTCAAGCAGTTTGCATGGGACTGATTGACGAGTGGGCTAGTCCTGCCGAGTCGGCTTCGTCTGTCAAGCAGCCAGTACCCTGAGGCTTTTTGATTGTCGATCAACGACCGAAAAAACTCCCCGACTTGCCCCCATGCTTCTCCAGAAGGCGTACGTCGTGGATCGACATCCCGCGGTCTACGGCTTTGCACATATCGTAGATCGTCAGCAAGGCTATTTGCACGGCCGTGAGCGCCTCCATCTCGACACCTGTGGGGCCGACGCTTTCCACAGTTGCAGTGCACAAAATACAGCCACCGACCGCCTGATGGGCGCTATTTGCTTTAAATTCCATAGCAACACGAGTCAAGGCCAGCGGATGGCATAGAGGAATCAGGTCGCTGGTTTTTTTTGCGGCCTGAATACCCGCAATGCGAGCAATGCCTAGAACGTCGCCTTTTTTTGCGGTCCCAGTTTCGATCAAGGCAAGAGTCTCTGGCTGCATCGTAATACGTCCACAGGCTATGGCAATACGGTGAGTGGCGGGCTTGGCCGCTACATCGACCATGTGGGCTTGGCCTTGGGAATCAAAGTGTGTGAAAGCGGGCATGCGGTAAAAATAAGATGGTGCGACGCACCAATCGTGAAACTTGACCAACAAAAGGCATCATACGGCCATGCAGAACTTAAGAGAACGCCTTCGCGCCTGTGGCATTCATTTGGGAGCCAGTTTGTGTGTCGCGCTGCTGGCGGCTATGCTGGTGTTTGGGCTGTGGTATCCGTTCCCTTACAGAGAGGTCTCTGGTGGCCGCACTCTATTTCTGCTGGTGGTCTGTATTGACGTGATCATTGGGCCAATGATCACGCTCGTTATTTTTAACAAAACCAAGCGTCAGAAAGAGTTGGTGATGGACCTGGCGGTGGTTGGCGCACTGCAGCTGGCCGCCTTAATTTATGGCCTTTGGACAGTGTTTGTGGCGCGGCCTGTGCATTTGGTATTTGAGTACACGCGGATGAGCGTTGTCCATGCGATTGATATCGAGCCAGACCAATTGGCCAAAGCACCGACTGCCTTACAAGTGCTGCCGGTGAGGGGGCCGACGCTGATTGCATTGCGCCCCTTCAGAGATGCCACCGAGCAGTTTGACGCCACGATGGCCGCGGTGGGGGGAGTTCCCCTAGCGGCACGCGGTGACCTTTGGCAACCTTACAGCGAAAGTCGGGCGAAGGTCCTAGAAGCGTCGAAACCTGCAGCCGACTTGCGTTTGCGATTTGCTGATCAATCTGCTTTGATCGATGCCGCTGTTCACAAAGCAGGTAGACCCTTGAGTCAGTTGCGCTCCTTGCCGATGGTGGGGCGAGATAATGCATGGACCGTGTTATTAGATTCAGCGACGGCGGAGCCGGTAGGCTTTTTACCCTTGGACTCCTTCTGAGAGCGGGCAGCAATGCACTACAAGTGCTGTGAAATTACGTTCAAAGTATTGTCGGCACTCTTGTTGGGAGTAGGGTTGCTTGCAAACCCTGCAGCGCTCACTGCTCAGCCTGCGCTCCCTACCCTCGGCGATACCAGCGACCTTACTACCAGCGCCGAGCGCCGTCTCGGTGATCGCATCATTCGTGAGCTGTACCGTGACCCGGACTACGTCGATGACCCAGTGGTGGCCGACTATGTGCAAGGCATATGGCACCCTCTCCTGGCAGCAGCCAAGGCTCGGGGAGAACTCAGTGCCGAGCTGGACGAACGCTTTGCCTGGGAGATCCTGCTGGGACGCGATCGCACGGTGAATGCCTTCGCTTTGCCCGGTGGGTACCTGGGGGTGCATCTGGGGTTGATCGGTGTGGTGGCCACGCGCGATGAACTGGCCTCGGTACTGGCGCACGAGCTGAGCCATGTGACCCAGCGTCACATCTCGCGACTGATCACGCAGCAGAGCAAGCAGACGCCCTTGCTGCTGGGGGCCATGGTGCTGGGTGCACTTGCCGCCAGCAAGAACCCAGGCGCCACGCAGGCCCTGGTCGTGGGAGGCCAAGCCTTGGCCATTCAGAATCAGCTCAATTTCTCGCGGGACATGGAGCGTGAGGCGGACCGCATTGGCTACGGGCTGATGGCCCCCGCAGGTTTTGCGCCCCAAGGGTTTGTGAGCATGTTTGAAAAGCTGCAGCAAGCCAATCGACTCAATGACAATGGGTCCTGGCCTTATTTGCGCAGCCACCCGCTGACCACGGAGCGTATGGCAGACATGCAGTCGCGCATCCCTCCGAGTGCAGCATCTGCGCCGGGCGCCGCAATGCAGGTTTCCAGCGAACACGCCATGGTGGCTGCGCGGGCGCGTGTGCTGTCTAACCCCGGAGTGGATACGTTGCGCCAGTGGATCGCGGAGCCCAAGGGCTCGGGGTTTCAGTCGCAGCCGCTGCCGCGACGGGCCGGCGCGCTGTATGCGGCGGCGTTGGCAAGCAGCCAGTTGCGTGATGCGGCAAATGCGCGTCTGATCGCGCGCCAACTGGACGACTTGGTGCGGCAGGACGCCGCTGCGCATCGCCTCGCACGCCTGTTGGTGGCAGAGACCGAATTGGCAGCTGGCGATGCATCTGCGGCCCTGCCGTCCATTCCAGATGGCAACAACGCGCGCAGGCCAGAACTTGTGCTGCGTACCCAAGCCCTGTTGCGCGCCAACCGACCCGCGGACGCCACGCAAGCTTTGCAAACCTGGTTGGCAACCCACCCCAAGGATGCGACTGTGTGGCAACTACTGGCGTCCACCTGGCAAGCACAAGGCCAGGCGCTCAGGGCGATTCGTGCGGAGGCAGAAGCGCAGGCTGCGCGCTATGACTATGCCGCCGCTGTAGACCGGTTCAAGGCCGGCCAGGATATGGCTCGCCGAGGCGGTGCGGCAGTGGACCATATCGAGGCCTCCATCATCGACACACGTCTGCGCTCGATGGAGTCACTTCTTCGCGAACAGGCCGCCGAGCGCTGATTCGATGACCAGGCCCAGCACCGAGTAGATCAGCGAGCCCAGCAGCGCAGCCCCAAAACCGGCGACGTGGAAGCCGTCCAAAACGCTGGCCGCTGCCCAGAACATGAGTGCGTTGATGACGAAGAGAAACAGCCCAACCGTAACGATGGTGACGGGTAACGTGAGTACGACCAGCACCGGTCGCAACACCACATTGAACAGGCTGATCACGAAGGCCGCGATCAGCGCCGAGGTGAAGCTTTTCACCTCCACACCGCTGTAGATGTAAGCCACAAACAGCAGCGATGCAGCGCTGAGCAGCCATTTCAGAAGAAGTCGCATGGCCGGAGAATAGCACTGGCCTGCTGTACTGCAATCGCTGGATGTGGCTTGCCTGGCCACACACACCTACCGGCCTATTCGAGCGCCAGCACCCACAACACACCAAAGCCGGTGAGCACGCTGCCTAGCGTGCCCGACAGTGACGACCAGCGCCCGTCCACGCGGCCAGCGGGCTGCACAGGCTCGGACTTGGGCCGGCGTGCGTCCACCACGGGTGCTTTCGCCATGCCGCCGGCATCTGCCTGAAGTTGCGCTGTGAGCTCGGCCAACGGGCCCTTGGCCACCACGGTGGTTACAGCTCCCGAGGGGGTATGCAGTGTCGGAACAATTTGTGCGAACAGCTTATCCGCCCACTTGGTACGCCAGTTCTCGCGGGTGCTGTGGCTCACCCATTTGCTGACACGGTGGGTCATGCGTGGCGCACACGCCACCAGCACCCAATGGGTATGTGCGCTGGCTGGGCGCCCACACAGGGGTGCCAGCACTTGCTGTGCGTACGCTGCGTCGTCCACATACACGATGACTCTGTCCATACCCACCTCCAGGTGTGAGGCTGGCCACAGGGGAGCGGTATGGCCCCCTGCGCCGCCTCAGATGCAATGCAATTCGCGTGAAGCGGTCAGTGCCCGGCCGGTGCCGAGCCGGCACTGGCACGGCGAGCCATGATGATCTTGCCAGCCAGCAAAACCAGCAGCGCACCGGCCACACTGGCCCCGTACTTCACGACATCGGTGACTTCGCCGCTCACGCTATCGACGGGCATCTTGAGCATCCACTGCCACTTGTCAGGGTTGGCGAGGGCTGGGTCTGTGACGAGCATGCCGCCGGCAATCCAGCCCAGCAGCATGCCGCCCAGCGTGATGATGAGGGGAAACCGCTCCATGAGCTTGATGACCAGCTGACTCCCCCAGACGATGATCGGGATAGAGATCAGCAGACCCAGCACCACCAGCAGGAACGAATGGTCGCCCGCATTCTGGGCCGCACCGGCAATAGCGATCACGTTGTCCACGCTCATGACCAGGTCGGCCACGATGATGGTCTTGATGGCAGCCAGCAGCTTGTCGCTGCCTTGCACGTCGCCATGGCCCTCTTCATCGGGAGCCAGCAGCTTCACACCGATCCACACCAGAAGCAGCGCGCCCACGAACTTGAGGAAGGGCAGCGCCAGCAAGGTCATCGCAAAGGCGATCAGGATCACGCGCAGCACGATGGCGCCCGCAGTGCCCCAGATGATGCCCTTGGTGCGCTGTGCAGGGGGCAGTTTGCGGCAGGCCAGGGCAATGACCACGGCGTTGTCACCACCCAGCAGGATGTCGATGATGATGATCTGGCCGAGTGCGAGCCAGAATTCGGGCGAAGCCAAAAAGTCCATAAATTCCTCAATGTCAGTGGCGCGAAACGAGGATCCTGGCGCCACTGTAGCGCCGAGTCCCCCGCAGGGATAGGGGGCTTACGGTGACCTGGTCAAGGAAGGCTTGCCCCAGACAGGGGAGACATGGCAAGCGAAGGGACGGCCTTGATCAGCCCACGGTGGGCCCATCAAAGGTCTTGCTCAGTTCTACACAAGCTGGTTGCGCGTGAACCCGGATTGCCGGAAGCAAAGCTTCGTATTGACGACAAATCCGATGCCTTGTGCCGCTCAAGCCCGGATGGCGGTGGGCTGGCTGGCAAGGCGGGAGCTACTCCCCTTCGAGACCGCGATTGGAACATTACCGGCGAGGCAGCGCAAGGGCCGGGGTGTTGTGGTTACTGCGTACACGCTGGGGCTGGGCGTGCTGCCTCGCCCGGGGAAATACGACGGATACCACCACTGCCAGCATCCCTTGTGGTGGGCCGCTATCATCCAGCCCCTCTTGTGCCCCTGCGCTTGCGCGTCCCTTGTCCCCCCTTTCATGGCTGCCATCCACATCACCGACATCGAAGCTGCCATCAATCACTGGCGGCACCGTGCGCCCGCATCACCCGATGGGTTGGGTCTGGCGCCTGAGGTCCAGGCCCTGGGGGAGGTCTATGCGCTGATGGTCTACGGGCACACCACAGAGATCGACGAGGACAGCCTGCCTTCTGCAGCCATGGCCGCATGGCAGGCCTGGTACGACACGACGCCCGACACACCTTGCATCGCGATTTGCTCCACCAGCCAAGGCGACGACCTGTGCAAGGGCTGCGGGCGCACCTTCGACGAGGTGCAATTCTGGCCCTCGTTCACTCCGGCGGAAAAGCGGGGGGTGTGGCGCCGTATCACGCTGGAGCACTCGGCCTGGCGTTTCAACCGATATGCCGAGCGCGCTGCAGAGGGCGTGACCGCGCCAGGGGCGCCAACGGCGGGGTAGGTTGATGGGCGATGGGCTGTACGCTCGCCCGGCAAACCGCTAAGGTGGCGCCATGCTGCGCCTGACCCAAGCTCCGAACATCGCCATCGCCACCCTGTGGGCGGATCTGCTGTGCGAAGCGGGCATGACGGCCTCAGTGCAGCGCCAGTACCTGGGCGCTGCCGCCGGACACCTGCCACCCGATCAGTGCCTGCCCGAGATCTGGCTGGACCACGAAGAGCACGCTGCGCGTGCACAAGCCTTGCTGCAAGAGTTACACAACCTGCCGCAGCGCCACTGGGCCTGTCTCTGTGGCGAGTTGGTGGAAGGCGGGTTTGAGCAGTGCTGGAATTGCGGAGCGTTCATGCCGCGCGACTGACGGCATTGGGTGGTTTGCTATATATTTAATAGCTATTGCGGCATATTCCTCTAGCGCTACCAGGGATTTTGCCCAAAAACGTCCTCACTTCCAGCGTACAGGCTCCACATGCACGCTGCCTTGTGTGCTGCTGAGGGTGATGGATCCTTCCTGCACTGTGGCCTGCAGCTGCATGCTGCGCTCGGCCAGCTGTGCCAGCGCTTGCGACGCCTCGGTCGGAATGCGCCAGACCTGCAGCTTGTCCAGTCGCGAAAGCTTGGTTTCAATGCCCTTCCACCAGGTCTCGGCCGCGTGGTTGAAGCAATACACGATCACCGAGTCAGCCTTGCTGCAGGCTTTGGTCAGGGGCTTGTCTTCCGGCTGCCCTACTTCGATCCACACGCGTTTGCGGCCGGTAAAGTCCGTCAGCGATGCATCTGGGTCATCCGGGTCCGACAGCCCTGCGCCGAACGCGAGTGTGGCGTCGCCATTGCACAGGTCATTGAGCTGGTGCGCCTGAACGGCCAGGGCCGCCAGCCGCACCATCATGCGCTCGTCGGTTTCGCTGGGGTGGCGTGCCAGGGTGAGCGCATGGTCGGCGTAGTAGCCGTGGTCGATGTCGGCGATCGCAAGGTTCGCTTTGAAGATGGTGGATTTGATTGCCATGTAAGCTGTAGAGGGGATAGGTAGTGTATGGAGACTAAGGCGATGAATCGCGTCGCTGGTTTCCGTGCGTAGTCGCTCCGCCAAGTGGCTAGGGTGCAGTAGGCTTACGTGGCTTCCACCGGAGAGCAGGTTTTTCTACCCAATGCCAAGACATAACTGCAAGGCTGAGCGCCCCTAGCACGCTCAGCGTGAAAGCGTTAGAAAAACTGAGCTGATTAGCAAAGCTCCAGATAACTAACTGCTGTACAGGGAAACCATAAATGTAGAGCCCGTATGAGAAATCGCCAAAGCGCCCCGCACTCGCGAACCCTGGTGTACTGCAACTGCCCCAGATGACAGCGAGTGCCCCCAACGCCCACAAAGGCGCCTGCCCGCCAAGAATCGGTGTGCCCCACTGCAGCAATACGCCGCAAGCTACGAGGAAAATTAATGCGGAGGTCCACGGACGAGGTCGCCAAAAGTGTTCCCCCTGCGCGAGGGCCGCACCTAGGGAAAAAACAATCGCATATTGCAGTGCGAATGACCACTGGGGAAACGTAGGTCCACGATAACGCCACTGTAGCCAGGCGGTAAGTAACAAGAAAACTCCCAACGGTGCCCAGCGCCAGCGCATTACTCCCATTGCTCCTAGAACGGCTAGCCCCGCATAGCAGCCCACCTCCAGGGGAATTGTCCACAGAGGCCCATTGACCGAGCCCGGATGAGGATTGCTAACAAAAACGCCTGGCAGGCTGGTGTGGGTGCTGAGAATTAGGTTACCCAGGTGCTGGCGCGTCTCGTGATGGTCCAAATACGCAGCGAACGGTAGCTCGGTGAGCAATGGACCTAGCACGAGCACGGCGAGCAGTACAACCACCGTCAGGCCCGGCCAGATTCGCAGGGCACGGCGCATCGCAAAGCGCCGTACATTGGGATCAGCGACCCAGGACTTGCTGACTAGGTATCCGCTGATCGCGAAGAACATCACCACCCCAGCCGCGCCTGGCTCGTTGCCGAAAAATAGTGGGGTTGATTGCCCCATTAGCGCAAACTGGTGGCTCCAAATTACCAGCAGCGCTGCCATCATTCGCAGAGCGTCAAAGTTGTTGGTGCGATGGTGCGCTCTTTGGGGCAGCGGGAGCTCCGGGAGATGCGAGGATCTCGGGCCTGGTGAATGCACAACGAAGTTAAACCCGGCGCGCCAGCTCGGCCGCCTTGCCCACATAGCTGCCGGGCGTCATCGCCAGCAGTCGGTCCTTTTCGGTCTGAGGAATCTCCAGCGACTGGATCAATCCGTGCAGCGCTTCGGCTGTCACGGTCTTGCCCCGGGTCACTTCCTTGAGCTTTTCGTAGGCGCCTTGCACACCAAAGCGGCGCATCACCGTCTGGATGGGTTCAGCCAGCACTTCCCAGGACGCGTTCAGGTCTTCGGCCAGGGCTTCTTCGTTGATTTCGAGCTTGTTCAGGCCCGTGAGCAACGAGGCATAGGCCAGCGTGGCGTAGCCCAGGGCCACGCCCATGTTGCGCAGCACGGTGCTGTCGGTCAGGTCACGCTGCCAGCGGCTGATGGGCAGCTTTTCGGACAGGTGCTTGAGCAGCGCGTTGGCCAGGCCCAGATTGCCTTCGGCGTTCTCGAAGTCGATGGGGTTGACTTTGTGCGGCATGGTGGACGAGCCGATTTCGCCCGCCTTGAGGCGCTGCTTGAAGTAGCCCAGGCTCACGTAACCCCAGATGTCGCGCGAGAGGTCGATCAGGATAGTGTTGGCACGGGCGACGGCATCAAACAGTTCGGCCATGTAGTCATGGGGCTCGATCTGGATGCTGTACGGCTGGAAAGTCAGGCCCAGGCCCAGAGGCTCGGGTGTCTCGATGACCTTCTTGCTGAAGGCTTCCCAGTCAAAGTCGGGCCAGGCGGACAGGTGGGCGTTGTAGTTGCCCACGGCACCGTTCATCTTGCCCATGATCTTGACGCTGGCGATGCGGTCGCAGGCGGTTTGCAGGCGCATCACCACATTGGCCATTTCCTTGCCCACGGTGGTGGGGCTGGCCGTCTGGCCGTGGGTGCGGCTGAGCATGGGCACGTCGGCAAAGGCGTGGGCCATTTCGCGCAGCTTGAGCACGATGCGGTCCAGCCCTGGCAGCACCACCTGGTCGCGACCCGAGCGCAGCTGCAGTGCGTGGCTGGTGTTGTTGATATCTTCGCTGGTGCAGGCAAAGTGCACGAATTCGGAGGCCTTTTCCAGCTCGGGGCGTGCCTCGAACTTGCTCTTGATCCAGTATTCGACCGCCTTCACGTCGTGGTTGGTGGTCTTCTCGATCTCCTTGATGGCTGCAGCATCGGCCTCAGAGAAGTTCTTGACCAGGCCCAGCAAGTAAGCGCGCGCTCCGGTGGTGAGGGGCTTGAATTCTGCAAACCCTGCATCCGACAAGGCAATGAACCACGCCACTTCCACTTGCACGCGGCGGTGCATGTAGCCGTGCTCGCTCATGATCGGGCGAAGGGCTGCAAGTTTGGGGGCGTAACGGCCGTCAAGCGGCGACAGGGCGGTGATGGTGGACAGGCTCATGGCGCACGATTGTAGGCGGGGCGGGTCGGCGGGGTTTGTGGGGGCGGCGCATCAGTCAGCCTCATGCCGGGTCGCTGTCGATAGAATCAAACCCGAATTGTTCAGCATTCCCCGCGCACTGGAAGACACACCATGAAATTGATCGGAGCCACCGCCAGCCCCTACGTGCGCAAGGTACGTATCGTGATGGCTGAGAAAAAGCTCGACTACCAGTTCGTGCAAGAAAACGTCTGGGCAGACGACACCCATATCTCCGCATCCAACCCCCTGGGCAAGGTGCCCTGTCTGGTGATGGAAGGCGGCGAGGCTGTGTTTGATTCGCGCGTCATCGTCGAATACCTCGACACCTTGTCGCCCGTGGGCAAGCTCATCCCTTCCCAGGGCCGCGAGCGCGCTGAAGTCAAAACCTGGGAGGCCTTGGCCGACGGCGTGATGGATGCCGGCATCCTGGCCCGCCTGGAAGCCACCTGGGTTCACCGCAAGGACAGCGAACGCAGCCAGGCCTGGATCGACCGCCAACTGCTCAAGGTGAACGATGGCCTCAAGTCCATGAGCCAGGGGCTGGGCGACAAGCCCTATTGCAGTGGCATCCACCTGAGCCTGTCGGACATCGCCGTGGGTTGCGCTCTGGGTTGGCTGGAGTTCCGCTTTCCCGAGATCGCCTGGCGCAGCGAGTACCCCAACCTGGGCAAGCTGCTCGACAAGCTGATGCAGCGCCCGAGTTTCGCGGACACCAAGCCCGCCTGACCCCGTCGCTCGGCTGCTGAAAGGCTCCGGCAAGCCCGTCCTCCCGCGGAGTGCCGCGGGTCTTTGTGCAGTCCGGTCCCCTGCTTGCCGTATGCTCCCGGGCGTATGAACGAAATGGTTCAAAACCCACCCCCCACCGCTGGTACCAGGGCAACCCGCCAGCGCGCCGCGCGCGAGGCCGCTGCCACGCCGGGCGCCGACCGGGTGCGCGTGAACGACCCAGACCGCACCATGGCCAACATCCTGCAGGTGGCCACGGCAGAGTTTGCCGACAAGGGCCTGGCTGGGGCCCGCATCGACGAGATCGCGGCACTGACCAGCACCAGCAAGCGCATGATCTACTACTACTTTGGTAGCAAGGAAGGTCTGTATGTGGCGGTGCTGGAAGACGCCTACCGCCGCATCCGGCGCATTGAGTCAGAGCTGCACCTCGAAGACCTGGCGCCCGAGCAGGCACTGCGCACGCTGGTCGGTTTCACGGTGGACTACCAGCTTGCCAATCCCGACTTCATCCGCCTGGTCATGAACGAGAACATGCACCGGGGCGAGTACATCACCCAATCCGCCACGATCCAGGAACTGAATATCCCGGTCATCCATGCCGTGCGCGACGTGTACCAGCGTGGCGTGGCGGCGGGGGTTTTTCGTCCGGATGTGGACCCTGTCGATCTGCACATGTCGATTTCGGCGCTGTGCTTTTTCAACGTGGCCAACCGCCACACCTTTGGCGCGATCTTCAAGCGCTCGCTGGATACGCCTGCCGCCACGGCGCAACGCCGTGAATCGATCATTGAAATGATCGTGCGCTTTCTGCGGCCCTGAATCGAATCCCGCCGGCGCGCTGCGCGCCTGGCACCCTGCTGTTCTTTAGGGCCATGAGCCGGAGGACGCTCTTCGCCGGGCGTGGTTGACCCATCCATCGCGGCCCCACCCCGCGCCACTCGGTGCTGCCCTATCGCTGTTCGCGAGCAGGGTTTGCACCTAGATCAAATACTAACCAGTTCGTACAAAATTAAATCCACTATCTGATAACGACTGGAGACACCATGCTTGCACTGGCCGACCGCTGGCTCGGACGATACACCCGCGCACTCGACATGCTTTCCGGCCTGTGTCTGGCCATCATGGTGGTGCTGGTGTTCGGCAACGTGGTGCTGCGCTACACGGTGAACTCGGGCATCACGGTGTCCGAAGAGCTGTCGCGATGGCTGTTTGTGTGGCTGACCTTCATGGGGGCCGTGGTGGCTTTGCGAGAGCATGGGCACCTGGGCACCGATGTCTTGGTGTCCCGCCTGCCCGCTGCGGGCAAGAAGGTCTGCCTGGTTCTCGCACAGATCTCGATGCTGTATGTCTCCTGGCTCCTGCTCAAAGGCAGCTGGGCCCAGATGCTGATCAATGCCGACACCGAGGCGCCGGTGACCGGGGCGTCCGTGGGCATCTTCTACGCCAGCGGTGTGCTCATGGGCGCATCAGCCATTGCCATTCTGGTGCGCGATCTGCTGCGCACGCTCTTTGTGCCACTGGGCGAGCATGAGCTGGTCATGGTGCAGGAAAGCGAAGAACTCGCGGCACTGCAACACCGCACGGAAGACGCCAGTGCCAGCACTCCCCCTGCAGGCCCCCGTCGCTGACCCCCCATTTGCACTGGAACGCGCACCATGACCGTCACCATCTTCCTCGGTTCCCTGCTGCTCGCCATGGCGATCGGCGTCCCCATCGCTTTCGCTCTGCTCCTCTGCGGTGTGGCGCTGATGTGGCATCTCGACCTGTTCGATGCGCAAATCCTCGCGCAGAACGTGATCAATGGCGCGGACAGCTTCCCGCTGCTGGCCGTGCCCTTCTTCATGTTGGCGGGCGAGATCATGAATGTGGGGGGGTTGTCCAAGCGCATCGTGAAGCTGGCGCTTACCGTGGTGGGCCATGTCCCCGGCGGGCTGGGCTACGTGGCCATCATGGCGGCCGTGATCCTGGCGGCCGTGTCGGGCTCGGCCGTGGCGGATGCGGCGGCACTCGCGTCGCTGCTTCTGCCCATGATGGTGGCTGCGGGGCACAACAAGGAGCGTTCGGCGGGCTTGATTGCCTCCGCCGGGATCATCGCGCCAGTGATACCGCCCTCGATCGGCTTTGTGATCTTTGGCGTGGCCGCCAACGTGTCCATCAGCAAGCTGTTCCTGGCGGGCATTGTTCCTGGCGTGCTGCTGGGGCTCTCGCTGGCTGTGACGTGGTGGTGGCTGGTGCGGCGCGAGAACGTGGCGCCGCCGAAGCGCGCAACGCGCGCCGAGCTGCTGCTGGCGTTGCGTGAAGCCGTGTGGGCCCTGGGCCTGCCCATCATCATCCTGGTGGGTCTGCGCATGGGGGTGTTCACACCCACCGAGGCTGCTGTGGTGGCCGCCGTGTACTCGTTGTTTGTCGCGATGGTCGTGTACCGCGAGCTGACCTTGCGCCAGCTGGTGGATATCTTCCAGACCTCCGCACGCACCAGTGCCGTGGTCATGTTCCTGGTCGCAGCTGCCATGGTGTCGGCCTGGCTCATCACCGTGGCCGATCTTCCGTCCGCTGTCATCGGCATGCTGGAGCCTTTCATGGGCAACCAGACGCTGCTGCTGATCGCCATCATGGTGCTGGTGATGGTGGTGGGTACAGCGATGGACATGACACCCACCATCCTCATCCTCACTCCCGTGTTGATGCCGGTGGTGAAGGCTGCGGGCATCGACCCGGTCTACTTTGGCGTGCTGTTCATCATCAACAACGCCATTGGCCTCATCACACCACCGGTGGGCACCGTGCTCAATGTGGTGGCCGGGGTGGGGCGCATTTCCATGTCGCAGGTCACCCGGGGCGTCATGCCGTTCATGGTGGCGCAGTTCATCGTCATGTTCCTACTGGTGCTCTTCCCGTCCATCGTCACCGTGCCCCTGCGCCTGTTGGGTGGCTGACCAGCCCTCCAGCACGTACCGTTTCTGCCTGCCCAAAACCCAAGGAGACCATCCCATGAAGCTGCTCAAAACCCTGCTCGCCACGGCCCTCGTCGCTGCATCGCTGCTGCCTGCCGCGCAGGCGCAGGAACGCACCATCAAGTTCGCCTTCCAAAACCAGAAGGACCATCCGCAAGCCCAGGGCGCGCAAAAGTTTGCCGAGCTGGTGAGCACCAAGACCAAGGGGCGCATTGCCGTCAAGCTCTTCCCGGGCGGAACGCTGGGCGGTGACCTGCAGACCGTGTCGGCGCTGCAGGGTGGCACCGTGGAGATGACCGTGCTCAACGCAGGCATCCTGTCGGCACAGGCCAAGGAATTCGGCATCTACGACTTCCCGTTCCTGTTCGCGTCGCCACAAGAGGCCGATGCCGTGACCGATGGTCCCTTCGGCAAGAAGCTGCTCGACAAGCTGCAGGCCAAGAACCTTGTGGGCCTGGGCTACTGGGAACTGGGCTTTCGCAACCTCACCAACAGCAAGCGCCCCATCACGAAGGCCGAGGACATTGCGGGCCTGAAGATCCGCGTGATCCAGTCGCCGATCTACATCGACATGTTCAACGCGCTGGGCGCCAACGCCGTGCCGATGCCGTTCCCCGAGCTGTACACCGCCATGGAGCAGAACGCCGTGGACGGCCAAGAGAACCCCGTCTCTACCATCCTGTCGTCCAAGTTCGCCGAGGTGCAGAAGTACCTGACCCTGACGCGTCACATGTACAACCCCCAGGCAGTCATCGTGAGCAAGAAGTTCTGGGATAGCCTGAGCCCCGCCGACCAAAAGGCCCTGACCGACGCCATGGCCGAGGCCACCACGTTCCAGCGCGGCATCTCGCGTGTACAGGCCAATGTGGCGCTCGAAGACCTCAAGAAGGCCGGCATGCAGGTGACCGAGTTCCCCCCAGCCGAACTCGACAAGCTGCGCGCCAAAGTCAAGCCCGTGGTTGAAAAGCACAGCGAAAAGGTGGGCGCCGAGACGGTGAAAGAGGTCTACGCCACGCTGGCCAAGCTGCGCGGCGGCAAATAACCACAACGCTGCCAACCCCGCACGGCCGCCAGTGGCCTCGCCAAGTCCGGCCGTGCATTCACCCCGTATCCCGCCTGCCCATGAGCACCCAGCTGCTTGATCCCCTGGTCACCACATCCACGCCCACCATGTATTCCACAAGCCCCCGCAAGGTGCTGATCGGGCTGATCGGTGCCGGTATTCAGAAATCGCTGTCGCCCGCGCTGCACGAAGAAGAAGCGCGCCACCACGGCATGCGCCTGCACTACCAGCTCATCGACCTGGACCGCTCTGCTTCCTCGGCGGAGCATCTGCCCACGCTGTTGTCGGCGGCGCGCATCATGGGCTACGCGGGCTGCAACGTGACCTACCCCTGCAAGCAGGCGGTGATTCCGCACCTCGACAGCCTGTCCGAAGAAGCGCGCGCCATGGGCGCCGTGAACACCGTGGTCATCCAGGGCGGAAAACTCGTGGGCCACAACACCGACGGATCGGGCTGGGCTTGGGGCTTTACCCGCGCACTGCCTGGCGCTGATCTGCGCCGTGTGGTGCTGCTCGGCGCGGGCGGTGCAGGCGCTGCGATTGCACACGCCGTGCTGCGGCTGGGCGCCGAGCACCTGAGCATCGTCGATGCGCAACCCGAGCGTGCGGCGCAGTTGGCGGCCGATGTGAATGCGCTGTACGGCGCCCGGGCCGAAGCCTCCGACATCCAATCGGCCATGGCGCAGGCCACAGGCCTGATCCACGCCACGCCCACGGGCATGGACAAACTGCCCGGCCTGCCACTCGATGTGGCGCTGCTGCGGCCCCCGATGTGGGTGTCCGAGGTGGTGTATTTCCCGCTCGACACCGCCCTGGTGCAGGCCGCACGCGCGCTGGGCTGCCGGGTATCCGACGGCGGCGGAATGGCTGTGGGCCAGGCTGTAGGCGCTTTCGAGCTGTTCACCGGCGAGGCGCCCGACGCGGCGCGCATGGATGCGCATTTCCGCTGCCTGGTCAGCACGCGCTGATGCCACTGCCCGCCGCAACCCCCAAGGAGCCGACACCATGAGCACCCCGATGATGGCCGCCCGCGAAACGCTGGGCGAACTGCCCAACCCCCTGGGTCTGCAGGGCGTGGAGTTCATCGAATACGCCACCAGCCGTCCGCAGGCCCTGGGCCAGGCGCTGGAGCGCATGGGCTTTCGGCCCGTGGCGCGCCACCGCTCGCGCGAGGTGCTGCTGTACCGCCAGGGCGACATGAACATCATTGTCAACGCCCACCAGGACAACGAGCTCACCGGCGTGCACGCCCCGCCCGCGCTCACCGAAGCGCCGGTACTCGCCGCCATTGCTTTTCGCGTGGGCAATGCGGCCGCGGCCTACCGCCGGGTGCTGGAACTGGGCGCCTGGGCCGTGCACACCGAGGTCGAGGTGATGGAGCTGAACATCCCCGCCATCCACGGGGTGGGTGCCAGCCGCATCTACTTTGTCGACCGCTGGAAGGAGTTCTCCATCTACGACGTGGACTTTGTGCCCATCCCCACCGTCAACCAGCGCCCGCCTGCGCTGCAGGGCCTGCACCTGTTTGGCGTGGTGCAGTACATCGGCCTGGGCCGTGCGGAGGACTGGATCCACTTCTACAGGGAACTGTTTGGCTTCGCCGAGCTGGCACCGGACCAGTCGTTTGGCGTGCTCACCCACGGCCGCATCCTGGCCAGTCCCTGTGGCACGCTGCACTGGCAGCTCATCGAACCGCTGGTCGATGCGCTGGAAGCCGACCCCGAAGAGTTGCTGCAACGCGTGGCCTTTGGCGCCCCCGACGTGCTGGCCACGGTGCAAGCGCTGCGCGAGCGCGGCGTGGACTTCGTCGAGTCCCCCACCGGCGTGCACACGGGCACGCGCGGCGCCCTCACCCGCGCAGATGCCGGAGCTCCCAGCTTCGAACTGGTGCTGGACGCACGCTGAGCCTGGAGACTGCCCCATGCGCACATCCACCATGCAACGTAACGTCGCCGACTTTGGCATGGACACCATCAGCCTGGCCGGCCCGCTGGAGGCCAAGCTCGCCGCCGTCAAGGCCGCCGGATTTGGCCAGATCATGCTGGCCGCACGCGACATCGTGGGCCACCCCGAAGGCATCGAGGCCGCCGTGCATGCCGTGCGCAGCAGCGGCCTGCGGGTGACGGGCTTCCAGGTGCTGCGCGACTTCGAGGGTCTGTCCGGCCACCTGCACAGCTACAAGGTGGACATCGCCAAGCAGATGATCCTGATGGCGCGCGACCTGGGCGCGCCCGTGCTGCTGGCCTGTAGCTCCACGTCTTCGCACGCCACGTCTGACGCCGATACCATTGCGCGCGACCTGCGCAAGCTGGCCCTGCTGGCGCTGCCCCATGGCATCCGCGTGGCGTTTGAGGGCCTCTCCTGGGGCCGCCACATCAACGAGGTGCACCAGGCTTGGGCCGCCGTGGAGCAGGCCGATTGCCCCAACCTCGGGCTGGCCATTGATTCGTACCACCAGTTCGCCACCAGCACGCCGCTCGCGGCGCTGGAGGACGTGGACCCCGCCAAGATCTACCTCGTGCAGCTGTCCGACTTCATGTGGCAGGAAACGCGCACAGTGCAAGAGCGCATCGAGACCGCACGGCACTTTCGCGTGTTCCCTGGCGAAGGCGTGCACAGCAAGGCGCTGGCCGAACTGGTACGCACGCTGGACGGCATGGGCTACCAGGGCGATTACAGCTTCGAGGTCTTCAACGACGACTACCAGCAGCTGCCTCTGCCCTATGTGGCGCAACGGGCGTGGAACAGTGCGCTGTGGCTGGCCGAAGGCGTGTTGCAGCGTGCCGTGCCGCTGCCGGGGCACCCACGCATCCGTGCTGCCGTATGAAGGCCTGCGCTGTTAGCTATTGGCGCGTTTCTTGAGCCAGCGCATCAGTGCGCCCACCACGGGCAGCTTTTCGTACAGCTCTTCGGCCGCATCCCAGTAGTCGCGGTGCAGCGTCACCAGACCCTGTTCGTCCAGCACCAGGTGCGAGGCACCACGCACGGTCTGCGTCACGCCCTTGTGAAAGTCCTTGAACGCGAACAGGAAGTCCCAGGTCAAGAAGCACTGCGTGCCCTGCACCACCCGGCCGGTGACCACAAAACGCGGCTGCTCCAGCGCCTCAAACATGTGGGCAAAAATGGCCTGGATGGCAGGCACGCCCTGCACCTCGTTGAAGGGGTCCTTGAAGCGCGCCTGTGGTGCGTAGAAATGGCCAATGGCCGCTATGTCGGCAGGCGAGAGGTTTTCAAAGAATGCGACAACGCGCGTGACGGCTTCTTCGGTGGATGGGGATGTGTTCGGGGGCTGCATCGCAAAAGTCAAAGGCCTGTGAAGCGGCGAACGGCGGGGAAGTACCAACGGTACGGCAACAGCCGCAGCAGCTTCATCACGCGTGTGAAACGCTTGGGGAAGTGGATGTCGAAATGCCCCCGCTCCCAGCCCTGCACGATGGCCGCCGCCGCTGCCTCGGGTGAGATGAGGGCCGGCATGGTGAAGTCGTTGCCCGCCGTGAGTGGCGTGGCCACAAAACCAGGGTTGATCACGCTCACGCCCATGCCCAGGTCGTGCAGGTCCAGGTACAGCGCCTCGGCCAGGTTGATGAGGGCCGCCTTGGTGGGCCCATAGGCCAGGCTCTTGGGCAGGCCGCGAAAGCCTGCCACGCTGCTGATCAGGCTCACGTGGCCTGGGCGCCCGGCCTCCGCTGCGGCCAGCATGGCGGGCAACACGGCGGCCAGCACGTGCAGCACGCCGTTGTAGTTGATCTGCTCGTGGCGCAGCATCACGGCCAGATCGAAGTCGGTGGCGCGCATGTCGCGGTAGTAGCCCGCGCAGTAGCACACCAGGTCGGGCGTCCCTCCCGCGAGCACCTGCGCTGCGGCGGCCTGCACCTGTGCCGGTTCGGCGGTGTCAAAAACCAGCGCCATGCTGCCGGGGTGCTGCACGACAAAGGCGTTCAGTGCATCACCGCTGCGCGCCGACACGATGACCTGCGCACCGCGCGCATGCAGCGCGGCTGCGGTGGCCCGGCCAATGCCACTGCTGGCCCCGATGAGCCAGGCACGGCGGCCCTGCCAGTCGCGCAAGGGAGGGTTGAGGCTCATGGTGCGCGTTTGGTGAAGGACAGCGTGATCTCGCCCAGGCGCACGCCGAACTTGGTCATGGTGGCGCGGTTGAGCATCACCCGGTCGTCGATGAGGTACATCCAGTCGTCCAGGTCCACGTTGTAGACCTTGCCATCCACCGGCAGGGCCAGCGTGTAGTTCCAGCGGAAGGCGTTGCCGCGCGTCTGGCCGTTGGCCGTGCCCACCACATCGTCGGCGGTGCCGGCGTAACGGCCGTCCGCGTGCTTCGTCAGCCGCCAGATGCGGCGCTGCGTGGTGCCGTCGGAGTAGGTGAAGGCTTCGTCGAGCACGCCCTCGTTGTCTTTCCAGCTGCAGTCCATCACCACGGTGAAGCGTTTGACGATCTGGCCGCTGCGGTCCTGGAAGATGCCGTAGGCGTCGATCTTGCCGTTGAAATACTGGGCCAGGTCCAGCACCGGTTTCTCGGTGGCGTAGCTATCCAGGTTCTGGCTGGCGCAGCCGGACAGCACCACGGGCGCAGCCACAGCGGCGGAAATGAGGAGGCGTCTTTGCATCATGGGTTGTGCCTTGGGGGTATGGGTGTCAGGTTCCAGCCATCGCCGCACCGCGTGGGTGCCGCAGAAAAAGGACGTACAGCGCTGCCGCTGCCGCCAGCTTGAGCGCGCAGGGCAGCACGGCGTAGGCCAGGCCCAGTGTCTGCAAGCCGTCTTCGCTGCGCGTGCCCGGCGTGTAGCCCAGCCAGCCCAGCAGGGGCAGCGCCAGGCCTGCGGCCAGGGCCAGGTTGAGCTTGGTGGCAAAGTTCCACCAGCCGAAGTACGCGCCCTCGTGCCGGCCGCTGTCGCCCTCGGCCGCGATCACGCCCGCCAGCAGGGCGCTGGGCAGGGCCAGGTCTGTGCCCAGGGCCACACCCGACAGCGCGCAGACCACCATGAACGGCAACACATCACCCGCGCCCAGAAACGCCGTCCACACGAACACGGCAATCGCCAGCAGCATGCCCGCCAGCCAGGTGCGCGCCAGGCCCCAGCGCGCCACGGCACGCAGCCACAGCGGAATGGACAGCGCCGCACAGACAAAATAGGCCGCGAGGAACATGGGCTCCTGCGCCGGCGGGGCCTGCAGACGGTCCTGGATGAAGAACAGCACCAGCGTGGCCGGGATGGCACTGGCGATGCCGTTGAGCATGAACACGGCCAGCAGGCGGCGAAAGGCAGCCCGTCCCCAGGGCCGCCACAGGCTGGCGCGCTGTGCCGGGCGGTACACGCCTGCCACGGCCTCAGCATGGTCTGCGGGGCGTGGGGCTCTGGTCCACGCCCACCAGCCCAGCAGCAGGGTGAGGGCAAACACACTGAGCATCACCGGCAGGCCCAGCAGCGCGGGCAGCACCGAAGCCAGCACCACGCCCACCAGCGCGGCGCCCTCACGCCAGGCCACGATGCGGCCGCGCTGCAACTCGTCGCCGCCCAGCCGTGCGCCCCAGGACTGGTGCGCAATGCCCAGCTGGCTATAGGCCGTGTAGGTGATAAGCAGTGCCACCAGCGCCCAGGCAATCAGTGCATCCGCCCCACGCACCCATGGAAAGAACAGGCTGCTCAGCCCCAGTGCCAGCACCACGGCCGACACCGCGCCCACCGCCAGCACGGCGCGCACCGAGCGGCCGAACAAGTAGTCGGACAGACGCCCCAGCAGCGGGTCGGACACCGCGTCAAACAGCCGCGCCGCCAGCAGCACCGAGCCCAGCGTGGCCAGTGGCATGCCGAACTCGCGGGCGTAGTGGTTGGGCAACAGCACATACAGCGGCAGCGCCACAAAAGCCAGCGGCAGGCCCAGCAGCCCATAGGCCAGGCCTTGGCCGGCGCGCATGGGCGTGGTGGAGGTCATTGCTGCCCTTGTCCCGCAGTGCGGGTGGCCGCGATCAGCTCTTGCCGCAGTCCGGGTTCGGAGGTCTGCGGCGACAGCCAGATGCCGAAGAACAGGCGCGAGAACTCGGCGTCAGGCACTTCGCCCACCACACGCCCGCCCATCTTGAACACGGCGCCCGTGCCAGGCTGGTACAGGCCCAGCAGCCGGTCGCCGGCCTTCACATCCGGCAGCGCGGCGGTCAGTGCCTGCTGCCAGCGCGCGGCCTGCTGCGGCGTGAAGCTGCCCACGCGGCGCATCTCTTCGATGGAGCGCTTGGCAATGGCCTCGGCCGAAAAATCGCGGTGGTAGGTCAGCTCCAGCGCCAGGGGGTGGGCGGCGTAGTTGTCGGCATCAAAACCGGGCTGCACCCACAGCCGCGCACGGTAGATCTCAAACCCCAGAAACCGCAGCACGCCCTGGCCGACCAGGCGGGCCCCCGACAGCGGGGCTGCGGCGGCTGCGCTGGCCTCTGCAACCTGCGCCAGCGCGGTTTGAGGGCCAAAAGCCATCAATGCGCTAGTGAATATTGCGGTAGCAGCTATATTTTTCATAGCAATCATCAGTCCTTGGCCAGGGTGTACTGCACCAGGTCGATGTTGCTCATCGCAAACGCCGCCTCGCAATACGCCAGGTAGAACTCCCAGATGTGCATGAAGCGCTCGTCAAACCCCAGCTGCAGGATCTGCGTGCGCTGCGCGAGGAAGCGCTCGCGCCACCGCTTGAGGGTTTCGGCGTAGTCCTGGCCAAACGCAAACTCGTCGACCACGCGCAGGCCTGCCGCCTCGGCTTCGCGGCGGAACTCGCGCGGACACGGCAGGCAGCCACCCGGGAAGATGTACTGCTGGATGAAATCCGTGGAGCTGATGTAGCGCTCGAACAGGCTGTCGTCGATGACGATGCTCTGGATGCAGGCCCGGCCGCCGGGCTTGAGCAAGCGGTTCACCGACTGGAAGTAGGTGGGCCAGTATTCGCGGCCCACGGCCTCGACCATCTCGATGGAGCAGATGGCGTCGTACGGGCCGTCCTGGATGTCGCGGTAGTCCTGCAGGCGCAGGTCGGCGTGCTCGGCCACCCCCTGCTGCGCCATGCGCTTTTGCGCGAAGGCGAGCTGCTCGGTGGAGAGCGTCACGCCCGTCAGGTGGGCGCCGAATTCGACGGTCGCCATCTCGGCCAGCGCGCCCCAGCCACAGCCGATCTCCAGCACCCGGGAATTTGGCTGCACACCGGCCATGCGCAACGCGCGCCGCACCTTGGCGTGCTGGGCCACGCGCATGTCGCCGCCTGCATCGCCTTCGAACCAGGCGGACGAGTAGTTCATCGTGTCGTCCAGCCAGAGTTCGTAGAACGCGTTGCCCAGGTCGTAGTGGGCGTGGATGTTCTTCTGGCTGTTGGCGCGGGTGTTGCGGTTGAGCAGGTGCTTGATGCGGTACAGCAGGCGGCCGGCCCAGGTGCCGTAGATCACGCCTTCCACCTGCTGGCGGTTGGCGATGAAGAGCTTGAGCAGATCGGTCAGGTGCGGGGTGGTCCAGTCGCCCGCGATGTAGCTCTCGGCAAAGCCGATGTCGCCCGACTTGAGCGCTGCGCTGCAGACATTCCAGTTCTTGAGCGTGATCGCCGCCGAGGGGCCATCGCCGTGCCCGAAGTGCTGCAGGGTGCCGTCAGGCAACTGCACCGTGAGGTGGCCGTGCTGCAGGCGCTGCAGCAGCCTGAGCGCGGTGCGGGCGGCTGCCGGAGTGCCTGCGGGCAGGGCCTGCGCGTTGCGGTCGGAGCGGGTGGCGGTGGTGGAGTTCATGGCGGCGGTCTCGCGGGGCTGGAACGACATGGAGATCAACGGGTCACGATGGAGGCAGGCGCCTCGGGCTTGCGATGGAAACGCACGCGCTTGAGCCACAGCTGCAGCGCGTGCCAGTGGATGCGGGCAATGATGGCCAGCGTCATGGCGGGGTAGCCCCAGAGCGCCTGGCGCAGGGTCTGTGCGGTGATGGCCTGCAGGGTGCCGCTCACGCTGGTCTGGATGAGCGGGCCGGTGTCGTCGTCGTGGTCGATGCGCACCACGGTCCGGCCTGCGTCCTGTGCACCGGCTTCGGTGCGCATGAAACGAAAGCGGTAACTGCCGCTCACCTCGCAGAACGGCGACACGTGGAACACCTTGCGCGCCTGCTGTTCCACGCCGTACTGCGGCGCATCCAGCAGGTAGCAGTGGCGCTCGCCAAAGGTGTTGTTCACTTCCACCACGATGGTGCGCAGGCGGCCATCGGCACGGTGGCAGTACCAGAAGCTCACGGGTTTGAAGGTGTAGCCCAGCACACGGGGGTAGCAGTGCAGCCACACCTCACCCGTGGCGTCGGTGATGCCTTCGGTGCGCAGCAACTCGTCCAGCCAGGCCAGTGCCCCGCCCTGCGCGGCGCTGCGGCCGTCGCCGTGGTCCACGTCATGGAAGCTGATGGCGCCACGCCGGTTCACAGCCAGCTCTCCACGCATGCCGGGCAGGCCGCGCATCGGCAGCATCAGGAAAAACGTGGGGTAGGCGAACGCATGCCGCCGGGGCCGCAGCCGCGTGTGGCGCACCTGGCCGAAGCCGATCAGGGGCGCTGCGGTGGGGGCCGGCGCGTGGCTCACGCAGCCTCCGCCAGTGGGGCTGGCAGGGCTGCCAGCAATTGCTCGGCCACGGCCAGGCCCGATTTGAGGCCGTCTTCGTGGAAGCCGTAGCCCGTCCAGGCGCCGCAGAACCAGGTGTGCTGCTGCCCTTGCAGCTTGCCCACCTGCTGCTGCGCGCGGATGGCGGCCATGTCAAACACGGGGTGGGCGTAGTCGTAGCTGCCGATCACGTGTTCGGGCGCTATGTCGCGCACCGGGTTCAGTGACACCACCACGGGCTGCGCAAAGGGCACGGGCTGCAGCTGGTTGATGAGGTAGTGCAGGCACACGCGGGCCGACTCGCGGCTGCGTTGCGGCGCACGTTCGTAGTTCCACGCGGCCCAGGCGGCGCGGCGTTCGGGCAGCACGGACGTATCGGTGTGCAACACGGCGCGGTTGGCCTGGTAGCGGATGGCGCCGAGCACGGCGCGCTCCTGCGTCGTGGGCTGGGCCAACAGCGCGAGGGACTGGTCGGAGTGCGTGGCCAGCACCACCTTGTCGAAGTGTTCGGCGCGGTCTGCAGTCACCACGCGCACACCGGCGGCGTCGCGCTCAATGCGGCGCACGGGGGTGTTCAGGCGCTTGTCGGCAATGCCCGCCACGATCTTGTCCACATAGTGGCGCGCACCGCCAGACACCGTCCACCACTGGGGGCGGTTGCTCACCTGGATCAGGCCATGGTTGTGGCAGAACCGGATCATGGTGGCCACGGGGAACTTCAGCATCTGGTCGGTGGGGCAGCTCCAGATGCAGCCCAGCATGGGCAGGAAGTACCAGTCGCGGAAGGCGTCGCCAAAGCGGTGCTCGCGCAAGAAGTCGCCCAGGGGCTGCATCAGCGCTGCCTCGGCCTGCTTGTCGGCAATGCGCGTGCACAGTTGGTTGAAGCGCAGCAGGTCGCGCAGCATGCCCAGAAAGCGCGGGTTGACCAGGTTGGAACGCTGGGCAAACACGGTGCTGAGGTTGGTGCCGCTCCATTCCAGCGCGCGGCCGCCGCCCAGTGCTGCGGGCACCTGCACTGAGAACGACATGTCCGACTTGGCGGTCTCCACGCCCAGCTTGGCCAGCAGGCGGATCAGGTGGGGGTAGGTGCGCTCGTTGAACACCAGAAAGCCGGTGTCCACGCCGTGGGTGACCGGGGTGCCTGACGCATCGGGCAGAGTGACATCGACGGTGTGGGTGTGACCGCCGAAGTAGTCGCCCGCCTCAAACAGCGTGATGTCCGCCTGGCCGCGCAGCTGGTGCGCGACGGAAAGCCCGGAGATGCCGGAGCCGATGATGGCGATTTTCATGACCGGCTCCCTCTGGCCGGCGCCTGGAATAAAAAGGTTGCGAAGCGTCCCGAAACGAATAAGAGAGGGAGGGAGGAGAAGCGCTCCAGGAGGTCAGTCGGAACCCAGGGGCCCGAAAGGCTTCGCAACGTTAAAACTGTACGCCGCGCAATCGTCTTGCGCAATGGATAGAGTGGGGCCGCTGCGGCGAAGTTCCAGAGGGCGCCTGTATTTTTTTTCAAGAAATGTAAAGAAGTCATGGCGCTCACCGGGGAGTAGGCAGGGCGAGCTGCTGTTCGATGGCACGCACAAGGCCCTTGTTGTCCGGCCCGGTCAGGCTGGAGTAGTTGTCCACCAGCTTGCCGTCGCGGCCCAGCAGATACTTGTGGAAGTTCCAGCGGGGCGCCGTGCCCGACAGCTGGGCCAGCTGCTGGTACAGCGGCGAGGCCTCCGGTCCTTTCACGCTGCTCTTGGCAAACATCGGAAATTTCACGCCGAAAGTGTTTTCGCAGAAGTCGGCGATTTCCTTGTTGCTGCCTTTTTCTTGGGCAAAGTCGTTGGACGGGAAGCCCAGCACCACCAGCCCCTTGTCCTTGTAGCGGGCATACAGCTCTTCCAGCCCCTTGTACTGGCCGGTAAAGCCACAGAAGCTGGCCGTGTTGACCACCAGAACCACTTTTCCGCTGTACTGGCACAGCGACTGGGGCTTTTCGTCCTGCAGGCGCGGGAAGGTGTGCTGCAGCGTGGCCGGGCACGCTGCAGGCGCATCGGCCGCTTGGGCGGCGGGCGCCAGCAGCAGCCAGGCCGCCAGCGCGGTGGCTGTCGAGAGGAGTCTTGTCAGGCGGTTCATAGGACTTTGGGCAGTGAGTGCAGCCAATTTAACCATTTCATCATTTTTTGTCCACATGAGTTTTTATTTGTACTGAATGGTTTACGTGGCGCGCACGCGTTTGGATTCAGATTTCGGAAGGAAGCGGGACGCGGGGGCCAAAAAGCGGCCGCGCAGTACCACCGGCGCTGGCCCATGGCGCGGTAGGGAAAGGAGTGGATACAGCTTCAGCCCCAGTGACGGGCGGCAGGAGCCACGCATGGGCAACGGCTCATGCAGGTATGAGGGGGAGCTGTGGCCCGCCGCAGACAGCGGCGGCACGCAGAACCGGGGGGGCTCGCAGCGCCCTCCCAGGCGTCAGACCATCTGCAGCAGGCGGTCCAGCGACAGGTTGACCCGCACGTCCTTGAAAGCCACCACCCCGGTGACCTTCCAGGGCGGCATGCCCGTATCGCGGGGAATGGGCTCGCCCGTGGCCATGCCGTCGCGGTTGGTCACCACGGCCACGCGGGGGGTGGTGGCGGTGGTGCCCCGGCGGATGACCACGCCCACTTCACGGCTGGCCAGGCGCACAAAGGCACCGGGGGGGTAAACGCCCAGGGTCTTGACGAGGGCGGCGCCGGCCTCGTCCACCTGGTGCTCTTCGTCGTAGTAGCTGGCCTGCATGGCGGCAGTGACAGGCATGGGCAGCCGCGCGGCGCGGGGGGCCAGGCGGGCACCAAAAATGTCGGCGCGCTGCAGTAGGCGGGCCATTTGTTGGGCTTCGGTCTTTTTGGCCAGGGGCCCGGGCGTGCGGTGGTGGTGGCAGCGCACGGCCTCCAGCCACACCGGGTCGGCCACACCCAGGTGGCGCAGCAGCGCCTCGGACCGCGCCGCGTGGTCTTCCACGGCGGCAATCTGGGTCGCGGTGAGGGGCTGGGTCTGCAGCACCAACTGGTCCTGCAGCTCGGTCATGGCGATGTTCATGCTCAGCGCTGCGTGGCCCAATTGCTGCACCCGGCCGCTGGGCCAGCGCAGCATCTCGCGGGCCACCACCATGCACACGCAGCTGACCAGCATGGAATGCGTGGCGCTGTACATGCGCGTTTCCTGGGCCGAGAGATAGATCAGTGCCAGCAGCGTGGCGTCGGGCGTCTGTTCGCAATGGCGCACCAGCTCGTCGTGCAGCGCCTGAAACCGCCCGCCAAAGTCGCTGGGCGACGGGGCGCGCAGCAGCTGCGTGGCGCGCAACTGCAGCTCGGGCCAGTCGGGCAGGGTTTTGCCCGCACGCGCAGCGGCCGCTGCGGCGGCCTGCTCGCCGGCCGTCATCTTCATGGCGGCGATCTCGCCCAGGTTGGTGTCGGCGATCAGCATGCGCTGCAGCTGCGCCAGGTAGGCGCGGTGGCTGCCGCCGGATTCGTCGGTGTCCACACACAGCTCGCGCCCGCGTTCGACCAGCTTGGCCAGTTCGTCGCGGGTGCGGATTACATAGCCCTTTTGCGCCAGCAACACGCCGTCGGCCCCCCGCAGCACAAAAGGCAGGGGATGGCCCAGCTGGATGGATTCGATGTTGAGGCTGACGAGGTTCATGGTGCGCGTTGCATTATCCGACGGCTACCTCCCGCCAAAGCCCGCGCGACCCCCGTGATTGCCCTGCTTTTTGGGCTCACGCCGGGGGGGGCGCCAAGACTTGGCGTCAGGGGGCGGAAGGAGGTGCTGGTTGCGCCGTGGCGGCGGCTGTGGCTGTGGGGGCCGCCGGTGCGCCCGGCGCATGGCGCCCCCCGCGCAGGCGGCGGGCCAGCCGGCCGAACCCTTGGCCCAGGTCGTCCACCCCAGTAAACACCGCCGGAATCACCAGGAGGCTCAGCAGCGTGGAGGTGATGAGTCCACCAATCACCGCCACCGCCATGGGCGAGCGAAAGCTCGCGTCCGCAGCACCCAGGCCGATGGCGATGGGCAGCATGCCCGCACCCATGGCCAGCGTGGTCATGATGATGGGGCGGGCGCGCTTGTGGCAGGCGTCGATCAGCGCCTCAAAGCGCGTCATGCCATGCTCGCGCCGCGCCAGAATCGCGTATTCCACCAGCAGGATGGAGTTCTTGGTGGCAATGCCCATGAGCATGATCAGCCCGATGAGCGAGGGCATCGAGAAGCTCTTCTGCGCAATCAGTAGCCCCACAAACGCGCCACCCAGCGACAGCGGCAGCGCCGCCAGGATGGTCACCGGGTGCAGGAAGTCCTTGAACAGCAGCACCAGCACGATGTAGATGCACAGCACGCCGGTGAGCATGGCCAGGCCAAAGCTGGCAAACAGCTCGCCCATCATCTCGGCATCGCCAATGGTGATCTGGCGCACACCGGCTGGCAGGTTCTGGATGGAGGGCAGCGCCTCCACCGCCTTGGTCACGTCGCCCAGCGGCTGGCCCGACAGCTCGATCTCGAAGTTCACGTTGCGCGCGCGGTCGTAGCGGTCCACCACGGCCGGGCCGCCGCTGAACTCCAGCGTGGCCACCTGGCCCAGCATCACCGGGCCTTTGGCGCCGGGCACCGGCAGGCGTTCCAGCAGCGACAGGTCCTTGCGCGCATCGTCCTGCAGCTTGACGACGATGGGCACCTGGCGCGCGGCCAGGTTGAGCTTGGGCAGCGATACGTCGTAGTCACCCACCGTGGCAATGCGCAGCGTTTCGGCAATCGCGCTGCTGGTCACGCCCAGGTCGGCGGCGCGGGCAAAGTCGGGGCGCACGGCAATTTCGGAGCGCACGAGGCTGGCGGTGGACGAGATGCTGCCCAGGCCGGGGATGGTGCGCAGGTCTTTCTCGACCGCCAATGCGGCCGTGGTCAGCGCCTGCGGGTCGTCGCCCGTGAGCACCAGCACGTACTTCTCGCCCGAGCCGCCCAGGCCCACCTTGCTGCGCACGCCAGGCAGCGTCTCCAGCGCGGCGCGGATCTGGTTCTCGATGCCCTGCTTGCGCGGACGGTCGCCGCGCTCGGACAGCAAGATGGTCAGCGTGGCTTTGCGCGTTTCGGTGCTGGCGCCGCCCATGAAGGGGTCAGTGCCGGCCGAGCCGCCGCCGATGGTGGTGTACACACTTTGCACATGCTCCACCTTGGCGATGCGCTGCCGCGCGTCTTCGGCCACGGCACGCGTCTGCGCCAGCGTGGCGCCGGGCGGCAGCTCCAGGTACACCTGGGTCTGCGAGTTGTCGTCCGGCGGGATGAAGCCGGTGGGCAGCAGCGGGATCAGCGCCAGCGAGCCGATGAAAAAGGCCGCCGTGGCAATGAAGGTCATCCACCGGTGCTTGATGCACCACGCGGCCCAGCGCAGGTACACCGTCATCCAGCGCGGGTCCTTGTGGTCGCCCACGATGGGCTTGAGGATGTAGGCCGCCATCATGGGCGTGAGCAGGCGTGCCACCACCAGGCTGGCAAACACCGCGAGCGACGCCGTCCAGCCAAACTGCTTGAAGAACTTGCCCGCAATGCCGCTCATGAACGCCGTGGGCAGAAACACCGCGATCAGCGTGAAAGTGGTGGCGATCACGGCCAGGCCGATCTCGTCGGCCGCCTCCATGGCCGCCTGGTAGGGCGTCTTGCCCATGCGCAGGTGGCGCACGATGTTCTCGACTTCCACGATGGCGTCGTCCACCAGGATGCCCACCACCAGCGACAGCGCCAGCAGCGTGATCACGTTGATCGAGAAGCCCAGCCAGTACATGCCGATGAACGCCGGGATCACCGACAGCGGCAGCGCCACGGCCGACACGAAGGTGGCGCGCCAGTCGCGCAGGAAGAGCCACACCACCAGCACGGCCAGCAGCGCGCCTTCGTACAGCAGGTGCATGGAGCCGTCGTATTCCTCCTGCACGGGCTGCACGAAGTTGAAGGCCTCGGTGATTTCCAGGTCCGGGTGCTGCGCGCGCATCTCTTGCAGGGCCGCCTGCACGGCAGCGCCCACTTCCACTTCGCTCGCGCCCTTGCTGCGTGCGACCTCGAAGCCCACCACCGGCTTGCCGTTGAGCAGGGCCAGCGCGCGGGGCTCGGCGATGGTGTCTGTCACCGTGGCCACCTGGTCCAGCCGCACGTGGCGGCCGTCCGACAGTGCGAGCGTGAGGCCCGCCAGCTCCTGCGCCGACTGCACGGTGGCCAGCGTGCGCACCGGCTGCTCGCTGCCGCCCAGATCGGTGCGGCCGCCGGCACTCTCCGTCTGCACCAGCCGCAGCTGGCGTGACACATCGGCCGCCGTGGCGCCCAGGGACTGCAGCTTGACCGGGTCGAGTGCCACATGCACCTCGCGCTGCACACCGCCCACGCGGTTGACGGCGCCCACGCCGCGCACGGTGAGCAGCTTCTTGGCCACGGCGTCGTCCACAAACCAGGACAGCGCCTCGTCGTCCATGCGGGCCGACGCGATGGTGAAGGCCAGCACGGGCTGCGCGGCCAGGTCCATCTTGGTGACGATGGGGTCGCGCACGTCACCCGGCAGGTCGCCGCGCACACGGGCCACGGCGGAGCGCACGTCGTCCAGCGCCTCTTGCGTGGGCTTCTCCAGCCGGAACTCGGCGGTGATGGTGGCGCCGCCGTCCTGCACCTTGGTGTAGATGTGCTTGAGGCCCTGCAGCGTGGCGATGCTGTTCTCGATCTTGCGCGCCACGTCGTTCTCCAGCTGCGCGGGCGAGGCGCCCGGCAGCGCCACGGTCACGGAGATCGTGGGCAGGTCGATGTCGGGAAAGTTCTGCACCTTCATGGCGTTGAAGGACAGCAGGCCGCCGAAGGTCAGCAGCACAAACAGCATCAGTGCCGGTATGGGGTTCTTGATGGACCAGGTGGACACATTCATGTGGAATGCTCCTTAATTAATAGCTGCTTGCGCATGATTCACTAGCGCTACAGGCACTTTTTGCATGAAATGCTGGCTGGAGGACTGCTTGCCAGCCGCTGGCGCCGCCGCAGGGGCCGCCACGCGCACCAGGTCGCCATCGTTCAAAAAGCCCGCACCGCGCACGGCAACGGAGGCTCCAGCATCCAGGCCCGACAGCACCTCGACTCGGTCGGCCACGCGGCGGCCGGTCTGGACCTTGCGCATCTGCACGCGCTGGTCGCCGCCCACCACAAACACGTACGAGAACCCGTCGCGCACCACCAGCGCCTCTTGTGGCACGGTGAGTGCGTCGCTGCTGCCCAGTGCGAACTCGCCCCGCGCAAACATCCCGGCACGGAAGTCGGTGTTGGCGGGCAGGTCCACATAGACCAGCGCATTGCGCGTTTGCGGGTCCACCGTGGGTGCGACCATGCGCACGGTGCCCTCGGCCGCTGCGCCGCTGGCAGCGGTGACGCTGACCTTGGCCCCGGGCTGGATGCGCCGCAGCTCGGTGGACGTGACCTCGGCGCGCCACTCCAGGCGGCCCTTGCGCACCATGCGGAACAGCTCCGTGCCGGCACCCACCACCGCGCCCACGGTGGCCGTGCGGGCCGAGATCACGCCGCTGTCAGGCGCCACCACCTGCGTGTATTTGAGGCGCAGCTGCTGCGCGTTCAGCGCGGCCTTGGCCGCTTCCACGCGGGCCTTGGCGGTTTGCTCAGCCGTGGTGAACTGCTGGATCTGCTGCTGGCTGAGTGCGCCCGTGGCTTGCAACGAGCGGGCGCGGTCGGCATTGGCGGCGGCCTCGGCCGCATTGGCCTGGGCTTCGAGCAGGCTGGCGCGGCTCTGGGCCACATCGGCCAGCACCGTGTCGGCCGAGAAGGTGGCCAGCACCTGCCCTGCCTTGACCACATCGCCCACGTTCACACGCACGTCAGTCAGGCGCAGGCCGTTGCTCTCGGCCCCAATGCTCGCCTCTTGCCAGGCGGCGATGTTGCCGTTGGCCGCCAGGCGTAGCGGCACTGGCATGCGCTGTGGCTGCGCCGTGCTGACTGTGAGCGCAGGCCGGGGCTGGCCCGCCTTGGGTTCATCGGCGGCACGCGATGCGCCCGAGAAAACCAGCGCACCGCCCGTGGCCAGCACGCAGGCGGCGATCACGGCGAAGGCGGAGGGGGAAAACTTGAAGGAGAAAGAGGAGTGTTGCATGTGCATCTGTCCTGGGGAGTTCATATCAGCTGTGCATGGTGTTGGGCGTGGCCCACTGCGCTCGAAACTGGCGATGCGCAGACGAGGGCAACCCAGCAAGGGCCGCCCCGCAGCGAGGGCTGCGTCCCCCTGCCCGGATTGCGCAGCAATGCGAGAGCGGGGGCTGAGCGCCGCGGCTCCGAGCCTGCCTGCGCAGGCTTGGACGGCGGTGAAGAGCGGCCGCCTCCGGCGGACGCACCGAGGCGCAAAGTGCCTCAGGGGGGTGTCTCATAGCTTCCATCCACCACCGGCGGCGCGGTACAGCGCAATCCAGGCGGTCTGGCGTTCGTGCTGCAGCGCGACCAGCGCGTTCTCGGCGGCCAGTGCTGTGCGCCGGGCATCTTCCAGCTCCACCAGACTGGCCAGGCCACCACGCCAGCGCGCCTCGGTCGCGTCGAACGATGCGCGGTAGCCCTCGGTGGCAGTGCGCGCGCTGGCGCTGCGCTCGGCCGTGCTTTGCAGGCGCACCAGGGCTTGCTCAACCTCGCTCACGGCCTGGCGCACCTTGGCGCGGTACTGCGACGCGGCCTCATCGTAGCGGGCCTGCGCCGCATCGGTCTGCGCGGCGCGGCGGCCCCCATCAAAGATCGGCACGCTGAGCGCCAGCGGGCCGATGGTCCAGGTGTTCAGGTCGGTGGTCACGCCCCCCGTGCGCACCTGGGCCGCACCCACACTGCCGCTGAGGGTCAGACGTGGGTAGCGCTGGGCCTGGGCGCTGGCGACGTCCGCACTGGCGGCAGCCACTTCGCGCTCGGCGTTGTACACGTCGGGGCGCTGGGTCAGCACCTGGGCGGGCAGTGCGTCAATGGTGAACAAAGCGTCCGGGGCCGCAGCCACCGGCTGGGCCAGCCGGGTGCGCAGCGTGGGTTCTTCCCAGCCGGTGAGCGCCACCAGGGCCTTGACCTCCACATCGCATTGCATGCGTTGCTGCGAGGCACGGGCCTGGGCCTCGGCGGCGCTGGCGCGTGCCAGTGCGGCCGTGGCGGGCGCAGTAAAGCCCGCACGTTCGCTGAGCTGGGACAGGCGGGACGTTTCGCTACGGGACTGCGCGTCGCGCTCGGCCACCTGTTGTTGGGCCAGGCAGGTGCGGATGCTGCTGGTCTGCTGCGCCACCTCGGCTGCCACGCTCACGCGCGCCTCGTGCCACAGGGCCTGCGCGCCGGCCAGCCGCTCATCGGCAGCGGTTTTGGCGGCGCGGTTGGCGCCAAACAGGTCGAGCTCCCAGCTTGCCTGCAGCCCCGCCTGCGAGGTGGTCGCCACACGCGCCAGCTGGTCATTGAAGCCCCGGCTGGCGCTGGCCTGTGCGTCGAGTGAAGGCAGCAACGTCGCCCGGCTGCCCACCTGCGTGGTGCGGGCCTGCGCAATGCGCGACTGGGCCTGCGCGATGCCCGGGCTCACGGCCTGGGCGGCGTCGATTAGCTCGACCAGCAGCGGGTCTTGCAGCTGGGTCCACCAGCGGGCCATGCCCGTGAGGGAGCCCTGGTGCGGCAGGGGTGCGTTCCAGGCCGCAGGTGCGGGTGCCGATACCTGCGCAGGTGGTGCGGTGGTGGAGCAGGCCACCAGTGGCAGGACCAGCGCCAGCCACAAGGGTTTGTGTGAGATCAGTCGCATGTGCAAGTCACTCTGGGGTACGGGGAGAGGAGGTTTTTTTGGCGGGGGCGGCCGCGCGGGCCATAGCGCGGCGCTGGCGTTCCCCGTCCACCATGAACTGGGCAAAGTCCACCAGCCGGGATGTGGTGGCGGCCAGCCCCCGCGGCGTGGCGGTGAGGCCGGGGCGCACCGCCTGCACCACGTCGCGGCCCACGTAGTACTGCAGCGCCAGGGCGGTGATGGCCATGGCCAGGCGGTGCACATCGTCATCGGCAGTTTTCAGGCCGAACTCCTTGCACAGCAGGCCGACGAGCGCGGCGTGGGCAGGCTTGATCTCGCACTCCAGCTCCTGCTGCCACAGCCCGGTGGGGTCCAGCATTTCGCGAAAGTGCAGGCGCATGCACAGCTCGACCAGATCACCTTCGTGCAGGGGTTGCATGAAGCTCTGGATCAGCAGCTCGATGAACGCAGGCAAGGTGTCCGGCCAGGCATCCACGGCGATGGGGCTGCCCATGGGCTCGGTGAACGCTGCGCGGTACAGCCCGTTCTTGTCGCCAAAGTAGTAGCTGATGGACGCCGGGTTGACACCCGCCGCCTGGGCAATGTCGCGGATGGACGCCTTGGCAAAGCCGTTTTCGGCAAAGAGGCGTAAGGCGGCGTGTAGCAGCCGCGCGCGGGCCTGTGCGCCTTCCGTGGGCGGCGGGGGGGGCATGGAAGGCCGGGCTGGCTTGGGGGCTGAATCTGGCATGGAGCCGGATTACAGCACTGTTTAATCAAACGATTGATTAAATTTTTGTTTCAAAAAATATCGCGGGTGTTTCGGCCGTGTTTCTGCCAGGGCTGACCTGTTGTTTGCAGCAAGGGACGGGCAGATGGGATGGAGGTTTTGCACCGTCCCAATATATGGCGGGGAGGGGAAAGGCGACCCCTCCAGAAGTCGGCCATCCCTTGCGGAGTGCGCCCGGCCGATCAGGCCGATGGGGCGCCGGAGCCGAAGACCGCCGACCACAGCGCCAGCACGGCATCGCGCTCGGTCTGCAGTGCGGGTGGCGTGACCTGGGTGGGCGCCTCGTCCAGCCGCGCCACGTGCTGTACACGGCGCAGTTCGCGGTAGGCGTCGGCGGCTGCGTGGCCCACGCCTGGGGGCAGCAGGCCCACTTGCTCGGCCCGCTGCAGCAGTGCAATGTTGCCCAGGTTGCCCCGCAATTCGGGGTGGGCGGCAGACTGCGAGAGCACCAGGTACTGCACGGCAAATTCGGCGTCCACCATGCCGCCCGGGCTGTGCTTCACGTCGAAGCGACCGGCGGGCGTGGGGTGGGCTGAGCGCACCCGCTCGCGCATGGTCACGATCTCGCCCCTCAACGCCAGCGGGTCGCGGGCAGAGGTGATGACGGCCTCGCGCACAGCGTCAAAGCGCTCGCGCAAGGCCTCGCTGCCCATCACGAACCGCGCGCGTGTCATGGCCTGGTGCTCCCAGGTCCAGGCGGTGTTGCTGCCGCGTTGCTGCTGGTAGTTGGCGTAGGCCTCGAAGCTCGTCACCAGCAGGCCCGAGTTGCCATTGGGCCGCAGGGCCGTATCGATCTCGTACAGGTCGCCCTCGCCGGTCTTGACGGTGAGCCAGTTGATGAGCTTGCGCACAAAGGCCGCGTAGACCTCAGGCGCGCGTTCGTCGTCGTCATCAAACACAAAGACGATGTCCAGGTCGCTGCCGTAGCCCAGCTCCTTGCCGCCCAGCTTGCCGTAGCCAATGATGGCGAACTGGGGCTCGTCGCGGTGGCGGTTCTTGAGGCGGCTCCAGCACCACTGGCTGGTGATGCGCAGCACGCTGTCGGCCAGCGCGCTCAGGTCGTCGGCCACCTGCTCGACGGTGATGCGGCGCTCCACATCGCGCGCCAGGGTGCGGAAGGTTTCGGCATGTTGCGCACGGCGCAGCAGGTTGAGCAGGGTTTCGTCGTCGTCCTCGCCGGTAGAGCGCAGCGACGCCAGGCGCATGCCCAGCTCGCGTTCAAAGTCGGCCACCACAAAACGTTCGGACAACAGTGCATCGCCCACCAGCTCGTCGATCACACCGGGGTGCTGCAGCAGGTAACGCGCGGGCCACTTGGCTGCGCCCAGCAGGTGCAGCAGCTGCTCGTGCACCGAGGGCCGCTCCAGCAGCAGCGCCAGGTAGCTTTCGCGCCGCAGCAGCGGCTCCAGCCAGTTGGCCAGGCGCACGGTGGCCTCTTCGGTGACGCGTCCTTCCTTGAGCCACTGGGCCGTGCGCTGCACCAGGCGGAACAGGCGGGCCCGCGCCTCGTCACGGAGCCCGGCCACGCGTGGGTGGTTGCGCCACTCGGCCACACGCTCGCGAAAGCCCGGTGGCAGTTGCTCCAGCAGGCCTTCCAGCTCCGGAGGCGGCGGTGCCGCCGCCCGGGGGCCACCACAGCCACCACCACTGCATTGTTTTTTGCCGTTGCCACCCAGCAGGGTGTCGAACTCCTGGGCCACCAGCTCGCGGTGTGCGTCCAGCTCGTGCAGGAAGGCGCAGCAGTCCTTGTAGCCCAGGGTGCTGGCGATCCAGGCCAGGTCGTCGTCGCGGGTGGGCAGCACGTGGGTCTGCTGGTCGTCCAGGTACTGGATGCGGTGCTCCACCCGTCGCAGGAACACATAGGCCCGGGCCAGCGCGTCGGCGGTTTCCTGCGGCATCAGGCCCGCATGGGCCAGGCGCTGCAGCGCATCCAGCGTGGGGCGGCGGCGCAGCTCGGGGAACTGCCCGCCGCGCACCACCTGCAGCAGCTGCACGGTGAATTCGATCTCGCGGATGCCGCCGCGCGAGAGCTTGACGTCGTTGGCACGCTCGGGGTGCCCGGCGCTGCGTTTGGACGCATGGTCCCGGATCTGGCTGTGCAGCGAGCGCAGCGCATCGAACACGCTGTAGTCCAGGTAACGGCGAAACACAAACGGCAGCACCACGCCGCGCAGGGCCTGCACCTCGGGGCGGCCGATGCACTCGCGGGGGGCCACCACGCGGCTTTTGAGCCAGGCAAAACGCTCCCATTCGCGGCCCTGCACCTGCAGGTATTCCTCCAGCGCGGCCAGGGACACCGATGCGGGGCCCGAGTTGCCGTTGGGCCGCAGGGCCAGGTCCACCCGGAAGACAAAGCCATGCTCGGTGGTATCGCCCACCAGGCTGTAGATGGCCTTGACGGCGCGCGCAA